>Ga0247729_10000078_pt1 | contig 44357 bp, 75 predicted proteins | sample UWRJL133311R2_FD_180958 | JGI IMG/M metagenome (GOLD analysis project Ga0247729, IMG submission 180958) | Plant litter microbial communities from Arlington Agricultural Research Station in Wisconsin, United States - UWRJ-L133-311R-2 | ecosystem: Environmental > Terrestrial > Plant litter >... | reverse complement strand
CGCACGCTGGCGAACACCCGCACCAGACCGCGACGACCGGGAGCCCAGACCGCGAGAACGAGAGCCAGGATGACGAGCCCCGACCCGAACGAGATGAGAGCCGCGAGGTATCCGTCGCCTAGGCCCGACCGAGCTCGCCGTTGATCCGCGACTGTGTGGCGGTGAACACCCCGATGAGCACGGCTCCGGCGACACCCAGGGCGACGGATGCTCGGCTCGCGCGATGGGGCGCGGGCGCGGTCATCCGTCCACGGTAGCGGGCTGCGTGTCGCCGCTGCTCACCCGTCCCCCGACTCTCGCCCCTCGAATCTCGCCACCGGTGCAGTCAACAGGATGACGGGCCTCGAACTCCCGATCTGGTCCTGTAGAGCGACGATTGTGCCGGTCTCATCCTGTTTGCTGCAGCCCGGTAATATTGATGCTCGTTCGCCTCTTTAGCTCAGTTGGCCAGAGCACCGCTCTTGTAAAGCGGGGGTCGTCGGTTCGAATCCGACAAGGGGCTCCCATCAGAAATCGGCCCACTGGGGAAGTCTCCCTGGGTCTTGCCGGTCATCAGCCAGTAGTCATCGGCGCCCGTATGCGCGCTGATCTTCTCGGCGACCTCCGCGATGTTGCGCGGCACGCGCCCCTTCGACTCCCACTCGAGCCATGCATTCTGCGGCAGGCCGCAGGCGAGGCTCGCCTCTTTCAGGTTCCACCCGAAGCGCTGACGGACTAGGGCCAGTCGCGCGCCGAATGTGTCGTCGCGGGGGACCCACTTGAGTGATTCGCTCTGCATGCTCATACATGAAGTATCCCTCATATCGCGCATTGCGCGCAATAGTCCCCGAAATGGTGACATTCACGTAATAAAGGGTTTGACACCTGATGCGCGGTATGTGCATACTGTCCGACATGACACACGAAGTCGTGAATATCACAACTAGCGAGGTAGCTGCGCTCGCCCGAGTTGACGCCTCCACCGTCCGCCGGTGGGTCGAACGAGGCGCTCTCACCCCTTCGATGAAGCTCCCCGGTGGACAGTACCGCTTCGCCCTCGCAGACGTGCAGGCGCTCCTGACGCCCCCTGAAGCCATCGAGCTCGCCCCGACCGGATAACCCCTCATAGCTCGAGGCACGAAGTCGGCCCGAACCCCTTCGTTCCTCGTCCCTCTTGCTACAGCGACCTGTCGCTAGGTCGTGAAGATCGGGAGCCGCGCCCGGCCGGTGCAAGGAAGCCGGGCACCTCTTCTTCCCCTGTCAGCCGTACCCCAAGACGGCGGCCTTTGTCGCACCCACAAGGAGTTAGTCATGCCTGAACACAACGTCACGGTGGAGATTGCGCAGCACGTGCTGTGGCACTTCGGAGATGTGAACCTCGGCCAGCAGCCGGGCAAGTTCACGGAGCGGTTGCTGCGCACGATGGCAGTCGCAGACAGCCAGAACATGGCCAAGCTCGGCTCGGTCTTCCCCGGCTATGCGAACGCGTTCATCGCGGTCGGTCGTGAGCAGTGGGGTCTGGAGTGGCTTCGCCGGATGGTGAAGGCCTCTGACCCCGCGGTGCCGCAGGACACGCTCCCCGATCCTGACGATGAAGCCCTTCGCGCCGATGCTGCAATCGACGCCGCTCTCGAGCGGGTGTTCGGCGCATGAACGAGATCATCGTCATCCGCGGTGGTGGACGTGTCCGCCCGGAAGAGCACGAAGCACGCATGGTCGGAATCAACGCGCGCCTGAACCAGATCGCTGCTGAGCAGGACGCAGAGGTCGCGTCGTGACCGCCGTCGCCGCGGGCCTGCTGATCGCCGCGCTGTCGCCGGCGCCGGGTGCGCAGATCGGTGGGCTGATCCTTGCACTGCTCGGTGCTGGTTGGTTGTGGCTGCGTTACCACGAGGAGAAGGAGTCGTGAGCGCCCGGGCGTGGGCAGTGTGGATCACGGTGCTCGCGTTGCTGCTGTTCGTGGTCGCGCTGTTCGCGATGTCTTCGGTCCGCACTCCGGTGCATCCCGCCCCTGACCCCATGCGGTCCGGCATCCAGTTGGAAACGCTGTGAGCGCGCAGGAGAGCCAGTCGGGCACACCGATCGATCCGATCGCGCACCTCGACTTCAAACCGTCGGCACCGACCTGCGGTGTGCAGCTGACCCGTTTCGGTGGGCTGAAGTTGGAGCCGAAGGATCAGCAGGTGTGTGGGCGGCCCGCGCAGTGGCTGATGTCGTGCCGGAACTGTGCACAGTCGGCGTACTGCTGCAACGCGCACAAGCTCGTGTTCCAGCGGGACACGGTGAGTCGTCGCGGTCGGTGTGGTGTGACTGGGCCGTGGTCGATGGTGTTCCGCTTCACCGCGGTGGTGGGTGCCTGATGGACGTATTCGGTATCGACCAAAGCCTGACGATGAGTGGGCTGGCGAAGCTCGCGGAGGGACGCCCGTACCACGACGTGAAACTGACCCGCGTCAGCACGGAAACGACCCCCACAGGCGATCTGCGGGCCATACGGGATCGGGTGCGGTACATCGTTGGGAAGACGCTGCAGTTCGCACCGAAGGCCTGCCTGACGGTGATCGAAGCGCCCTACATCCCGAAGAAGCACACCGCTGGTGCGCTCCTCGAGCGGGCGTGGCTGTTCGGGCTGCTTGTCGACCAGCTGATGGTCCGTGGCCCTGTGGTGCAGGTGCGCACGACGACGCGGGCGATGTACGCGGCGGACAACGGGAACGCCCGTAAGCCGCAGGTGCTGGCGGCCATGAAGAAGAAGTTCCCCATGACCGTCATCCGTGACGACAACGAAGCCGACGCGCTCGCCCTGCTCTGCATGGGCGCCAGATACCTCGGGACGCCAATCGACGGCCCGATGACCAAGAAGCAGAACCAGGCCATGACCAGCACGGTGTGGCCTTCCATCGAAGGAGAGAGCAAGTGACCGTTCAGATCCAGCCGGCGAAACCGGCCGAGCAGTTCAACGGCCTGGTGGCCATCGAGCCCGACATCATGAAGGCTCCGCCGCACGAGAAGATCATCGCGATCGTCACGTACGAGCGGGCGAAGCGTGTCGAGGACGAGACGAAGGACGAGTATTACCCGGTCCTGAAGGTGAAGCACATCGAGCCGATCCTGGGTGATCTGCGGGAGCAGGCGGAGGCGCTGCAGTTGTCGGCGTATCAGTCGCGGACTGGTGAGAACGAGCTCAACTTCGACGGCATCGATGACGCCGCTGACGATGACAACGAGGCGAACGCGTGACCGCCGTGAAGAGCCCCTCCGAGGTGCAGGAGATCCTCGAGAAGCTCAAGCTGGACAACGGCGCGCATCTCTCGTTCTCCCAGGGAGCGTGCCTCCTCGAAGCGGCATCGTTCATCGCCGGGGAGCCGTTCTCCGATCATCCCGAGTGCGTCAGCCCCGTGCTGGGTCGCTATGGCCGGTCGCTGAACGATCGCCTGTCCGACGAGGATCGGCAGAAGCTGAAGCCGTTCATCCCCCGGCTCGTCGGGACCGCTGACGATGGCCAGGACGACGCCCGTCAGTACATCGCGTCGAACTGGGCCATCCGTGTCGCGACCCCGCGGTACCTGGACAAGGCCGGCTTCACCAAGGAGGCTGCGGCGCTGCGTGCGCTCGCCCCGGTCGTGGATGCCAAGACGCTGGATGCGGCCCGCACGGCAGCCTACGAGGCTCGCGACGTGACGTGGGCGGCTCGTGCGAAGTCGCGTGAGTCGCTGCGCGAGAAGGTGCGCGCCGAGCTTGTGAAGCGGGGTCTTCCCGCTGCCGCTGCCGCTGTCGCTGACGCTGTCGCTGTCGCTGCCGCTGTCGCTGCCGCTGTCGCTGTCGCTGACGCTGTCGCTGACGCTGCCGCTGTCGCTGACGCTGCCGCTGCCGCTGCCGCTGTCGCTGACGCTGTCGCTGTCGCTGCCGCTGCCGCTGCCGCTGCCGCTGCCGCTGCCGCTGTCGCTGACGCTGCCGCTGACGCTGATATCCCGTGGGGCACGACCAAGTACTGGGCGATTCGCAACGCCGTGTACGACGCCATCTACGCGAAGACGAAGGCCCGCGTGGAGGAGCAGTTCGGCGACATCCGCGACATCACGAACCGTGAATCCATCGAACTGCTCGGTCTGATGATCGACCCGAAATCGAACGAGGTAACCCAGTGAGCACCAAGGCACGTAAAGCACGAAAGGCCGCCGGCGTGACGTTCGTCCGGACGCCGAAGGTCGGCACGCCGGTCACGGAGCGGGCGGAGAACCAGCCCCGGAACATCTACGTCCAGGGGACGCGGAAGGTCGCGCGGTTCGGTCTCCCGTCGCGTGTCATCGCCCGCCTGAAGGCTCACGGCATCGAGGCGAAGAAGTGAGCGCCGTGAAGACCCACCCGGTGCTCGCCGAACTCCTGGCCCGCGCGATCGCGACGTCGGATAACCGCCCAAAGTGGCTGGCCGCCCGCGCTCGGGGCGTGACCGCGACGGAGATCGCAAAGCTCGCGAAGGCCGGACGGCACTCCGCGTTCTGGCGTGGCCTGGTGAAGGAGAAGCTCTCCGGCGTCGAGCAGCCCGACATCTCCGGGTCGATGTACATCCGCCACGGCCAGGTGCGCGAGGCGCACATCGCCGCATGGGTGGAGCAGCGGTTCGGCATCGCCCCGAATCAGTTGCTGTTCCACGCCGTCGACAACGAGCGGTTCCTCGCCACCCCCGACGGCATCGGCGTCGACTTCGGTGACGAGCTCGTGCTCGAGGAAGACAAGACCTCGAAGTACGACCTCGCCCCCGACGACGCGGAGAGCCACTACTCGGCTACCGATTACGCCGACCAGAAGCAGTGGCAGATGTACGTGACCGGCGGCCAGCGGGTCCTGTTCGCGTGGGAACAGCACGACGACGACTGGTCAGGTTGGCCCGACCGTTCCCCTGCACCGCTGCATGCCGAGCCGAAGTGCCGGTGGATTGCCCGCGACGAGGAGCGCATCGCGCTGCTGGTAGAGGTCGCGACGCAGTTCCTCGAAGACCTCGACGCCGGACTGGACGGGACTGAGGCGGGTGTCGACGAGTACCTCGACACTCTCGCGGTGAACGTCCTCACGTTCAGGGAGCAGGAGTCGTCGGCGAAGGTCGCGAAGCAGAAGGCGTGGGACGAGCTCCTCAACATTTTGGAGACGGACCAGCCGTATTCGCAGGAGTCGATCCTGGCTCGCATCACGTATTCGCCTGGGCAGGCCAGCACATCCGAAGTGCTGGACGCCGAGGCTGCGAAGGCTGCGGATCCGGAGTTGTTCGCGGAGGTTCAGTCGCTGTCGAAGCGGTGGAACGAGCACGCGGCGAAGTTCAAGAAGACGGCCTCGACGACGTCGAAGCCGACTCTCACCGTGACGTCGGTGAAGCAGACCAAGGAGAAGAAGAAGTGACGAGCACAGTGGTTGCGCTGCCCACGAGCAGCGATCGCGAGGACTGGTCTGCAGAACAGGCCGCACTCGTCGAGGCGGCCGGCCTGGTCGCGGTCGATTCCCAGTCCGGGGCGAAGACGTTGGCACCGCGACCGGTGGTCGCGGCATTCCTCCAACACTCCTCGCGGACAGGGTTGGACCCGATAGCGCGGCAGATCTACTGCATCGCCCGCAAGCAGCGCGGCGAGTACAAGTGGCAGATCCAGATCAGCATCGACGGCGCCCGCCTGGTGGCCGAGCGCACCGGCCAGTACGAGGGCCAGACAACGCCGGAGTTCACCTCTGACGGCGTGACGTGGACGCAGGTGTGGCTGGGTGGGGACACACAGCCCAAGGCGGCCAGAGTCGGTGTCTACCGGCGCGGGTTCCGCGAGCCGCTGTACGCCGTCGCACTCTGGGAGGCCTACGCGGTCTACCAGGACGTCTGGGAGAACGGCCGCAAGACGGACGGGCAGAAGCTGTCGGCGATGTGGGCGAAGATGGGCCCGCTAATGCTGGCCAAGTGCGCCGAGATGCTGGCACTTCGGAAGGCGTTCCCGCAGGACCTCTCCGGTCTGTACTCGTCGGAGGAGATGCAGCAGGCCGGCGGAACTCCCGCGGTGGCTGTCGAGCCTCCTGCTCCGCGCACTCCGGCGCAGCCGCAGCAGACCGCGATCGCGACCCCGAAGACGACGCGCGACTGGGCTGAAGAGCTCGCGCGGGCCGAGACGTTGGATGCGACGTCGGCGCTGTACCGGGAGGCCGAGGCGCTCGGCGAGCTTGGCCTGACGGTCGGGCTCGCGGGCGATAAGGACGACGGCTCGGCGTACACAGTGATGGATCTGTTCTGGGCTCGGAAGCGTGAGCTGACCGAGGTGACTCCTCCTCTGATGGACGAGCCTGTCGCTGCTGCGCAGCCGCGGAAGTGGCTGCGTGAGGCCCGCCTGATGACGAACCCTGACGAGGTGCGTGCGCTGTACATGGAGGCAGTGAACGCGAAGGTCGATCAGGGCATCCTCGACGAGCTGCTCGCGATGACGCAGTCACTGCATGACCCGGCTGCGCAGGAGCCGCAGCAGGCCGGCCAGTGGGCGCAGCCGGAGATCGCGGCGGAGGACTCGTGGGTGGAGGACCCGCCTGGGTCTGGTGAGTACCGGGAGTCGGGCGTCCCTGCGGTTCTGCAGGGTGGTGACGAGCAGTGAGCATGGAGCTGCGGAACTCCCCCGTGCAGGCGCGGAGTGTGGACCGGTTGGCGACGATCCTCGATGCGGCACGTCAGGTGTTGCAGGAGGTCGGTCGGGATCGGTTGACGACTGGGATGGTGGCTGAGGCTGCTGGGTGTTCGATCGGGACGCTGTACCGGTATTTCCCTGATCGTGTGGCGGTGCTGGATGCGATCGCACCGGACCGTGATCTGGCTCAGCAGAAACTCGACACGATCCGGGACGCGCTGCCGGAGTCACTCGATGCGGATATTGCGCTCCTTGAGTTGTTCGACAGCATCGGCCTGGGAGCGGGTGACTACTACGAGGCGCAGTCGCGCCTAGTTGCCCTTGGGCGGTTGGTGCGGGCAGCGTTCGTGCCGGTGTTGTCGGCTGAGGAGTTGGCGAAGGTGCACGCGTTCGGCCTCGACGTCGCCGAGGTGGCGTCATGAGCGAGGAGATGGAACCTCTGAAGCCGTGCCGTTCGCACGGACCTGATGGCCAGGCTTGCACGCTTCCTCGCGGCCACAAGAGCGGGTGGCAGGACGTGCATAGCGCGAACGGCATCCAGTGGACCGGCGGTGTGCGCACGCCCGCGCTTTCCTATCGCGAGGACAGCGGGCACATGTCCGAGGCCGACCACCAGACGTGGGGGCGACTGTGATCAACCCGGAGACCGGTCAGACGATCACGGACCCTGAGGGGCGTCCAGTGCGTGACCCGAAGGACATCGAGCAGGACGCCGAGTGGGCTCGTGCACGGCTGGCACCGCTCCCGGTGCAGGGGCAGATCAAGACGCCGGACGACATCATCGAGGACCTCGAGGTGGCGAAGCATCTGGCGGCGAAGAGCGCGGTCGTGATCAAGGAAGCCGACCGCACGAAGCGAGCCGTCCGTCGGCTGCATTCGATCGCACACGGGACCGCGCTCAAGCAGTCCACCGCGAAATCTGCGGAGCTACGTGAGGCCGACGCATACGCGGCGACGGTCGACCTGCAGCAGATGGTCGACGAGACAGAGATCGTCTACACGTTCGCCCGGGATGTGGCGCGTTCGGTGGAGCAGTCAACTTCGGCCCTGCAGACGCAGGCCGGGATGGTCAAGGTCACCTACGGGCTGGCCGGAACAGGGAGAGAGTCATGAGCGCATGGCCTAGCACGATGAAGGTCGGCCCGATCGGTGAGTGGCCGGGCGGGCTGACCCCGACCTCAGAGCGGCGCACGTCGCCGTTCCGGGCGACGCTGACGGACACGCTGAAGGTGCTCGATCGGGAGATTTATCAGGTGGTCGACACGCTTCAGCAACAGGAGTCGGCAGAGCTGCTGATCGCGGTCCCGGCAGGTGGGTTCCGCAACGATGGGCGTCCGCGCGCTGACGCGAAGCCGGAGCACCCCGGAGTCATCTTCTCGATCGACTCCCGCCACGGCCACCTGTCGTACCCGTGCGACACGTTCACGTCGTGGCAGGACAACCTGCGTGCGATTGCGCTGGCGTTGGAGGCGCTGCGGAAGGTCGACCGGTACGGGGTGACGAAGCGCGGCGAGCAGTACCGCGGGTTCCTCGCGATCGAGGGCGGCATCGCTGTCTCGGCGCACCCGTTCACTGACGCTAACTCTGCGTACAAGTGGCTCGTCGAATTCACCCGCAGCAACGGCACGGACAACAACCGTCAGCTGATCCGTGAAGCGCAGCGAAAGGCTCACCCGGACCTTGGTGGCTCGCAGCAGAATTTCGCGCACGTCGTCGCGGCTGAGGAACTGCTCCGCAAGGCAGGCATCCTGTGAGCGGCCTGGACATCTACGAGGACGGGTTCCCCCACTCTACGAAGGAAGGATACGCACGAGGCTGCAAGGGCGGCTCGTGCCCGGGGATCGTCGACTACGGGTTCTCCTGCCGTCAGGCCGAGGTCCGGTACCACGGTGACTACGCGTTCGCGAAGCTCGTCGATGCGGGCAAGACGCCGGCGGAGATTGTCGCGATCGAGCGTGCTGCTGTTCCCGTCGTTGCTCCGAAGAAGGCTCCGGTGAGGCGCAAGCTGACCGCGTCGGGTGACACCCCGGTGACGCCGTCGATCACTGTCGCGGACAGTGTCGAGCCAATCCCCGCTCCTGAGCCTGCTGTGGCGGTTCTCGCGCCTGAGGACACGGTGGTCGGTCGAAACGGTAAGCCGATCCTGTTCGAAGCTCACGGGACCCTGACGGGGTACCGGAAGGGCTGCCGGTCGAAGACGTGCCCTGGTCTTCGTGGTGAGCACAAGCAGTCGTGTTTCGAGGCGATGTCGAAGTACAACGCCGAGGCACGTGCCCGCCGCCTGTCGCCGCTCACAGACGACGCCGCTGGTGAGCAGCTCGTCGAGGATCTGGCACCCGCATGGAAGGCCACCGAGCAGCTGCTCAACGACCTTGCTGATGCGCGCGAGCGGATGGATCGGTTGCGGTCCGAGCTCGTGGAGCTTCGCGGCGACCTGCCTCGCGGTGAGGCCGTCACTGTGGCGCTCACCTTCATCGATGGCCGTTTGTCGGCCGTGAAAGTTTCCTGAGCGTACCCGCGCTCGTCTACCCGAAAGACACCCCATGGCAGAACAACTCGCGTTCGATTTCGACGCACTCACCCGAGAGCCCTACACAGGGCGCGCTCCGCTCGGCTTCACCATTGCCCCGCTGACCATCGAGGAGATCGACGCCGCGGGCGAGGAATACCGTCGGCAGTTCGGCAACTTCGGCATGCACGTCGGTCACCCCCACATCTGGCACCACGGCTATAACGCGACTGATGCGACCGAAGGACACCCGTTCGTCCTGGTCACCGCCGATCTCGGATGCAGCTACCAGGAGCACCCGCCCGAGGTTGGGCCGTGCTGCTGCGTCGGCGACCGCGTACACCGAGGCGTCTGCGGCTGTGGCTGGGTCACTGCGATTTACGCGGTCGAAGAGCCCCCCATCGCGGAATGGCATGACCATGCGTGGCCGGGGTGGCGAATTCTTCCGATCGTCCCGAGCGGCACCATGAAGGTTCGCGAGTGGATGGACGATGCCTACCCGGCGGGCTGGGTCGTCTCCGGCGCGCCCGTCATCACTCTGCGCGCTGCGGGCGGCACCCGGTCGGTTGCTGGCCGCGCCCCGATGGGCGGCTTCGACCTCTCCTCGACGCTGCTCGAGGTGGCAGCATGATCGCGCTGCAGCAGGAGATCCTCCTCGTGCCGATGCCGGACCTCCCGGGAATCGTGCACGGCCTCGTGTCGATCGATCCGCCGAAGGTGCAGTGCGACGGCTGCGGGCTCGTCGTCACCGGTGAGAGCCTCGCGCAGACGGTCCTGCTGTCCGGCGTCCGATTCGACGTCCGTGACAGCTACACACGTCGCCTGTGCGACGACTGCCGCGCCTTCGCAAGAGGAGGTGCGGCATGAGCGCGCCGTACTACGCGGACCATCTCGTCACGCTCTGGCATGGCGAGGCCGAGGATGTGCTGCCCACTATTGAGAGCACAGATCACTTCATCGCCGACCCGCCGTACAGCGAGCACGTGCACGGCGCCGAACGCTCACGAATCATGCGGGCGAACGACCGCGGCGGACGCTACGGGGCGGACTTTCGACGAAATGTGGAGCTGGGATTCACACACCTGACGCCGGAGCTGCGTGACTTTCTCGCGGCCGAGGCTGCCCGGCTGACGAAGCGGTGGGTGCTGATCTTCTCTGACGTCGAAGGTGCTCATGAGTGGGCTGACGCAACAGAGCTGCACGGGCTGGACTACGTGCGCACCGGCGCTTGGATTAAGCGCGGCTCCACTCCGCAGTTCTCCGGCGACCCGCCCCGCGACTGGTTTCGAGGCGATCACGATCGCGCACCCGAAGGGGGCAGCGGCAAGGCGTTTGGCCGCCGCCTCGCAGTGCGCCTCATCCCAGTCCCGCCCGACCTCGTGCCAATCACTGCAACGGAGGCATTCGACTTCGGGGCTGCATCATGACCGCCCCGACTCCGGTGGTTCGTGCGGTGATGCTCGAGCGTGATGCGCACCGGTGTGTGAAGTGCGGCATCCGGCACCGCCTGGAGGCGCAGCACCGGCGCGCGGTGGGGATGGGCGGCAGCAAGGTGCGCCCGCTGCACGCGGATCTGGTGACGGCGTGCTCGGTGCATAACGAGCAGTTCGAGAGCACGGGTCAGGCGGAGGCGCTGCGGTTCGGGTGGAAGGTCGCCCGGTGGGTGAAGCACCCCGAGGACGTGCCGGTCTATTACTTCCTTGAGCGGGTGTGGTGCCGGCTGACGACGGATGGACAGCGTGTGCGGGTGACGCATGCGGAGGCGATGGAAATGATGGCGGCGGTCTATGGCGACCAGTACGTCATCGGGAAAGGACTGGTGGCCTGATGGCTGAAGTGATTGAGCTGAAGCCGATCCGATACGACGGCTTCACGTGTCAGTGCGGCGGCGCATGGTTCACCCTGCAGCGCCCAGACGGCGCCCCCGGCGTCCTGTGCTTCGACCAGACCGGCAGCGTCACGGGTTACTCCGGATTCCCGGTCTGCATCGACTGCGGCCGCACTGGCCGGTTCGGGCAGGGGGCCAGCTGATGGCGTTCACGGCGCAATATGCGGGCACCTGCGACAGCTGCGAGGAACCGATCCGTCCGGGCGCGAGGGTCCGGTACACGAAGGCCGGGGACCTGATCCATGCCGGGTGTGCGGATGAGACACAGACGGCCCGGGAGCGGGTCGAGGAGACGTGCACGGAGTGCTGGCTGATCAAGCCGTGCCCGTGCGAGGACGAGAGGAGAGAACGATGAGCGACAACGTTCGCGAAGAGCGCGAAAAGGGAGTCGCTGAGACGAACGGCTATACGCCAGTCGTCGTCGATCGACTCGAGATGATCGAGCTGCTAATCGACATGGCGGAAATCCGCGCGATTGCGACGGAATCGGGAGCGCGCTCCTCTGAGTTCCATCTCGCGCGGAACATCCTCGAGACACTTGGAGATTCCCGGCATCTCCAGAATGAAGACGGCTGGCGTCGCATGGTCGACGTTCTCGGCTCGCACTTCGCACTCGAAGAGGTGGAGTCGTGAGCGGCGTCGAGGGATTCGCGATGGTACCGAACTGGCTCATCCGAGAGTCAGGAGTAAGCGGTTACGCCATCTGCGTGTTCGCGGCGCTGGCTTCCCACTCGGGTAAGGGCGGCATCTTCCCGTCGCAGGAGACGCTGGCTGTGGAGGCTCGGTGCAGCGTCCGGAAGGTGCGCGAGTCGCTGACGGAGCTCGTGCGAGTCGGAGCCGTGAAACGCATCCACCGATCGAGTCGTGTCGGGCGTCTCTCGGACGGGTACGAGATCGCAGTAAATGGTGCTCTCGGTGCCGCAGATCAGCAACCGGCATCAGGTGCCGGTAGGGGTCAGCAACCGGCACACGGTGCCGCTGCAACCGGCACCAGCGTGCAAACCGTACCTCTTATAGAAGAAGAACCCATAGAAGAAGATGCCCCTATAGTCCCCACGGTCGATTCCCTGTTCGAGGAGGCGTGGAAGGCGTGGCCGAAGCGCACTGAGAAGAAGCTCTCTCGGGAGCGGTTCGAGCGGGCGCTGAAGACGCGGCCGCAGTTGCTCGAGGATGTGCGTCGGTTCGGGGAGGCGTACGCCAGGACGACCGAAGCACAGTACGTCCCAGCACTGGCGGTGTGGATCGGCCGCGAGCGGTGGACCGATGACCTGCCTGTGGGTCGTGCTGCATCTCGGACCACGGTCGACATTGGCCGCGACGCCGATGCGATCCTCCGTGCTCGTGAGTCGAACCAGCTGGCGGTGTCCGCGTGAACGCGCGAGAAGCGAACGTGCTCCTGGCTAAGGCTGCGCTGAATGACCCGCGCATGAAGCGTGTCGACCCGGTGGAGCGCGCCGACATGGCCGAGGAGTGGGCCGAGGTCCTCCACGACGTGACCCTGGCGGATGCCGTGACCGCGATGCGCGAGCACTACGCGTCGTCGAGGGAGTCGATCATGCCCGCCGACATCCGCACGCGTGCTGGCGCGGTCGACGTCGGCACGCTGCCGGACATCACCGCTCAGATCGTCGAGGCGTCGAAGCAGCGGATGCTCGCGGCGGCCGGCGTCACCGAATCCGAGTACCTCGAGCACACCCACGACGAACCGTGGCTGCGCGCCCACTTCCCCACCGCGTTCGAACAGCAGGAGCTGCTCAGCCGGTACCCCGACGAAGAGATCCCCGATGAGTGACGAGTACACCGACCAGGACGCACCGCCCGAGGAGCCGAAGGACGAGCCCCGCTGGGACCTCGTCACCGAGCAGTCCGTCCTCGGCGCCATGCTCATCTCGAAGACCGCCGTCGACGACGTCATGGACGAGCTCCGGCCCGGCGACTTCTACGACCCCCGCCACGAACTGATCGCCCGGGCCATGGGCGCGCTGGTGTCGAAGAACCAACCGATTGATGCGCTCACTGTCACGGAGGAACTCCGGGCGTCGGAGAAGCTCCGGCAGGCCGGCGACGCCCACTACATCCACCACATCACCGGCGTCCCGCCGACAGCCGCGAACGCTGGCTACTACGCGCAGACGGTGAAGTCCCTGGCGGTGAAGCGACGCCTGACCCAGGCGGGCATGCGAATCCAGGCGATGGGCTCCGCATCGGAGGGTGAGGTGGAGGAACTCGTCGACCAGGCCCGGTCGGAGGTGGAGGGCATCCTCGTCGGCAAGCGCCGACAGTTGCATCCGGTCGGCGAGACGCTGGTGGAGTTGATCACCGAGCTCGACACCAAGCCGACGTTCATGCCGACGCCGTGGGAGTCGCTGGACAAACTGATCGGCGGGTTCGCTCCGGGGAATCTGATCATCGCTGCCGCCCGTCCGGGCTCGGGCAAGTCGATCCTGGCGTTGCAGGTGGCGGCCGGGATGGCGCATCACGGGATGGTGGCGTTCTCGTCGTTGGAGATGACCGAGAAGGAGCTGCAGAAGCGTCTCCTGGCCCAGTACGGGCCGGTGCACATGACGGCTCTGCGGAACCATTCGCTGACGGAGGACGACTGGAAGCGAGTCGCGGAGGCGAAGCTGCGTGTGCAGGGTGCCCCGATCTTCATCGATGACGAAGCCGGGGTGACGTTGGCGCATATCCGGTCGCATGCTCGGTCGGTTCAGCGGCGCGGGAAGTTGGTGATGATCGTCGTCGACTACCTGCAACTGGTGAAGGGGCAGGGGAACTCTCGGCAGGAGGAGGTCGCCGAGGTCGCTCAGGGGCTGAAGAACCTGGCGAAGGACTTCCACGTTCCAGTGTTGGCGGCGGCGCAGTTGAAGCGTGCTGGTGAGCAGCGCGGACCGAAGCGGTTGCCGACGTTGGAGGACCTGCGCGAGTCGGGAGGGATTGAGAACTCCGCGGATGTGGTGCTGCTGATGGATCGGCCGGACAAGGAGAAGAAGCCCAACGATCTGGTGATGGTCGTGGGGAAGAACCGGCACGGCGACGCGGGGAAGTTCACCCTCGCGTGGGAGGCCCAGTTTGCTCGGTTGCGGGACCGGTCGTGGAACCCGCAGCCGTATCTCGATGGAGCGGAGGCGTCATGAATCACCGGGTGTTACTCGCGTTCGAAGACGGCAACACGATCGCGGTCTGCAGTTGCGGCGATGGCTGCGAGTGGACGGGCAAGGACGAGTCGTCGAAGTCGGCGGCACAGGCATGGAAGAAACGACACGAGGAGAAGGACTGATGGCAATCACAGCAGAGCGCGAGGTGGCGCGAGCAGACATGAATGATGCGTTCGGCGTCACGGTGTGGCAAGAGGCCACCGAGATGGAATACACGCCCGAGGATGCGCGGAAGCTTGCCGCGGAGATAGTCAGCGCGGCAGACGAAGCGGAACGAGTCGCAGCTGAAGATGCCGAGGCCGCGAAGGAACGCATGACCGAATGGCTGAAGGGTGGGGTGCCTATCGAGGCAGCCGCATCCGGTGAGGTGGTCCTGTGATCGAGTTCGAACTGACCGAGGAGCAGAAGGCAGCAGACGAGCGTGAGGCCGCAGCGCTGCTGTTGCAGTCCCGCTGCCGGAAGGCTCTCGCCCAGGTGCCGGATCTGATCGCGTTCGTCCGGGCGCTGTCGGTCGGTGGGCAGTCGGAGCGTGGCGAGACCCTGCCGGAGTGGACGGCGCCGATGCGCATCACGGCGGCGCAGGACTCGGACGAGGTGTACGCGCAGCTCGTGGACTGGGTCATGTTCTGGGTGGAGTCGCTCGGCAGCATGCCTCCGGCCGCCGCAGTGGTGGCGTGGTCGGCCAGGAACGAAGTTCAGGGGTTCAAGGCGGGCACGACATCAGAGGGAGCGTATGCGCTGACGAACCTGCTCACCACCTGGCTGCTGATCCGATTCCCCGACATGACTGCCCACGCCTCTGGTCCCGCGTTCTTCGAGGACGTCGCCGGGTTCGTGTTCAAGCTCCGGGCGAAGTATCCGATCGCCCCACGCCCGCCGAAGGCCGTCTCGCTGCGCCCCTGCCCAGTGTGTGGTGAGGCTGCGGTCGGCGCTGAGTGGAACTCGGCTGACGTCCTGGATGTGACGATCGGGTGCGAGCACTGCGGCCACGTCATCGACGGCACCCCAGCCCAGGTCGCGAAGTGGCTGCCCGAGGCACGGACGGGATCGACATTGAGTCAGGACTGTGCGGCCACCAGGCACGCTCGTTGTGACTCGGTGACGTGTGAGTGCCAGTGCCACTTCTCCAACCACCAGGCGGCCGCAGCATGATCGCCATCGGAGGCCTGCTGGCGATCTTGGCCGTTGTCGCTGGCGTCGCCACCCTGGCGGCGTCGGTCTACCTGTTCGCCACGTGGCTGACGGCGAGGGACGAGGGAGAGTTCGACGAGCATGTCGGCCGCCGTGACCACGACCACTACACCGGTCGGCTGTTCAAGGCCTACCTGAGCGGCATCGCGAAAGCGCGCCGTGAGAAAGCCATCCGCGAGTCCCGGAAGGACGTGACGTACTGATGCTCAGACGCCTCCTGCGGCTCTTCCGCCGCCCCCGCGACCTCGTGTGCCGCACCTGCGGTTTCACGGTCCCCTACCGCGGCTCGAAGTGGGAACAGGCCTCCATCGCGTGCGAGCACTACTTCACCGTTCACGACACCGCAGAACCCCGCTACTACCCCAACCCGAAAGGCAACTCATGAATCCCTGGCCCCTGATCGGCAACCTCCTCGGATGGGGACTGCTCATCGTCATCGCTGCGGCCCTCGTCGCGTTCGTCGTCCTGATGTTCATCGGCATCCGCGGCATGCTCCGCGGTGCCCGCAAGACGACGGACGCCCCGACCACCATTCCGATCATCTCGAAGGAGTCCTGATGTCTACCTACTGGCACTACGAATGTCTCGACCACATCCCGGCGATCACGAGCGAGGAGTTCACCCAGCACACGGACGATGCGGCGTTCCGGCGCGGCATCGAGTTGGCGCAGTCCCGGCCCGTCCCCGAGGACTGGTACGACACGGAGGACTTCGCCGAATACTTCGCCTCGAACGCGTGCCGGTTCCTGAGGCAGCACCCGACTTGCACGCTCGGGATGGTGAGCGAGTACGGCGAGCACCGAGCCATCGCCGGAATGTCCGCCCCTGACCCCGAAGCACCGGAACTCGATCCGGAACCGTGGTTGAGCACCCTGCGTGGTGAGCGCTACGGCGTCAACGTCGGCTATTGCGTCTTCAAGCCGGGTGCGGAGTTCAGCCAGAACCGAGAGGACTACCCCAATGACTAACCCCGAAGAAACCGACCCGCTGTACGGAGACAAACCGGGGTTGCCTGACCCCGAAGAAACCGAACGGGAAGCACTCTCATTGACGATCTTCAATGCGACCCACGACCTGAAGCTGAGCCTCGGTGACTATGACGTAAACCCGCTGACCGAGGCGATTCTGGCTGCTGGTTTCCGTCGCCTGTCCGAGTCCGGGATACGCCCCTATGACGAGGCAACCGACCACGAGTACGGAGCGTGGGAGACGGACGATCTTGAAGAGCACGCCCACGACATGCTTGCCGTGGTTCGCCACCGTCGAGATGAGGCCAACCGTGGCTGACGAATACACACCCACGACCGGGGCGATCCGCAAGATATACAGCGCAGCACCGATCGTCACGGAGGCAAACCGACTGGGCGATGCCGACGTTGCGCGCAACGTGATCGCGTTCGACCGCTGGCTAGCCGCTCATGATGCCGAGATACGCCACGACCAGTTCGACAAGAGTTCTCGGGATTGGGCAGATGAACATGCCCACCAGTTATGGGGCGGCGCAGTGAGCGGAGATGGGCCTTTCACCATCGACGAAGACCCACGCGCAGTTATCGCCCGAACCCATGCGGCGCTCAGTCGGGCCGCATCCGAAAAGTCCGAGATTGCCGAAGAGATGAAGCAACGCCTAACTGCTGCAACTGCGTACTGTGCGGACACCACCACGGGCGATTGGCGCATCAGTTACCACGAAGCGGTCCAGTACCTCAGAGGGATACTCGCGGGGCAACACCGATGAATGCCAAGGAACTGAATGGGCGCGCACAGGTGATTCACCGCGAATGGTGCGACGCGTCCGAACACGATGTACCGTGCTGGGGTCCAACGGCGGACGACTACAGCAAGGCAAAATCCGCCTCCACCCCTTCACCCGAGACGCCGAGCCCGTACCCGAATCCGCTCTGGGATAAAGCGGCGCGGGAAGCAGCGCGCGCACCCGAGACGGAACAGGAGAACACACGATGAGCCGCACCATGCTCGAGCAGGAGTTCTACGAGCAGTTCATCGACCAAGGCATGGACCAAGACACCGCCGACGAGATGGCTCACGACTGGGCCATCAACCAAGGCGAATACGACCAGGAGAACACGCGATGAGCGAGGACTACTGGACCCGCAAATCCGATTGTGCAGACTGTGGTGTCCACCTCGGCCATCAGCACCGCCCAGGATGCCCCCACCACGTCGACACTGGCACCTGCCCGGCATGTCATGGTGAGTTCGGCCGCCACTTCGACGGATGCGAGATGACCCCGTGAGCCCGCGCAGGATCCAGATGTCACGCCAGCACCCGTGGCGGGCCGAAAACCCAGACGCAGTGATCGTCGCCCGACCATCGAAGTGGGGCAACCCGTTCGCAGTCGGAGACGACCTCGGCAACGGCAATCACGTCGTCGATCGCGAGCATGCCGTCAACCTGTTCACGAACTGGCTGACCAATTCCCTGCACGATGGGCGGTACGTCTCCGGGCTCACGACCTACGGTGGCGTTCCCGCCGCCAGCCGGCCGAGCATCGAAGACATCCGCAACGAGCTCGGCCACAAGGACCTCGCCTGCTGGTGCCCGCCAGGTCAGTCCTGCCACGCAGACGTGCTCATGAACATCGCCAATGCCCCGGGCTGACGACCAGCCCAACTACACGGTCAAGGCTGCCGCGAAACGGGTCCACCGCTCCACCCGCACCATCGAGCGGTGGATCCGCGACGGCATGACCTGCCGCACCGTCGCCGGCAACGTCATCATCGACCACACCGTGCTCCTCGCCGAGCTCCGGAAACGATCGCTCGCAAACCCGAAGCGACCCCGCCTCACCCCATGACGGCGTGTCGATTCCACATCCGATCACACGATGTCGGTGCATTCAGTTAGAATCGCTTTAGCGAGGCGTCTACCCACAGGGCAGACGCCTTTCGTGTTCCCCCACCGTTTCCACTCCTTGGACGGTCGCGGAACCACCGGCACGACCACCGGGCATCGGGCGCGAACGGTCTCCCGGGGCAGGCGCCCACTTGGGGAAGTAACGCGCCTGCCCCACCCCACACTTGCTGGCCCAACTGCAGCCCAACACCTCAAGGTCGATCGCACCACCGGTACACCGCCTAGCCAAGCGGGATCTGGTCTAGGGGATCGCATACGTCAACCGTGGCGGTGAGGCCAGCAACCCCTATCCGCGGATATTCCGCGGGTCGTTTCCCGGATAGATGGTGTCCTTCGCGCGAACCGCACCATCCTCACCGTGAATGAACAGCTCGCCACCTCCGTGTTCTTGAAGCCACTCGCGGCCGTCTTGAATTGCCATGTTCTGCGTGTAGCGCTCCTCGAGCGCTACACCGTCGACCTTGGCCACCCACTTGATACCGGACTTCACAACATGCGCTGCTGACGCCATCGTCAGACTCCTTTCGGTAGATGACGTGACAGTACCTCACAGCAGCCCGCTAGCGATATGGGAGCCGGGATGGGCAACCGCACCAACACCCGGCTCATGCACAAGTTGCGTGACGAGTTCTTCGCCGAAGGCAAACGACTCGACACCGCCGGCGACCCAGCGGCGAACTGCTGGCGTGACGGCCTCCCCATCGACTACGACGTCGACGCGAACACCACACCCGACTCTCACAACCTCGGCCACTTCCGCTCCGTTCGTGACCATCCCGAGCTGCAGGAAGACCCGACGAACTTCCGCCACGAGCACGCCCTCTGCAACCAGTCAGCCGGCGCAGGGATGCACTCGGGTGGGCTCGGCGAGACCGTCGCCGACTGGTGGTGACTATGCCTCGTCACCTTCCTTCGGCCATGCAGCGAAGCCCTCTCGCGCCCAGGGGTCGTCGGGTGTGCCCATCACGAAGTCCTTGCTTACCCGCATGGTGACGATCTGGCTCACCTCGGGGCCCCGGCCTAGGTGCAGTTCGATGGTCTGCCCTGCTACGTCTTCCGCGATATTCCAGGTCACGAGCTCCAGGGGCAGAGAGTCGCCCATCACGATCTCATTCTGATCGTTGAGCGCATAGGTACCTCCAGCTCGCAGATCCAAGGCGTGAATGTCACACGCGGCAGTCTGCAACAGCGGACCGCCCTCGACGGAGATGTCAACGACCTCGGTAGCTGGACGGTTGCACCCTTGCACTCGGCATTCGCTCATGACCACACCCTAGAGGAGTCCTCATGGCCCGCGTCATCGTCATAGCTCCGACTCTGCCCATCGCGTGGGCAGAGGCAGCCACATGGGGCGTGTACCCGGTGGCAATCGTCACGCCGGCCACACCCCACGCAGCACGGGGCATCAAGGCCGACCGCATCGCCTGCACCTTCGGGCTCACCCCGGAGCAACGCGAACAGCTGATGCCATCCGTCCTCCCGTGCGTGGCAACCGCCACCAGATAGCAGCGAGCCCGCCGCTCACGGGGAGGGCAGGGCACCAACGCCCCGCTAAGCCACTCACGTAGGGCAGACACCAACGCGGGTGCAGGCAGACACCTAGTCACGTACACAAGGCACCACAGGTCACCCAACCCCACCCAGGCAGACACCCACCCATCACCCCCTCGGCATCGCCCAAAAAATCCAGCAATGACCGAGGGACGGACCACCACCCGCCCGGCCTGGTCCTCTCTCCCCGGTTGGTGCGCGTTTTTTCACCACTTCGGAGGTCGGTTTCGATGGTTGTTGCTCGGCCGCGACCTGATCGGACGAATCGGGATGCGTTGTCGCGGATGTTGCGGACGACGGGGCTTGCGTCGATGGCAGATGAGGCTCCTCTGGTGGCGTTGCTGAAGCGGTTGGCGAAGAAGCTCGATGAGGGTGGCGGTACTCGCGATGAGGCGATGTATCTGAGTGCGTTGAAGGATGCGCGTCGCGTGCTGGACATGGCGCCGGCCCGTGGGAAGTCGTCGGTGGGGCGCGGGCAGAAGTCGGAGGCCAAGGTCACCGAGGAGAAGCCCGAGGTCGTGCCGCCGAAGCCGAATGACCTGGCTGAGTTCAAGCTGAAGCGAGGGATCGCTTCGTAGGATGGATGCAACGGAAGACCCCCGCGAGTGCGCTAACACTCCGGGGGCGTGACCAACTCGGATAGGAGTTGATGTGACCGATCGTACCTGCACCGTTACTGCCTGCGAAGGCCGCGCCTCGCGACGTGGGATGTGCACTCTGCACTACCAGCGTTGGCGGCGCCATGGAGATGTGACGGTATTCCGTCCAGATGCCGTGCGCGGCTGTTCCGTTCCCGATTGCTCCGGTGCGCACTACGGCCGTGGCTGGTGCCGCATCCACTGGACGCGGTGGAGAAAGACCGGCGATCCGCTGGCACTCCTTCCACACTTCTCGCCGCTGGGCGGGATGTCGGGTGATCTGAATCCTCGCTGGGTCGGTGACGCCGCGAGTTACGAAGCCGTCCACGCTCGGCTGCGCAAGGACCTTGGTCGCGCCGCTAGTTGCCCATGCATTCTGTGCGGGGGTGATGCAGCTGAGTGGGCCTATGACAACGAGGACCCCGATGAACGCCTCAGCGACGATGGTCTCTGGTACTCCGTCAAGGGCGCCGAGCACTACAACCCGCTCTGCAGCTCGTGCCACAAGTCGTTCGACACGCGGTGGCGGGCGATTCGGGAAGACCGAGCCCAGACTTTGGACGCGTCCTCTCCGCCCGCTCTCCCCTGACACTTCCCTCGGATACGAGGTCATCGAGTTCGCGCGCGACATTCTCGGCGTATCGCTCTACCCCTGGCAGCAGTGGCTTCTCCAGCATGCGTTGGAGCTGCTCGAGAACGGTGAGTACCGCTTCAAGCGCGTCATCGTGCTCGTCGCCCGCCAGCAGGGGAAGACGACCTTGGCGTCTGTGCTCGCGGCATGGTGGCTGTACATCGAGTCGGCTCGGCGGCCGGACATGGTTCCCCCGCTGAAGTTCAAGGTCGTCGGGATCGCGCAGAATCTCGACATCGCGCGTGAGCCGTGGGCGATGGTCAAGATGTGGGTTGACCCGAAGCCGGAAACGGCGGAGGAGGCTGAGCTCGCGATCGAGGTGCTGCAAGAAGCGACCGCGAAGGTCTCGGACACGAACGGCAAGGAGTCGATCGTCGCCCGCTCTCGTGCACATTACGAGATCCGCGCCGGGAAAAACGCTCGCGGGAAGCCGGCGGCACGCGTGCTCATGGACGAGATGCGCGAGCAGAAAGACTGGTCGGTCTGGAACGCTGTGTCGCAGACGTCGAAGGCCTTCTGGAACGGCATGCTCGTCGGCCTCTCGAATGCCGGCGACATGAACGCTGTGGTGCTTCGCCAACAGCGCGACGCGGCTCTCGCTGATATCGCAGAGTACGAGGCGTACGTCGAGGCCGGCATCGCCTCGATCGAGGACTTCGCGAATGACCGCGACGTCTCGCTCGGGCTGTTCGAGTGGTCAGCGCCGGAGGGCTGCGAGAAGGACGACGTCGACGGCATCCTGCAGGCGAATCCGTCCATCGGGTACGGGTCGATGACTGTGCAGTCCGCTCTCGCCGATATCCGCGGCATGACAGACGCCGGGTACCGGACTGAGGTCCTTTGCCAGTGGGTGGCGTCGACGGTGGACTCGTTCATTCTCGTGAACGACTGGAAAGACCTCCACGTTCCGATCTCGGCCGTGCGGATCCCGAAGGGTGCCCGCACTGTGTGGGGCGTCGACACGTCGCATGACCGGAAGACGACGTGGATCTCTGCCGCGGTGGTCACCGAGTCGGGGCTGCCATTCGTCACCGTCAGGGTGAAGCGCGCCGGCATGATGTGGGTCCCGGCGTATCTCGAGAAGCTCGCGAAAGAGTCCGGGCACCGTGAAGTGGTTCTGCAGGGGCGCGGTTGCCCTGCGATGGAGTTCACCGAACCGTTGCGAGAGCGCGGCCTGATCGTGCACGCGCTCGAGGGCGGTCCGTTTGCGATCGCCACCGGTCGGCTGAAAGACCATGTCCGCGACCACAATCTGCTGATCGTTGAGCAACCGGATGTTGACCTTGGCATCGAGGGTGGCATCACCCAGAAGTACGCGGAGAACCTCGCATGGTCTCGCGGAGGTTCGATGCCGATCGACGTCAGCGGCGTTGTCGCGGAGTCGAACGCGCTGTACGGGCTCGAAGTGCTCGAGCCGCCGGCGCCGGAACCGACTCCCCCACCGCCGCCGCAGGCCGAGATGGTCACTCGTGACGATGTGTCCCCGCAAGACGTGAACCTCGCCACCGCGGCGTTCTGACCTACCTGAGAGAGGGGCATACCTTGGCCGAGCTTGGCTACCAGACCCTGTCTCTCGCGTCGTGGGCAACGCTGACGGACGAGACGTTCGAGACGAACCCGGACCTGATGTGGCCGAAGTCGCTGAACGTCTACGACAAGATGCGTCGCGAGGACGCTCAGGTGGGTTCTGTGCTGCGCGCAGTCACCCTCCCGATTCGGAGTGCCGCGTGGGTGATCGACCCGAACGGTGCCCGTGAGGAGGTCGTGGACTTCGTCGCGACGAACCTCGGGCTGAACGTGAAGGGCAAGGACCCGATCCAGCCGCTTCGCACCCGCGGACGGTTCTCATGGGGTGAGCACCTGCGGTTGGCGCTGCTCGAACTCGTCTATGGTCACTCGTTCTTCGAGCAGGTGTATCGCATTGAGGGTGACCGGGCGCATCTGGCGAAGCTCGCTTGGCGGCCACCGCGCACGATCTCGGACATCAAGGTTGCGCGCGACGGCGGGCTGATCTCCATCGTTCAGGACGGCATTCTCGGCCTCGGCGATGGTGGTGGAGTCACGATCCCCGTCTCGCGCCTGGTGGCTTATGTGAACGACCGCGAGGGCGGCAACTGGCTCGGCCAGTCGCTCCTGCGGCCGGCGTACAAGAACTGGTTGCTGAAGGACCGGATGCTGCGCGCGCAGGCCCTGACGGTCGAACGCAACGGGCTTGGCGTCCCCGTCTACACGGGCGCACCCGTTCCCGAAAGCGCGAACCCTACTGAGCGGGATACGTGGGAGAAGTCGGAGAAGGAAGCCGGACTGAAGCTGGCCACGGGGTTCCGTGCCGGTGAGGCCGCTGGAGCGTCGATTCCGCACGGCGCGACTCTCGAGCTGAAGGGTGTGACCGGGAAGCTGCCGGACACCGATCAGCCGATCCGATACCACGACGAGCAGATTGCCCGCGCCGTACTCGCGCACTTCCTGAACCTCGGCACCGAGACCGGGTCATGGGCGCTCGGCTCGACGTTCGCGAACTTCTTCACCGACTCGCTGAACGCAGTCGCGGAGCATGTGGCCGAGGTCACGCAGCAGCACGTCGTCGAGGACCTCGTCGACATCAACTGGGGCGAGACCGAGCCGGCACCGCGCATCATCGTCGACCCGATCGGCTCGGAGCAGCCCGCGACGGCGGAAGCGATCGCAGCTCTCGTCGACGCCGGAATCATCCGACCCGACGAGCCGCTCGAGGCGTTCATGCGCTCGGCGTACGGGTTGCCGGTCAAGGACGCCGCTACCGAACGAACCGTCACCAAGGAGGCGACACCATGACCGATCAGAAGCACGCGGCCCGTTACTGGGGCGAGCGGAAGGTGCCGACGTCCAAGGCCGAGTTCTTCAACGCCGTCACCACTCCCGCGCCGTCCGGGAGCGGCACGGTCGCGACGATCCGCCTGTACGGGCCGATCGACTCGTGGGGCGGGTTCTGGGGCATCTCGACGAAGGACGTCGGCCAGGTGCTCGATGCGCTGCCGGACACGGTCACGCAGATCATCCTGCGCGTGAACTCGCCCGGCGGTGAGGTATTCGAGGGCATCTCGATCCTGAACATGCTCCGCGCGCACAAGGCCTCCGTGACCTGCGTTGTCGACGGCCTCGCAGCCTCGGCAGCGTCAGTCATCGCGGCTGGCTGCGATGACACGGTCATGTCGCCCGGGACGCAGATGATGATCCACTCGACGTCAACCATCGAGTGGGGCAACGCGGCAGACATGCGGAAGACCGCAGACCTGCTCGACGGGCTCGACAAGTCCCTCATCGAGATCTACACAGCGAAGGCCGGCGAGAAGGACTGGGCGGCGCTCCTCGCCGCCGAGACGTGGATGACCGCGGCTGAGGCCGTCGAGATGAAGCTCGCAAATCGTGTCGCAGTCATTCCGGACGCGGGCGAAACAGAGACGGTCGGCGATGACCCAGTGGTCATCGTCACGGATGAGCCCGAAGACGCTGCAGACGTGACCGACCTTGCCGCGCGGATGGCGCGATTCCCTGACCGGGCGTTCGCCGCTCGGTCCCATGAACTCCCGAGCTCGTCCGAGCCGGGTGAACCCAACCGAAAGGAGAACGCTGTGGCTTACAGCGATCTGACGGCTGGCCTTCGCGAGCGGCTCGGCCTGACCGACGCCACCGCCTCCGACGAGACGCTGCTCACAGCGCTCGACGAGGCACTCGAGGAGCGCGCCAGCACCACTGAGGCACCCGAGGGAACTGTGCTGATCGACGCGAGCGTGCTCGCCGACCTTCAGAACAACGCCCAGGCCGGTGTCACCGCGCTCGCAGCTCAGAGCGCAGCCCGCCGCGACGGCATCGTGAACGCGGCTGTCGCTTCTGGCCGCATCACGCCGGCTACTCGCGACACCTGGCGTGCACAGCTGGACACGAACGAGGAGGGCACCACCGCTCTCATCAACTCGCTCGCGACCAACTCCGCGGTCCCCGTCAACGAGATCGGTCACCAGCCGGCGGATGCCAGCGGTGACGACGCCGAGTACTACGCGCTGTTCCCGGACGAGCGCCCGACCCAGAAGGGAGCCTGATCATGGCTGAGTACGTACCGCTCTACATGCCTGGCAAGGCAATCACCCGGACTGCGTCCGCCGCAGTCACTGGGGGCCAGCTCGTGCGCGTCTCCGGCTCGGGGACTGTTGCGCCTGTGTCGGCAGCTTCGGCTGACTGGCTCGGCGTAGCCGGACACGACGCAGCATCCGGTGAGCCTGTGACGGTGTTCTGCGAGGGCGTTCAGCGCCTCGTGGCGTCGGCAGGAATCACGGCTGGCGGCACGGTCGAAGGCGCGGCCTCCGGCCAGGCCGCTCCTCACACCAACGGGACGAACGACATCAACGTCGTCGGTCTCGCACTCACTACGGTCACGACGGGGCAGCTCGTCGAGGTGTCCTTCCTCCGCTAGGGGGCAGGACGGAAAGGACACGGCAATGCCGTACACATATCCCTCCCCGGCGCCGACCATTTCGGGCGACGTCGTCACCATTTCGCGGTTCCTCGACAACCCGACTCTGATCGCTCGTCGGCTTCGGACCATCCTCGAGCAGCGCTACATCGCAGACGCGCTTCTGACGGGGCGGTTCAACGTCGAAGGCGGAGCCGTCCAGTACGAAACGGGCGAGACCCTCTTCGTCGTGGACGACCCGCGCGCAGTGTCCCCGGGCAGCGAATACCCGCTGACCGCAGCCGGCACCGGCGCGGCGTCGATCGCGAAGACCCGCAAGTACGGTGAGGATGTCGAGGTCACCGACGAGGCGATCAAGCGACAGAACTTCTCGCCCGTGCAGCGCGCGCTTCTGAAGCTCGCGAACACGAACGTGCGGTTCATCGACGGAATCGCACTGTCGGCGATCTCCTCGGCTGTGACCCAGACCACCGCGGCCGCCGCCGCGTGGACCGGTGCCACCGCAGCGCAGATCTTCAAGGATGTCGCACTCGCGAAGGCGAACGTCGTCGCCCTGAACCAGGGCTACGACCCCGACACCGTCGTGGTGTCGGACCTCGCCTGGGCGAACGCGTTCTCGGCGTTCGTCGCGGCGGGTTATTTCGCCCGCGAAGATCCCGCGGCTAACCCGGTGATCACGGGGTCCTTCCCGACACTCAACGGGATGCGCTGGCTCGTCACCCCGAACCTGCCGACTGCGCAGACCGCGCTCGTGCTGGATTCCACTGCTCTCGGTGGCATGGCTGACGAGAAGCTCGGCGGTCCGGGCTACGCGTCAGCACCCGTCGGCCCGGCGGGTGTCGAGGTCAAGTCGATTCGCAAGGATGACATCGACGCATGGCGGCTTCGCTGCCGCCGTGTCACGGTGCCGATCATCCTCGAGCCGGCTTCCGCGTGGAAGATCACGGGGCTGGGCGTCTGATGGCCGGGGCGAAGCAGTTCATCGTCACCAGCCCGCTCGTCATCGCGAAGTCTGCCGATGGTGACCGCTACCTCTACCAGGGTGCGGTTGTTCCGGACGACATCAGCGATGACGAGGTCGCTCGCCTCAACGAGGGCGGGTTCCTGGAGGAGCTCAAGTCCGACGAGCCCGAGACGGTCACGATCCCCGAGGGCGATCCGAGCGATGAGTGGACCGTGAAGCAGCTGGAGGCATTCGCCGTCGGCAAGTCGATCGATCTCAAGGGCATGACCGACAAGCCGTCCAAGCTGACGGCGATCCTGTCCGCGATCACGGCGCCCGGCGCCTGATCCACTGAAGGGGGTGATGGAGTGATCAGACCTGATGACCTGACCGGAGTCGACGCGTCTCTGGCACGTCGGATCATCGCGGTAGGGCGCTCCATCGCCCCCGGCATCGACAACCTCGCTGGTGACCTCCGTGAGGACGCTCTCGCGATCCTTGCGGGGGTCGCCGGTGAAGCGAAAGCGCGCGGCTCCCGTCTAGTGAAGTCGCAGCGCATCGGCCCCGCGTCGGTGGATTACTCGAACACCGCATCTTGGTTCTCTGAGGACGACAAGAACGCCCTCCGGAACCTGTGCCTGGTCACGCCGTCCACGCAGGGCCCCATCGGCCATTTCCCCGCCGCGGGTATGGTCTGGCGAGTGTGGCCCGAGCTTCGGGAGTGCTGATGGAGTTCGAATTCGGCCAGACCGTCTACCGCGATCGGCGCAGGTTGATCGAGGATCCGTACAACCCGTCCTCTACGACGGAGGGCGACTGGGACCCGGCGCTGACGGTGGAGCTCAAGAATTCGTTCGTGGCGTCGTCGTCGAGCTCGTCGCTGACGAATGCCACCCGTGTGCAGATCCTGACGTCGAAGAGCCTGTACCTTTCCGATCCGACTGCTGATGTGCGCGCTCGTGACCGCATTCGCGTGGGAGCCGCCGAGTACCTCGTGGATGCACGTCCGGCGGCGGATATCAATCCGTTCACGGGGTGGCAGCCTGCCGTGGAGATCCCGCTGACCCTTGTGGAGGGCTGACCTGTGGCCACCAAGTTGAACGACGCGTTCTTCGACGATCTGAGTGTCTCGCCCGAGGTGACCGCGCTGTGTGTCGAGGTTGCTGAGGATGTTGCTCAGATCGCGCGCACGACCGCCCCTGAGGGCTGGTCGGGGTATGAGGAGGGCATCGTCGTGACCACGAAGCGGCAGAAGCGCGCGGTAGCCCTGGTGGAGGCCACCGACCCGAAGTCGATGATCGTTGAGTCGAAGACCGGCAACCTCGCGCGTGCCCTGCGGTCGGTGAAGAAGCGTGGCTAGCTCGGTCCGCTACCTGGACCCCAATGTGTTCTTCACCTCGTGGTTCCGGGCGAAGCTCGCGGCCCGCCCTGAGCCGTACTGCTCGGGCTTTGTCGTCGACATCAACGAGCCCGGCCCCAACAAGCCATTTCCGACCCGATTGCTGGTCGTCCGCAGCGACGGGATGACCCGCACGTCGTTCGCAACTGCGGAGATCACTCTCGGCCTGTCGATTCTCGCTGGGACGACGCAGTCTCCGAAGGATGCGATCGACGCGGCCCTGATGGTGCTCGCTCTTGCTGAGCAGCTACCCGCTGTGGAGCCCGGCAACCCGGTCACGGCGCTCATCGAAGCGAACGGTCCGTTCGCGGTCGACGAAGAGCAGGACCGCGCACGGCAGTACCTCACCCTGGATCTCGCTCTCGCGGGCATCCCCTTCTGACCACCCATCACCCTCTCCGCCTCCACGTCCGTGGGGGCTTTTTCAGTTAAGGAGCAACCATGACTGCTGACGCGTTCGGCAACGACGTTTCCGCCGTAGGCATCCCGGTCACGGGGTTCCTCGGCTTCGCCCCGGCACCCGCCACGATCCCCAACTCGGTGGCCGGCTCCTCGCCGACCCTCACCTTGGACGCTGCGTTCCGGAAGGTCGGTCTCCTCACGGAGGACGGCGGTTTCGAGTGGACGCTCGAGGCTGACGGTGACCCGATCAAGTTCTGGCAGGACGGGTACTCGATCCCCTCTGGGCTGGCGAACGTCACCCTGGTGGCGAAGGTCGCCCAGTACAACGAGATCATCCGCCAGTTGGTGTACGGCAAGACGGCGGATGCGAACGGGTACCTGACCATCGATGGTGGTGGCACGGCCAACCGGTACGCCCTGTTCACCGAGGAGATCTTCAAGAACGGTGTCATCCGCCGGACGGTGGCCGCCGATGCGGGCATTTCGAGCATCAAGCTCGACAAGTCGACTCGCGGTGAGGTGCAGGGCTACGAGGTGACGTTCACTGTCGCCCGGTCGCCGCAGCTCCTGAATGGTCACATCGGTGAGTGGCTTCTTCCGGCCCCGGCTGCGAGCCTGGCCCTCCCTGTGTCGGCGTCTCCTGCGTCGCAGGGTGCTGGCCAGTTCGTCGACATCGTCGGTACGAACTTCACCGCGGCGACGCAGGTCAAGTTCGGTCCGACGAACGCGGCGACGTTCATCGTCAACTCGGACACGTCGATCCGCGCCTGGCTGGCGCCGGGTTCGGCAGGCACAGCGAACATCACCGTCGTCAACGCTGCGGGAACCTCTGCCCCGGTTTCGTACACCCGCGTCGTTTAGGCGCGCTCTCTGACCGCTGGTCGGGCTCTCTGATGGGTGGGCCCGACCAGCGCTAACCCATCACCACCCATCGAGATAAGGACACCATCATGGGCATGCCCGCAAGGAACCCCGAAGCCGCCGCGACGAAGCCGAAGTACTTCGTCATCAACGACATCCTCCACTACCAGTCGAAGGCCAGCGGCGAGCTGAAGTTCGACCTCGACTTCCCCACCGAAGTGCTCGACAAGATCGTGGATGGCGAAGAGTCGCAGCGCCAGACTTTCGTCGAGATGCTCGAAGGCGGCGACAAGGCCACCGCTGAGGCGGTCCGCAAGATGGGTTCGCTCGAGCAGACCCGACTGGTCAACCGCTTCTTCGAGGAGTGGCAGAAGGCGGTCGGCGCTGACTTGGGGGAATCCGATGGCTCCTCCGATTCGTAGAGGAGCATAAGCAACCCCTGACGTTCGACTTCTACCGGTACTTCGGCAGGTCCCTCAGGGACATCGGCGGTGGCATCCGGTATGGCGAAGCGGTCGCGCTGATCAGCGAGCTTCGCCGGGAGACCGGGTCGCACCTGGCCTCGGTTTTGAACGACTGGGATTTCGCCGCGAGCTACGGCGAGGTGATGGCCGGGCTGCACGCCAACGGCTACCTCAACGTCCATTCCGAGGACCGTCTCCGCTTGCCGTTCCCGTGGTCCTCTGAGCCGCGCGCCGAGCAGGTCACCCCTGAGGAGCTCGCTGCCCTCAAAGCCTCTCTGCGCGCCCGTTCGGCGTTGCCTGACTGACCCCTGATCGGAGCCGACCATGGCGAAAGAGGTTGGTAACGGACAGGTAGCGATTTTCGCGGTCTTCAAGGGCATGCGGAAGTCGATCCTCGCAGCTGTGGACGGTTCCACGACGGACGCGGGGAAGCGATTCAACAAGGGGTTCACGTCGGCGGCGACTTCTGCCGGCACGTCGGCTGGGCGAGGGTTCAACAAGAGCTTCTCGCTCAGCACGACGGATCTCGGCGCGGACTCGATGAAGGCGCTGCAGAAGACGGTCGCGCAGGCATCTGCGGCGAACTCTGCTGCCCGTCTGCGCGAACAGGACGCTCTCGGGCGGGTGAATGTCGCCCAGGCCACCTACAACGCGTCGATCGCGAAGTATGCGGCCGGGACTCCGCAGTATGTGCGTGCGTCGGAGTCGCTGGCTTCCGCGCAGCGGCGTGCGTCTGTCGCGGGCGAGGCGGCGAAGTCCACGTGGTCATCGCTGTCGACCGCGCAGTCGAACCTGAAGACCGCGACCGAGTCCGCTGCGTCGTCGGTGTCGAAGTCGTCCGGGTCGTTCTCGAACTCGTTCTCGCGGATGGGTTCGAGCATCAGCGAGGGCATCGGCGGCGGGATGCAGGCCGCGGTCGGCGCGGTGAAGGTCGGCATCGGTGCGATCGTCTCCGTCGCTGCGGCTGGTGCTGTGACGGTCGGTGCGACCGTCGGCGCTGCGCTCACGGCTGGTTTCTCCCGTCTGTCGACGATTGAGACCGCGCAGGCGAAGCTCAAGGCCCTCGGTAACACCTCGGTGGACATCTCCGAGATCATGGCCAACGCGAACACCGCGGTGCTCGGCACGCAGTACTCCCTCGCGGATGCTGTGACCGGTGCTGCGGCGGCTGTGGCTGCTGGTATCAAGCCGGGCAAGGACCTGACGAAGTACCTGAAGCTGCAGGCCAACGCCGCCGCCGTCGCGGGTGTCGGGTTCTCGGACCTCGGCCTGGTGATGAACCAGGTCCAGTCGCAGAACAAGGCCTACACGCAGGACCTCAACCAGGTCGCGTCACGCGGTATCCCGATCTACCAGGGTTTGCAGAAGGTCTACGGCACGACCCGGGAGGGCCTGCGCGACATGCTGCAGGCCGGTGAGGTCGACGCCGAGCACTTCCGTGCAGCGCTCGAGCTCAACGTCGGTAACGCATCGGACGAGATCGGGAAGACGACGATTGGGTCGTTCGAGAACATGAAGGCCGCGTTCTCGCGGTTCGGCGCCGAACTGATCTCGCCCGTCTACGGCGGGTTCAAAGACGTCTTCGTTGGTGTGACATCTGGTCTCGACCGGATGAAGACCCTGATTACTCCTCTGGTCGATAAGTACGGGCCGAAGCTCGCCGAGGTGTTCAAGCCGCTGACCGACAAGATCGGTCCGGCGATCTCGGACTTCTTCGACGACATCCAGGCTGCCGCTGACTCCCCTGAGGGGCAGAAGTGGTTCGCCGATATGGGCGAGAACATGTCGGAGATCGCGCAGGCTCTGGGTGACAGTCTCCCGACGCTCGTGGAGTTCACGAAACAGTCGCTGAAGCTGAATGCCGCACTCCTCAAGCTCGGCACAGACGTTGCGCCGGCGTGGATTCATGGTGCGCAGCAGATCGGTGACTTCAGCGCTCAGGTCGCGTCGAACCTGTCGACGGCTGCCGAGAAGGTCGACGAGGGCACGTTCTGGGAGACGGTCGGCGCGAAGTTCGCGAACGGCAGTGATCAGATTCGGACGTTCTTCGAGAGCGGCCCGATCACCGGCGACCTGATCGCTTCGATCAACCGCAACTTCGACACTGTCGGCAAGTCGGTCGAGACAGGCAGTTTCTGGGAGACCGTGGGGTCGAAGTTTGACAACGGCAAGCTGCAGATTCAGGCCTCCCAACGGGATCTCATCGCCTCGTTCGAAAACGGGTGGGTGCAGATCCAGCAGGGCACCGACGTCGCGTGGACGACGATCACTGGCAAGTTCTCGAACGGTGGTCTGCAGATCCAGACGGCGGTGGAAACCGCGTGGACGACGATCACGGGGAAGTTCGACAACGGCGGTCAGCAGATCAGCGGGTTCTTCGCTGATCTGGGCGGAAAGTTCGCGAACGGTGGGCAGCAGATCGGGTCGTTCGCGAACGATGTCGGCACGAACATCGGGCGCGTGGCGACTTTCATCGGCGAGCTCCCGGGCAAGGCTGTCGCGGAGCTAGGCGATCTTGGCGGCACGCTGTTCAGTTCTGGTAAGGCGCTGATCGATGGGTTCCGGAAGGGCATCGAGAAGGCTGCGAAGGATGCGGTCGCCGCGGTCTCCAACCTGATGAAGGACGTGGCCGGGTTCTTCCCGAACTCGCCCGCGAAGCACGGCCCTCTGTCGGGCGCTGGCTGGGACAAGATCGGCCGTTCCGGCGGCGCGATCATGGACCAGTTCAACAGCGGCTTCCCGAACGCGGAGCTGCGCCTGGCGGCGTCGGTGGGGTCGAACGTGGCCGCTTCGGTGCCCTCTGGTGGCTCCGGTGTGGGTGTGACGAAGGTCATCAACCAAACCAACAACATCACCGCGCACGAGGACCCTCGGGTCACTGGGTGGGTGATTGGTCGTGAAGCTGAGCGATTGATGGCGGGGACGACATGAGCACGTTGACGTTCGCCAACGCCACCGGCTCGATCTCGTTCGCTGACTCACCGGCTCCCGGCGTTCCGGTCTCTGGCTGGTTCTTCCGGGAGTTGGTGGGTTGGTACGACGTCACCGATTCGAAGTCGGACATCAACGAGCGGCCGCAGGCTCATGGGGCGTTCGGGGTGTCGCAGGACTGGCGCACGGCGGCGGCGTTCTCCGCGGTGCTGTTCTACATCGGAACAGACCACGCGGACGCTGTAGCGGCGCAGAACCAGTTCAACCGGCTCACGGGTGGCGGGAAGCCGCTGACGGTCACGTTCGACGACGGCGGGGTTTCGACCTCGCGGGTGTCGTCAGTGCGGAACGCACGCCCCGTGGACTCCCGCGGGTCGAAGAACGTCACCCTCGAGACGGCGCTGGTCGCGCCCGATCCTCTGCGGTACGGCACGACCGTGCTGGTCGTCGCTGACACTCCGGTGGCCGGTGGCGGGCTGATCTTCCCGCTCGGCTCTGGGTCGTCGTACATCGACTTCCTGCCTGGCGGGTCGACGGGCCGCATCAGCGTCACAAACAACGGCACCGCACCGGTCTACCTCACCTTCGACGTGAGTGGTGGTGTGGACGGCTTCGTAGTCACCGACGTGACCTCGAACCGGGCCGTCCGCTTCGACCGGCAGATTCCGGTCGGTTCGGTCGTGACCGTGAACCAGCGCACAGGCCGTGCCTCCATTGACGGTCCGACGAACGATGTGTCGGGCTTCCTCACGTCTCGCCAGTTCTGGGTCATCCCCCCGGGCGAGACGCATGACATCCAGTTCCAGCCGCTCGGCGCGGTCGTCGGAACGCCCCGCTTGACCGTGCGCCAGACGCCGGCCTCGTACTAGGAGATCCTCGTGGCACTTCGTAAAGGGTTCGGCGCGCAGCTGTCTGGCGCCAACGCGGACGACCTCCGGTATGACATGGCCGGCACTGTCGTGCGCAGCAGCGCAGGCGTTCCCCGCTCCGGGCTGTTCCCTCCGGTCGCTTCACCGCTTCTCACTCCCACTGCCTCGATGGCGGTGGGAATAGCGGCGTTTTCCGGGCTCGCGATGCGGGATAACGGTGTCGTGTACCTGGCGAACGTCGGAGCCGACTCGGTAACTCTGGATGCGCCGCCGTCGTCGAACTCGCGCCTGGATGTGGTGTGGGCGAAGCAGAACGACGCGAGCGCGTACGTCTCAACACCTGATGCCAACAACACTCCGGTGTTCGGTGTCCTAAAGGGAGTCGCCTCGGCCACGCCCGTGCGCAACCCGGCAGGGCTGCCGCAGGGAGCGATCGAGCTCGGTACGGTCCTGGTTCCCTCCACCGCCACGAACACAGGCTCGGCGGGCGTCGTGATCACCCCGACGTTCCAATACGTCGTAGCGGTCGGTGGCATCTTGCCGGTGCCGACTCTCGCGCTGCTGAACACCATCACGGGTTCGATTGGTCTTCTGTACGCGGAGGTGGTCGCGGACTCGACACTCGCAAACAACGGCCTGTACAAGTGGTACAACGGCGCGTGGACTCCCCGAGGTATGTCGTGGGAGTCGGTGAAGGCAGCGATTCAACTGATCGCGTCGTCGACGCCGGTAGCGGTCCACACCCTGGTTCTCCCGGCCACAGCCCCTCCAGGCAAGTACCGGGTGCACGCGTACGAGGTTGGTGTCGCTGCAGGCGCCACCCAGCACTACTGGAAAATCGACGCCGGTTCAGTGAACCTCAGCCCCCTCTCCTACGCAGTCAACGGTCCGGCAGGCACCGACGTGGTCCGGTCCGACGCGTTCTCCTACGACCACCCGGGCGGCGCTGTGACCATCACCATGACGGTGCAGATCAACGGCGCTTCTGCTGGTGTTCGTGAAGGGACACGACTGATGGCGACCTGGGTCGGCTGATGGCCACGATGGCATGGGGTGGCTTCACCAACGGCGCCATCCCGATGCGCAACCTGGTCAACTTCGAGGGCACTGGGAAGCTGCTGCAGGCCGACGCTGCGGCCTGGCTCACACGCCTCTTCGACGCCACGAAGAAGGCCACCGGCGCACGTCCGTACATCGCCGCACATCAGGATCTCTTCCGAGACCTTGATGAGCAGATCAGCCTCCTCGGGCAGAACTACACCGCCGTCACCAGCGGTGCGTACGCGTTCGTCTGGAACAAGAAGAAGTGGCGCAAGACCGGGCCGATCACGTGCGCTATCCCTGGCACGTCGAACCACGGCTGGGCGCGCGCCGCCGACATCACCTTCCCCACCGCGGCATCGCGGAAGTACTTCCGTGACCACTGCGGCGACGGTTACTGGACGAACGCGGGCGACGCGTTCGGCGAGGACTGGCACAAGGAATATCACGGCCCGATCACCACCATCACTCCTGCCGGTGGCGGGGCCACACCAATCGACGGAGATGACGACATGCCACTCAGTGCACGCGAACTCGAACTTCTGCAAAGCGCCTCTGACGCTGCGATCGCGATCAAGGCGTTCTTCATGGACGGCACCCCAGCGAACGGCGATACCCGCGGGAACGCGATCACGAACGCCGCGATCCGCCTCCGCGGCATCCGGTCCGACGACCCGACCTCCGACTACGCCCGGGGCGACCTGCTGCAACTGATCCGCGGCGACATCGGGAATATCGGCACGGCCGCCATCGACTACGACCGGCTGGCCGAGGCGATCGTCGCCAAGCTCCCCGCGGCCAGCAGCGGCGACCCCGCGGCCATCGCGAAGGCAGTGCGAGCGGAGTTCGCCGCCGACCCACTCAAGTAGTTCCTCCGGAGGTTGTCGTGACTGAGTACTTCATCGGCAACTTCGCCACCGGGCGCCGGATCCTGAGCTTGCCGGTGATGACTGGGCCGTGGAACGACCGCCTGTATTCGGCGGAGACGGTGTCGGCCGCGGTCGACATGAACGACGCCGAGGTGCAGAGCCTGGACCTCGACAACTCTGCGACGCCGGGCCAGGCCTTCCTCATCGTGGACGAGGGCGATCAGCTGCGCGGCGGCCCGATCTGGGTGTCCGATTACGACCGTGACTCGAGGGTCATGTCGCTGTCGGCGCTCGGAGCGGCGTCGTACTTCGACCATCGGATGATCATCCCGCTGTTGGCGATGACCGCGGATGTGACCTCGTGGACGATTCCTGATCCGCTCGACGCCACGAAGACGATCCCTAACCCGGCTCTGTCGACGGTCTACAACGGCATCAGCCTCGGCACCATGGCGAAGCGCCTGGTGCAGCAGTCGCGACTGTGGACCGGCGGGAACGTTCCGATTGTCTTCCCAGCAGACGAAGCGGACGACCGCACGCAGACGTATCTCGGCGCGGACTTCAAGCCCGTGTGGGAGGCGATCAACGATCTGATGGAGCGTGAGAACGGCCCAGAGGTCCGCTTCGTCCCCAAGTACACCGACAACAGGGACGGCGTCGAGTGGGAGATGCAGATCGGCACGATCGCGCAGCCCCTCCTCTCGTCGACCACCATCCCGCTGTGGGATGCGACCGTGAAGGAGTCGCCGATCCTGAACCTCCAGATGAAGAAGGACGCGACGAAGCTCGCCTCGTTGGCGTGGTTCACCGGCGGCCGGCAAGCCGATGACGTCCTGGTCGCACGCGCCTACGACCCGACGCTCGTTCAGTCTGGATTCCCGCTCCTGGAGACGGTCGACTCGTCACACTCGACCGTGTCAGTGCAGGGCACGTTGGACGGCTATGCGGTCCGTGGTGTGCGCATGGGCCGGTACGCGTCCACGGTGTGGTCTTTCACCCTCGAGATGTACCCGGTCGATGCGGACGGCTTCCAGGCGGGCCCGCAGTTCGGCACCTACGAGGTTGGTGACTTCTGCGACATCTACTTCAAGCCTTGGGATGCGGAGACTGGCGAGGGCGACCCACTGAAGCACGCCGGCGGGACGTTCCGGATGCGGATCATCGGCCTGTCCGGTGACGAGAAGGGCCGGTATGTGAAGGTCGAGTGTGCCCCGGAGGTGGTGGTCTGATGCCGAAGCTGTATCCGACACCACCGGGTGACAGTGTCCAGCCGATTGTTGATGCGATCGGTGACGTGCGCCGTCGGCAGCGTGAGATCGAGCGCCCTTCGGGGACTAACTTGAACTCGTTGGTGGCGCAGGTCCAGGCGGCGCTGGCGAACATCAACGCGACAGTGGCTGCTGCGATCGCCGCGAACTCGTACACAAAGGCCGTGATCGACGGTCTGATCGCGAACCCACCGTCGGGTAGCGCGGTCACCGGGAACATCTCAGCGACCGGAGATGTGACGGCCACGAACGTCACTGGCACGAACGTGTTTGCCCAGTCGTTGTCGACGAACATCACGGCAGGCCGAGTGCAGTTATGGGGACGCACGTCAGACGGCTACATCGCCACCGCTGTCTCGTCCGAGAAGTTCAAGAGCAACATCCGCCTTGCCGACCTCGACCCCGACGTCGTGCTCGAGGTGGGCGTCAACTACTTCGAGTACACGGTCGAACTGCGCAAGCGCGACGACCCGACCTTCGAGGAGTATGTCGGGCCCTGGTATCACGTCAGCACGAATATCGGTGTCATCGCCGAGCGCCTGCACGAGCTCGGTCTCTGGCAGTTCGTCGTCTACGAGCGCATCATGGTGCCCGGGCCGCTGATCCCGAACGACCTCTCGCAAGATGAGGGCGACGAGTACTTGCCGATCACGTACAGCGAGCAGCTGCACCTTGACGAAAACGGCCAACCGATCCCGCTCGCTGTGCACGACAGCCTCTTCGTATACGCGCTCCTTCCGGTGATGCAACGAATGCATCGTCGGCAGAACGCCTTTGCGACCCGCCTTGCGGCTCTCGATGGTCAGGAAGAGGACTACTAGGGCTTGTACCAGTTGGTGCAGTTGTTGTTGTCGTCGTAGGCCTGGCACTGCTCGCCGCCGGCGCCGAGCGCCTCGCACGCGCTCTCGTTGCCGGCGCCGTCGACCGCGTTGGCCTTCGTGCCCGCTGGGCACTTTACGACACCCGACGAGTTGCTCGAGTTGCGCGCCGGGGTCTTGGTTGTGGCCTTCGCCGCTGCGTCAGCGGCGGCCTGAGCCTCGGCAGCAACGCGCGCATCAGCGGCGGCCTTGGCGTCGGCTGCGGCTTTCGCTTCGGCGGCAGCCTTGTCTGCGAGGAACTGCTGGTAGCTGGCCTCGGCTGCAGCGTCCTGTGCCTTCTTTGCTTCGGCCGCAGCGTCGTACATGGCCTGTTCGGTGGCTTCCTGGTCTGCTGCGGCTTCAGCAGCGGCGACGGTGCGGGCTTGCTGGTCTGCCTGTGCGGTGCGGATGCCGTTGCCGATGGCGAGTCCGCCGAAGACGAGTGCGCCGATGGTGACCGCGGCGATTCCCACCTGGGCGAGCGCGGGGATGCGGCTCTTGGTGAAGGTGTCGCGTGTGATCTTCATGCTGCCCAAATTAATCCTCGCTACCGACAAAAGCAATTAATAACTCAGATTCACCCCGAAGTGGGGATAGGCAATCTGGGAGGCCGCACACGTGAAGGGGTCCGATGGCTGAGGAAGTTGGCAAAGAGCCTGGCGGGTGGGAACTGTACCGAGGCATCGAACGGATTGGGAAACAGCTCGACACGATCGCGTCGGGCACCCTTTCGGCATCCGTCTGGGCCGTCGAGAAAGCCGCGCTCGAGGCGCGACTCTCTGGGATGGCAGCCACGGTCGCGAAAACGGAGACGGCGCGCATCGCTGACCGCGAGGAACTCGACTCGTACCGGAAAGAGCAGGAAGACCAACGGAACAAGAACCGCCTATTCGTGTACGGCCTGATCGCGACCCCCGTCATCGGCGGGATCGTCCTATTCCTGTTGAGTGGGGGGCTTCAGAGATGAAATTCTTCACCTTCTCCCGCCTCGCCAACGTCATCGCTGTTATCGGTGTTGTCGGAGCGCTCGGCTTCGGAACCTACCTCGCGGTGGTGAACGTCGATCTGCGAGCGCAGCTCGCTGCGCAGGACGGTGACCTCCGTGCAGCGCAGGCGAACGGCGACAAGCTCTACGAGCAACTGCTGAAAGAGGGCATTAGCCCCTCAGCCGAGAAGCCGTCCGACGTCGCGCCGGAGCAGCCCGGCACTCCTGGCCGTAATGGCATCGACGGGGTCGATGGCCAGGACGGCCATACCCCGACTTACGTCGAGCTATTCCGCATCGTCGGCGACTACTGCACGAGCGGTGGCACACCGTGTAAGGGCGACCGGGGGGACCCCGGCCCGCCCGGACAGACCGTGGTCGGTCCCGCCGGCGCCGACTCCACCACCCCAGGTCCGCAAGGACCGCCAGGTGCTGACTCCACCGTCCCCGGGCCTGCTGGTGCGCCCGGTCGCGGCATCGCGTCGGGTCCCACCTGCAACGCGGACGGGACGTGGACGACCACGTTCACCGATGGAACGACCGAAACCCAGGACGGGCCCTGCCGGGTCAGTCTCTTCAACTAAGGAGCATCATGTCCGTTTTCCAGAAGTACGCCACCGCCATCTTCTCTCTCGCCGTCCTCGTGATCGGCGCCCTCCAGGTCGCTGTGGCGACCGGTATCACCCCGACGGCGATCGCGCAGCTCGTCGTGCTCGCCCTCGGTGGCGTCATCACCTACGTGGTGCCGCTCGTTCCCGGGAAGTGGGCGGGACTGCTGAAGACTGGTATCGCGATCCTCGCAGCCGTCATCGTCCTGGTCATCCCGTACATCACCGCCGGGACGATCACCCTGGATCAGATCCTGCTCGTTGTCGTGGGTGCGATCAACGCCGCCGCGACGCAGCTCGGCGTGAATATCCGCAAGGACGACACCCCGGCCCGACACGTGACCGTCAACAACTTCTCTGCCTCCGGCGACTGATGGACTCCACCGAGTATGAGGTCCCTGTCGACCCGATGGACGACCTGCAGTGCGAGGCGTGTCAGTGATGTGCGGTTGCCGTCATCTCTGCGCTGATCCGTCCTGCGAGCACGACACCAACTGCGACCACTGCACACACCCGAAGGAGTAACCATGCTCGATTCCACTCGCCTGTCTGACGAGGTAGTGGCGACCCTCGCCGCGCACCGTCCGGGCAACTCGCCTATCTCTCTGATCGGTCAGGTCACCGCCGTGATGACCGGGCCCGACGGGGTGGAGAAGGCGCGCGTCGTCACCTGCAACCTCGTGACCGCCGTCGGCGACCAGCTGTATGCATCCCGCGGCGCAGGTCTCACCACGTCCGCTCTGCCGACCGGCATGAAGCTCGGCGCCGGGTCGACCGCGGTCGCGAAGACTGGTGCTGGCGCAGCACTGGTCACGTACCTGTCGGGTTCCAACCAGGCCTTCGACGCCACGTTCCCGTCCGTCTCCGGTGGTGTGGTGACGTACAAGGTCACCTACGCGGCTGGTGTCGCGACCACCGCGTCTCCGATCACGGAGGTGGTCATCGTCACCGACACGATCGCGACGAATGCGACGTCGACCGCGGCGAACACGATCGCCCGCGTTCTGATCGCAGGTGTCGGGTCGAAGGCGGCCGGTGACTCCCTCGCGATCACCTGGACTCACACCATCCTCGGCGCCTGACCGGTGGTGAATCTGTCCATCCGGGTGGGCAGCATCCCGAGCCTGCTGGTTGATCCGCTCACCCCTGCGGGGGTGCAGCCTGATGGTCAAGCATCGGGGTGGACTCTGGCGTTCTCGGATGAGTTCGAGGGCGGGAGTCTGAACCGGGCGAAGTGGGACCCCTGGTACCCGGATACCCCGTTCTGGAATGCGACCACTCCGGGCGGCCACCTGACGAACACGGCGGAGCCGCAAGCGTACGACCCGTCTGCGCTGACCTTCGACGGCAGCGCTATGTCGATGACGTTGCGCAACCAGTCGACCGTGGCCGGTATCCCCTACACGTCGGGCATGGTGACCAGCTACCCGTCGTACGGAACGACCTACGGGTTCTTCGAGGCGCGGATGCAGTTGCCGCGGGTGAAGGGCGCGTGGCCCGCGTTCTGGATGGACCGAGTCGACCAGACGTGGCCGCCCGAGATCGACATCATGGAGGCTTGGGGTACCGCGGGCATCGTCGGTCAGAACTATCACTCCGCCGACAGTGCCATCCACGGCACGAACAAGGGCACCACAGCCACGAACACCGGATACAACACGTTCGGTGTTCTGTGGGAGCCCGGTCATCTGCGCTGGTTCGTCAACGGTGTGCAGGTTTTCGATTATGTGAACGCCAACGTCGACAACCACGCCATGTACATGATCTGCAACCTGGCCGGCGACCCGCAGGACGTCCCATCCACAGCGGTCATGCCATTCACGGCGAAGGTCGACTACATCCGGGCTTGGAAGGCGGCGGCGTAGATGGGCATCGTTCAGCAGGCATCCGGCACATCTACGGGCGGCGGTAACTTCACCGTCGCCCTGCCTGCAGCATCGTCCGCGGCGAACCTCGTGGTCGTGTCAATCGTCTCCGACAGTGTCATCGCAACACCGTCAGGGTGGACTCTCCGCGCCTCGCAGGTGAACAACGTGGGCCACTATCTGTGGGATCGTGCCGGTGGTTCGAGCTCGTACACGTTCAACCTCGCCACGGCGGGTCAGATCGCCTGGCAGATCACCGAGATCCAGGGCGGTGTGTTCGACAAGGCTATGTCGGCGAACAATGTGGCGAACGCGACCAGCTATGCCGCCCCACCGATCACCCCGGCTGCAGGGCAAAAGATTCTGCTGCTGAGCTTCGGTGCACAGAAGTACTTTTCCGGCGTCCCTTCCGCGTTCACGTACTCGGGCTCACCGACGACGGACAGTTTCCAGACCTTCGCGGTCACAGACAACACCACCCAGGGTGCTGCGCATCTCGACATCCCGTCGGCGACCGGCTCGACTGCTTACAACTTCACCGCGACGAACGGTGCCTCCTCAACTCAGATCGCATCGTGGTCCGCGATTGTCGCCTCGTACACGACGACCAGCAGCAGCGGAAGCACGTACACGGCGGCTCCTGGTGACCCTGTGGGCGTCACCGACACTGTTGCCATCTTGGGCAGTCGGGCGCTCTCGTTCACCGACCCGGTCGGCGTGACTGACCTCGGGGCGAACCAGACCATCGATTACGGGATCACGTCGGCCGATGCGGTCGGTCTGAGTGATGCGGGTGTGAGTGCGCTGAGCGGCGCACGCGCGTCGGCGGATCCCGCAGCTGTGACCGATTCCGCCCTGACGGTCGTCGCAGCGTCACGGGCTCCTGGTGACCCTGTGGGCGTCACGGATAGCACCTCGGTCACTCTGTTCTTCGGCTACACCGCAACGCCGACAGACGCGGCGTCGGTGCTCGATGCGGTGACCTCAGCGGCAGACGCGCAACGGTCTGCCGCTGATCCCCTCGGACTCACCGACGCCGCCAGCGTCACGGTCACCTCGGCGGGGAGTGTCAGCTTCAACGACCCCGTGAGCATCGCCGATGGGACCGTTACGGCGCTGGCTGGGGCTCGTGCGGCCAGCGAGGGCCTCGGCGTCACTGACGTGGCTACGGCGGTCCTCACGGTCGCTGGTGGGGTTGCCGCAGCAGACCAGGTGGGTGTGACGGATGCGATCACCATCGTCATGTCCCGTGTGGTCACCGTTGCCGATTTCCTCGCGCTCACCGATGGCTCGACCGCAGTCGTACGCTCCGACGGCGACCGGGACATCACGGTGACGCTCGGCAGCCCTCGACGGAACCCACTGCACCTCGGCGGTCCCACCAGCAGCTCGTTCCATATCGGCAGACCATGGAGGTAACTGATGGCTGATCTTCCCCGCGCTGGCCGGGAGTACTTCACCTGGCCGATCACTTCCGGTCCGCTGCCCGACGGGGTGGAGCTCGAACTGTTCATCGCTGGTGGGTGGCATGTTGCTGCAACGGCGAGCGACCGGGCGACGGTCTCTCTGCTGCTGCAGGGACCGATGGTGCCCACTGACGTGCCGTCCGCGATCGTGGTTCCGACCGATCAGGACCAGATCACTGGTCGTGTCGTCGACAGTCCGGAGATCATCATCCGCACGGCTGGCTACATCCGGTTGACGGACGCTTGACCCTGCTCGACCTATGCCCCTGGCATTCACTCACAAGGTGAATGCTGGGGGCATTTCGTCGTCCCCGACGTTCCATAAATCTGGCCGATTCTTTACGCTTCCCGGCGATGTTCAAGAACACTTGGCATATCAGCTTCGAGCTTCCGCAGCTCTGCGAGGCGCTCCATCCCGGCGACTACCTCCGGGTCGTCGTCGGGCAGGTCGGGCTCGGGGACAGTCACCAGGCCGTGCCGGCGCCGAAGGGGATGCTGAGCAGGCTGATCCCGGCGAGGATGATTCCGATGATCGCGGGTGCCGTTCCGGTGCGTCCGATGCTGATGGTTCGGTTGAGTCCCCAGATGCCGCAGATGATCGCGACAATGTCGATGGGGCCGCCGATGAATATTCCGACGAGCGGAATGCCGGTGACTAGGAAGCCGACGATTCCGCATGCGAGGGCGAACGCTGCGGGAGTGTTCGTGATGGGTTTCGGGGCGAGTATGGGGGCAGGCAGTGGCGGGGACGTGAGGGGCTGGAAGTGCTCAGTCCATATGGCGCCGTCCCAGTACCGCATGCGGCCCGACGCGGGGTCGGGGTACCAGCCTGCTGCGGGGGTCGGTGTCGGCGTACTCATTCGGTGATGATATTCGCTCACCCGTTCGGCCAGCAACGCCCCCGACAGAGTCACGCGGCCAGAGGCAGCCCCTCGGGAGCGGCTGTCTTCCGACCCGATTTTGTGGCCAGCACCCGCTCAGGCAGCTTGCTGATGCCATCGCGGAGCTGGTGCTCGTCGATGAGCGTGTAGATCTGGGTGGTTGCCAGACTCTCGTGCCGCATGAGCTCCTGCACAGTGCGGAGGTCCACCCCGGCGCGCACAAGGTCTGTGCCGTACGAGTGGCGGAGAGAGTGCCCGGTGAGCCGCTCGTTCTGGATGCCGGCGCGCAGCTTGGCGCGGTGCATGAGGTCGGATACGGAGCGGGAGTGGATGTGCCCTGGGCGGCCTTTCCGTGCGGGGAACCACCAGTTGTCTGAGGGCATGGTCAGTGCGATCTCGCGCACCAGCGGGTGGAGCGGGAGCAGGGCGTACTTGTTGCCCTTCCCGACGACGCGGATCGTGTTCTCGCTGAGGTCAATATCGTGCCCATGCACGGCAGCGACTTCACCCGCACGGAAGCCTTCGTAGCAGGCGAGCAGGATCATGGCCCTGGTGCGCCTGTACGCCCCGCTGAGCAGCAGAGCGTCGATCTGCGTCTGCGAGTACGGGCGGGGCCGTCCGCGCATCCTGCGAACCGGCGACAGTCGTTCGCTGGGGTCGTCGGTTCGGTATTCTTCTTCCTTCGCGAACCGGAAGAACGCACGGAAGCAGTCACGCTCCGTCTGCATGCTCCCCTTGCCGATCCCCCGGCCCAGGTGGTTACGCAGGTCGCCGATCGTAACCTCGAGCAGTGGCTTCGACGCGGAGCGGCTGAGCGCTGCAAGCATGTATTCGCGGTTTTCGATGGTCCGTGCTGCGAGTCCCTTCGCGCGTTGAAAGTTGCCGAAGTCCTGCACGACACGCTCAGTCATAGTGAGAATCCCCCTCGATCCTGTGGATGGACCTATGACTTTATGCATGAGGCACCGTCAGCAAAGGCCGCATAAATGGGGACTGGACAGGCATTACGCCGCGGCTACAAGCTCAGGGGAGGTCTCCGAACCGGCGACAATGTAAAGCGGGGGTCGTCGGTTCGAATCCGACAAGGGGCTCCACCCAGCCAGCCATCGCCCGCACTTGTCAAGCGGGGGTCGTC
>Ga0247729_10000077_pt1 | contig 44390 bp, 21 predicted proteins | sample UWRJL133311R2_FD_180958 | JGI IMG/M metagenome (GOLD analysis project Ga0247729, IMG submission 180958) | Plant litter microbial communities from Arlington Agricultural Research Station in Wisconsin, United States - UWRJ-L133-311R-2 | ecosystem: Environmental > Terrestrial > Plant litter >... | reverse complement strand
GGCCGCTGGTTTCAAACTGCACGCTGCCGTCGGGCCGGCTGAGGGAGGTGTAGAGCTGAATGCGGCGGCTGGGCGCGGTGAGGTACAGCGGAATGCCCGCCGCCGGCGCCCCCGTGGCCTTGCTCACTACCCGGCCCCGCACCAGGTGGCCGTTCAGCTCGGGCAGGTACGCCAGCGGCACGGGCGGGTCGGCCAGCACGTCGGCCCAGCGAAACCGGCTCCAGCCCTGGGTCAGCATCAGGTTGTCGGCGGCCTGGGTGGCAGTCGAATCGGCGGTGGTGCAGTAGTAGTCGGGGTGCTCCACGGTGCCCTTCAGGTCGGAAGCCAGCCACAGGTAGCTGGCAATTTCGGCCGGGGCGGCAGCAGTCAGAGAATCGAGCTGGTACACGGCCACCGACACATTGGCGGGCCGGGCGGCGGCCAGTTGCAGCGTCACTGGCTGGCGGGGCGCGTACTGGGGCTGGTTGGGGCGGGCCGTGAGAGCCAGCGGGGCGGCGGGCGGGCGGAAGTAGAGCCGCTCGCACACCGGCTGCCGGCGGCTGTTGAAGAGCGTGAAGTGGGAAACGCCGGCGGCCAGCTTATTCTTTTGCACCGTAAAGACGGCCTGCCCCTGGTAGAGTTGGGCCTCGGCGGCCACTGCCACCTGCTGCCGGGTGTGGCCCAGCAAAAACAGGCTTTCGTTGGCCAGAGCCGCGCCGCTGGTTCGCACCACCAGGCGCAGCTGGTCGGGGCCGGCCTCTTCCAAGCGTAGCACGTAGCCCTGCTCCCGCACCGCGGGCAGCGGCACCAGCAGGGTTTTCCCGTTGTTCAGCCGGATAGTGGCCGTGTAGGCCGCGCCGGCCTGGGCGGGAGTCAGCGTGAAGCTGCCCAGGCCAAACCGCAGCGTTTTGAAAGTTCCGACGCTCGTACCACTCTGGTCGAGCACGGTACCCTCGGCCGGCACGCCCCGGCCAGTGGCGTCGGTGATACGGAAGCCAACCTTGCTGCTCAGCCCGCGCACCAGGTAGCCGCCCTCGGGGAAAAACTGCGGGTCGTAGGCGGGCGTGGTGGGCCGGGCCGGCTCGGCCGCCGCCGCGGCCGGGCGGGTGTTAACGATGGTAACCGGGCTCTGGAAGAAATACTCGGGGCCGGCGTTCTGCATCCAGCTGGTGTAGGCCCGCACGAGGTACCGGCCCGTGGGCAGGGTGGCGGGCAGCACGAAGGAGCCCTGGCCCGTGGCGCGGCGTAGCGGGATTTTGCCCTGCAGCACCGGCCGCTGCTGCGCGTCCAGCACCTCCACGTAGGCCACGGTGCTGGCCGCCAGCGGCTGGTGGCTAGCGCCCTCCACGGCGTAGATCTTAAACCACAGCGTTTCGCCGCTCACGTAGCTGGGCCGGTCCAGGTGCAAAAACAGCTTCTCGGTGGGCACGCGGCGGCCGTAGCGGGTGAGGGCTCGGCCGAGGGTGCGGAGTGAGTCGGCGTCCTGCCCGAAGGCGGGCGCCAGCGTCAGCAGGCCGGCCAGGCTGAGCAGGGCGAAAGGTAGCCGCCCGGCCGGGCGGGCCGGCAGCAGACGAAGCAGAAGCAGCGGGAAGTTCACGTTACGGCAGTCGAAGGCGGGTGAGGAGGGCAGCGCCGGGCGGCTACTGCCAGAAGGCGGGCCGCTGGTTGGTACCCCGGCGGCGGCAGTCGGTGCACTCGGGCGTACCCCCAGCATAGCCGATCAGGGTATTGGACCCAGGCGCGTACACGTTGTAGAGCGGCAGCAGTATGTCGCGGCCGAAGACGACGGGCACGGTGGGCAGGTATATCGTATCCGGCTTGAGGCAAGTCTCGTAGCCGGTCTGGAAGCGGATGGTTGACAGCTCGGTGCTGGCAATGAAGATGCGTTTTTCCGCCACGGTGCCCGCCCCCACGTACCCGATGACGGTTTCCGTGGCATCGGAGAGGCAGTGCACGTTGCCGGTGAGCTGGCTCGGCAGCGGGTCGAAGAGGCCACCCAGGCTCTCGGTGTTCGACTTCAGCATTTCCCAGTAGGCATATTCCTCGGGCGTCTGGGCGTATTGGCGCACCAGCACGCTGTACTTGTTGCCCAGCTTCAGGGAGTTGGCCGGCAGCAGAATCAGCGGAAAGTCGGACACCACATCCTGGCTGAGCCGGGCAGTGGTGCTGAGCAGGATGGACGACGAGTTTTCCGAGCCCCAGCAGTGGTAGATGTCCTCGTTGCGCAGCCGCATGGCCCCGTTCACGTATTCCAGGCTCGACTGATTGGCCGAGTGAAACTCCCAGGTTTCGGTGTAGCTCCAGCGGTAGTAGCGCGTGGCGTTGGCGGCGTCGCGGGCATTCACGTAGATCTGCACGTTCGGGCCTTGTGCCTCCCACCGCACCTGGTCGATGGGCGGCGCGGCCTTGGCCACCACCAGGTCGGAGGCGTATTCGCGGCCCGCGGCGGTGCGCAGCCGCACCTGGTACTTGCGGCCGGCGGGTAGGCCTAGCAGCGTGCCCGCGGAAGTATAAGTGCCGGGCGTCAGCTCGGTGAGGCGAAACAGCAGCCCGGACTCATCGTGGACGGCCACGGTGGCGCCGGTTTCGGCCAGGGGCGCGGCCTGGTTATTCACATTTTGAGTGCGGGAAAGCTGGATGGTGGTGCCGCCGGCGAGGTTGATAAAGCCGCCCACCACCAGGTAGTTTTGGGGCGCATTGCTCACGTCGGGCTCAAACCTATCGACGCAGCCGGCCAGCGCCAGCCCCAGAATCCACAGCAAACAATAAGTAAGACGCGACATGAGGCGCTCAGTTAAAACTTGAAATTATAGGTAACGGTCGGGATGGGCTGGCCGAAAATCGAGAGCTGGTAGCCCACGATGCGGCCGTTTTGCGCCTTAAAATACACCGAGTACGGGTTGCGGCGACCGGTCAGGTTATACACCGACACCGTCCAGGAGCTGTGGGCCAGCTTTTTCACTTTGTGGCCGCCTTCGATGTTGAGGGCTAGGTCGGCGCGGTAGTAGTCGGGTACGCGGTAGGCGTTGCGGTCGGAGTAAAACACCCGCGCCACGCCGTCGACGTAGTAGCGGGCCAGCGGCAGGGTGATGGGGCGGCCGGTGCTGTAGGTAAGATTCAGCGAGGTGCTGAAGCGGCGGCTGAAGCGGTAGTTGCCGGCCAGCGTCGCGTCGTGGGGCTTGTCGAAGTTGCTGGGGTAGTAGCGGCCGCCGTTTATCTGCTCGGACGGGATGTCGGACGCCACCCGCACCAGGGACCGGGAGTAGGTGTAGTTCAGCCAGCCGTTGATTTTGCCCGTCGACTTGCGGATGGAAAACTCCACGCCGTAGGCTTTGCCCCGGCCATTCACCAGGTCGGTTTCGAGGTGGTGGTTGAGCAGCAGCTGGGCCCCGCTCTTGTAGTCCACGAAGTCGCGCGTGACCTTGTAGTAGGTTTCCACCGACGTCTCGATGGTGTTGTTGCGGAAGTTGTGGTAGTAGCCCACCGACACCTGGTCGCCGACCTGGGGCCGCACGTAGGCGTCGCTGAGCTTCCAGGTGTCGGTGGGCGAGAGCGAGGCGGTGTTGGACAGCTGATTGAGGTACTGGCGGTTGCGGTTGTAGCTGGCCTTCACCGCAGCCTTTTCCGACAGCGCGTACTTCAGCGAAAGGCGGTACTCGGGGCCGTGGTAGGTGGCAATGGTAGAGCCCGCGCCGTAGCGCACCGTGTCGGTGATGTTGCCGGTGGTGCGGGCCGCGCCGGCCAGGTACTCGTTTACGGTGCGCGGCCCCAGCGCCTGATACAGCGAGTAGCGCAGGCCCACGGCCACGGCCAGCCGGCTGGTTACGTCAATCCGGTCGGACACGTACAAGGCGCTTTCCTGGGCCTGCTCCCGCGCCAGCGCGTCGGGCACAATCAGGGATTCGGCACCCCGTGGGGCCAGGCTACCGGGACTCACGCGGTAGCGCAGCGTGCTGGCCCCGAAGTCGATGGTGTGCTTGGCGTTGTGGAAGTAGCTGAAGTCGGCCTGCAGGCCCACCTGCAGAATTCCAAACTTCAGCTCCGAGGCGTTGACGGCATTTTTCTCGCTGCTCACCTGGTACTGGTACTGGCTGAAGGTGCTGGTCAGCACGCCGTAGAGCTTGTTGCCGAAGATGTGCTTCCATTTCAGGCTGCCGCTACGGTTCTGGTAGGCGTACGAGGTGTCGGCGGCCAGCCGGAACTTGTCGGCGCTGACGTAGGCCGTGGCGTAGAGCGTGTTTTTCTCATCCAGCTCGTGGCTGACGTGCGCGCTCAGATCATAAAACGAGGCCGCGCTCTGGCGCAGGTCGCGGTTGGGCAGCAGGTGCAGCAGCCAGTCGGAGTACGAGGTGCGGGCCCCGATGAGGAAGGAGCTTTTGTCCTTGATGATCGGGCCTTCCAGCGTCAGCCGGCTGGTAAGGGCTCCGATGCCGCCCGCGCCGGACAGCTTCTTCTTGTTGCCGTCGCGCGTGGCAATGTCGAGCACCGACGACAGCCGTCCGCCGTAGCGGGCCGGGATGGCGCTTTTGTACAGCTCCACGGTCTTGAGCAGGTCGGGATTGAAGGCCGAGAAGAAGCCAAACAGGTGGGAAGGATTATACACCGTCGCGTCGTTGAACAGGATCAGGTTCTGGTCGGTACCGCCGCCGCGCACGCTCAGCCCGGTGCTGCCCTCCCCGATGGACTTCACGCCGGGCAGGGTGAGCACCACCCGCAGAATGTCGGTTTCGCCGAAGGCCGTGGGCACCTGCCGGATGGTGCGGATGTCGAGCTTTTCCACGCCCATCTGCATGCCGGCCACGTTCTTGTCTTTCTCGGCCTCAATTATCACCTCCTTCAGGTTGGTGATGTCCTCCTCGATTTCCACGTCCAGCTTGCCGTCGGCGTGCAGCTGGATGCGCCGCCGGGTGTTTTTGATGCCGATGCCGCGGATGTTGAGCGTGTGCTGGCCGACGGGCAGCGTGAGGGCGTAGTAGCCGAACTGGTCGGTGGAAGCCCCGATGGCCGGCGACTCGATGTAGACCGAAGCGCCCAGCACCGGCTCCCCGGACTTAGCCTCGCGGATGTGGCCCGCCAGCGTGGCCGTGCTGCCCTTGCCCGCGCCCGGCGTCCCGATTTCGTAGAGCCGCGACGGGCTGGCCGCCACGCGGGTGGGGGGCACCGGGGCGTCCGGGGGGCCGTCCGCGGGCCTGGTGCCGGCCGGGGCGGCATCGGGGCGGAAGTAGCTTTCCGGCAGCGTAGTCGAGACGGCCGCGCCGGTGGTGATAAACACGTTGTGCTCCTCATCGACGGCGAAGCGCAGGCCCGCCGGCTCCAGGGCCTGCCGCAGCACGCTGCTCAGCGGCTGGCTCTGCACTTGCAGCGTTACGGTCACGGGACGCAGGGCCGTCGTGTCGAAGTAGAAGCGGTAGTGCGTCTGGGCTTCCAGCTGCCGCACGAGCTGCTCCAGGCTCAACCCCTGAAAGCTGCCACTGACGACGGGCTCCGCCGTTTGGGCATGGGCGCCAAAGCCGCTGCAACTCCAGAAGACCAGCAGAGCCAGCCGGTAGATGTATTTCATAGAAGCGTATTGAACTGGCGACGCAAGGGCCGGTCGCCCCGCGTCCATAGATGGAGGAGAATTTAGTGGGCCGCCGGCGTGGGCGCGGCCAGCGTGGCCTGGTAACGGATCAACGCCACCAGGGCCTCTTCGCGCCGCGCGGGGCTGAACTTCAGCTTCTGAGCCCGGATATATTTGCGGAGCGCGGCCTTATTTTCGGGAAACAGCGCCAGCACCGCACCGGCCTTGGCCGCCGGGTAGTAGCGGCGGCCCCGGTAGATGAAGAACTCGTCTTTCTGGGTTATTTCGCCTTCCATGCCGCCGGCCGTCGAGCGTTCCTGCAGGTCTTTGCGGCGCAGGGCCAGCAGTTGCACCGGGCCGTCCACGAGCAGGTCGTAGAAGCCTGGGCGGGCCAGCACCCCGGCCGAGTCGGTGCCGGCGAGGCGGATGAAGGTATGGCCGCCTACTTGGAAGCGGGTCACGTTCTCATTTACCAGCCGCAGGTGCAGGCCGCCCTGCGGGGCCGGCAGCACCAGTTGGTCGTGGAGCAGGTCGTAGCGGAGCGACACCCCGGGGTAGGTGGCGCCGCCGTACTCGATGGTGGCGGGTTGCGGCTCCGCGGACCCGAAAAACGGGTGCCCCACCACGTAGTGCCGGACGGTGCTCACGTACTCCGGGCCGTCGTAGAGCCGGGACTCGTAGCGCAGGGTTTGGGCGTAGTGCTGGCGCAGGCTGCCGGCCGCCGCCAGCCGGGCGCTGGAATCGGGGCTGACAACGGCCTGCCCCAGCGCGGGCGTACCCAGCAGCCCAGCCCCGAGGCCGTACAGAATAGTTGTCACGCGCCTGATTTGTTTGCTCGTATCCATTCAAGTTATAGTAATTACTCACCTACTCCCCGGCTGCTCCAGGACCGGCTTTTCAAAACTAGCGTTTATTCCGGCAGTTACCCAGCCGCCATGCCCGCGCAGGACCGTTTTTCCTACGCAAGGCCTTATCTTAATCTTACTCCTTATTCGGTCCCGGCGTCAGCCTTTTGCCGCGGCCCTGCGTATTCCCTTATCCGCCTACCCACGCCCCGCGCCATGAAGCTCCGCCTCGAAGACCACTCGCTCCGCCTGCGCCTCTCCGACGCCGAGGTGCGGCACTTTGCCGCCACCGGCCGCGTGGCTACGACCGTCTCGCTCGGGCCCACCGCGCACGAAACCCTCGTCTACGCCCTGGAGCGGGCCGAGTCGGAGGAGTTCCGCATTACCTACGGCGCGGGTGCCATCACCGTGAAAGTGCCCGCCACGCTGGCCGCGCACTGGACCGGTACCAACGAAAACGGTTTCGCCGCCACGCTGATGGTATCCGAAAACCAACCGCTACGCATTCTGGTTGAAAAGGACCTGCATTAATCCCCCGACTGCCCAGGTTCGCTCCTACTTTTCTCGCCTCCACCCCGCTACCGACCTCAACCATGGAAGACTCCCCCAAATCAGACCCCGGCCAAGCTGGTAAGCAGCAGGAACAGAAAGCCGAAAACAAGCCCATGAGCGGGGAGCGGCCCAGCCAGGGCGAGGCCCCGGCCCCCGACCACTACCGCCCCGACCCCCAGCACCAGCGCGACGAAAGCAACATCAAAGCCCCCGACGTAGTGAATGCCAAGTACAAACATCCCATTCTGGCCCAGCCGCCCGAAGCCCTGACCGGCCTGCGGCTGGAGGAGCAGGCCAAGGTAGCCGCCGGCGTGACGGCCGTTATCAAGTCGATGGAGTTCAGCTGGAGTGAGGGCGGCCTCAGCCGGGGCACCAAGGGCTTACTCAATATGAACCAGAAGGACGGCTTCGACTGCTCCAGCTGCGCCTGGCCCGACCCCGACGACCACCGCTCGGTGGCCGAATTCTGCGAAAACGGCGCCAAGGCCACCGCTTCCGATGCCGACGACAAAGCCGCCGGCCCCGAGTTTTTTGCCCGCCACAGCTTGGCCCAACTGTCGCAGATGACGGACCGGAACCAGAACAACGCCGGCCGCCTCACCCACCCGCTGGTAAAGCGCCCCGGCGACAACCACTACTCGCCCATTGAGTGGCCGGCGGCGTTCAAAATCATTGCCGACAACCTCAACGCCCTAGCCTCGCCCGACGAGGCGCTGTTCTATACCTCGGGCAAGGTGCCCAACGAGCCGGCATTTCTGTTTCAGCTCTTCGCCAAGCTACTCGGCACCAACAACCTGCCCGACTGCTCCAACATGTGCCACGAAAGCAGCGGCGCGGCCCTGAGCCCTACGTTGGGTCTGGGCAAGGGCTCGGTCACGCTCAACGACCTCCACGAGGCTGAGGTCATCATCATCATCGGGCAGAACCCCGGCACCAACCACCCGCGCATGCTCACGGCCCTGCAGAAGGCCAAGCGCAACGGGGCCAAGATTATTGCCGTGAACCCGCTGCTGGAAGCTGGCCTAGTAGCTTTCAAAAATCCCCAGGACTTCATGAACCCGCTGCGGGCCCTGGGCGCGCTGATGGGCGACGGCACCCAGATTACCGACCTGTTTCTGCAGGTGCGCGTGGATGGCGACATGGCGTTGCTGCGCGGCATTATGAAGCACCTGTTCGAGGCCGAGGACGCCAACCCGGGCCAGGTCGTGGACCGGCCCTTCATTGCCGAGTACACCACCGGCTTCGAGTCGTTTGAGCAGAATATTCGCGCCACTTCCTGGGAGGATATCGAGGAACTGAGCGGCATCCCGCGGGCTCAGCTGCTGGAGGCCGCCAATTTGCTGGCCCGCAAGCAGAAAATTATTACCTGCTGGGCCATGGGCGTCACGCAGCAGCGCCAGGGAGTGCAGACCATCCAGGAAATAGTGAACCTGCACCTCATGAAGGGCGCCATCGGCAAGCCGGGCGCGGGCACCTGCCCCGTACGCGGCCACTCCAACGTGCAGGGCGACCGGACCATGGGCGTGTGGGAGCAGCCCACCAAGGAGTTTCAGGATGCGCTGGGCAAGGAGTTCAACTTCCAGCCACCCTACGAGCACGGCCTCGACACGGTGGAAGCCATCAAGGCCATGTACAAGGGCAAAACCAAGGTGTACTTCGGCCTGGGCGGCAACTTACTCGCTGCTGGTCCTGATACCGAGGTTATTGCCGAGGGCATGCGCAAGCAGAAGCTCACCGTATTCGTAGGCACCAAACTCAACCGCGGCCACCTCGTGACGGGCGAAACCAGCTTGCTGCTACCCTGCTTCACCCACGCCGACGTGGACATGCAGAAGTCGGGGCACCAGATGACTTCCTGCGAGAATTCGATGGGCGTGGTCAGCCAGAACAAGGGCGTGCTGGTGCCGCTGCCGGGCCAGATGATGAGCGAAGTGGCCATCCTGGCCGGCGTCGCCATTGCCACGCTGGGCAGCAAGATTGATATTGCCGACTGGGTGGCCATGACCGAGAACTACGACGTTATCCGGGACCATATCAGCCGGGTGATTCCGGGTTTCGAGAACTTCAACGAGAAGCTGCGGCGGCCCGGCGGGTTCTATCTGCCCAACGGCCCGCGGGAGCGGAAGTTCACTACCAAGAACGGCAAGGCCAACTTCACCACCACCGAGCTGGAAAAGTACCCGCTGGAACCCGACCAGCTGGTGCTGATGACGGTGCGCAGCCACGACCAGTTCAACACCACCATCTACGAGTACAACGACCGGTACCGCGGCATCCACGGCGAGCGGCGGGTACTGTTTATGAACCGCCAGGACATGGCTACCCGCGGCATCAAAGCCAAGGACCTCATCGACATCACCAGCCACTTCAAGGGCGACACCCGCACGGTGGAGAAGTTCCTGGCCGTACCCTACGACATTCCCAAGGGCAACGTGGCCGCCTACTTCCCCGAGGCCAACCCGCTGGTGCCCATTGCCAGCGTGGCCAAAACCAGCAACACTCCCACCTCGAAGTACGTGGTCGTGACGGTAGTGCCCACCAAAACTGTCAACGCCACCCAGGAGGAGCTGGAAGCCCGCGTAGAGGCCCGGGAACTGGCCTAGGTTCGCCTCTTAACCTGTCATTGCAAAGCGAAGCAATCCGTCCTCTGAAACGTAAACAGCCCCTTTTTACCATAAAGCCCCGACGTATACCAACGTCGGGGCTTTTGCTTATCTGTGGAAGCTACTTACCGAAAGGCAGCTTTTCCAACTTCATATCCAAGGTGGGTTCGTGAGATGAATCAAACATCAGCACCTTGTGCGGATTATAGTCGGCGCCACGAACATTGGCTCTCACCAGCACGGTGCTGCCGCGCCAAAACATGGTATCGTGCTGCATGGTCGGCTCCCCGAATCGGGTGCGGAAAGTCTTCAGGAATGGCTCGATGCCGACCCCGTTCACCACGTACATAACACTCGTCAGCTTGTCATCCGTGAACCCCCAAAAGATGGATTCTCCTGCTGTTTTATTCTTGTACTTGACCTTATTGTACTGCGCGTAACTAGTAAAGGACCCGCTTCTAAACTCCTCCCTCGCATCACGTAGCTTATCCGGAGAGTCGCCAAAATGGACGTCCCCGAAGCCGTTCATCCGGTCAAGCTCCGTTTCGGGCACTTGTATGGGGGCAGGCTTACTGCTGATAGTCACGGCATCACGGGTAGCCGCTTGGCCCTGGACCTGACTAGTAGATTGTTCCCCACAGCCGACCAATAGTATAGCCGAGAGATAATAGCGCTTTTTCATAGCGCTGAATAAACGAAAAAGACCTGGTACGCCGCCGAAACCCTTCTGGGTCTCGCTCTCGACGCTTCGTTCCGGCCGATCCAGCGGGGGGCTTGGTGAGCTCCATAGCAACCGGCAACCGGCCTTTTTGCGCCCCTCCCATCAGCAAGCGGTGAGTGCATGGACTAACATCTTTTCCCATCAGTCGAAAAAGTGTTAGCTCGGGCCTGGCGGCCGGAGGCGGGCTTTCTTCGTACTCTTGCCATCCCTTACTGCCGCTGCTATGTCTGCCGAACCCGAAATCTCCGTTTTCACCCATCACTTCGGCCGCCCCGAGCCCGCCGTGCCGCCCGGCGACTTCTTCGCCGACAAGTTCGACAAGAGCCTCTGGCGAATGATGTATGACGAGGTGGGCGCGGGCTGGTACCGCCACGGGTTTCTGTACCTGTTCGGGGCCGAGCTGCCGACGCTGAGCCCGGCCCTGGACGCCTGGGCGGGAATGCTGGCGCCGGGCGTGGAGCGGGTCGTCATTGGCCGTAATGCCTACGGCATGCTGCTGGTGGCTGAAAGCACCACCGAGGAAGGCACCGACGCCCCCATTGCCCTGCTTGACCCCGTGGCTGGCTCCTACACCACCTATGAGGAGCTGGATTTCGCCAGCTTGCTCAGCGACTGGCTGCCCCAAAACCTGCTGCCTGGCTTCCTGACTCAGGAACCCTACGACACGTTTCGGCAAAGCGGCGGGCAGTTGCAACCCCACGAGGTGCTGGGCCTGCGCACTCTGGCCGCCGGCTTCGAGCCCGCCAACCTGGTGGCCGAAGACGTGCTGGCCTACCACGCCCGCGCGGTGGCTATGCACCAGGCACAGTAGCGCTTAGAAAGGGTAGCCGATGGCAATATTCAGGCGGGGGCTGGCCAGATTGGTCTTCTGGGCTTTGTAGGTGCTGCCGTCCGGGCCGGTTACCTGGCCGGTGCCCGAGGGGAAGCGCATGGGGTAAGCCGCATCTAGCCGCACCACCACCACCTGGGCGTCGATGCGCAGACCGGCGCCAGCGCCCACGGCCATTTCCTGCAGAAAGCGGCTGAAGGTAAACTGGCCGTTTTTGCCGTCGGGCACGCCGTTGGCGTCCAGGGTCTGGCGGGCGGGGTCGTTGTTGACGAGCCAGATGTTGCCCGCATCCACGAACAGGGCGCCCTTCACGTACGAAAACAAGTCTTGGCGGTACTCCACGTTGGCCTCCACCCGAATGTCGCCGACCTGGTCGTAGAACTGGGTATTGCTGCCGTCGGCGGCGCGGTAGGTGCCGGGGCCGATGCCGCGGGCGGCAAAGGCCCGCACGCTGTTGGGCCCGCCCACACCGTACTGCTTGAGGTAGGGCAGCACGGTGGAGTTTTGGTACGGCAGCCCCGCCCCGATCAGGATGCGGGTGGCGAGCTTGTTGCCGCTGGTAGGGTTGGTAGAAGTGCGGAAATAGTTGCGCAACTCCAGGTCGACCTTGGTGTACTGGGCAAACTGCTGGCCGAGCACGGTGTAGGCGCGGGTGCCGTCTTCATTCACCTTCTTTTCCTGCCCAGCCAAGCTGCTGAGCAGGTAAGCCAGGTTACCCGACACTTCCACGCCCCCGCTGAAGTAGATCTGGTTGCGGCGCTGCTCCAGGGCCTGCTGGTTGTAGGTGTAGCGGTAGCTGCTGCCTAGGATGAACTGCTGGCGGAAGCTGTTGGCCAGGAAAGCATTTTCGTCGAGCAAAGCCTGGAACTCCGGCGACACGCTGCCCAGGCGGATGTACTGCAGGTCGATGGGGCGCAGCTCCTGCTCGTTGGTGAGCTTGGTTTTCCAGGTGTAGCCATAGTTGAGGTTGAACACGTTCTCGCGGAAAGCCTGCAGGCGCTCCACGTACTTGATGCCGGCCCCGAAGGTGGTGCGGGGCTGGAAGTCGGAGTTGGGCAGGCGGATGTCGAAGGGCGGGGTGATGAGGCGGGGCACCACCAACTGAGCGTCGGCCCCCAGCTCGTAGGAGGTCAGGCCGATAGTCTTAGAGTTGGACTTGGTCTGATTCTCAAACGAGCCCGTCACGTTGACCAGCAGCTGCTCGGCCCCGCGCAGGGCCGAGCGGTTACGGTACTGAATGCGGAAGCCCGGCCCCACGAAGCCGTTGGACTTGCTCACCAGCAGTACCTCGGCCCGCAGGCTTTTCTTGGGCTGCTGGGTCATGCGCACGTTGCTGACCAAGTGGCCGAAGCCGGCCGAGTCGGGTACGCCGCGGTCGGGGCGGAAGCGGATGTCCACGAACTTGAACGTGCCCAGGCTCATCAGGCGGCTCAGGGTCTGGTCGGAGCGGCGGCGGCGGTAGATGCTGTCGGGGTAGAGGAAGGTAGCGTTGGTGATGGCCCGGGCCCGGAACACCGACTCGTCGGGGTAGTAGCGGTACTTGCGGTAGATGATGGGCTGCCGGCCCCGCGAGGCCGTATCCGACAGGGTGTAGTCGGTGTTCAAACTCACCCGGCTCAACACGTAAGGCTTGGCCGCCCGGGCCGGAATCGAGCCTTTCACCCGCACGTACACGTTGGCCTCGTTGTCGAGGGTGCTGTCGACGTCGAAGATGAGGTAGTCGGGCGTGAAGTAGTAGTAGCCCTGGTTTTTCAGCGCCCCGTCGATGCGGGCCCGCTCGTTGATGAAGGTTTGCAGGTTGTAGGGCTCCCCCACCTTGAGCAGCGTGCCAGCCTGGGTGGCCCGGATAGCGCGGTCCAGCAGCGTGTCGCGCTCCGGGAAGTGGACTTCCTTGATTAGGTAGGGCTTACCTACGAAGGCGGTGTAGTCGACGCTGGCCGTTTTTTCTTTCACCTGCACCTTGGCCCCCACGCCGGGCGTGAAGTAGCCGCGGTTGTTGAGGCGGTTCACCATCAGCTTCTTCACCTTCTGGGTGTCGACTTGGCTAAGCAGCACGGGCTGCTCGCCGTACTTGTCGGCCAGCCAGTGGCCCAGACCCTTGGTTTTGCCCTGGCCCAGGTGCCAGAAGTAGAGCTTGGGCCGCAGGCCTAGGATCGAGCCGTTGGGCTTGGGCGTGAGCGTGCCTTCCAGCTCGGTAGTCAGGGCCGCCTCATCCGGAATCGTGGCTTCCGACTTTACCTTGACCGTGCTGCCGGTGTAGAGCCGGGAGCCTTCGGGAATGTATTTCGTGCCCGAGCAGGCCGCCAGCCCCGCCAGCAGCAGCGTGGCCAGCCCCCGGCGGGACAGGGAAGAAACCAAGGAAAGACGGCGAAGTGACGGCACGGACAAAAACTAAGTAGGAAAACGAAAAACTAGCGGCTGGTGGTAGCCTTCGGGGTACGGGTGGAGTCGCGGCGCACGACGGGCGTGGCCGGCGTCTGGGTGGAGTCGCGGCCGGCCTTGCGGTCCTGGCGGGTGCGGCGGCGCTCCAGCTTCACTTCCTCCTTCACGTTCTTGTCGATGCCGTGGAAGAGGTCGGCCAGGTTCTGGTAGTCGCGCTGGAAGATGAGCGAGGCCCCGGTGCGCACAAACTGCCCGTCGATGTCGCCGTAGGCGTTGTTGCGGAAGGCCTGCAGGCGCAGGCGGCCGTTGGCCAGCACGTTGTATTCAATGCTCACGTCGCCGGCGAAGGCGCTCAGGTTGCTGTTGCTCTGGCCCGAGGAAGCTTGGTTGCCGCCACCCAGCGGCACATCGGTACCCAGGCGCACGGTCAGACGGTTGTTGAACAGCTGCCGGCGCACGGCCACGTTCAGGTCGGTGCGGCTTTTCTCCGAGCCCGAGGAGTAGTCGGCGTAGGAGTTCACGCCCAGCTCCACACCCAAATTAGACAGGTAGCTGCCGGTTAGGTTGTTGAGCTGCTGGGTGAGCACCTGGCTGGCGGAGCCGCGCAGTTGGTCGGCCACGAAGCTGCCGCTGCTGCTCTGGAAGGGGTCCTGGGCCAGGAAGCGGTTGAGCACGATGAGCGAGAACACCTGCTTGTTGAGCTCGGTGGTTTCGCTGGGCTGCCGCAGCTGGGCCAGGCGGGCCTCGATAGGGCCGCGCAGCTCACTGCGCGAGGTTTCGGGCAGCTTGATGTCGAAGCCGATGGTGGGCTTGAGCAGTTCGCCGGTCACGTTCAGGTACACCTGGAAGGGTAGCTGGTTGCGGCCCGTGGCCTTCAGGGTTTCCTCGTTTACGCCCTGGGCGTCGAGCAGCTCGGCCGGGGCCGCCTTCACGTTGTAGATGGCCGCAATGCTGAGCTGGGCGTTGTAGGGGTCGCCGCTCCACAGGATGTAGCTGCCCTGGGCAATGTCGAATTCGCGGGCCGCCAGGCCGTAGAGCGACATGGCGTACTTGCCCTTGGTAACTTCGAGGCGGCCGTTGAGGGTGATGTTACCGCTCTGGTCGATGGTGGTGTTGAGCGTGCCGGTAGCCCGCACCTTGAGGTTGTCGCCCGACACAGGGTCGATGACGATGGTGAAGGGCGTGTTGTCGTTTACACTCACCACGGCGCGGATGTCGTAGCCGGGCGCGGCCTGGGCCGAGTCGAGCTTGACCTGCCGGGCCAGCATGGTATCGAGCGGGGCGCTCTTGTCTACGAAGTTGACGATTCCGTCGCGGTCCACAAGGCCGGCCTCATCATTGGGCACGGCCACTTTCAGGTCGGAGCCCTCGGCCACTAAGGCGCGGGTGTTGATAACAGGCAAATTGAGGTTGCCGGTGATGCGCGTATCGGAGTCCACCACCAGCTTGCCCCAGAACAGCGGGTTGTCTTTCTGGGAGCTTTGCACGGCCAGGAACTTGTCGGTCGTCACGTCGAGGTTGAAGCGGTAGTCATCAACGTAGTTCTTGGTCAGCACCTGCCCGTTTACCACGGCCTTGTTACCCAGCGAGTCGAGCACGGTGAAGTCGTTGAAGGCCAGACCCCGGTCGTTGAACGATACTTGCTGGCTGGGCAGGCGGTAGGGCGCGCCGAGCTGGGTGAGGGTGAAGCCGGCGTCGGGCGTGGTGTTGATGGCCCCGCGAATGACGGGCGCGCTAGCCGTGCCAGTGACGTTGAGGTTGCCGGTGAGGCCGCCCACGGTTTCGCGCAGCTGCCCGGCCGAGAAGGGCTCGGCAATCTTCAGGTCGAGGCGGTTTACGGTTACGGCAAACTGAATCGGGCTGGGCGGCGTGGCCAGGTAGTAACCCACGGCCCGCACGTCGGTGCCGGCGGCGTTGGTCAGGCGGGCGTCCACGTTGTAGCGGTCCGGCGTAGGGTTGGTGGCTTTCAGGGTCACGTCGCCAATCGGGGCCTTGTTGTAGGCAAAGTTGGTCAGCGCCAGGTCGGCCGTAAACGCCTGCCGGGGCTTGCCGATACTCAGGGCCACGGCCTGCCCGTTGAGGGTACCGGCCACCATCGAATCTTGCATCCCCGCCGATTTAGCCAGGCCGTTGATGTCGAAATTGGCAATCAGGGCCTGGAGTGGGTACTGGCTACCGGGCAGCGTCTGGAGCTTCAGGGATTGGTTGCCCTGGCTGAGCTGCACGTTGTTGGCGAAGATGGCGCCGGTGGCGGTGGTGTAGCGCAGCTCGTTGTTGGGCGCCACGGTCCACTGCTGGTTGTCGAGCACCAGGTTCGGGCCCAGGCTAAAGGTGTAGGCCGCGCCCTGGTTGAGCACTTGCAGCACGCCGGCCACGTTGAGCTTCTGGGCGCTGTCCGACTCGGCGATGCGCAAGTTCGTCCCGATTTTGTTGTCGGCGATGCTGCCGCTCAAGCTGGGGTTGGGCAGGCGCAGCGTGGTATCGACGCGGGCCTGGCGCAGCTTCAGGGCGTAGTCCAGCTTGTGCGGGTCCGACTTCACGCTCAGCCGCAACGAGTCCAGGGTGTAGGTCTGGTACCGGATGCGCGGGATGCGGCCGTCGACGGTGAGGTTGGCGGCGCGGCTGTCGTAGCTGCCGGTGAGCTTGAAGGGGGAAAGCTGCTTGAGGTCAGGCACCAGCTGGGTGGCAATCTTCGGGTTCTTCAGGTTGGCCTCGAAGGTAAACTGCCGGTAAGTAGTCGAGGGGCGGTACTGCACGCCGGGCAGGTCGAAGTACCGGTCGATGTGGCGCTGCAGTTCCAGGGCCAGGTCGCCGAGGCGGGTGTTGCCGCGCAGGTTGGCATCCAGCACGTTGGAGGCAAAGTCGACCTCGGTGCGGCCCGGCCGCTGCAAGATCCGGCCCGTCACCGAGTCGAGGGCGAAAGGCTGGTTGTCCTTCACAATCACGATGCGGCGGCCGGCGAAGGTGCCGTTGATGGTGTTCAGGTCGGAGCCGCTGATGTTGGCCTGCAAGTCCCCCTGAATGCGCAGGTCGCCGCCAGTGTAGAAGCCCAGCGCGGTCAGATTGGCCCCGCGCAGGTTGAGGCGGTCCACGCGGTAGGTCGGATTTTTGGCGTCGCGCAGGTTCACCGTGGCCAGCAGGTCCAGGTTCAGGTTGGGGTCGCTCTTGCTGCGGGCATCCACCTCATAGAGCTGCCGGTCAATGTCGACGTTGGCCGTGATGCCGCGGTAGTTGTAGTTGTTGTAGCGGGCACTCTGCACGTTGGCCACCAGCTTGCCGCGCATCTGGGCGGGGTCGAGGCCCCGGGCGGTCAGCCGCCCGTTGGCCGTGACTTTGCCGATGGTCGGGTCGCGCAGGAATTTGCCCACGTCGAGGCCCTGGGTGGCGAAGGTGGCCGTAATCGGCTCCTGCCCTTTCGGCCCGGCACCCATGTCCACCTTGGCCGTGGCGTTGCCGAAGCTGGTGGTGGCCCGCAGGTTGGCGTCGAACACCTGGGCCGTGGGGCGGCCCTTGAACGTGCCGGCCACCGTCATGCGGGCGGGCAGGCGGTACTCGGCCGGAATCGTGCCCTTCGGCAGCAGGCTTTTCAGGTCGGCCTCGGTGGTCGTGAACTGTTGAATATTCAGGTCGGTGTACAGGCGGCGGTCGGTTTCGGGCAGGCCCTGAATCCGACCGCTGGCCTTCACGATGGTGTTGCGGAAGCCCACGAACTCCAGGTTCTGCACCCGGAAGTCGCCCACGCGCCCGTTTACCCGGCCGCTGAGCAGCACCGACTGGTTGGGACCGGTGTTGAACGGCGGCGTACCGGCCAAGTCGGGCACCAAGTAGAGGATGTCGCGGAAGCCCAGGCGCACGTTGCGCAGGTCGCCCTCGATGCCCAGGTTGGGCAGCTGCTTCACGTCGGCCAGCGCGTCGAGGCTCTTGTAGCGCATGGCCAGCGTGCGGCGGATGCGAGTGTGGGGCGTAATCAGGTCGAGGCTGTCGAGGCGGGTCTGTACCGAATCGAACACAATGTCGGCCTTGGCACTTTCAATCAGGAATCCGCTTTTTTCCTTGCCAGCCAGGTTGTTGAGGCGGGCGGTGGTGCGGTTTTCGGAGTAGAACAGATTCTCCGTATTCAGCACCAGGTCCGTAAACTGGAGGTGGTTGTAATCGAGGGCCGGCACGCGGGTGCGCTGCTTGGGCTCGTTGAAGTTGTCGAAGGCCACGTCCACGCCGCTGATGTCGGACTTCTTGAGCGTCACAACCCAACTGGTGGCCTGGCCGGTAGCTTTTTCCACCGATTCGTTCAGGTCACGGACGGCTTCGGCGGGGTTTACCACGCGCTGCGCCACCGGCACGTCCTCATTCTGGGCGTAGGCGAAGGAGGTGTTGCGGAGCTTGAGCTGGTTGAGGTCGATGCGGGAGTGGATCAGGTCGATGTTGTCGGCCGTGGCCTCGGCCTCCCCGATGCGGGTGCTGATAAACTGGGCCGCCACGCTGTTGCGGTAGGTTAGGCTCACGTTGGTCAGCGCGGCCGTGTTCAGGCCCAGCGTCAAGGTCAGCGGCTCACTGGGCGTATCCGGCGGCACCTTGCTCTGCACGATGCCGATGCTGGTGTTTTTCAGCGCCGCGCCGTTAATCCTGTAGATGGACTTGTCCACGTCCACCTCGTCCATGGTCACGGCCAGGTCGCCGACTTTGGTGCGGATGTCGTTGCCGTCGACCTGGTCCTGGTAGGTGAGGAAGATGTTAGATAAGTGCAGCTCGCCGATGTCGTACTTGAAGCCGCCGGTGGTGTCGGTGGGCGCAGTCGTGGCGGTGTCGGGCGTGGTGAAGGCCTCCACGATAAAGTCGTAGTTCGACACGCTGTCGGGCGAGGTCCGCTTAATAGCGAGCCGGCCGTCATTCAGCTCCAGCGACTTAAGGTTGATTTCCGACTTGGTCAGCGCCCACAAATCCAGGTCTACGCCCAAGTGCCCCACTGACAGTAGCGTATCTTTCTGAAGGTCTTCCAGATAGACGTTGTCGAGGGAAATAGCGTGGCGGAAGTCGGTGCGGAACTTGCCGATGCGCACCTCGGTGCCAATCTTGTCGCGCAGGTACTTTTCGGCCTTGCGGGCGGCGAAGTCCTGGGTGGCCGGAAACTGCAGCGCCACCACTACCGCCACCACGAGCAGGAGCACAAAAGCCAGCAGGCCCAGGATGACGTAGAGGCCGCGGCGGACGTAAGTAGGCAAAGTGTTGATAGCGCAAAGGGAGTAAGGGTGCGTTGGCCCAAACGCAGAAAAGGGCTTGGAGGTTGGCCCGGCCGGTTTCGGCACGGCGGTTCGGGCCGCCCCGTTAGACCCCGCAGGCCCGGATTAGTTGCGTTAAATATTTCCATTCGCCCGTTCTCGGTCCCGCCTGAATTCCCCTGATACTCTAGTATCTTTCGGCCCCATTCGATTCCCTCCCCCATGATTCTTCGCTTTACCCTGCCCTTTCGCACCACCTGGGGCCAGCGTCTGGTAGTGTGCGGCTCCGAGCCCGCCCTCGGCGCCTGGAACCTCGACCACGCCCTGAGCTTGCACTACCAGCCCGCCGCCGGCGTCTGGACCCAAGAAATCAGCCTGCCCGATGAGCAGCCGGGCACCGTGGCCTATAAGTACGTGCTGCTCGACGAGCGGACCGGCAGCCAGGATTGGGAGTGGGGCCCCAACCGCACCATGGACTACGACGGCCGCCAGTTCGGCCGCGTGGTGCTGGCCGACTACTGGCGCCCCGCTGCCCAGGATTCCAACGAGCTGCACACCGCCGCCTTCACCAAGGCTCTGATGCGCCGCCCCGAATCGGCCGCTAAGGCCGCGCCCGCCGCCCGCCTCGCCGACTCGGTGGTGCGCTTCCAGCTGGCCGCGCCCCGCGTGGATTCCGACCACCAGCTCTGCGTGCTGGGCTCCGACCCGGCCCTCGGCGCCTGGGATGCCCGCAAAGCCGTGCTGCTCTCCGACCAGAGCTACCCCACCTGGACCGCCGACGTGGCCCTGGAGTACCCCGAGCGCACCAGCCAGTATAAGTACGGTATCTGGGACCCGCGGGAAAAGAAGATCGTGCACCTCGAAACCGGCGACGACCGGCTGCTGCCGGCCTCGGCGGAGCGCAAAACCCTGCGGGTGCTGGCCGACGAAACCTTCCGCTACCCCAACGGCAACTGGCGGGGCGCGGGCGTGGCCCTGCCGGTCTTCGCCCTGCGCAGCCGCCGCGGCCTGGGCGTGGGCGAGTTTCAGGATCTGAAGCTGCTCGTGGACTGGGCCGCCGCCGCAGGGCTGAAAATGGTGCAGATCCTGCCCATCAACGACACCACCGCCACCCACACCTGGGTCGATTCGTACCCGTACGCCGCCATTTCGGTATTTGCCCTGCACCCGCAGTACCTGAACCTGGACGACGTAGCCGAGCTGGCCGAAGCCGCCGACCGGCGGGAGCTGGACCGCCTCCGCGACGAGCTGAATGCCCGCGACTTCGTGGACTACGAGCCGGTGATGGAAGCCAAGTGGCGGTTTATCCGGAAGCTCTACCGGCAGGAAAAGGAGAAGTTCCTGGCCGACCCGGAGTTCCGGGCCTTCCGCGAGGAGCAGAAGGCCTGGCTGGTGCCCTACGCCGCCTTCTGCGCCCTGCGGGAGCGGTTCGGCACCGCCGACTTCAGCCAGTGGCCCGCCGAGTTCCGGGCGCCCCGGGAGCTAGAGAGCTTCACGGCCGAGAGCCAGCCCTACTTCGACGAGGTGGGCCTGCACTTCTTCATCCAGTTTCACCTCGACAAGCAGCTGCGCGACGCCGTGGACCACGCCCGCCGCAGCGGCGTGGTGCTCAAGGGCGACCTGCCCATCGGTATCTACCGCCACTCAGTGGATGCCTGGACCCAGCCCGAGCTCTACCACATGGATCAGCAGGCCGGCGCCCCGCCGGACGACTTTTCCACCACCGGCCAGAACTGGCGCTTCCCGACCTACAACTGGGAGCGGATGGCCGCCGATGGCTACACTTGGTGGAAGCAGCGCATGAGCCACCTCGCCCGCTACTTCGACGCGCTGCGCATCGACCATATTCTGGGCTTCTTCCGCATCTGGGAGATGCCGGCGCACTCGGTGGAAGGCCTGCTGGGCCACTTCTCCCCCGCCCTGCCGTTGTCGCGCCAGGAGATTGAGCAGCACCTGGGCTGGTTCGACCACGGCCGCCTCTGCGCGCCCTACATCCGCTGGCACATCCTCACCGATATCTTTAAGGATCAGGCCGAAGCGGTGAAAAACGAGTTTCTGCAGGATGTGGGCTACGGCGCTTTCCTGCTGAAAGACGGCCTGGGCACCCAGCGCGAAATCGAGGCGTACTTCGAGCAGAAGCTGGCCGCCGAGCCCGGTATTGCCGAGCACCTGATCTGGCTGCGCACCGGCCTCTACAAGCTCGTCAACGAGGTGCTGTTCGTGCAGACCGGCCCCGACGCCTACCACCCGCGCATCACCGTGGACAAGAGCTACTCGTTCCGGGAGCTCAACGATACCGACCGGCACCACCTCGCCGACCTTTACAACGACTTCTTCTACCGCCGCCACGAAGAGTTCTGGCGGGAGCAGGGAATGGTGAAGCTGCCGCCCGTGCGCTACGCCACCAATATGCTCATTGCCGGCGAAGACCTAGGCATGGTGCCGGCTTCGGTGCCCGGCGTGATGAAAGCGCTGGGCATGCTGGGCCTCAACATCCAGCGCATGCCATCCGACCCGCGGGTGGAGTTCGGCCACCCCAGCGCCGCCCCCTACCTGTCGGTGGTTAGCCCCGGCTCCCACGACATGAGCACGCTGCGGGGCTGGTGGGAAGAAGATCCGCAGCGCACCCAGCGCTTCTTCGAAACCCTGCTGGGCCACTGGGGCGAGGCCGCGCCCTACTACTGCGAGCCGTGGGTGGCCCGCGAAATCACGGTGCAGCACCTGCACTCGCCGGCCATGTGGGCCGTATTTCCGCTCCAGGACCTGCTGGCCATGGATCAAGACCTGCGCCGCGCCAACCCGCTCGACGAGCAGATCAACGTGCCCAGCAACCCGACTCACTTCTGGAAGTACCGCCTGCACCTGAACCTGGAAGACTTGGTGCAGGAAATCGGCTTCAACCACGAGGTGCAGCAACTCGTCATTGCCAGCGGCCGGCAGCAGGTGTACTAGCGCATCTTAAACTACTCCAAAAAGCGAGTCCTGTCGGAACAGGACTCGCTTTTTTTATACCCTTCCTCCAGACTCCAGTATGCCGATGCAAAAGTACTCCGCGCCCGCAGGCTATACTGGGCCGTCTCTACGGAAGGAAAAAACTAACTAAAACGGGACTTTAGAAGGAAACTATTATAGGATTTTATGAAGCAAACCTCTGCTTTTAGCTACTTATTTTGTTAATAATCTTATATCGACCAACTCTCCTATCTTCACGCCAGTGCATGCTGGCCGCGGTGTTTCTATCCGGGCTTCCCAACCCTCTGCTCTCTACCCTTATTTCCAAGGCTCATGAAACAACCCTTACTTTCTCTGTCTTCCCGATCTGGCAGTCCCAGCGCACTAGCGTGGCAGAAACGGCTCTTGACCTTGCTGCTGTTGCTGACCTTGCCGCTAGCAACATTCGCCATTACCAGCACCATCACTGTTTCGCCTACCACGGCGGCCCCCGGCACAACGGTAGTCTATACCCTGACGCTGACAAACACGTCAGGGACGACCCGTAACGATATCCCGACCACTCTGACCCTTTCCGGCGGGGCACGACCGACGGCCCAGGCGGCGCTTTCCAGCACCGGAGCTACTATCAACAACTATAACGCTACCTCCGGCGTGGTCACGTTTACTTCTAGCAGTGTGGATCTTGCCAGCGGGAATGGCACCACGAAAGTCATTACCCTGAGTGTGGTGCTGGCCAGTCCGTTGGCGGCCGGGGCTACCCTTACTGGCGCTGCCGCCACCACTGGTGGTACCAATACGAATTCAACCGCCACCGTACCCGCTGGCAGGTCAAATGTTGTCACCATTAGCAACGTGGCACCAGTAGCCGATGACGACGATGGCGGACCCGTGGGCACCAACAGTGCTACACTGGTCCTTGATATTTTGGCCAACGACACCGATGTGAACGGCAATGCCACGCTCAATACCAGCAGCATTACGCTGGGCACTGCTACCGGTACCAGCAGCGGCACCTTTGCCAAAGGCACGGGAGCCAACGCGGGCAAAGTGGTCTTTACGCCGGGTGCTACGGCTGGCACCGCTACTATCACCTACACAGTAAACGATGCCGGCGGCCTGAGCTCCAACGCGGCCACTATCACCGTCACCGTTACCGGTCCTCCAACGGCCAATCCCGGCGCAGCTTCGGTATCCTATAAGGCTGCCTCCGCCAGTATCTCAATCCTGGGCAATGACGTAGCGGCCGGCGACGGTACCGGTGGCAACGCCATCAACGTGGGCTCGGTAAGCCTGACGCAGGGCGGCACTTCGGGCACCAGCAACATTGCCGGCTCCAACGGGGGCCGGTTCTCGGTCAATGCCAGCGGCGTGGTCACCTTCGTTCCGCCCGCCAGCATTACCGGCGCCAGCATCACCACCAGCGTCAGCTACACCGTCAGCAATAGTGCTACGCCAGCTCAGGCTTCCGCCGCGGCTACTATCACCGTCACGGTTACCAATGCCGCGCCGGCCGTTATCGATGGAGTGAATGCCGCCCTCGTCAACACGGCCGCCGCCACGGCTTTGTTGCCCTCGTTGCGGGGCAATGACCCGGAAGGCGACCTGTCGTACTACACTATCACGGGCGGGCTGCCAACGGCGGCGCAAGGGGCTTTGTCCTTTAATGGGACGTCCATCACGACGGTTCCCAGCGTCAACATTTCCGCCGGGCAGCTGAACCTGCTCACCTTCGACCCCGCGCCGGGCTACGTGGGCCGCGTCGTGCTCACGTTTACGACAACGGATGGCAGCGGCGTGGCTTCTGCTCCAACTACCTATACCATCCCAGTGGCCGCCGCGGGTACCATCAGCGGTATCGTCTACGAAGATGCCAACTACGGCGGCGGCCTGGGCCGCAGCCAGGCCGCCAGCGGCAGTGCCGGCGTCAACGGCGCAACCGTAGAGCTCTACAACGGCAGCACGCTGCAGGGCTCGACCAGCACGGCCACCATCGGCGGCGTACCGGGTTCCTACCTGTTCTCCGGCCTGGCGGCCGGCTCATATTCGGTTCGGGTCGTCAACGGCACCGTAGGCAGCAACCGCGGCGGCTACGTAGCCGGCCTGTTGCCGGTGCAGACCTACGTGAACAGCGACGGCAACCGCGTGGGCGGCGAAGTGCCCTCGGCGGCGGATGCGGCGGCGGGCACTTTAACTGGGGCCCAGTCCGTCCAGGCGCTGGCGCTGGCCGCTAGTGGCGCGGCGGGCTCCGATTTCGGCTTCTCTTTCGACGTGGTGGTCAATACCAACGATGCCGGCCAGGGCTCCCTGCGGCAGTTTATTGGGAATGCCGCCGCCCTGACCAATACGGGGCTGAACCAGCGGACTTTCAACCACAACGGCCTGGACGCCGGCCCCAACTTCCCCGCCGGCCAGGAAACGTCCATCTTCATGCTGGCTGATGGCACCGCCAAGCCCGGTCTGCGCGCCGGCCTGGCCAACCTGCTGACGAATGCCAGCGGCGCCGCTGCCACTACCGACAGCCGGGCGCTGATTACCCTGACTACTGCCCTGACGCTACCCAACTCCGCTTCAGCGGCGGGCACGGCCCTGGACGGCACAACCCAGAGCACGCTGAACAACTCCAATGCTGTTGCGCTGGGTACCGGCGGCACGGTTGGGGTCACCCTGCTGACGCTGAGCAAAGTCAATGGCCTCGAGGTTGAACTGGCCGGAGCCTCCAGCCTGGCGGAGCTGCTGCAGGCCTCCGCCGACAACTTCACGCTGCGGGGTCTGGCGCTGCACGGCGGCAACAACATGGTGCTAATCAGCGGGGGCACCGGCATTCTGCTCGAACAGAACGTCTTTGGTATCAACGCCTTCACCGTTGCTCTGCCCACACCGGCTACCAATGCCACCGCCGTTTACCTCACCAACCCCAGTGGTACCGTTCGTAACAACATCATTGCCTACGCAGGCAACTCGGGGCTCAGCTACTCGGGCATTGGGGCCGGCTATACCATTACTGACAATGAGTTCTTCCAGAATGGCCAGCGCACTGCCGGCGGCGACAACATCACCATTGCCGACCAGATAGCGGCCGGCAGCGTGGCCGGCCCAGTCACGATAACCGGTAACCTGATTGCCCGCAGCAACAGCAGCGGCATTCAGTTCGATATCAATAAGCTCAGCGCCAATACCGTCCAGGACAATACCATCTCGGAGAACGGGCTGGGGGGAACCGCCAGCCGCCTAGAAGGCTCCGGCATTCACTATCTCTCGCGCAACGGCAGTGAGCGGGGCACCAACGCCGACTTAATCAGCCGCAACGTTATTATCAACAACCAGTCGTCGGGCATCGTCATCAACCAAGGCCAGCGCGGCGTCCGGTTCAGCCAGAACTCTATCTACCAGAATGGCAACGGCACCACCGGCGGCCAGGGTCTGCTCTCTATCGACCATACGCCCCCTACCTACTACGTCAACAGCGGGGATGCCAACGGCAAGGCCCGCTACGGGCAGGGCGACGGCGTCTCGCCCAATGACGGCGTTGTAGACGTGAACCAAGCCAATGGCGGGATGGACTACCCCATCATCACCAGCATCGCGAAAGTGGGGACCAACCAGCTGCGCATAACCGGCTACATCGGCAACAATCCCGCCGGCAACGCCACTTTCGCCAATGCTACCGTGGAAGTATACAGCGCCAACAACGCCGACAACAATCAGTTTGGCCCCACCACCACGACCAGCGGCGACAACGTGTCGCACGGTGAGGCCCAGACCTACGTCACCGTCCTGACCGCCGACGCCACCGGCCGGTTCGACGTGACGACTCCGGTAGCCGCCACCATCAACAATGGCGACATTATTACCTCTACCGCTTTTCTGGCGGCCTACGGAACCTCGGAAGCGGGGGTCAACCTGACCAGTACCTTTACCGTGCTACCGGTTGAGCTGACGACCTTTACGGCCACGGCCACCGGCGCCGACGCCAAGTTGCGCTGGACCACGGCCTCCGAGAAAAACAATGACCACTTCACGGTGGAACGCTCCCTGGACGGCACCCGCTTTACGGCTATCGGCACCGCGCAGGGCCACGGTAGCAGTACCCAGGCGCACACCTACGGCTTCACCGATACCAACATTGGCAACAAGGCTACTGGTCCGGTCTACTACCGCTTGCAGCAAGTGGATACGGATGGCACCACCAGTACGAGCCCGGTACGAGTGCTGCGCTTTGCTACGGCTCTGCGGCAGGCCCAACTGCTGCTTTATCCGAACCCCGCCACCGAGCACGCCACCCTGGACCTGACGGCACTCGATGGCACTTACCAAGTGACGGTAGTAGACATGAGCGGCCGCACCATCAGTTCGGGCACGGGAGCCGGCGGGAATAAGTACCCACTTGATCTGCAACGCCTCCCCCAAGGCACCTACGTAGTGCTGGTGCGGGGCGCAGGCGGCAAGTTCAACCAGACGCTGGTAAAGGAATAACCACCTCCCTACAGCACCCTGCTCCTACCTTCAGGAGTAAGGTGTTCCTTTTACCCGTTGACGCTAGCTGGGACATGGCTGACGAGCTTGGCAGTCGCCAGGCCAGCTACCAATACCGCTAGAGCGTCACTCAAAGCCAAAGGCCTCTTCTATTCAGAATAGAAGAGGCCTTTGGCTTTGAGTGACGCTCTAGCGCGCCAGGCCACATCATACCTGCCGGCTAAATTTCACTGCAGCAACTACTACGAAGGCAAGACATCAGCAATTCAAATATTAGTTTATCCTATTTTATAACTTCTTTGGAATTGAATTTTTCTCTAATTTTTCTTACCAACTACATTTCTGTTTTTTATCCTAAATGGAACCCATAAAATGGGCTGATAGACGATATAAAAGCCGATTTATTCCTGCTACGATTACAGGACTTTACCCCCTGTTTAGCAAGTAGAAACGCTATTTGGTCGAAAACATAGATCCGAAAGTTGCGCTGAGGAGTACATTTGTAGCTCTAGTTTAGGAAAAGTGACTATAACGTGATTTTTCCTTCTTCAGCTGGACTTTCCACTTGTTTTTTCACTCTTCCAAATCCTAATAATGAAAACACTCTTACGCATGCTCGGCTTGTCGTTTATGGCTGTCTTAGGACAGTCGGCGACCAGCTTGGCACAGACGTCGGCGGTGCACACCAAGCCGGCGGCTGAACAGCAGTCCAGTCCGGCCCTGCTATTTCAGGGCAAACCCGTAATTAATACTTCGGGCAAAGGTCTGCGCCCCGGTGCCCTCTCGCGCCCGGTCACTCCGACCCCAGCGGCCTCCGGCGCCGCCGCGCGCCCGGCCGCCACGCCCGTGGTGACCAACATCACCTCCACCACGCTGATCAAAAACAACGGCGCTTTCAATACGCTCAATCCGGGCCTGTCGGGCACCGATGCGGATAACGACATCACCCAGTACCGCTTCGTTTCTATACCCGCCAACGGGACGCTGGGCGTAGCCAACGCTGCCCTTAATGGCTACGTTGCCGTTACGGCGGGCCTGGTTGTATCGGCAGCGCAGGCGCAGTTCCTTATTTTCGCCGCCAATAATGGCTCGGCCGTCGGAACGCGCACCTTTTTGTTCCAGGCCATTGACGGCCAGGGCAACCAGTCGAACCAGGCTACCTACTCCATTCAGGTGGTCAACAACTTCGCGCCGGTAACGCGGGACTTCACCAACGCCACGCTGATCAGCAACAACCAGCGGCAGTCGTTGCGGGATCTGGCGGCCTGGGGCTTTACCGACGCGGAAAACAACGCCGCCTCCTTCAGATTCACCCAGTTGCCCAGCACCACCACAATGGGCACGCTGTACGTGAACGGTACGCCGGCTGTAGTCAACCAGACCTACGCCATTGCCAACACCGCGCTGCTCTCCTTTCAGCCGGTAGCCGGCTACTCCGGCACCGACGCTATTGCCACCTTCACCGTTACGGACACTCAGGGCGCTACGTCTGGGGAAGGCCGCCTGGGTATTCCCGTCAACAAAGCCACCTGCGGCCAGGCCTCGGTGTTTGACTTCACGACCCGCACCGACGGGGAGAACTGGAAAACCAACCGTACCGTAACGGTTGCCAACAGCTCGGTTACGATCAGCAACAACCTCGGCGGCACCAGCGGCTATTCTTCGACGGCCGCCGCCGGCGAAACGACCTTCACCACCGACTACCGCGCCGCCAGCCCCGGCTATGCGCTCGACTGGTTTACGGACTACTCGTCCAGCGCCAATACTACCAGCACCGCCAACTTCTACTTCAACCGTCCGCTGCAGAACTTCAGCTTCACCATGGGTGACCTGGACAAAGGCACCGCGGCCGAAGGCAGTGCTTTCGTGGACGACGTGACCTTCAACGGCTACCGGGCCGACGGCACCGTAGTACGCCTGGATGCCGGCGACGTGTCGCTGGCGCCCAACGGCAACAACTTCTTCAACGGCGACAACCGCATCACGGGCCAGACCAACCCGGATACTGGAACGGGCGGTACGTTCGGCCCCGACGGCAACGTGACCATTACGTTCACGGAGCCCATCGTCCGCCTGGAGCTGATCTACAAAAACCTGCAGACGGAGGTTTCTGACCCCGGCACGCAGGCCGTGTACATCTCGGCCTTCACGTGGTGCGAGCAGGCCGACGTGACGACGACCGTCAGCGGCAGCACGTACGCCAACGTGGGCGGCACGGTCACCTACAACGTGACGACCACCAACAACGACGGCCTGGACGCGGCTCACAACGTGACGCCGACCATCCGGCTGGCCGCGGGCCTGAGCGGCGTGAACGTGACCAACGGCACGTACAACTCCGGCAACGGCTTGGTTACCTTCAACACTACGCCCCTGCTCGCCAGCGGCGCCTCGGTAAACAATACGGTGAGCTTCACGATGCCCAACGGCACGACCACGGGCACGGCCAGCAACGACGCCGATACCGCCGACCCGGTTCTGGGCAACAACAACGGCACTGCCGCCGCCGCCAAGATTACGACGGTCGTCAACGGCGCTCCGGTAGCCCTGAACGTAACCACCAGCACGGTAGCCGTCAACTCCGGTGAGCAGCCCATTCTACCGCTGCAGGCCACGGATCCGCAGGGCAATGGTACGGTAGCATCCTTCACCATCCTGACGCTGCCCGGCACGAACAACGGCACGTTGCGCTTCAACGGTGCCAACGTTACGGTCAACCAGGTTATTCCAGCCGACCAAGCCAATGAGCTGTCCTACACTGCGCCAGCTACTGCTGGTACGCGCACCTTCACTTACCGCGCCACCGACGACCTCGGTACCACGTCCAACGTTGCGACCTACACCATTCCGGTAGTAGCCGCCAACGTCGCAGCCGTCGACCTCGCCGTAACGGAGCGCGTAACGCTCGGGCCCTACCGCGTCGGCCAGACGGTTACCTATACCGTAGTAGGCTCCATTGGGGGCACCGCGGCTGCGGGTGTTGGGGTGAACTTCCCGCTCCCGGCCGGTCTGACCTTCGTTAGCGCCAATGCAGGCACCGGTACCTATAATTCGGGCACGGGCGTCTGGACCATCGGCGCTCTGGCAGCCAATGGCAGCACCACGCTGACCGTAGTGGCCCGCGTTGCCCAAACCGGCGACCTGACCACCACCGCTACCATTTCCAGCTCGGTCAACCCGGACAACAACACCGACAACAACGTCGCAACGCAAACCATCAACGCCGCCGACAACACTTTCTCGGAAGATGTTGAAGGTCGGATCATCGACTACTGCGCCGCCGTTACCGGCCTGACCATCTCGGACGTGACGACCGTCAACGGCCGCGAAGCCTTCACGGGCACTATTGCGGCCAACGGCACGGTTTCGTACACGACTCCGCTGTTGCTGCTGAGCGGCGGCACGGTTACCTTCAATGCCCGAGCCAGTGCGGTTGGAACTGACAATGCCAGCCGCCCCAAGTATACCGTCAATGTCCTGAATGAGGATGGGAGCGTGAACGGCTCGTATGGCCCGACCAACCTGACTACCAATGCTAATACGACGGTAGCCGTTTCGGTGCCTTACACCCAGACCGGCGTACGCAAGGTGCAGATCGTTCTTACCCGCACCGGCGCAACGACGTTCCTACTCGACGACATCCAGGTGACCAACGCCACCGGCGCTACCCGGGCCAAGGACGCTTCGAACTGCGCCTCCAACGCGGCTCCGGTCGCGGCTGACATCACCGCCCCGGCTATGTCGGATCAGTACGGCGCTACGGACCTGCCCGCCCTGTCGGCTACCGACGCGGACGGCACCATCGCCAGCTACGTCATCACCAGCCTGCCCGACGCTACCCAGGGCGTGCTTACCCTCAACGGCACGGCCGTTACCAGCGGCCAGGAGCTGACCCCGGCGCAAGCTGCGCTGCTCAAGTTTGATCCAGTGTCCGGCTACTCGGGCAACGTCAACTTCACCTACCAGGCTTACGACAACTCGAACTCCATCTCCAACGTCGGCACGGTAACCATTCCGGTGGTTATCACCTCGGCCATCAGCGGCCGGATCTTCGACGACGTGAACTACGGCGGCGGCGCGGGCCGTACCTACGAAGACGCCAACAACTCGGCCATTGCCTCGGGCTTCGCGGCGGCAGCCATCGGCCGGACCGGCGTGAGAGTGGAACTCTACGACGAAACCGGGGCCATCCAGGCTACGGCTACCACCACCACGGGCGGCGCCTACACTTTTGCCAACGTATTTCCCGGCAACTATAAGGTGCGCGTGGTCAACAGCACGGTAACCTCGGTGCGCGCCACGGGCTCCACACCCGCCGGCCTGGTACCCGTGCAAACCTACGCCCCGGGCCAGACGGACCGGGTGGGGGGTGAACGTCCGCTGCTCGTGGACGCCGCCGCCAACACCGGCGCGCAAAACCTCGCCGCCCTGACTTCGGGCAGCTTTGCCGCCCAGTCGATTGGTACGGTACAGGTCCAGAACCGTCCACCGGCAACGACGCCGTCCTACGACTTCGGCTTCAACTTCGACGCGGTAGTCAACACCAACGACAACGGCCAAGGCTCACTGCGGCAGTTCCTGCTCAACAGCAACGGGCTGACCAACGCCAAGCTGGCGCAATCCAGCTCCCTGACGGGCAGCTCGCTGACGGCCGGTAGAGAATATGCCGTATTCATGCTCAGCGACGGCCGCACGACGGGTACACCCTTGCCGGGCCTGCGCCTCGGCACCACGGCCCCGGCCGGCTATAGCTCCACCACCGGCGTATTTACCATCACGCCCGCCTCGACCCTGCCCACCATCACCGATGCCAACACGGTTATCGACGGGAAGCTGCAGTCGTTGCTGACGGGGGAAACCGCCACGTCTTCGGCCACCAGCACGGGCGCTGAAATTGCCATCGACTTCGCCGGCAACACCAGCGTAGCCGGGCTGTTCATCACGGGGGCCAGCACCCGGATTGCTTCGGTAGCGTTTAATGGCGCCCGCGGCAGTAGCTTGGTTTCGCCCGGCGGCACAGTATCGGACGGCGCGGCCATCACGCTCAGCGGGGCCGGCGTCACTGGTTCGGTCGTTACTGACATCACAGGTACGCTCAATGCCATTGCTTCGGTACTGCTACAGAACGCAGCCACGGGAGTAACCATTTCGAACAACGTTTTCACTACGGGTATCGGCTTCAATGGGGCTGGCGTTATGCTGACTAACGCTTCCGGCAATACGATCAGCAATAATATTATCAGCGGCAACAACGGTTACGGTATTGAACTGACGGGTGTGGGAGCTAACACCAGCAACGGCAATACCATCAGCGGCAACACCATCAGCGGCAACGGGGTTGGCACGTCGTCGACTCAGGACGCGGGTATCAGCGTTACGCTGGGCAACAACAACCTGATCAGCGCCAACACCATTTTGGGCAATACCGGCGACGGAATTGTGGCCATGCCGGGCACCTCGGGCAACCGCTTCTCGCAAAACACGCTGTTCGGAAACGGGCAGCTGGGCATCGACCTGTCGGCGACGGCTGCTCAGAACGGCGACGAGGTATCGTTGAACGCGAACGGCAAAACGGCCGCCTCGGGGGCCAACGGCCTGCTCAACTTCCCGGTTATCACGCAGGTGCAGCAGGATGGCACCACGCTGCGCATCACGGGCTACTCGCCCCAGGGTGCGCTGCTGGAGTTCTTCACGGCCGACGTAAACACCAACCCCAACTTCGGGGAAGGCCGCACTTACCTGACCTCGCGCACCGAGAACCAGAATGGCGAAGACACCGACACCCGGAACCAGCTTTCGTACTCGGGCGTCATCAACGGGCAGAACTCGGGCACTGAAACCAACGTCAGCCGCTTTGCCTTCGCCATTCCGCTGTCGTCGCTGACCACGGCCCAGCGCACGGCGCTTACGGCCGCCAACGCCCGCATCACCGCCACGGCTACCAAGCTGGCCACGGTGGGCTCCCTCACGGTGGGCAACACGTCGGAGTTCTCCGGCAACGTCGCCATCACGACGGTGAGCAGCGGCACCCCGCTGCCCGTGGAGCTGACGGTGTTTGCCGCCAAAGCCAGCGGCCAGAACACGCAGCTGAACTGGAGCACGGCCTCGGAAAAAGACAACGACCACTTCACCGTGGAACGCTCTTTGACCGGCAGTGAATTCGTAGCCATCGGCACGGTGAAAGGCAGCGGCAGCTCAACCCAGAGCCACACCTACAGCTTCACCGACGCTGGCATCGGCGCCAAACACGTGGGCGCGGTGTACTACCGCCTGCAGCAGGTGGACACGAACGGCACGAGCAGCGCCAGCCCCGTGCGGGTGGTAAGCTTCTCCTCGGAGCTGGCCGCCGCTACGCTGGAAGTATATCCTAACCCAACGGCCGGCCAGACCACGCTGGACCTGACGGCCCTGGCCGCCGGTACCTACCAGGTGACGATAGTAGACGCCACCGGCCGCACGGTCAGCTCGCTGAGCTACGCTGGCGGCGCGGCCTACCAGCTGGACCTGCAGCAGGCCCCCCAGGGCACGTACGTAGTACTCGTTCGGGGTCAGGGCGTGAAGCTCACCAAAACCCTGGTGAAAAAGTAAGCACCGCCTGCTTTCCTTGCAAAAAGCCTCTCCCTCACCGGAGGGGCTTTTTTGCGTCTGGTCCCGCCCGATTTCTCAACCGAACCGGCCGTTTGCGGGTATAGCAGAACTGCCCAAACCTATTGCTTATTCCTATGCCCAGCCGCAAGCTTCCGCGCCACGTTCCCCCGGCCCAGCCCTTCACCGATTACGACGTGCTTATTGTGGGGGCAGGCAGCGCGGGGCTGAGCGCGGCGCTGCTGCTGGGCCGCTGCCTACGCCGGGTGCTGGTGTGCGGCAGCGGCGCCCCGCGCAACGTGACCTCGCCGGCCGTACACGCCTTTTTCTCCCGCGACGGCGTGAAGCCCGCCGACCTGCTGGCGCTGGGCCGCGAGCAGCTGGCGCCCTACACCACCGTGGCCTTGCGCGCGGCCCGCGTCACGGCCATCGAGCCCACGGCCCAAGGCTTCGAGGTAACGTTGGAGGGCCCCACCGGCCGCGTCACCACGGTTACTACCCGCAAGATTCTGCTGGCCACGGGCGTGGAAGACGAGTTGCCGCCACTGCCGGGCATGCGCGAGCTGTGGGGCCGGGGCGTGCTGCATTGCCCCTACTGCCACGGCTGGGAAGTGCGCGACGCCCCGCTGGCCGTGTACGGCCGCGGCAAAACCGTCACCGGCCTGGCCCTGCTCATCAGCCGCTGGTCACGGGACGTAGTGGTGTGTACCGACGGCCCCGGCCACCTCACCGATAATGCCCGCCGCCGGCTGCGCCGCCAGGGTGTCCGAGTGCGGGAGGAGTCTATCAGCCACCTGGAGGGCACCAGAGGTGGGCAGCTGCGCCATATCGTGTTTGCGGACGGGGAAAAGCTGGCCCGGCAGGCAGTGTTTATTCACCCGCCGCAGCACCAGCGCAGCGCCCTGGCCCAGCAGCTGGGCTGCCGGCTCAACAGCAAGGGCGCGGTGTGGGTCGACAAGGGCAAGCAAACCAGCTGCTTCGGCATCTACGCCGCCGGCGACACCACGCCCGGTGCCCAAAAAGCCCTTATTGCGGCCGCTGAAGGTACCCAGGCCGCCATGACCATTAACGAAACCCTGACCCGGGAGGAGTGCCCGCGCTGAACGGCCGACCGGCGCGGGTGCATAATTCGCAGACTTTCCGCACTTTCCGGGTCGGAGGCACGTTGGGCCGGGCAGCGGCGGGCCGGATCGGGGTCTACGGCCCGGCAGGGCAGTTTGAGCCAGCTATTTTTCCGCCGGTATTTTGAACGGTCGGGCATTTGGTTAGCTTGCTCATCGAGCCACTGACTTTAGCCGCCGAAGCCGCAACTTTTGCCGGCTCCGATTCGATTAACTACGCTGTTGCCTGCCCTAACCGATTCCCTGCTATTGCCTTAGCCCCTTCATGAGAAACGTTTGCCCGCCGCTTCTGCTTGTGCTCCTGCTGCTGGTTGGCGTTTCGCCGGTAATGGCTCAACGCGTCGTATTCACGGGCCGCGTAACGGAGGCTGGCACCGGCAAGCCCGTGCCCTTTGCCTCCCTGTTCGTGCCCGGCACTTCCACCGGCATCACCGCCGACGCCGAGGGCCACTACGAACTGAGCGTACCCAACCCGATTGACACGCTGGCGGCGTCGGCGCTGGGCTTCGGCGTGCTGAAGAAGGCGGTCGGCAAGCAGCCCCGCCAAACGGTGAGCTTCGCCCTGGGCGCGGGTGCCGTCTCGTTGGGCGAGGTGGTGGTGCGGCCCCGCGAGAACCCGGCCTACGAGATTCTGCGCCGGGTGCAGGCTCACAAGCCTCAGAACGACAAGCGCGCCCTGGACGCCTTCGAGTTTGACAGCTACAACCGGATTCAGACCACCGTCACCAACCTACCCGACCGGCTGGCCAAGCGCCGCGTCATCAAGGACATGCTGGCCCTGGCCGACACCGCCGGGCAACCCCACGGGGCCGGCCAGCCAGCCAACTTGCCCATCTTCGCCTCCGAAATCCTGTCGCGCTTCTACGTGCACAACCGGCCCGGCCGCAAGCGCGAGGAAATCCGCAAAACCCAGCTGCGCGGTATTGGGCCGCGGGAGGGCTCGGTACTGTCCCAGATTCTGGGCTCCTCCTTCGTCGACTACGACTTCTACCCCAACTGGCAGAACATACTGGGCAAGGACTTTATCTCGCCCATCGCCGACGGCTGGCGGCTGGCCTACGAGTACGAGCTGCAGGACTCCGTGTATATCGGTAAGGACTGGTGCTACCAGATCGGGGTGGAGCCGCGCCGCGCCCAGGACCTGGCCTTCGTGGGCACCATCTGGATTACGGCCGAAACCTACGCCCTGCGCCGCGTGGATCTGCGCAAAAGCCCCCAGGCCAACATCAACTTCGTCAACAAGCTCACCGTAACCCAGGACCTGACGCCGCCCGCCGAGGGGCCGGGCCTGCCGGTGCGCACCAAGGTCACCATCGGCGTGACCCCGGCCGACAATCAGGCCGGCATGCTGGTCAACTTCACGACCCTCAACTCCGGCTTCGAGCGGAACCACGAGCGTCCCCTGGCTTTTTATGACCGGCCCGTGGAAACCGCCGCCACGGCCTACGAGGTACCCAAAGACTTCTTCGACGCCCACCGCCCCGACTCGCTCAGCGTGGCCGAGCAGCGCACCTTCGTCATGCTCGATTCGGTGCGGGAACTGCCCAGCGTACGGTCGGTGCTGGACCTGGCCGATATTCTGGTGAACGGCTACAAGCGCGTGGGCAAGCTCGACATCGGCCCCCTGCTGGCTACCTACGGCTTCAACAACGTGGAGGGCAACCGCCTGCGGTTCGGCTTCCGCACCACGCCCGAAATGAGCCGCGACTGGCTCACCAAAGCTTACCTCGCCTACGGCACCCACGACGGCCGCTTCAAGTACGGGGTGCGCGTCAACCGCATCGTGGAGCGCAACCACTGGACCGTGGCCACTGTGGAATACCGCCACGACCTCGACCAAGTGGCCCTGCTCGACAACGAGTTTGGGCAGGAAAACCCGCTGTTCGACGCCGCTGCCCGCCTCGGCAACGTGCGCCGGGGCCGCCCGCTGATGCGCAACCTGTCGTCGGCGGCGCTGCAAACCGACCTGTTTCGTGGCTTCACCCAGAAGATTACGGTGCGCCACCAGCAGTTCAGCCCGCTCTACCGCTTCGCTTATTACAACACGGAGCAGCGGGAGCCGGGCGCGCCCACGGCGGCCAACTTCACCCTGGCCGAAGTCATCTTCGAGTCGCGCTACGCCCGCGACGAGGTGCTGGTCGAAACCGAGAACCGGCGCCGGGCCATCGGACTCATGAAGTGGCCGGTGTTTACGCTGCGCTACACGCTGGGCGCCAACCGCGTGCTGGGCTCCGACTTCCAGTACCAGAAGCTCAACTTCATCGTGACCCAGAGCGTGCAGCTCGGGCAGCTCGGCCGCGCCGACTACCGCTTCGACGTGGGCTTCATCCCAAGCACGGTGCCCTACCCGATTCTCAAAACCCACCTCGGCAACCAGTCGCCGTTCTACAACGGGGCCGCCTTCAACCTGATGCGCTACTTCGAGTTTGTGAGTGACCGGTACGTGGCGCTGCGGGTGGAAGACCATTTCGAAGGGCTGTTTCTGAACTCGGTACCGGTGCTCAAGAAGCTCAACTGGCGCCTGCTAGCCACCGGTAACGTGCTCTACGGCGGCGTCAGCGCCGCCAATCGCCGCCTCACGCCCACCTTCGATCCGCAAAGCGGCAGCCCGCTGCCCACGTTCCAGGCCCTGGGCAACGCGCCCTACGCGGAGGTCGGCTACGGCGTGGAAAACATCTTCAAGGTGCTGCGCGTGGATTTCCTGCACCGCCTCACCTACCGCGACGCCCCCGAGGCCCGCAACTTTGGCGTCAAGCTCAGCCTGCAGTTCAAGCTGTAGCGCAGGAAGTTGGCCGTCAACTACCGGGTTAGAATTTGTAGTCAGCAATGAGCCTGAACATCAGGAGTGAATGGTGGTTTTTCCTGGTCGCCGTCCGAAAAGCCACCCCGGCGGGCTAATTTGCGTTTCTACAACGTCTTCCCACCCGTACGCTGCTCCCTATGCTTCTCCAGGCCATTGCCGCTTCCTTCCGTCAGCATTTCTCCGCCGAGCCGCTACTAGTGCGGGCCCCGGGCCGCATCAACCTCATCGGCGAGCATACCGACTACAACGGCGGCTTCGTGCTGCCCGCCGCCATCGACAAGGAAATGTACTTCGCCGTGGCCCTGAACGGCGGCCCCACCATCAACCTGCGGGCCCACGACCTGAACGAGGCGTTTTCGATAGAAGCCGCCGCCGTGCAGCGCGTAGAAACCGAGTGGGCCAACTACCTGCTGGGTGTGGTGGCGCAGTTCCAGCGGCGCGGCATCGAGGTACCCGGTTTCGACTGCGTTTTTGGTGGCAACGTGCCAATGGGCGCGGGCTTGTCGTCGTCGGCGGCGGTGGAAAGCGGGCTGGCCTTTGCCCTGAACGAGCTGCTGAGCACCGGCTTCGACCGGCTGGAGCTGGCCCTCATCGGGCAGGCCGCCGAGCACGAATACGCCCGGGTGCAGTGCGGCATCATGGACCAGTTTGCCAGCCTGCACGGCCGGGCCGGCCAAGCCGTGCGCCTCGACTGCCGCTCCCTGGCCTACGAATACTTTCCCTTCGACACCCGCGCCTGCCGGATCGTGCTCTGCAACTCCGGGGTGAAGCACGCGCTGGCCAGCTCCGAGTACAACACCCGCCGTCAGGAGTGTGAGCAGGGCGTGGCCGTTCTGCGGCAGTATTACCCGGCTGTTCAGACCCTGCGCGACGCTACCCTGGAGCAGCTGCACGCCCACCGCGCCGAGTTGGGCCCGACGGTGCATCAGCGCTGCCGGTTCGTGGTGGAGGAAAACCTCCGGGTGGAAGCCACCTGCCGCAGCCTGGCCGCCGGCGACCTGGCCGCCGTGGGCCACCAGCTTTACGCCTCCCACGCCGGCCTGCGCGACGACTACGCCGTCAGCTGCCCGGAGCTGGACGCGCTGGTGGAGCTGGCCCAGGCCGCCCCCGGCGTGTTTGGAGCCCGCATGATGGGCGGCGGCTTCGGTGGCTGCACCATCAACCTGGTTGCCACCAACCACGTGGAAAGCTTTATCCAGCAGGTAGGAGCGGCGTACGAAAAGCAGTTCGGCCGCCCGCTGGAAACCTACAACGTGACCATCGTAGCCGGCGTCGGCACCGCTGGCAATGCGCAGCCAGCGGAGTAGCCAGCCGGCGCCGTTAACGGCTCATTATTAATTACTAACTCCCCACCCATGCTCGATACTGCCCAGCACCCGCACCGCCGCTTTAACCCCCTCACCGGAGACTGGATATTGGTGTCGCCGCACCGGGCGCTGCGGCCGTGGCAGGGTCAGCAGGAAACGCCCGAAGCTGAGCAGCGCCCCGCTTACGACCCCACCTGCTACCTCTGCGCCGGCAATGTGCGCGCCAACGGGGAAGTGAATCCGCCCTACGCCGGCACGTTCGTGTTCAACAACGACTTCGGCGCTTTGCAGGCCGAGCCGCACCCCGGCCACGTCAACATCGGCGGGCTGCTGCGGGCCGAATCCGAAACCGGCCTCTGCCGCGTCATCTGCTTTTCGCCCCGTCACGACCTGACCCTACCCGAGATGCCCGTGGCCGACATTCGGGCGGTAGTGGACGTGTGGGTGCGCGAATACCAGGAGTTGGGCGCCCGGCCGGACATCAACCACGTGCAGATTTTTGAGAACAAGGGCACCGTGATGGGCTGCTCCAACCCGCACCCGCACGGGCAGATCTGGGCCCAGCAGACCGTACCCGTGGAGCCTGCCAAGGAAGGCGCGCAGCAGGCGGCCTACTACCAGGAGCACGGCCGCAGCCTGCTCACCGACTACCTGGCTCTGGAACTGCAAGAACAGCAACGCATCGTGTTCGAAAACGAGCATTTCGTGGTGCTGGTGCCGTACTGGGCCATCTGGCCCTTCGAAACCCTGCTGCTGCCACGCCGCCACGTCACGTCCATCGAACAGCTCACCGCGGCCGAAAAAGACAGCTTCGCCGCGGCTCTGCAACAACTCACCATCCGCTACGACAACCTGTTCAATATCTCCTTTCCCTATTCCGCCGGCCTGCATCAGCGTCCCACCGACGGCCAAGCGCACCCCGAATGGCACCTGCACATGCACTTCTACCCGCCCCTGCTCCGCTCGGCTACAGTGCGCAAGTTCATGGTCGGCTACGAGATGCTAGGCAACCCGCAGCGCGACATCACGCCCGAATTTAGCGCCGAAAAGCTCCGCAGTCAGCCGGTGGTCCACTACAAGCAGGTGGTGGCCCAGTAACCGCCGGCAGCCACCGGCCAGTGGCCCGAAGGAATGGCACAAAAGGTATCAACCGGCAGAAAGCAAACCAGCGCGCTATTGTCGCGTCTGGCGGTGCCTTAAGATAATACTTGGGAGAATAATAAGCACAATAAAAATTAGATTAAGTATGAAAATTCTTAAAAGATTGTAAAATATAAATTTATTTTAGACTTTTGAGTTCTGTTCTAGCGTGAGATTCGTCTCCGCCCTACTACCTACTCGCACTTGCTATACTCAGCCACTTTTGGTGGCACGTTTGCTCCTGTTTCCCAAGCCTTTGAAAGGTGTGGAATCAGACTAATATGTTTCTCCTTCTCCCAAGGCTTCAATCTGAAGGCCTGCTATGCCGCTTTACTTTAGCTCCCAATTGCGCAACATATGGTCTGCTGCCTCCAGCAACGGGCTGGCGACCGGGATAGACCCTGACATCAGTACCATAGAATATGCTAATTATTCTACTCTCAGTATACCTGCTGAGTATTGTAATTCTGCCTCTCGCCGGCGCGAAATCCGCCCACAAACCCAGCTTGTCAACCTACCAGTTTCGCGTGTCCGCCTACCGAGTTCTCCGGCCCCTTGGATTCCGGCCGACTTCCGGCAAACTTTGCTCCTAAGCGGCTGAGCCACTGGCTTCACACAACCCTTTTGCTTACCTCTACAGTAACGGCCGCGTTTCAGCCGCCAGCTTCGACCCGACCTCAACCCACGACAGCAACAACAATTCTTCGCCCTTTACCTCAAGCTAGCCGCCAGAGCATCCTGCTTAGCGGCTTTCTACGGTAACACACACCTTCACGCAACAGTCCAATCCAACTCTTGAAGAATGGAAATACTCTCTACTCTCACCCCAATTGCTTCCCATCAACCCCGCCTCGCCTCCCGCCGCCACTGGCTGAAAGGGCTGGGCGCGCTTCTTGGCACGGGTCTGCTACAGGCGGCTCCCACTACCCTGCTGGCGGCTCCCGCCCCCACTAGTCCCCCACTACCGGCCTCGTCGCTGGTCGGGGGTGAGGAGTACATTGGCATGGTCAAAATACTGGCAGATAGCACCATACCCCAGGGCTGGGCCCTCTGCGACGGGCGGGAGCTGCCCGTGAGCCAGCACCCGGCGCTGTTTGCCATGCTGGGCACCACCTACGGCGGCAATGGCACCAGCACGTTCGCCCTGCCTGACGTCAGCGAATCGATGACGCCCGCCGCCGGCCCCGAGGCGGCAGCTTCCTTCCTGCCGGGCGCCGTTATTGCCATCAAAATCGCCAACGCCCCCGCCATAGCTACTGCCGTAGCCGAGCTGCGGATGCGCCACCACTACCGCCCCAGAACGCACCGGGTAGCCTAATGGCTTCCCATGGCCATGCAGGCCCAGTAAGGCGACCAGTTCCGGCGGGCTACCACTTTTCTTTCCATTCCTCCAAGGCTTTGGCAGAGCGCTGAAGCCAGCTTACCCACCTTCATCCTCTTTACCTATGGACCCATTTGTAGGGGAAATCCGCGCCATCGGATTCAATTTCGCCCCCCGGGGCTGGGCGCTCTGCCAAGGGCAGCTAGTGTCAATTAGCCAGAATACTGCGCTATTCTCCCTGCTCGGTACCCAGTACGGTGGCGACGGCCGGACCACCTTCGCCCTGCCGGATCTGCGGGGCCGCGCCGTGGTGCAAACTGGGCAGGGCCCCGGCCTGAGCAGCTACGTGCAAGGCCAAATCAGCGGCACGGAAAACGTGACGCTACTGACCACTCAGATGCCCGCCCACATCCACGCTACCACCACCGCCACCCTGCCGACCAACAGCGGCGCGACGGGCAGCACGGGCAATCCTTCCGGGGCTTACCTGGCTATTGCCCCCACCACCCAGTACGGAGAGGAATATTCCACCCTGGCAATGGCGGCCAACTCGGTGACGGGCACTACCAGCATAGCGGGCGGCGGTGTGGCCCACTCGAACATGATGCCCTACCTGGCCATGTACTACATCATTTGCTTGTCGGGGGTATTTCCCCAGCGTCAATAATCATCCACCCTCCTTTCTAACGAATCATGGAGAATTATCTCGGGGAAATCCGCATTGTCGGGTTCAATTTCGCTCCCGTCGGCTGGGAGTTCTGCAATGGGCAGCTGATGAGCATCTCGCAGAATGATGCGCTGTATTCGCTGCTCGGCACCACCTACGGCGGCGACGGCGTCAACACCTTCCAATTGCCCAACCTGCCCTCGCGGGTAGTAGTGGGCCAGGGCCAGGGCCCCGGACAGAGCAACTACGTGCAGGGCCAGACTCTGGGCACCGAAAGCGTGACGCTGACCAGCCTGCAGATGCCCGCGCACCAGCACACGATGCAGGGCAGCGTGAAGGCCATCACGGGTGGCACGGGCCAGACGTCGCCGTCGGGCGCGCTGTTCAGCAACCAGGGCGGCGACGCCTACACCCCTACGGCCGGCTCTTCGGCCCTGGCCGCCGACGCGCTGAGCGCCACCCTGACGCCAGCGGGCAACAGCCAGGCGCACTCCAACCTGCAGCCAACCCTGGCCCTGCGCTACATCATTGCCACGGAAGGAATTTACCCTTCCCAGCCGTAGTCGCACCGCGCCTTTCCTCTTCTTCGACTTTCAAACCTCAGATATCGTATGGATGCTTTTCTCGGTGAAATTCGCCTGATGGGCTGCAACTTCGCCCCCAAAGGCTGGCTGTTCTGCTACGGACAGGTGCTGCCCATTAATGCGAACCAGGCTTTGTTCTCGCTGCTCGGCACCACCTACGGCGGCAACGGCGTCAACACCTTCCAGCTGCCTGACCTTCGCTCGCGAGTAATCATCGGCGTGGGCCAGGCCCCCGGCCTGCAGAACTACGTGCAGGGCCAGATTGCGGGCACGGAGAGCGTAACGCTGAACTCCACCCAGCTGCCCCAGCACGTTCACCCCTTCACCGGCACGATTAAGGTGGCGGATGGCGCGGCCTCATCTACCGACCCGACCCTGACCCAGTACCCGGCGGCCGGCACGGCCAAGCAGTTTGGTACGGGAACCTCTAATGCCTCGATGGCGACGGGCACGGTGGGCGGCACGACGAGCGTAGCTGGTAACAATCAGCCACACGAAAACCGGCAGCCGGCCATGGCCATGAACTACTGCATTGCCACGACGGGTTATTTCCCCTCGCGCAACTAGCTGATTTTCTCGCGCCGGGGCCGCTAAGCCGCCGGAGCAACTCTGCTTTATTCCCCACTCACCATGCGGTTCGCCGTCATCATCAGCAGCCCCCTGGGCCTGCCCCTTCTGCACTACCTGGCGGCGCAACAAGCCGTAGTGGCGGTAGCCGTGCCCTACACCGGGCACGAGGAGCCCGAGCAGGTAGCGCAGGCCGCCGCAGGCCTGGGGCTGCCGGTGCAGCGCCTGGTCCGCAAGGGTTTGGGCGCGGCGCTGACTGACTGGCTAACCCCACTGCTGCCCGACGCGGTGCTGGTGCTGACGCTGCCCTGGCGCATTCCGGCGGCGGTCTTCGACCTGCCCCGGCACGGCTTTCTCAACGTGCACTTCGCGGCCCTGCCGGGCTACCGGGGTCCGGAGCCGCTTTTCTGGCAGATTCGCAACGGGGAAACAGCCGGCGCCGTGACGATTCACCGCATGGAAGCCGACTTCGACACCGGCCCCGTATTGCTGGCCTTGCCCGTACCCATCGGTCCCCACGACACCCACGGCCTGCACCGGTCCCAACTGGCCCAGCAGGCCGTAGCGGCCGGCAGCCAGCTGCTGGCCGCCCTGAGTGGGCAAGCTCCCGAACTACTCCCGATTCCTCAGGATGAGGCGGCAGCGCATTACTGGCCCCGGGCCAGCCTCGCCGACGTGTGCGTGCGCTGGACCGAGCCGGCCGCGGCCATTGCCCGGCTGGTGCGAGCCGCCAACCCCTGGAACCGGGGTGCCCTGGCCACATTGCGGCAGCAGCCATTGCGCCTGCTGGGCGTCACGCCGCTGGCCGGCTCCGTGCAGGCCCGACCCGGCACGGTGGTGCGGGCTGGGCCCGAGCTGCTGGTAGCCTGCGCCGACGGCGAGCTGCTGCAGCTGGATATGCTGGCCCTGGAAGAAGGCTACTTCACGGGCGCCCAGCTGGTCGGGTTGGGCATCCAGGCCGGGGAAGTGCTGGGAGAATTCCCCGCAGCCCGGCAGCCCTCCCTTAGTTTTCAAGAATAATAACTGTATTGATTTTCCCCACCAACTCCGCTTTCCAATGAAATTTACTCTACAACGATTACTTCTGCTGCTGCTGCCGCTGGGCATGGCATTAGGAGCCAGGGGCCAGACAATACTGGCCGTGGAAAACTTCTCCGACGACGGGGAAGGATTCCGATACTTCTCCAACTCGGGGACGCTGAATGGCCAGGCGGCCTTCTCGAACCTGCACTACTTTTTCCGGGCCGGCGAAAACCCCGTAAAATACCCGGCTGGTGCGAACGTCACATTCGGCACGAATGCCAACCCTTCCCGGATCTTCAGCACCGGCACCATCCCCGCGGCGGCCGGCTTCTGGGCTTGCGAAGGGGTGCGCGGTTCCAACACCACCGACGAAACGGATCCGGGCACGGTGACGCTGAACTCGACCCCGGTAACCAACTACACGGGTCTGCAGGTGAGCGTCAAGCTGGCCGATGCCCGGGGTTCGGGCTACCTTTCCTCGGGAGGCGTCAACCTGGCGGCTCCCACGGCGGAAAACAACGACAAGATCCGGATTGAGTACTCCATGGACGGTGGTCCCTTTACCACCGTGGGCTTGTTCGTAGGCGACAACGCCACGGCCAACGTGGCCGGCTACTGGCGGCAGGACACCTCGGTGCCCCTGAACGAAATGTCCTCCGACAACCTGTCGGCGCCGGTCCTGACCACGACCTTCCAGAATTTCACCTTCGGCATCCCGGTAACGGGCAACAGCCTCCGGGTCCGCGTCGTGCTGGACCAGCGCACGTCGACCGAGGAAATTGCCTTTGACGACATCACCGTATCGGGTACGCTGAGTGCCGTGACGCCGCCGGCTCTGGCCAACATCGAAACCACGCCCCTGATCTACAACGAAGGGGCCAATCCTACGCCAATCACCAGCGCCCTGACGGTTGCTAACCCCAGTGGCACGACCCTGAGCGGCGCCACGGTGCAGATCGTGACGGGCTTCAAAACCGGCCAGGACGTGCTGGGCTTCACCAACCAGAACGGCATCACGAGCACCGGCGGCACGAACGGCACGCTGACGCTGAGCGGCACGGCTTCGGTAGCCGCTTACCAGGCTGCCCTGCGCTCGGTAACCTATTCGAACTCCAACCTGACCACGGCCACGGGCGGCACCCGCCTGGTGCAGTTTG
>Ga0247729_10000076_pt1 | contig 44625 bp, 40 predicted proteins | sample UWRJL133311R2_FD_180958 | JGI IMG/M metagenome (GOLD analysis project Ga0247729, IMG submission 180958) | Plant litter microbial communities from Arlington Agricultural Research Station in Wisconsin, United States - UWRJ-L133-311R-2 | ecosystem: Environmental > Terrestrial > Plant litter >... | reverse complement strand
AAACCGCGTCGCCTGGTTCGCGGGCAAGCCCGGCTCCAACGGACGACCGAGATCTCTGTAGGATCGACCGGGGTGGCGCTCCACCTTGCTCGCGATGAACGATGACGCGGTGTGTCTGAGGAACCGAGTCGCCCCAATCGCGGGCAAGCACCGCACACAGGGATCTGCTTAGCCCGGGGTCCTGAGGGCTGCAGGGCCTGCAAAACCATTCAAATCAACAGCGTCCACAACGCAAACCCTGCATACCAGACGATCGCCGCACGCACGAGCAATTCCCAGAGTACATCCAGGCTATTGACGCCCTCTGCCCCTACGACTGGAGCTGGCACCTCTCCCGCCACGCAACCGATCTTGCTGATGAGCTGCGCCGCGCTGATATTCCAGTTGAGCAACTCGTGCAGCATCACCCGGCTGACCGCCACGAAGTTGCCAACCAGCGCGAAGCTGGCGGCCAGCAGGCGCACTGGAACCCAGTCAAAGGCATGGCGCAGCTGACTGGCGTTTTCGGCCACGCCGGCAGTCTTGCTGTGTTCGGCGGCCAGTGCCAGTAAACGATAAGCCAGCGCGGCAACCGGCCCGAGCAGGGCGTACCAGAAAATCACCGCAAAGAAGCTTTGATAGGCCTGCCAGAGCAGATGGCTTTGCACGCCCTGTAGCAGCTGTTCAGCGCTGTCGGCTTGAACGCCCATGTCGCGCTCGGCAACGTGCACGGCCGCCTGCGCATCGCCGCGGCGGCAAGCGTCCCGAAACGGGCCGAGCGCCGCCAACAGATCGCCGCGACCCAGGCTGTAAATCAACACCAGCACATGCACTGGCAACGCCAGCCAACCATTGGCGACGGAGCCCAACACCAGCAGAATCAGGGTCAGCAGCAAGACCGGTAACAGCACCGTCAAACCCAGGATCAGCCACGGCCGCGCAGCGGTTCGCGGCTTTGCTTCCAGACTGGCCAATTCAGCCAGCCAGATTCCATCACGCTGCACCCGTTGGCGTAGCGCCGAGAACTTCTCTATCAACACCGCCAGCAGTAACACCAGAAAACTCATTGCCTGCTCCTCGCATCAATCCTGCAAGGCCGCTATATAGCGCGGCCATTGGAAATAAGGGCCCGGATCAGTCTTGCGACCGGGCGCGATGTCGCTGTGGCCGCAGATGCGAGCCGTCGTGATGGCTGGAAATGCCGACTGCAATTGCCGGGTCAAATCGACCAGCGCCACGTATTGAGCGTCGGTAAAAGGCTGTTCATCGGTGCCCTCCAGCTCGATGCCCAAGGAAAAATCATTGCAGGTATCCCGGCCTTCGAAACTGGAAACCCCGGCATGCCACGCACGATCCAGACAAGAGACGAACTGAGTGACCTCGCCATCACGCTCGATAAGAAAATGCGCCGACACCCGCAGATCGGCAATCCCTGCAAAATACGGATGCTCGGTGACGTCCAGTTGATTCTGAAAAAACGCCTGGACTTTACCGGTCTTGAATTGAGCGGGCGGCAAGCTGATGTTGTGGATAACCAATAAAGACACTTCACCCGTAGGGCGCGCATTGAAATTGGGCGATGGGCAATGATGCACGCCATGGCACCAGCCGCTTGCGCAATCGAGTTGCATGAAGGTTCCTTGAACAGATAAATCGACAGGGCCAAGTATGCCCGCGATAGACGAGATAGGGGGGAGTAAATCGGCGATGGAGTGTGTAGGAGGTGTCCGGTGATGCGGAATTTCTATGTGGGAGCAGTGCTTGCCCGCGATAACGGCAGTGAGGCTTAAAGTGAACCGCGCCCAGCCTTATCGCGGGCAAGCACCGCTCCCACAGGATCGCATTTCAAACCGGGTAATCATGCACCCTTGAGCTTGCGCAAATTCCCCAGCACCGACTCCAGCGCCCGGTCGAACAGCAAGGCATCGTCCAGCAGGCGGATGCTGCCGCGACGAAACTCAACTGCAAGACCCATACGGGTTTTTTCCAGGACCTTCATGCCAGTGCGATTAACAAACACATAGCGTCCGCTCGGCTCAACGATAGCGGCCAGCTTGCAGCGCAGCCTGTGCTCTTCATCTTCCTGAATTTCAACCCAGCCACCCAGACGTAACTTGTCGACCTGAGCCAGCCCCGCGTCATCATCGGGCAGGCGCGATACCGGTTCATTGAGGAACTGTTCACCCGGTGCGATCAAGACAATTTCCTCAACCACCTCAATCATCACCGGCCCTTGAGGTGCGTCGCCGTCGTGCGCGGATGGAGTGTCACCATCGGCGCTGTCCTGAGGATCCTGCAAGCGCGAGAAATGCTGAAAGGCCTGCACATGCAAGGCTTCCAGCTGGCTGAAGAATTCACTGGTGGCAAATGGATCGAATGCGGCACTGGCCAGACCTTCGCGCAAAGCTTTGAGCAAGCCGGGAACCAGATCCAGCAGGCGCTGGCGGGCGTCAGCTTCTTCGTGGGGCTCGACGCTCCAGATCAGATCATCCATGGCGACCAGTCCGGCCTGCCATTCGCTGGACTCGTCGCCATGCTTGAGGCAAGTCAGCAACAACACTTTGCTCCAGGCTTCCTGGAGCAGACGAACGACGACTTCTGGCAGGACTTTACCCAGCAAGCGCTCATTCAACTCCTGTTGTACCCGCTGACGCGCCAGCTCTGCACGAGCGCGGCCTTCTTCGGCGTCGCGGGTGCGCTGCTCAAGCAACTCGCTGCGGCGCCGCTCATCGCTGGTGAATGCGAGGAAATCCACCAGCAATTCGGAAAATATCGCTGGATCGTCAACAAAATCATTCAACAGGCGCTGCACGATCTGCTCGACCCGTACATATAACGAATCACGCTGATAATCGTCGCGTCCGCCCCAACCCAATGCGGCAGAAGCTATTTCGTTCAGCAACCGGCGCGCCGGGTGGCTGCCACGGCTGAAAAAACTTTTGTCGATGACCGCAACCTTGAGCATCGGGATTTGCAGACGGCCGATCAAGGCACGCAGCGAAGCTGGCAGGTTGCGATCGTCGAGGATGAATTCAAACAGCATCGCGATCAGGTTGATGACGTCCTCATCGACCGCCCCGACTACTCGAAACTTGCCGCTCTTCATGCTGACCCGGGTGAGCAATTGTTCGAGCTGATTGCGCAGGTCGAAGTCTTCCGGCGCATCTGCAGCCGGCACGTACTGCTGCATATGCGACAACAAACGCAGCAGATCCTGACTGGAAATGGGTCGAGGCTCGGCACTGGCATCATGACGTGTGACCAGATTGCCGCGGACCTGCATCAGCAGCTCCTGCAAGGCCGAGAACACTTCCTGTACACCTTGGTCCAGTTTATCGGCGGCCTGGGCCAGCCCAGTATCGGCAAATTGCTCGCCGGCCCGCTCACGGGCCGGCCGAGCTGCCCGATCAGTGGAGCGGCGGGCAGGCAACGCCTTGAGTTCAGGCAGCACGCCGGTGGCAATCAGCAGTTGATTGGCCTCGCCGTAAAGGTGATCAGCGTCGGCCAGCACGTATTTCTCGAACAGCTTGAGGATGATCAGCTTGACCTTGATCCCCACCCCAAGACTTTTCCCTGCCTGCAGGAAGAAGTCGCACAACAGCGCCGGCCCCATAGGGTTGGTTTCGACTGTCAACGGCTGGGTAATCAGGTGATTCAGGCGGGTGGTCAGTTGGTCAAGGGCGATGCCGTCGCGACTCAGTACCTTGGCGACCATGGCATCTACCGCGACGGTTTTCTCCAGATCGTCGTTATGCACCAGCGCCAGCTTGTCAAAGGACACTGCTGCCGGAATCGTCGGTTCGACAATCTGGTATTGACCGATGCGCAGGAAGGCTTCGTAGAATTTATCGAGAAAAGCACGCTCGATACTTTTGCGCTTGAGACGCAAATCGCGCATGGCTTCAAAAAATGAGTTTTGCTCGGTGTTGTTGTGCGCTCGATCAGCCATCTCGAAGAGCGTGTCGTCGGCGTTATCGAACAGCTCCTGAAGCGCATCCTTGAGCTGCTGGGCGGCTTTGTCCCGGACCTGAAGCAAGACGACAGGCAGCCGCGCCAACGGCGAATTAAGCGCCTGGTCAGCGTTTGCCTTGTTCAAGGGCACTACTTTATCGTCGTTTTGCATCAATCCACCTGCCAGCGAACATCAGTCGACCTCTCTAAAACCGGGCACTTCGCACTACGTCAAATGTATGACGCCAAATACAAGGCGCATTATGTTGCAAACGATATCCGATTAGCCAGCGAAGTCTTCAGTCAGCACTTGTCCGGTTGCGATGGATTAACGTGTGCAGTCATAGACAGCAAAAAATGCGATCCATCGCAGGGCAATTCGAAAAACCGACCAACTGTCGTACAGAGGGACGTCTGCGGCCCAGCGCCAGGCTTGTCGCGTGTGGTCTGGAGGTTAACCTGCCTTATACTCCGGCCATCTGAAATTGGAGTCCGCTATGCCGAATTTACAACTCGCCACCCTGACCGCCGAAATCGAAGCCAACGTACGCCGTGCGTTGCTGGAGGATGTCGGCAGTGGCGATATCACCGCGCAATTGATCCCCGACGAACGCTTAGCCAAAGCCACGATCATTTCCAGGGATGCGGCGGTTATTGCTGGCACGGCCTGGGTCGATGCGGTGTTTCGTCAACTGGATCCCCGAGTGGCGGTGCACTGGCAGGTCGTGGATGGGGATCGTGTGCAGCCCAATCAAGCGTTGTTCCATTTGGAGGGACCGGCTCGTTCGTTGCTGACTGGCGAACGCAGCGCGCTGAATTTTCTACAGATGCTTTCAGGGGTTGCCAGCAAAGCGCAGCATTATGCGGACATGGTCAGCGATACTCAGGTCAAACTGCTCGACACTCGCAAGACGTTGCCCGGCCTGCGCATGGCGCAAAAATATGCGGTGACCTGCGGCGGTTGCCATAACCACCGCATCGGTTTGTTCGACGCGTTCCTGATCAAGGAAAACCACATCGCCGCCTGTGGCGGTATCGCCGAGGCCATCAGCGCCGCCCACAAAATCGCACCCGGCAAACCGGTGGAAATCGAAGTGGAAAGCCTGGGGGAGCTGCGCCAGGCACTGGACGCTGGTGCTGACATCGTGATGCTCGACGAACTGAGTCTCGACGACATGCGCGAAGCCGTTCGCATCAATGCCGGCCGCGCCAAACTGGAAGCCAGCGGCGGCATCAACGACGACACTCTGCGGGTGATTGCGCAAACCGGCGTCGATTACATCTCCATAGGTGCAATGACCAAGGATGTGAAGGCGGTGGATTTGTCGATGCGGCTGAGTTTGTAAGATCCGGATCTGTTGGAGCGAGGCTTGCCCGCGAATCATGCGCAACGGTGCATCAGACGGACCGCGTATCGATCTTCGCGGGCAAGCCTCGCTCCAACAGACCGCGCGTCCTACCGAACAAACTTGTACTAACCTGAACACAGCATTTAACAATAACTACGCATCGGCCTGAATCGTTGAGCAGTCGGCACAGGTTGAGAAGGAAACATGCCTATGACTGCTCAGTTCAAACTCGACCCCGCTGCCACCTACGACGTCCGCGCCTCCGACCAGCGCAACCCGGTATGGCGCATCCAGAATCGCAGGGTCTACGCCTACCTCGAACACGATCCACGCCGCGACTGGAGCGGCGACATCGGCATCCTCGTCCTCTCCGCCCCCCAACGCCTGGTCGATCATGACGGCCACGACATGGCCTATATAGACGGCCCCAAAGTGCGCTGCGTGGATGGCAGGAAATTCGGCCTGTACAAGGTCAAGGCCTGACTCCTTTTGCGGAATGACGGAAACAAAAAAGCCCGATCCGGATGGATCGGGCTTTTTTGGGTCTGCGGTGCCGAAAACAGGAATCGAACCTGCGACCTTCGCGTTACGAGTGCGCTGCTCTACCGGGCTGAGCTATTTCGGCTTGCTAGGTGAGACTAGCACTTCAGTTTTTGGCATAACCGAGGGTTAAGCATGCGCCAGAGTAAGCCCAAGTAACCGGAGCGCCTACAGTGAAGGTCGGCGTCAGAGTGCAAGTATCGTCCGCTGTAATGCCTTTGTAAGCTTTAGGTGTTGCTACGATTGCGGCAGTTGTTTCCGTGATAGTGATGGAATCTACAGCATTAGAGGCGCCCGGCAGTGCGCCACCAACTTCTCCAATGGTGTCACACTCGGTTTTAGCTGCTGCCTGAGCCAGGCATACACCAATTGAAGTTTTGAGCGAAGCCATGGCCGCCAAGACTTCAGTGTAAGCCGCCTTACGCGTGTAGTTCTGATACGACGGAATCGCCACAGCAGCCAAAATACCAACGATCGCTACAACGATCATCAACTCAATCAACGTGAAACCTTTTTGTGCTTTCATGCGTACTGCTCCGGTGTGTCAATAAGGTGTTGCCTGACGAGTTGATAGCATAGGTCATGCCAACCTGCCCTCCATTATGCTTTGTTACTAATCAGCCCCATGTCGCCGCCATACAGACCACCCAACAGCCGCACAAACTGACATTTTTCGTCACCTTGCGCTGCGTCATTGGCAGCGCTGCCTGACTAGGCTATAAACCACACACTGTATGGGTTTGGTGGTGTTATGAGTGAAGTTGTCCTGACCGGTCTGGCCAAGCAATTGGTAATTACGGAGCTTCTTGAAGAAAAAGTTGCGCAGCAGGCTTATCAACAGGCGCGGCGCGACAAGGTTTCACTGATCAATTACCTGGTACAAAACCGCCTGGTAAAAGCGCTGACTCTGGCGGAGATGGCTTCGGATCAGTTCGGCATGCCCTTCGTCGACCTGAATGCGATCGACAAGGAAAGTCAGCCCAAAGAACTGGTCAGCGAGAAACTCATTCGCCAACACCACGCACTGCCTTTGTGGCGGCGCGGCAACAAGCTTTATATAGGCATCTCGGACCCCACCAGCCATCAGGCGGTGACGGACATCCAGTTCAGCACGGGCCTCAACGTCGAAGCCATCCTGGTCGAGGACGACAAGCTAACCGACGCCATCGAGAGACTTTTCGACAGCAACGGTGCGCTGGGGACGATTGCCGATGTCGATCTCGACATGGAGAGCCAATCTGCCGCCGAAGTCAAAGAAACATCGATTGCTGGCCAGGACGACGCCGACGATGCCCCCGTAGTGCGCTTCGTCAATAAAATGCTGCTGGATGCCATTCGCTTAGGTTCGTCGGATTTGCACTTTGAACCCTACGAAAAGACGTTCAGGGTGCGGCTGCGCACTGACGGTATTCTCCATGAAGTGGCCAAACCACCGATTAATCTGGCTAACCGTATCGCCGCGCGCCTGAAAGTAATGGCCGGGCTGGATATTTCCGAGCGCCGCAAACCTCAGGACGGCCGGGTCAAGCTACGGGTTTCGAAAACCAAATCCATCGACTTCCGAATGAACACGTTGCCGACTCTGTGGGGCGAGAAAATCGTAATGCGGATTCTCGACCCCACCAGCGCCCAGATGGGTATTGACGCCTTGGGTTACGAACCAGAACAGCAAAAACTGTATCTGGAAGCACTAAAGCAGCCACAAGGCATGATTCTGGTCACCGGCCCGACCGGCTCGGGTAAAACCGTGTCTCTGTATACCGGCCTGAATATCCTCAACACTGTGGACATCAACATCTCTACTGCGGAAGACCCGGTTGAAATCAACCTGGAAGGCGTCAACCAGGTCAACGTCAACCCGCGCCAAGGGATGGACTTTTCCCAAGCCTTGCGGGCCTTCCTCCGCCAGGATCCCGACGTCATCATGGTTGGTGAAATCAGGGACCTGGAAACGGCTGAAATTGCCATCAAGGCTTCGCAAACCGGGCATATGGTGCTCTCGACGCTGCACACCAACAGTGCCGCAGAAACCCTGACCCGCTTGCACCATATGGGCGTGGCCGCGTTCAACATCGCCACAGCCATTAACCTGATCATTGCCCAGCGACTGGCGCGTAAACTTTGCCCGCACTGCAAGAAAGAAGCAGATATCCCTCGGGAGACCTTGATCAAGGAAGGCTTCCCGGAAGACAAGATCGGCACCTTCAAGATTTATGCCCCCGTTGGCTGTAACCTGTGCAACGGCGGCTATAAGGGCCGGGTGGGGATTTACGAAGTGGTCAAGAAAACTCCAGCACTGGAGCGCATCATTATGGAGGAAGGCAATTCACTGGATATTTCCATTCAGATGCGCAAAGACGGTTTTAACGATCTGCGCACCTCCGGACTTATCAAAGCCATGCAGGGCATAACCAGCCTCGAAGAAGTCAACCGCGTGACCAAGGATTAAGCATGGCCAGCAAAGCAGCAAAAGTCATTGTTTACACTTGGGAAGGCACGGATAGGCAAGGCGCGAAAACCATTGGTGAGATGAGCGGGACGAATCCGGCCCTGATCAAGGCGCAATTGCGTAAGCAAGGCATTAACCCCACCAAAGTGCGCAAAAAGCCGATATCGCTCTTCGGTGGGTCGGGCAAAAAAGTCAAACCTCTTGATATCGCCTTTTTCACCCGGCAGATGTCGACCATGATGAAAGCTGGCGTTCCGCTGCTGCAGTCTTTTGACATCATTATTGACGGTGCTGAAAATCCCAACATGCGCAAGCTGATCGCGGACCTGCGCGATGACGTTGCTGCGGGTAACAGCTTCGCCGTAGCTTTGAGAAAGAGGCCGCTCTACTTTGACGACTTGTACTGCAACTTAGTCAGCGCCGGTGAACAGTCCGGCGCGTTGGAAACGTTGCTAGCTCGTGTCGCGACTTACAAAGAAAAAACCGAGGCGCTCAAGGCCAAAATCAAGAAAGCCATGACCTACCCGATCGCGGTTCTGATCGTAGCGGCCATCGTCACCGGTATTTTGCTAATCAAAGTCGTTCCGCAATTCCAAGAAATATTTTCCAGCTTCGGCGCTGAATTACCGGCATTTACTCAATTAGTAATTGGACTTTCCGTGGCTGTGCAAAAGTGGTGGCTAGTCATAGTCGGCGTAGGCGCTGTGGCGTTCTTCGCCTTCAAGCACTTTCACAAAACCTCCGAAAACTTCAGAAACCGGGTTGACCGGTTTCTCCTCAAAGTGCCCATTGTTGGCCAGCTCATCTATAAATCATCGGTTGCTCGGTTCGCCCGAACTTTGGCAACGACCTTTGCCGCCGGCGTGCCATTGGTAGAGGCGCTGGAATCAGTTGCTGGAGCCACCGGCAACGTGGTGTTCCGTAATGCGGTTAACAAGGTCAAGAATGACGTTGCTACCGGTGTGCAACTGAATTACTCCATGCGCAGCACCGGAGTTTTCCCTTCGTTGGCGATTCAAATGACCTCAATCGGTGAAGAGTCCGGAGCGCTGGATTCTATGCTCGATAAGGTCGCGAGCTTCTACGAGGAGGAAGTGGACAACATGGTTAACAGCATGACGAGTCTGTTGGAACCCATCATCATGGCGTTCCTCGGTGTCGTGGTCGGCGGTCTGGTACTTGCGATGTACTTGCCTATCTTCCAGCTCGGAAACGTCGTCTAACCATGTTGATCCTCGACTTCCTGGCCAGCTCCCCGCTGGCCTTCGTTATATCCGCGCTAGTCCTCGGTTTGCTGGTGGGTAGTTTTCTCAACGTGCTGGTCTATCGCCTGCCGATCATGATGGAGCGGGACTGGAAGGCTCAGTCCCGGGAAATGCTCGGCCTGCCCCCAGAGGCCAGCGGTGAAACCTTCAATCTGGTTCTACCCCACTCCCGCTGCCCGAATTGCGCTCATCAAATCCGCCCGTGGGAAAACCTGCCGGTAGTCAGTTACGTCTTGCTGCGCGGCAAATGCTCAAGCTGCAAAACCGCCATCAGCAAGCGCTATCCGCTGGTGGAACTGAGCTGCGGTGTGTTGTCGGCCTTTGTCGCCTGGCATTTCGGTTTCGGCTGGCCAGCAGCGGCGATGCTGCTGCTTACCTGGGGCTTGTTGGCCATGAGCCTGATTGATGCCGACCACCAATTGCTACCGGATTCCCTGGTGTTGCCACTGCTGTGGATCGGGCTGATCGTCAACTCATTCGGCCTGTTCACCACTCTCGGCGATGCGTTGTGGGGCGCGGTGGCGGGTTATCTGACTTTGTGGACGGTGTTCTGGCTGTTCAAGCTGGTCACTGGCAAAGAAGGCATGGGTTACGGCGATTTCAAGTTGCTGGCCATGCTCGGTGCCTGGGGCGGTTGGCAGATTCTGCCGCTGACCATCCTGTTGTCGTCGCTGGTAGGCGCGGTGCTGGGGGTGATCACCTTGCGCTTACGCAATGCTGAAACCAGCACGCCGATCCCCTTCGGTCCTTATCTGGCCATCGCGGGCTGGATCGCTTTGCTCTGGGGTGGTCAAATAACCGACTCTTACATGCACTTTGCCGGTTTCAGATGACTCAAACCGCTTTCAAACCCTGGATTCTTGGCCTTACAGGCGGTATTGGCAGTGGCAAAAGCGCCGCTGCCCAGTGCTTCCTCGACCTCGGGATTCATGTCGTTGACGCCGACCACGCCGCACGCTGGGTAGTTGAACCCGGTCGCCCGGCGCTGCCGTTGATTGCCGAACACTTTGGCCCAACGGTGTTGCAAGCCGATGGCACGCTCAACCGCAGCGCGTTGCGCGGCTTGATCTTCGAACATCCCGAACAACGGCGTTGGCTGGAAGCTCTGCTGCACCCGCTGATCGCCAAGGAAATCCAGCGCGATCTGGCCAGCGCGCATTCACCCTATGCGATTCTGGTTTCGCCGCTATTGATCGAATCAGGTCAGTGGAAGATGACCCGCCGCATTCTGGTAATCGATGCGCCCCAGCAACTGCAGGTGGAGCGTACGATGCTGCGCGACAACTCGAGCCAGGAGCAGGTGCAGGCAATTCTCAAGGCCCAGGCCAGTCGTGAAGAACGATTGAGTCGAGCCGACGATGTGCTGGTCAATGATCGTGACCACGCTTGGCTGAAAAGCGAAGTCGAGCGCCTGCATCACTTTTATTTAACATTGCCCGGAGAACAGCCATGAGCCAACCAACGACCGTCGACTGCCCAACCTGCGGCGCGCCAGTGGAATGGAGCGCGGCCAGCCCTTCCCGGCCCTTCTGTTCCGAGCGCTGCAAGCTGATTGACCTGGGTGCCTGGGCTTCCGAAGAACACGCCATCCCGGTCAGCCCGGATGCTGAAGACGAGATGTTTTCCGGGGATTTCCCTGAGAGGCATTGATCGTTAGATACCAAAGCAAAGAACCTGTGGGAGCGAGCTTGCTCGCGAAAGGGCCAGTACAATCGGCACATTATCCGGCGGCTGAAACATCGCCTTCGCAAGCAAGGTGGAGCGCCACCCCGGCTGCTCCCACAGGTCATCATTCCAGTTCAAATCTGAATAATCTTTTGAAAGGAATCAGCCTCAGACATCACCCTCATCCTTCCACGGCGCCGACAAGTAACGCGTGCGGTTGAAAGTCTCCAGCCATTGGGGGCTGAACACCACCAGCGCGCTGATGATCATGCCGTTGATGAACGCCTCAGGAAAAATGATCAACCAGAGATAGCCGATAAAGTCCTCAAGGAAGATCGGCATCTCGAAAATCCCGTCGTACCAGAGCACCGCAAGCGCCAGTAACAGACACAGCAGGCTCGCCAGCGCAGCAGCCAGAAACCCCGAACAGAAGATGTAGACAAAAGGGCTTTTCGGTTGCGCCCGCTCTACCAGAATTGCGCAGGCTTCGGTGATCACCACAGGCAAAGCGATGAATAACAACCCATTCACGCCCAGCGCGGCCAGATCTTGTCGGCCCAAGACCAACAGCCCAAGCTGCGCGGCAAATCCGCCAACCATCGCCAGCGGCCAATCCAGCAGGAGGGTTACGGCCGTCATGCCAATGAAGTGGTAAGACACCCCGGTGTCGAAGTCGCGGCGCACCAGCCACAGCAGAAACAGCGCGAACACCGTGGCGAACAGCACATGTTGCCGACGACTATCGGTGAACAGCTCGATCCACGACGCCCGCCAAACCGCCCAAACCAATATCGGCAAGTACAGTAGCCAGCCGAACATCATGGTTTGTGGGGTCAGGACCAGCGCGCCGATCATGGTTTTTCGAGTGCCTCGCGAAGTGCGTCAGGGCCGTTGAACTCACGCCGCTCAATCAGCTTGCCGTCTTGCAGTTGTAGCCACTGAACGGCGGCCGGATCACCGCCATAGCCCGGTGCGATCTGCGCCTCGCGGTCCAGTGCTACCCGATAAGAGTAGACCTTGCGCATCTTGGGCACCGCAAAGAAGCGGGTGACATACGCCGGCATGGGCTCGATATTGGCGATAAACACGGTTTTGCGGGCCTCAAGAAACCCCTTGGGCTTGTCCTTGAGGGCCTTTTCCATGATCTTGCCCGCGCTCATGCTGCTGGCGACCAGGATTGTCTGGGTTTTCGGCGGGTCCATGACATAAGGCTCATCGAACTGATCGAACAGGCGCCAGGACGGCACCGGATCACCGATTTCAATGGCCTGGGCAGCGAACGGCAACAGGATCAACAGCAGCAAGGTCCAGAGTTTCAAGAGTGCAAATCTCCCGGATGGATTCGTGGGTCAACACGATAGCTGAAATGAGGCGGTGATTGGTTGATCCGAGTGGGTGAAGGCCGATTCTGTAGGAGCGCGCTTGCCCGCGATGACGGTGTGCCAGCTACTGACTTGTGGCTGACACTCTGCTATCGCGGGCAAGCGCGCTCCTACCGGTCAATGATTGCTGTGACTACGCGTATCTTTGTCCTTCCAGTCACCCCGACTTGAACGCTAAGCTTGGCCCTATGGATGACTCAGACTACCTTCGCCTGCTCACGATCCAGGCCGAACAAGCCAACGCGTTTCTTTCCAATGCGCGAAAGTGGGAGCGTGAGCGATGGGTTTGTCAGCGCTTGCTGCAAGGTCTGAACATCGCCCACCGCAACGAAGACTTCACCGCCGCCGGGCAGGAACCTCCGGATGTGTTGTTCCGCGATGCTTGCTTCGAAGTGTTTTTTGTCCTCGATGAAGGCCGTCGCTTGAACGACGAGTGGCGTGAAGAGCTGGCGCGGCGACGCGGGGCATTCTCCCTGAGCCAGTTGGTGCGCCGCGAAGCCAAGCCTAAACGCATTCCTGCCTCCGAGCTGTTGCAACGCTTGGGCCCGACCTTGCGCAAGAAAGCGCATAACTATAAAGAGCGCGGCCTGGACCTTGGCGAGCTGGATATCATTGCGTTCACCAGCCTGAAACGCGAGGTACTGGACCTCAACAGCCACTTCCCCCCGCCCACTGAATACCTGCGCCAAGGCTGGCGCTCGCTGTCGCTGGTCGGCCCGACCTTTGCCCGGGTGCTGTTCGCCCACCCCGATGCACCGGATTTTCTACGGACCAACCTGGGCCGCAGTGTCGTATTTGATGTTGGAATCAGCTTATGAGCCCCTTGCAAGAACTTCTGGCCGATGTGCCACAGACTGGCCGCGTGCGCTGGATCGGTGTTCGCCCCGAATCCCGTGGCGAGATGATTGAGCTGCAAGCTGTGGAAGCCCGCCGTGAAGCAGGTCTGACCGGCGACCACGCCCGCCCCGGCCCACGCAATGCCCGGCAGGTGACGCTGATTCAGTGGGAACACATGGCGGTCGTCGGTTCGCTGCTGGATCGCCCCGCCGATCAGCCCATCGTGCCTCAGGACCTGCGGCGCAATCTGGTGATCAGCGGCATCAATCTATTCAGCCTCAAAGGCCGTCGATTCAGGATTGGTCAGGCGATTCTGGAAACCACTGGCTGGTGCCAGCCCTGCGCCCGGCTTGAGCAGCGGTTGGGCCACGGCACTTTTCAAGCGGTCCGCGGCCATGGCGGAATTACCGCGCGAGTGATACAAAGCGGCATCATTCGCCTTGACGATCCCTTGCGTGTCGAACCGCTGGAGATCGTCGTTGAATAATCGTCCTCTTTTGTGAGGCTCCCATGTCCAGCCGCCTGAACCCTGAAGACCAAAAGCGTGTCGAAGAGTACCTGCAAGCCCCTCAGCATCAAGTCGAGCGCCGCCCTTTCCGGCCATGGCTGCTCCTGATGGTGGTGGTTGCGGTGGTGGTTGCCCTTGGCCTGTTGAGCCGACTTTTGAGTTATCTGATGCTATGAGCAGCACTTTGGCGCTCGCGCAGATCGACTCAGCCTCCCCGAATTCCTTAAACCTTATGAGATATCCCTATGACTCATCGTATTGTCATCGTTGGCGGCGGCGCCGGCGGTCTGGAGTTGGCGACCCGCCTGGGTAAGACCCTGGGCAAAAAAGGCAGCGCTGCCGTGACCCTGGTCGACGCCAACCTGACGCACATCTGGAAACCACTGCTGCACGAAGTTGCAGCGGGCTCGCTCAACTCCTATGAAGACGAGCTGAACTACGTGGCTCAGGCCAAGTGGAATCATTTCCAGTTCCAGCTCGGCCGCATGACCGGCCTGGACCGCGCAACGCGACAGATTCACCTCGCGGCGACCCTGGATGAAAATGGTCTGGAACTGGTTCCGGCTCGCAGCCTTGAATATGACTCGCTGGTGATTGCCGTCGGCAGCACTACCAACGACTTCAACACGCTGGGGGCGGCCGATCATTGCCTGTTTCTCGACAGCCGCGCGCAAGCGGAGAAATTCCACCAGCAACTGCTCAATCACTACCTGCGCGCCCACGCAGGACAAACTGATGTCACCAAGGAAATCACTGTCGCCATCGTCGGTGCAGGGGCAACAGGTGTCGAGCTGGCGGCTGAACTGCACAACGCCGCTCACGAATTGGCGGCCTACGGCCTCGGCCGGATCAAGCCGGAAAACCTGCGCATCACAGTGATCGAAGCCGGTCCACGGGTGTTGCCTGCGCTACCCGAGCGTATCGGCGGGCCGGTGCACAAAACCCTGGAAAAGCTCGGGGTAACGGTGCTGACCAATGCGGCGGTGAGTGAAGTGACCGCTGAATCGCTGATCACCGCCAGCGGCCAGGTGATTCCAGCGCAACTCAAGGTCTGGGCAGCAGGTATTCGCGCGCCAGGTTTCCTGCAGGATATCGACGGGCTTGAGACCAATCGCATCAACCAGCTGCAGGTACGTACGACCTTGCAGACCACCCGCGATGACAATATTTTTGCCTTCGGCGATTGCGCTGCCTGCCCACAGAAAGGCTCGGACCGCAATGTCCCGCCACGGGCGCAGGCGGCCCACCAACAAGCCTCGCTGCTGGTTAAGTCGTTGCGCCAACGCATCGAAGGCAAGCCGCTGTCGGAGTACAAGTACACCGATTACGGTTCGCTGATTTCACTGTCGAAGTTCTCGGCTGTAGGCAACCTGATGGGCAACCTCACCGGCAGCGTCATGCTCGAAGGCTGGCTGGCGCGGATGTTTTACATCTCCCTGTACCGCATGCACCAGATGGCCCTCTACGGCACCTTCCGCACCCTGATGCTGATGCTCGGCAGCCGCATCGGCAAAGGCACCGAACCGCGCATGAAGCTGCATTGATAGCCCAGGCCTGTAGGACCATCTAATCCGTAGGAGCGCGCTTGCCCGCGATAGAGTTGGTTCAGTCGAAATATTATTGCCTGATCCAACTCTATCGCGGGCAAGCGCGCTCCTACAGGTGCTCCACTCCAGATCAGTGAGCCGCGACGACCTTAAACCGACAAATGCTCGTACAGAATCGTCGCACCCACCAGCATCAACACCACGCCACCCACGATTTCCGCGCGTTTGCCGACCATGGTGCCCAGCACTCGGCCAAGCATGACGCCGATGGTCACCATGGTCATGGTTGCCAGACCGATGGCTGCCGCAGCGACCAGAATATTCACATCGACAAAGGCCAGCCCCACGCCAACCGCGAGAGCATCAATACTGGTGGCGAAAGCGGTAACGGCGAGAATCAGAAATGAATGCTGACCGGGCTTCTCTTCGTCGCTTTCATCTTCGTGTTTCAAGCCGTTATGGATCATGTGCAGACCCAGGATCAGCAACAGTGTGAATGCGATCCAGTGATCCCAACTTTCCACAAACCGCGATGCCGCGTGGCCGATGGCCCACCCAATGATAGGGGTGATCGCCTCGATGACACCGAAGATAAGACCGGTGCGCAGGGCTTCGATAAAACGTGGTTTGTGAAGACTGGAGCCTTTTCCGATAGCTGCTGCGAAAGCGTCTGTGGACATGGCCAAGGCGAGGAAAATCAGGGAAATGGGATTCACGGCTACTTCTCAGTCGGGCTATGAGTCAACGACACGTCCACACGCCCGACTTTCGGCATGGATGTGTCGCTGGTCTCACCAACCAAAAGGTGTTCGCACCACGGCTGCTGCCGAGAATGTTGATACGAACGCTTCCGAGATAACTCAGAAGCAGGTTACTCCCCAACGAGGACCGGCATCATACCGGCTCCTTTATGAAAATACTGTTAAACCGAGGGTAATTTTCACGGCTCATCTATTCGGCCGGATGGCAGAACTATCCAGTCGATGAGCCTGTACTGATCCGCGCCTAACGTTGACAAGCTCGGCAGCGCCAGACGATCATTCGCGCCGAACCGGACCTGGAAGCGGTGATGATCACTTCGGAAACATTCTGGAAGCGACCCGGTTGGTTATTCTGCGCGCTGCTTCTGCTTATTCACTTTGCCAGCGTCAAGCTGACGTTCTTCTGTGCCGTTACGCAGGACAACGTCGTGGTCGTCTGGCTGCCCAATGCCGTTCTGCTGGCGGCGCTGCTGCGCTCTGAAGGTCGACGCGCACCGCTGCTGGCCGCCGTCACCTTCAGCTCTGATGTGCTGGGCAATCTGAGTGCGTTCGGCTTGATGGAGGCCATGCTGCTCAGCGCCGTCAATCTGACTGAAGTCACCATCACCTTCCTGTTATTGAAACGTACCGGTGCCAACCTGCGATTGCAGCGCCTGGAAGATCTGGTGAAGTTCATCCTCGTCGGGCCATTGATTGGCGCACTGACGGCCAGCCTACTGGCAGCCGTCGTTCTGCAGAATGTCTCCGGCGCTACCAGTGCTTATCTGACGCTAGTCCGTTTATGGTGGTTTGGTGACGCTCTCGGCCTGCTGATCTATACCCCGCTGCTGCTGGCATTCATCCAGCCCCTACGCCAGCAAAAACGCATTACCCGGTTCGACCATATCTTGCTGGCCGTGACCCTGCTGGTGTTGGTTGCTGCGGCCGCCGCCCACTATGGTGGCGGCATGGACGAGTTTACTGTCTCGCCTACGCTGCTATTGCCGGGCGCTGCGGTCATTGCCTTCCGCTTTGGCATCCGTTGGACAGCGATTTTCGTAGCACTCATTTCCCTTTCAATCACCTTGATGATGACCTCCGGGTTCAAGCCGTTCGGTGATTTGCCCATGCAGTTGCAGGTGCTTCGCGCGCAGGAGTTTATCTTCACGCTGTGTCTGATTGGTATTGGCTTTGCGGTGTTGCTCGAGGAGTTACAGGTGCGCGAGCTTGAACTGGAGAGCCGCGTTCGGGGTCGGACGCTGGAGCTGGAGCGCTCGAACCTGCAACTGGCGGCGATCAGTAATACCGATGGCTTGACCGGCATCCCCAACCGCCGTCAGTTCGATCAAACCCTCATGAGCGAGTGGCACCGCGCCCGCCGCAATGGCCAGGGGTTGATGCTGGCGATGCTTGATGTGGATTATTTCAAGCAATACAACGATCACTATGGGCACCAGGCCGGTGACGATGCATTGCGTCAGGTTGCTCTGGCGCTTCAGAGCCACGTGCGTCGTAGCGGCGATTTCGTTGCACGTTACGGCGGCGAAGAGTTCGCGATCATTTCTCAGTCCGGCAGCGAAAGCCACGCAATAATGACCGCCGAGATGATTTGCCAGGCCATCGAGAGCCTGAATCTGCCCCATGACACATCACCGTTCAAAACTCTCACGGTGAGCCTGGGAGTTGCTCTGATGATCCCCGATGAAGACAACACCACTACTGGCCTGCTGAAAGCTGCCGATACGGCGCTGTACTACGCCAAACAGCGCGGACGTAATCGGGTGGAGGTGGCTGAGGGTGACGCCAGCCACCTCATGTAGGAGCGAGCTTGCTCGCGATAACGTTGGGTCAGACGACAATTCATTGAAAGACATAACGCATCGCGAGCAAGCTCGCTCCTACAGGTTTTGCGTTTTTTCAGACAACCCGCGCTCGCCGCCGTAGTGACCTCCGATAGCTCGTTTGTTCACGATTTAAATGTACAAACGCAAAAAAGCCCGACTCAGCACAAGGCTAAATCAGGCTTCTTTGTAAATATGGTCGGGGTAAGGGGATTCGAACTCCTGACATCCTGCTCCCAAAGCAGGCGCGCTACCGGACTGCGCTATACCCCGTTTGAAACTTTTTAAAGACGCCTCAACCAGCCGTCTGCGATTTGATGCGAATGGCATCAAATCTTTAAGATTCGGCCCCAACATTGCTGTTGAGGCCAAAAATGGTGGGTCGTGTGGGATTCGAACCTACGACCAATTGGTTAAAAGCCAACTGCTCTACCAACTGAGCTAACGACCCAAAAATGGTCGGGGTAAGGGGATTCGAACTCCTGACATCCTGCTCCCAAAGCAGGCGCGCTACCGGACTGCGCTATACCCCGATACAGCTACATATTGAAATCTGGCTCCACGACCTGGACTCGAACCAGGGACCCAGTGATTAACAGTCACTTGCTCTACCAACTGAGCTATCGCGGAACTTATCGATTTCAGATGCAACTTATACAACTTTGCAGCCTTGAACTAACGCGCTGTTAACTTGTTAATTCAACCTCTTCGATGTGTTTGCATCGCTGCGTTCACGTCTCTGAGGCGCGCTATTCTACAATTTTAAAAAGAGGTGTCAACCCCTTAAATTGCTTTTAAGACAATGATTTGCGATTTTTTTTCAGATGGCCTTTCAGCCCTCGCAAATGAGTCTATTCACAGCGCCAGGGTCGCCAGCGGTAAACATCACCGGCGAACCTGAGCGGCGAATCCTATCAGTTGAAAACGATCTCGTCATTCTCCACGGTGCCGGTGACACTCGAACCCGGCATGAAGCTACCCGACAGAATCAGCTGCGCCAACGGGTTTTCAATCCAGCGCTGGATCGCACGTTTGAGAGGACGTGCGCCATACACCGGGTCGTAACCTACGGCAATAAGCTTATCCATCGCCTCGGGACTCAGCACCAGCGACAGCTCACGTTCGGTCAGTCGGCTGCGCAGGCGAGCCAGCTGAATATCCGTGATGCCGGCAATCTGGTCGCGAGCCAGAGGCTCGAAGATCACCACTTCGTCGATCCGGTTCAGGAACTCCGGCCGGAAATGATTGCTGACTGCATCCATCACCGCCGCACGCTGCGCTTCGCGATCACCCGAAAGCTCGATGATCTGTGCCGACCCCAGGTTGGAGGTCATGACGATCACGGTATTGCGGAAGTCCACGGTGCGTCCGTGGCTGTCGGTAAGGCGCCCATCTTCAAGCACCTGCAGCAGGATGTTGAACACATCCGGATGCGCCTTCTCGACTTCATCCAGCAGGATTACCGAGTAAGGCTTGCGACGCACAGCCTCGGTCAGATAACCGCCCTCTTCGTAACCCACATAACCTGGCGGCGCACCAATCAGACGAGCCACGGAATGTTTCTCCATGAACTCCGACATATCGATACGCACCATGGCTTCTTCGGTGTCGAACAGAAACTCAGCCAGGGCCTTGCACAGCTCGGTCTTGCCCACGCCGGTAGGGCCCAGGAACATGAACGAGCCGCTTGGGCGATTAGGATCCGACAAGCCCGCGCGGGAACGACGCACCGCATTGGAAACGGCGACCACAGCCTCGTCCTGCCCGATAACCCGGTTGTGCAGCAGGCTTTCCATCTTCAGCAGCTTGTCGCGCTCACCTTCGAGCATCTTGGCCACCGGAATGCCCGTCCACTTGGACACAACCTCGGCGATCTCTTCTTCGGTGACTTTACTGCGCAGCAACTGGTTTTCAGGCTTGCCATGCTGGTCGACCATTTGCAGGCTGCGTTCCAGATCCGGAATGACGCCGTACTGCAATTCGGCCATGCGGTTCAGATCACCACGACGGCGTGCGGATTCCAGCTCCTGACGCGACTGCTCGATTTTTTGCTGAATCTGCGCCGAACCGGTGACTTCTGCTTTTTCCGAAGTCCAGATTTCTTCAAGGTCAGCGTATTCACGTTCGAGACGAACGATTTCTTCCTGAAGTTTTTCCAGGCGTTTGATCGCGGCTTCGTCATCTTCTTTCTTTAATGCCTGGGATTCGACCTTCAGCTGAATCAGGCGACGCTCAAGACGGTCGAGCACCTCAGGCTTGGAGTCGATTTCCATGCGGATGCGGCTGGCCGCCTCGTCAATCAGGTCGATGGCCTTGTCCGGCAACTGGCGGTCCGTGATATAGCGATGGCTCAGTTTTGCCGCAGCGATGATCGCCCCGTCAGTGATCGCCACTTTATGGTGGACCTCATAGCGCTCTTTCAGGCCACGCAGGATCGCAATGGTGTCCTCCTCGCTCGGCTCATCCACCAGAACTTTCTGGAAGCGACGTTCGAGGGCAGCATCCTTCTCTATATATTGGCGGTATTCATTGAGCGTGGTGGCGCCGACGCAATGCAGCTCGCCACGGGCCAGTGCGGGCTTCAACATGTTGCCTGCGTCCATGGAACCTTCGCCTTTACCGGCGCCGACCATGGTGTGCAGCTCGTCGATGAACAGAATGATCTGCCCGTCCTGCTTGGACAGCTCATTGAGCAACGACTTCAGCCGCTCCTCGAACTCCCCGCGGAATTTTGCACCGGCAATCAACGAGCCCATGTCCAGGGACAGCAGACGCTTGCCCTTGAGGCCATCTGGCACTTCACCATTAATGATCCGCTGCGCGAGACCTTCGGCGATGGCTGTTTTACCCACGCCAGGTTCGCCGATCAGTACCGGGTTGTTCTTGGTCCGGCGTTGCAATACCTGAATGGTCCGACGGATTTCGTCATCGCGACCGATCACCGGGTCAAGCTTGCCCTCTTCGGCACGCTTGGTCAGGTCAACCGTGTATTTGTCCAACGCCTGGCGGGACTCTTCGACATTCGGGTCATTGACCGCCGAGCCGCCGCGCAGGTTGGTAATTGCATTTTCAAGGGCCTTTTTGCTAACGCCTTGGCCGAGCAGCAACTTACCCAGCTTGCTGTTCTCGTCCATGGCTGCCAGCAACACCAGTTCGCTGGAAATGAACTGGTCGCCTTTCTGCTGCGCCAGACGATCCGCCTGATTGAGCAGACGCGCCAGATCCTGGGACATGTTCACATCGCCGGTCGGGTTCTGGATTTTTGGCAGCTGGTCGAGCTCTTTGCTCAACTCTTTGCGCAGGCTATTGATGTCAAAGCCAACTTGCAGGAGCAACGGCTTGATGGTGCCGCCCTGCTGATCAAGCAACGCCTGCATCAAGTGCGCAGACTCGATGGCCGGATGGTCGAGACCTACCGCCAGGGATTGGGAATCGGATAACGCTAACTGTAATTTGCTGGTCAATCTATCGATACGCATTAGTCACCTTCCTTCTATAAGCAGGCCGGAGCAATGAACACACCTATAACGAAAACCTGCTGGATGCCCAGTACATGCGGGCGTTTGCGTGAGATTCAAGCTGAATTTGATTGACGCAAGTCAGCATTGCAGAAAGAAGTCTAGATGATCGCTTGGCCAATGAACTCGTTCCACAGTCACCTCGGTCCCGTAGGAGCTGCCGAAGGCTGCGAATCGCGGTGTGTCAGCATTACCTCTTTCGCAGCCTTCGGCAGCTCCTACAGAAATTGTGCTGAAATTCGCGAAGGGGCCAGGCGTTCACTACGGATTCATACCAGCCGCCGCAGAGAAAAAAATCAGCCTTGATCAATCCAGATCAACGAAGCAAAGCGACCATTGCGGGCGCTCTGGCGGTAGGAATAGAAGCGTGGATCGGTAACGGTGTCGAAACCACCGCCATAGACGGCGGTAATCCCGTGAGCAGCCAGACGCAGGCGGGCCAAGGCGTAAATGTCGGCCATGAAGCGGCCAGGATTCTTGCTCGGTATAAAAGCAGCATCGGTTTGAGGATGCGTGCATATAAAAGCCTCGCGGACTTCCCCACCGACTTCGAATGATGGCTGACCAATAGCCGGGCCGAGCCAGACCAGAATTTGGTCGGGCGCGACTTCGAGGCTATCGGCAGCTGCTTCCAGCACGCCCGACGCCAATCCACGCCAGCCCGCGTGCGCCGCTGCTACACGAGTCCCGGCACGGTCGCAGAACAGGGCCGGCAGGCAATCAGCGGTCATGATGGTGCAGGCGATTCCGGGGGTGGCGGTCCAACTGGCGTCAGCTTCAACGACCTGAGTCGGATCGGCTTCTGCTACCACGATGCCATGCACCTGCTTGAGCCACGCGGCCTGGATATCCAGTTGCGAGGTCAGACGGAGGCGATTGGCAGCCACAGCCTCCGGATGGTCATCGACATGATCGCCCAGATTGAAACTGTCGAACGGCGCCAGGCTGACGCCGCCGCTACGGGTAGTGACGCGCGACTTGATCCCCGCAGGCGCGGGCCAGTCTGGGATCAGCCAGTCATTCACCCGATGAACGCCTCGCGGTCCTGCTTCAGCAGCGACAGCAGCCAGACGAAATCGTCAGGCAGCGGCGATTCCCAGCTCATGCGCTTACCGGTGGTCGGATGATCCAGTTCCAGGAAGCGCGCATGCAGCGCCTGACGCGGGAAGGTTTTCAGCGAATCGACCATGGTCACACTGGCTGCCGGTGGAATACGGAAGCGGCCACCGTAGGCCTGATCGCCCACCAACGGATAGTTGATGTGCGCCATGTGAACGCGAATCTGGTGAGTACGGCCGGTTTCCAGCTTGACCCGCACATGAGTGTGGGAACGGAAACGTTCGAGCACGCGGTAATGACTGACCGCCTGCTTGCCGCCTTCCATGACTGCCATGCGCTGGCGCTGCTGACCGTGACGGCCAATCGGCGCGTCGATCTTGCCGCCCGCTGTCACGACACCGATCACGATGCATTCATAGATGCGACTGACGGTGCGGCTTTGCAGCTGGGTCACGAGTTGGGTCTGCGCCTGAATCGTCTTGGCGACCACCATCAGACCGGTGGTGTCCTTGTCGAGACGGTGCACGATACCGGCACGCGGCACGTTGATGATGTCAGGAACGTGGTGCAGCAAGGCATTGAGCAGCGTGCCATCGGCATGACCGGCGGCAGGGTGCACCACCAGACCGGCGGGCTTGTTGATCACCAGGATCTGATCGTCTTCGTAGACGATATCGAGTTCGATGTCCTGGGCGACCCATTCTCCCTGGGCCTCCTGCTCGGCAATCAATTGAAGAACAGCACCACCGTGCACGATGTCACGAGGGCGCAATACGCCTCCGTCCACCGTCAAACGGCCGTCCTTGATCCAGGCAGAAAGGCGCGAGCGCGAGTGCTCAGCGAATAATTGTGCAGCGACTTGATCGAGGCGTTGACCGCCCAATTCGGACGGCACCTCTGCGCGAAGTTCTATATTTTCGGACATGGCCAGACTAGGTGGCGGCTAGCCTTTGGTTTCGGCAGCGCGCTTGTGGTTAAATACGGCGTCTTTTGCCCCGGGGGTTCCGCGGGGCGCTCATCATAACAGGACGGTCTCGCCCAAGACAGCGACCGTTATAGGGACGCAAGCCGCCATGCAAGTGAAACACCTGCTGCTGATCGCCATCCTCGCACTCACCGCTGCCTGTTCGTCGAAGGAAGTGATCGACGAAAACCTCAGCGAAGTCGAGCTGTACCAGCAGGCGCAGGCCGACCTGGGCAACAACAGCTATTCGACCGCCACTGACAAGCTCAAGGCGCTGGAGTCGCGTTATCCGTTCGGGCGCTATGCCGATCAGGCTCAGCTCGAGCTGATCTACTCGAACTACAAGAACGGTGAACCGGAGGCCGCGAAGTCTGCTGCCGAACGTTTCATCCGTTTGCACCCACAACACCCGAATGTCGACTACGCCTATTACATGAAGGGCCTGACATCCTTTGACCAGGACGTTGGCCTGCTGGCGCGCTTCCTGCCACTGGATCAGACCAAGCGTGACCCGGGCGCAGCGCGTGACTCGTTCAACGAGTTCGCCCAGCTGACCAGCCGCTTCCCAAACAGCCGCTACGCGCCGGACGCCAAGCAGCGCATGATTTATCTGCGCAACCTGCTGGCTTCCTATGAAATTCACGTAGCCGATTACTACCTGACTCGTCAGGCTTATGTAGCCGCTGCCAACCGTGGCCGTTACGTGATCGAGAACTTCCAGGAAACCCCATCCGTGGGCGACGGCCTGGCAGTGATGGTCGAGTCCTACCAGCGCCTGCACCTGGACGACCTGGCTGCCACCAGCCTGGAAGTGCTCAAAGCCAATTACCCGAACCACCCGCAACTGGTGGACGGTCAATTCGTACCTCGTGAAGCTGAAGCTGATAACCGCTCGTGGCTGTCCAAGGCGACATTGGGTCTGATCGAAAGCAATCCGCCGCTGCCGCCGGGCCAGACCCGCGCCAACCAGGACGTGATCCGTCAGTACCAGGACGCCAAAGACGCAATCCCTAAAGAGCTGCTGCCGGAAAATCAGGCCGAACTCGACGAACAGGAACACGAAGCGGAAGGCAACAACGACCGCTCGTGGTTCAGCTACATGACGCTGGGTCTGTTCGACTGATCCACGCGTGAACAGAAAAGGCCTTCGGGCCTTTTTTTGTGGGTTGAATTGCCCGTTGAACCTGTGGGAGCGGTGCTTGCCCGCGATAAGGTGACCGCGACCTAAAGTGAATCGCGTCCAGCCTTATCGCGGGCAAGCACCGCTCCCACAAAGGATTGCCTATTTCCTGTCTCGGCTAGCGCTCCCAGAGACACAACCACCCCTCCTTCGCTACACTCCCAAAATCTCAAATCACTAAGCTGGAAATCATGGTTCGCTTAATTATGTGGGTCGCGCTGATCGCGGCGGCTGTGTGGCTTATCAAGCGTCTGATCAACCCTCCCGCACCACGCCGCAAGCCCACTGCTTCTGCCACTGAAAACGCCGCGACGCCCATGGTCCGCTGCGCCCAATGCGGTGTTCATCTGCCACAGGACCGAGCGCTTGGCGAGGCCAATCAATGGTATTGCAGCGAGGCGCATCGGCTAGAAGGCCCTGCTGCACGTGATCGCTGAAAAACTGTCACTCGGCAGTCCTCAGGCTCAGCGAATACTTCGGCTGTATCACCTCTATCGACTGACCATCGGCATCATGCTGGTGCTGTTGGTTTCGACCAGCCTCGATACCGAGTTGCTGGAAATGGCCAACCCGGATCTGTTTCGCGCCGGGTGCTGGCTGTACCTCGTATTCAATATTCTGGTTGTGGTGCTGCTGGACCGTCCCAGCCACAACGGACGACTGTTTGCCTTGGCCATGGCCGATGCGCTGCTGCTCTCCCTGCTGTTCTACGCCGGGGGCGGCCCTCCCAGTGGTATCGGCAACGTCTTGATAGCTTCGGTTGCCATCAGCAACGTGCTGTTGCGCGGTCGCATCGGCCTGCTGATCGCAGCTGTATCGGCCATCGGCATTATCTATCTGACGTTTTACCTCAGCTTCAACAGCCCCTCCGCTGCGAACCATTACGTGCAGGCCGGCTCGCTGGGGGCGTTATGTTTCGCCGCGGCATTGATGGTCCAGGCCCTGACCCGTCGCCTGCTGATCAGCGAGGCCCTGGCCGAGCGACGTGCCGCCGACGTCGACAATCTCGAAGAACTCAATGCGCTGATTCTGCACCGCATGCGCACCGGCATTATCGTCCTCGACGCGAGGCGACGGGTGCTACTGGCCAACCAGAGCGCGCTCACATTACTGGGCCACGATCATCTGACTGGAGAGGTCATTGATAGCTACACGCCGCAGTTAGTCACGCGTCTGCGCCAATGGTTGGTCAACCCGGCGCTGGACCCACGCAGCATCTCCACCAGCGCCAGCGGGCCAATCCTGCAACCCGGTTTCGTCGCACTCAACCGCGGGGACCAGCGTCAGACGCTGATTTTCCTTGAAGACTTGTCTCTGGTATCGCGCCAGGCCCAGCAGCTCAAACTCGCGGCGCTGGGCCGCCTGACGGCAAGTATTGCCCACGAAATCCGCAATCCTTTAGGCGCAATCAGCCACGCGGCGCAGTTACTCAACGAATCCGAGGAGCTGGGCAGCGAGGATCGTCGCCTGGGGCAAATCATTCAGGACCAGTCACGCCGCATGAACCGGGTGATCGAGAACGTCTTGCAGCTGTCCCGCAGGCGCGATGCTCAACCCGAGCTGCTGGATCTGCAAGCCTGGCTGCAGGCCTTCGTGGATGAAGCCAGGTGCCACATTGCGCCGAATCAAAGCATCCATCTGGATATCTGCCCCGCCTCGTTGACCACGCGCATGGATGCCGAACAGCTCAATCAGGTATTGAGCAATCTGTTGCAAAACGCTTTGCGCTACAGTGGCAAGCATCACGAGCAAGCTCAGGTCTGGCTCAAGCTGTTCCAGGACCCGTCAAGTGACCAGCCGATTCTGGAAGTACTCGACGACGGCCCCGGCGTCGCCAGTGAGCACATGACCAAGCTGTTCGAACCTTTTTTCACTACCGAAAGTAAAGGCACCGGCCTGGGCCTTTATCTTTCACGGGAGCTGTGCGAGAGCAATCAGGCACATCTGGACTACACATTTCGGGAAGGTGGCGGCAGTTGCCTGCGTATTACCTTCGCCCACCCGTTGAAGTTGAGTTGACCATGAGCCAGCGGCCAAAGATCCTGATTGTTGATGACGAGCCCGATATCCGTGAACTCCTTGAGATCACGCTGGGCCGGATGAAACTCGATACCCGCAGCGCCCGCAACGTCAAGGAGGCCCACGACTGGCTGGCACGGGAGCCGTTCGACCTGTGCCTGACCGACATGCGCCTGCCCGACGGCAATGGCCTGGAACTGGTGCAGCATATCCAGCAGCGCCATGCCCAGGTGCCGGTAGCTATGATCACTGCCCATGGCAACCTGGATACCGCGATCCATGCGCTAAAGGCTGGTGCGTTTGACTTTCTGACCAAGCCTGTTGATCTCGGTCGCCTGCGGGAGCTGGTCGGCAGCGCCTTACGGCTGCAGACGCCCAGCCAGCCCGAACGCGCCATCGACCGTCAGTTGCTCGGCGACTCCGCGCCCATTCGCGCCTTGCGCCAACAGATTGGCAAACTGGCCCGTAGTCAGGCTCCCATCTACATCAGTGGTGAGTCCGGCAGCGGCAAGGAATTGGTGGCCCGCCTGATTCACGAACAAGGGCCACGGGTTGATCGGCCTTTTGTCCCGGTCAACTGCGGTGCGATCCCGACCGAACTGATGGAAAGTGAGTTCTTCGGCCACCGTAAAGGCAGCTTCAGCGGCGCTCACGAAGACAAACCCGGGCTCTTCCAGGCGGCCAATGGCGGAACGCTATTTCTCGATGAAGTCGCCGATCTGCCCCTGGCCATGCAGGTCAAACTGCTGCGGGCGATTCAGGAGAAATCCATCAGGAGCGTCGGCGACCAACAAGAGTCGGTGGTGGATGTGCGGGTGCTGTGCGCCACCCACAAGGACCTGAGCGCTGAAGTCGCTGCCGGGCGCTTCCGTCAGGATCTGTATTACCGGCTGAACGTCATTGAGCTGCAAGTCCCCTCGCTGCGTGCACGACGGGAAGATATCGAGCAATTGGCCGCCCATGTTCTCAAACGCCTGACGGGCGCTCAGCCCGCCGTTCATCTTGCGCCCCAGGCGCTTGAAGCACTTAAAAGCTACCGCTTCCCCGGTAACGTGCGCGAACTGGAGAACATCCTTGAGCGCGCCCATACGCTGTGTGAAAACGACCAGATCAACGTCTCCGACCTGCGCCTGGCCCACACCGCCCCCGCCGAACAGGACAGCGCCAACCTCGCTGACATCGACAACCTCGAAGATTACCTGGAAAGCATCGAACGCAAGTTGATCCTCCAGGCACTGGAAGAAACCCGCTGGAACCGAACCGCCGCCGCCCAACGCCTGAGCCTGTCATTTCGGTCGATGCGCTATCGGTTGAAGAAATTGGGGTTGGAGTAGAGGGGACTCGGTATCCCGTGGGAGCGAGCTTGCTCGCGAAGGGGCCTGTAGATCTGACGAATATGTATCGCCCGAGCCACAGCATTCGCGAGCAAGCTCGCTCCCACATGTGCATCAATTGCTCGACAGAACCCGGCCATCCGGCGAATACGGCGCAGCATCTATCATCGGTTCACGTCCCAGCAGCAGATCCGCCAGCAACTGGCAGGATGCGGGAGCCAGTACCAGACCGTTGCGATAATGCCCGCAGTTGAGCCAAAGCCCCGCAAATCCGGACAGCGGCCCAATATAAGGGATCCCTTCTGGCGAACCCGGACGCAAGCCCGCCCAGTGCCCTACCACCTCGGCATCCGCCAACGCAGGGATCAGCTCCACCGCCGAAGCCTTCAGACTCGCCAGCGCCATATCAGTAGGGGTTTTATCAAAGCCTTCATGCTCCAGCGTGCTGCCCACCAGGATGTGGCCGTCCCGGCGCGGAATCGCATAACGCCCCTTGGCCAGCACCATGCTCGGCAGAAAATCCGTTGCGCATTTGTACAAAATCATCTGGCCTTTGACCGGCTCGACTGGCAATTCAAGGCCAAGGGTCTTGAGCAGTTCGCCACTCCAGGCACCCGCTGTGAGCACAACTTCATCAGCAAGAATGTCGCCGACGCCCGTCGTTACGCCCGTCACCCGCTCGCGGTCCCGGACAAAGCCCGATACTTCGCACTGTTCGATCAGCGTGACATTGGGCATGGCCATCAAGGCTGCTTTCAGGGATTTGACTAGGCGCGGGTTGCGCACGTTGGCGACATTGGCCATATAAATCGCGCGGCTGTAGCCCTCACCCAACACAGGCACCGCATCGTGCACGGCTGAAATATCTATCGCGCTGAGCGGCCGGTGTTCGCGAGTGGCCCAGTCCAGCGCTTCTTGCTCGTCGTCCAGATCCAGCCAGTACAGGCCAGTGGTATGGACCTCAGGATCAATACCCGTCCGGGCAAAAAGATGCTCGGCCAGTTGCGGATAAAAGTCTTGGGACCAATGAGCCAACGCCGTGACTGCCGAACTGTAGCGCCAGGGATAAAGCGGCGAAACGATCCCGCCTCCTGCCCAGGAAGCCTCTCGCCCCAACCCGGAACGATCCAGCAGCGTCACATGCTCTGCCTCGGAGGCGAGGTTAAACGCTGTTAACAAACCGATGACACCGCCACCGACAATCACAACCTGCTTGGACATCGTGTTCTCGTTCTGAAAAAGGGCTTAGCGGCCCCAGCAGTCTTTGGTTGCCAGCCCCGTAGAGTTGCTGATTTTACCGGTGTTGGTAATCACGAAGTTGCCGCACTTGTCACCCTTCATCATCGTTGTGGCGATGGGTGTCGCGGTCAACGTATAGCTCTGCGTGTCACGGACGGCTGCAATCGTGTAGTAGGCGTTCCCCCCGGAAAGAGTCAGAGGCGAACCCGTCACGTTGCTGTACTGCCCTCGTTGAGAGTAATACCTTTCCAGCGCCTGGGTCTGCTCAGTCAGAAGACTTGCGATAGCAGACCGCTGGGTACGCTTCGTGTACTCCGTGTAATTGGGGTAAGCGATGGCCGCCAGAATACCGACAATCGCCACCACAATCATGAGCTCGATCAAGGTGAAGCCTTTGGATCTGAAACGCATGGACCGCACTCCTTACTGAATTTGTCGCCACATGATGCGTTGGTAGACGTTGGCGGTGCCGCCTTTTTCGACGATTTTCAGAGCCGCGCCACCGCTGGAGTCAATCAAGTATTTGTTGTCATTGTTCGACCCAGTACCAGCAACGATGGACGCCAGGTTAGGGATACCGGTACCAATCCCCATCCCCGAAACAATACTGTCCTGAGAACTGACATCGTTATCCCCGTTGGTATCGAGGACTTGATAAGTCAGCATTCCTCCCTTGGCAGCATCCAACTCAAACAAGCGGCCCGTGCCGACGCTTTCGCAGGGATCATTCGAATTCACAGCAGCGGTCGTAAAAATAATCCGCGCCCGGCTGGTTTGTGCGGGGTAAATAATCCGCTCACCAAGGTAAGGGGTTGCAGTAGCAAGCGATATGAACCAGCCGCTTTTTGCGGTCCATTCAAAATCATTGCTCGTAGAAGTGTAGTAAGTCGCATTTTTGCCACTGATGGGCGGATCGATGATGCTTTGCTGCTGCAGATTATTCGGTACGAGGCCGCCAACGCCCGTGGGGGCATCCCACACTGCATAAAACGCCTGTTGGTCTACAGAAGTCTTGTCAGCAACCTCACTGAATTTGCCAGTACCAAAATAGACAATTTTTCCGTTACCGCTCGGGTGGTCCAGTAGTATCGGCTGGACCGTGATCGGCTGTTTGATTCCATTTAAGGTGTTGAACAAAGGCTTGCCGCCGAACGCTACCTTCCAATCGCCGACACCTCCGGTCAGATCAAACTTCCACATCCTGCCTTTCAAGTCGCCCGCGTAAGCGGCTTGAACGATGTTCTGTGAATTAACTGCCAGCTTGACTGAAGACAAACCGTTAAAAGTCTCACCGGCATCAACCATTGGCGTTTGAATTTCCTTGATGACCGCGCCTGTATTGGCGTTCAGGATAAATAGGGAAGCTCTCCCGGTAAAACTGCCATAGCCGTTGCCCAGTACAACAACGCTAGTGCCATCGATCATCCGGCCTACATCTGGCTTCGAATAGGCATAACCAAGGTTGTTGTATGGATTGTTGGCATTTTGCTCAGCAGGTGCTTTAACCTCCCACAAAACTTCAGTTGAGTCTGCTGTCCCTTCGAAGAGTTTGACCGCAAAATACGCGCTCCCTCCCGCTCCAACCCCGCCAAAAGCCACGGTCCGCCAAGATGTACCCAGCTGAGTATCAAAAACCGCAACTTGCCCGTCAACAGTGAATTTATGGGTGCCGGAACCATAACCAATCGTCGCAACGGTGGCCAGTGAAGGAAGCGCCGTGGAGGGCATATAAGCATACCGACGGGTACCGTCGGCATTTATCACGTTGAACATGCCGTCATTGGCATTAACCAGGAGGCTGTATGACATGGATTTGGCTTTGATCGCCAAATAATCGCTATAGGATGTACTACCGACTAAATCAGCGGACGTTTTATCGGTAGGAATAGAAGCTATCAAGGGTGAGTTGATAATATCGCCGAGTAATATCGTGCGCGGGCGCAATTTCGCATTTGGAATGCCCTTGACCCAGTTGACCAGATCCGTACCATTCACACCGGTTGGTAGGCCCGTATTGAGAGTTGTTTTCTGAGCAGTCGAAAAAGAATCGTATTTCAATTCTATTTTTCTAGGCGTTGTATCTGTGCTCCAGGATTCAAAAACAGGATCCTTTGCCCCGCTCACAATGAGGTTGTCCGTGCTCCATTTGACGCCAGACAATGCACCGGTTGTTGAATCAAGATCATAGGCCCTGATGGTCCCGTGCCAGTCGCTAGGGTCGTAAAGGGTCTGATAAAAACGGGTGCCAGATGTCAAAGTCGCTGAATTGGCCGCACCACCGCCACCTGAGCCTATTTTCGCGTAAATATCGCTAAGCGCCAGATTCAATGCGAGCGTTAAACCTGCGTTGTCGTTGGCTTGGTAATACAGCCCATGCCCATGCTGGTTGTTGGCCGCCTCCACTAACATTGGTACGGCGAGCGTAAAACCGATGGTATAAGTACTCATATTCTGCTTTGGAAAACCACCCACATCCCAGCTCTTTAACGCCAAATCAGTGTTTACTTTGTCAGTATCTTTACGCATATCAATGTCATAAGCGAATTTGGCGATATCATCTAAAAACAAGGTATCACCTTCGTCACTTTGATCGACCTGAGGGCCGTCATTATTCACCATATCCCAATTCGGAATGGTTCTACTTTTGACGTCATTATTCGGACTTGTTACGTCCGGATCATCCACAGGAAAAGTTGAGTCATACGTAGGCAAACCATCGGTTATAACCACACCATAATTCTTTTGGCATCGATATTGGATAGGGCTTGTAAAAGTAGCCGGAGACTTACTGTAGCTGGGATATGGAGAAAGACCCCGAAAATAGCGAGTGACCTGATAATAGGTTTCCGCCAGTGGTGTATTTGCCTCTGCCGCCAGCCCGTTAATCGCGGCGATCAATGCGTTATAGTTTGAAGTAGCTTTCGCGACTGTAACCTCTGGAACATAAAGCTTGCCGTCAACAGCAGTAATATCAACTATCTCTTGCTTTATATTGCCACCAGGACCTCTATCATTGGTAGTAGGGCTATTATAAGAGGCCAGACCAATACGTAACCCAGGGTTACCGTTCGCTGGAGTTCGAGCAGTATCAACAAGTTTCTTTGCAACATCAATTGCGGTATTCAATCGGCTTTCTGTAGGGATATTGGCAACGCTTTTACCCGCCAGCACTTGCGAGACCAAATAGGAGAGATATTTGATTGGGTAGCGCGTCGTACCATTCCCTTGGGGGTCGGCGAGAGGCAGGCAGACAGCCGATGAAGAGTTTCTCCAAAACCCGTAGCCACTGTTGCAGCCGGTCCCATTCAATGTACTGAGCAAAACATAATCGGCATTACTGGAAGTAATCTGAGTACCCTGACGATACCTGCACCCGCCGTTACAACTGTAAACCACACGATAAATATCGGGACGCGACAGCGCCTGATCAAAGCCCTCATCGAACAAGATCGTATCCATACTCCCTGAATTATCGACTTGCAGCATCACATTCGGTTTCACAGCCGACGTGCTTAGCAACGGAGCTTGCGCCGGAGCGAACTGAGCTTGCGCCGCATACGCTGGAACCATGAGGTACAACGCCAACAACGCCCCGTAGAAATACTTCAACCCACGGCGGAGCGTTTTAACAATTGGCATAGATACTCTCCAGCACGGTTACTGACGTGCCTTGTTTGGCTGATGCGGTCACGCGGTACAGGGTCACGGTACTACTGGCCGAGCAGGTGGGGGGACGACTGATTGGGGTTGTAGTGGTACCAATATTCTGGAGTGCGTAAACCCCGTTCTCCCCGGCCCGGACCCAAGTCACGCCAGAGGCACTGTTATTGCCCGGATTCGGGTAGCCGGTGGACTCCGGTGGCGGAGCGCAGGTTGCCGGACTGGTGCATTTTGCAAGAACGAAGTCCTTTACCTGAATAGCCGACTCACCCAATCGCAACGCCGCCTCCGCATACTGAAAGGACTGATTACGCACCATCACGCTGCCGGACATCTTTTCCTGCATGGTTGCGTTCTGCATCGCCGATACGCCCAGCAATGTCAGTAGCAGCAGAAATATAAGGCTCACTACCAGCACCATGCCTGTCTGGGATGACGGCAGGCTGCGTCTGTGTGTACTCATTGCATGAAGCCCCTTCAAAACCGGTTACGCACGGCAGCTACCACGTTATAAACCTGATCCCGGACCTTGCCGCTTGGGTCATATAACGTCAGCCCGATGCGCACACTGCGGATGTTCGCCGCATTGCCGGTGGTAATCGCGGTGGTGTACGTCATGGGAGTCCCCGCTAGACCAAAGGAGATGTTCAAGGCGCGGACGTTGCTGAGCAGTGGCTGCTGGTTAGAGGTAGACGTATCGGTACCTACCGCGACTTTCAAATCAGTGCCACTGAACACGTAGGTCAGTTGGCGCAACGGGAAAGCCACCTGTCCGGCGCCCAGTGATCCTTTTCCGGCATAGAGCGTCGTGCTGCTTTGGCAGTCGGAAGCTACTGTCCACGTCGGTGTACCTCCCGAGCCACCGATATCCGCAGTGATCAGGGTTAACGTACTGGTGGCGTTATTCCAGAGGATCGGGTTGTTGAACGCTGCCGGTTTAACCGTCAATGAACCGCTCGCGGGCTTGAGGTTATCCACACTCAAACAGCCGAACATGCCCGTCATGCGGATTTCCTGCATCATTTTGCTCAACACAAACCGAGCGTCTTCCTGCATGCGGGCCGAGGTGTTCTGGGTGGTGTAGGTGCCACGGGAGGCAACGAAAATCTGGATCACTCCCATGGAAATCACCAACCCCAACACCAGGGCAACCATGATTTCGATCAGGCCGAAGCCTTTGGATAACTTTCTCATGGGGTCACCGCATTCACGCCGACACGGGACTTCAACTCAAAGCTTCGTTGAGTGGCGCTAGCCGCTGAAGCGGAGAGCGCAACGTCACTAGCGCCGGCGGCGCGGGCATCGTTCCAGTAAATGGTGATGGTCACCTCAGGGGGATTGATCACAATCTTGCTGTTCGCACCATCGGTACCTGCAAAAGCAGTGACATTGGTTCGGAAGTCGAACAAATCCTGGACCCTGGCATCGTTCAAGTTACCTGCCGTTGGCGCAGAGGCCAGCGACCCCAACGCATAGGATCCCAATACACTCGCTGCCCCATTGGCGACGGCATTGCCGTCTACGTTCGCCCGAATTCTGTCCATCATGTCGTAGGCAATAAAACTCGCCTGGCTGGTCATCGCCGAGCTGTCGGTGTATTTGAGGGCATTCAATTGAATTGCTGCGGCACCCAATATGCCAATGGCCAGAATCAATACTGAAACCAGTACTTCGATCAGCGTCATGCCTTTCTGGCGACGTTTACATCCCTTGCGCATATTAGTTTCCACTCAAAGCAATTGAATTCGACCGTTCAAGCCTATATTCAAGGTCCTGACATTGCTGCCCAATGTGTAAGTCATTGCAACCGCCGTAGCGGGTGAAGCCAGGCCACCCAGATTATTGAATTCGATGGCGGCGACATTGTTGGTGGTCAGCGTCGCCCCACTGCTCAGGGGCGCAATGACCCGGACGGGAATGGCATTCGCATCGGAAGACACCACAACTTTCAACTCAGTGGTCCAGGCAGTTCCCGTGGTCGGCAGCACTTTCATGTTCACCCCTCGGTTTATCGCCTCCAGCCGCGCAAAGTTGAGCGCCCGCTGCAGGTCACTCACTTCGGAATCTGCCTTGGATTTCTGAATCATGCTGCTGAAATTCGGCACCGCAATGGCCGCCAGAATCCCCACCAGCGTCACAGTGATTAACAATTCGATGAGGGTAAAGCCCTTGGCGCGGCGGGTCATTGAGTGTCTCCTTAACGTTACGACTATAGGGCAGCAGTCGCGTCCCAAGGCAGACAGGAGGATATACGGTTGTTTGGCTGGGACGAATGCCCGGATGGGGTTCTAGGGAAAATATTTCCAGGGAGGAAAGCACATGAAACAGTCAGGTTTTACGCTGATCGAGCTGCTTGTAACGCTGGTGGTCATGGGTGTTGTGGCGAGCGTCGCGCTTCCCGCGATGGCTGAAATGGTCACGGCGCAGCGACGGTTTGATGTGGCGCAGCAGTTGGCGAGTGGGATACGAACGGCGCGGCACGAGGCCGTGGTGCGCAATCAGCCAGTAGTCATCCGCGCGATTGATGGGCAATGGGGTAAGGGCTGGCAAATCGTCGTAGATCCAAAAGGCACCGAAGACGATCTGATTCTCGTGGACCGAGCACGAAGCGGAAAGGTGCCTGTGGTCGGCAACGGACAGATAACGCAATCCATCAGGTTCAACGGGCTGGGCGCTGCGGTAGGCAATGGTTTTGTTTCAGGAACGCTGTCAATTTGCGACGCGGACAAGCCCATAACCTACCACCAAGTGAAATTGGCCAGTGCCGGTAGAGTGAGGATTGAGAGCAAGACCCTGCCCGAAGAACGTTGCGGCTAGGGGCGGCTCTGCTGACGAAGCGCCGAACCTGCCACACCGCCTCGCCAACAAGTTGGCTCCTACAGGACAGCGCTGCGCCTAGAAATGTGCACGATCTGTAGGAGCTGCCGCAGGCTGCGAAAGCGGTGTATCTGACAAATCGCTTTCGCAGCCTGCGGCAGCTCCTACAGACAAAGCATCACAACAACGACTTGACCCGCAGTTCCTTCGGCATGGAGAAGGTGACGTTTTCTTCGCGGCCAGCCAGTTCGTCTGCGCCGGTTGCGCCCCAGGCGTGCAGTTGCTGGATCACGCCACGCACGAGAACTTCCGGAGCCGAGGCACCTGCCGTGATGCCGATACGTTCAACACCGTCGAACCAGTTGCGCTGCATGTCTTCGGCGCCGTCGATGAGGTAAGCCGGAGTCGACATGCGTTCAGCCAGCTCACGCAAGCGGTTGGAGTTGGAGCTGTTCGGGCTGCCGACCACCAGTACCACATCGCACTCATCAGCCAATTGCTTGACCGCGTCCTGGCGGTTCTGCGTGGCGTAGCAGATGTCATCTTTACGCGGGCCGCCGATCGCTGGAAAGCGAGTGCGCAGTGCATCGATCACACGGCTGGTGTCGTCCATGGACAAGGTCGTCTGGGTCACGAACGCCAAGGCTTGCGGGTTACGCACCTGCAAATTGGCAACATCCTCTTCGTCCTCGACCAGATAGATCGCACCACCGTTGCTGGCGTCGTACTGGCCCATGGTGCCTTCGACTTCCGGGTGTCCTTCGTGGCCAATCAGGATGCACTCGCGACCGTCGCGGCTGTAGCGAGCCACTTCGATGTGGACCTTGGTCACCAGTGGGCAGGTAGCATCAAAGACTTTCAGTCCACGACCGGATGCCTCGGTGCGCACGGCCTGTGAAACGCCGTGGGCGCTGAAGATCACGATGACGTCATCCGGCACCTGATCCAGCTCTTCGACGAAGATCGCACCGCGAGCGCGCAGGTCTTCGACGACAAATTTGTTATGAACCACTTCGTGGCGCACATAGATCGGCGGGCCAAACACTTCCAGGGCGCGATTGACGATTTCGATCGCACGATCCACTCCAGCGCAGAAGCCGCGGGGGTTGGCGAGTTTGATTTGCATAGGTGCCTCTTATCTACGTGCGAAACAGCCCGGCAAAGGCCGGGCTCGGTTCAGACTCAACGCTTAAAGCGCTCTGACCTCAAAGATTTCCACTTCGAAGTTCAGGGTCTTGCCCGCCAGCGGGTGATTGAAGTCGATGGTCACTTGCGCGTCATCGAAAGCTTTCACTACGCCCGGCAGCTCAGTATTGGCCGCATCATTGAAGATCACCAGCAAACCTTCCGACAGCTCCATGTCCTGGAACTGCGAACGGGGGATGATCTGCACGTTTTGCGGGTTTGGCTGGCCGAAGGCGTTTTCCGGCAAGATCTGCACAGTACGCCGATCACCCGCCTTGAAGCCAAATATTGCGGTCTCGAAACCTGGCAACAGATTGCCGTCACCCACCTTGAATTTGGCCGGGGCCTTTTCAAACGTGCTGTCGACTGTGTCGCCGTTTTCCAGGCGCAAAGCAAAATGCAGGGTGACTTCCGTGTTCTGACCGATGCGTTGCTCGGTCAATAACTGTTCAGTCATTAACGGTTTCTCCGGTTTTCTTGCTCTTGAACATATCCAGCGCCAGCATGATTGCGCCCACAGTGATTGCACTGTCCGCAACATTGAAGGCCGGGAAGCCGTGTTCTTTCCAGTGCACGAAGATAAAGTCGATCACATGGCCAATGACGATGCGATCGTACAAGTTACCCAGCGCGCCACCCAGCACCAGTGCCAGGGCAATGGCCAGCCAGGTTTCATCGCGCCCAAGACGCTTGAGCCAGACAACCAGCACGCCACTGACCACGATGGCAATCAGGGCGAACAGCCAGCGCTGCCAGCCCGAACTGTCGGCCAGGAAGCTGAAGGCCGCACCGGTGTTGTACGCCAGCATCCAGCTGAAGTAGTCCGGAATGATCACGATCTGTTCGTACAATTCCAGCCGGTTCTCGAAGTAATACTTGCTGGCCTGGTCAATGACCAGGACCAGCAAGCTCAACCAGAGCCAGGACAAACGACCCAAACCTGCTTTAGGCATAGTGGCGAACCTCGCCGGTGCCGCTGATGTTATCTACACAGCGACCGCAGATCTCCGGGTGCTCGGGGTTCACGCCGACGTCTGCGCGGTGGTGCCAGCAACGGGCGCACTTGGCATGACCGGACTTGACCACTTTGAGCTTCAGACCAGGAACTTCGGTCACTACCGCATCGGCCGGCGCGTCCAGCAGAGGCGCGACGCTGGCTGTAGAGGTGATCAGTACGAAGCGCAATTCATTGCTCAGCTTCGACAGGTCAGCCACCAGCGAGTCTTCAGCATACAAGGTGACTTCAGCCTGAAGGTTGCCGCCAATCGCCTTGGCCGCACGCAGGTTTTCCATTTCCTTGTTGACCGCAACCTTCACCGCCATGATCCGCTCCCAGTAGGCGCGGTCCAGCTCGAAGTCGGCGGGCATTTCGCTGAGGCCCTGATACCAGGTGTTGAGCATCACCGATTCGTTGCGTTCGCCCGGCAGGTACTGCCACAGCTCGTCGGCGGTGAAGGCCAGGATCGGTGCGATCCAGCGCACCAGCGCCTCGGAGATGTGGAACAACGCGGTCTGGCACGAGCGACGCGCGGTGCTGTCGGCAGCCGTGGTGTATTGACGGTCCTTGATGATGTCCAGGTAGAAACCACCGAGCTCCTGCACGCAGAAGTTGTGGATCTTGGAGTACACGTTCCAGAAGCGGTATTCGCCGTAGTGCTCTTCCAGCTCGCGTTGCAGCAGCAACGCACGGTCCACGGCCCAGCGATCCAGGGCGAGCATTTCTTCCGGCGGCAGGATATCCGTCGCAGGATTGAAGCCACTCAGGTTCGAGAGCAGGAAGCGTGCGGTGTTGCGGATCCGCCGGTAGGCGTCTGCGCTGCGCTGCAGGATCTGATCGGAAACCGCCATTTCACCGGAGTAGTCAGTGGCCGAAACCCACAGGCGCATGATGTCGGCGCCCAGTGAATCGTTGACCTTTTGCGGCGCCACGACGTTGTTCAGCGATTTCGACATCTTGCGACCGTTCTCGTCGACAACGAAACCGTGGGTCAGCAATTCGCGGTACGGGGCGTGGTCATCCAGCATGCAGCCGGTCAGCAGTGACGAATGGAACCAGCCACGGTGTTGGTCGGAACCTTCCAGGTACAGGTCGGCGCGCGGGCCGCTCTCGTGACCCATCGGGTGTGAGCCGCGCAGCACGTGCCAGTGAGTCGTGCCGGAGTCGAACCAGACGTCCAGGGTATCGGAGATCTTGTCGTACTTCGGCGCCTCATCACCCAGCAATTCGGCGGCGTCCATCTTGAACCAGGCTTCGATGCCTTCTTTCTCGACGCGTAGCGCGACTTGCTCCATCAGCTCGACAGTGCGTGGGTGCAGTTCGCCGCTTTCCTTGTGCAGGAAAAACGGGATCGGCACGCCCCAATTACGCTGACGGGAGATGCACCAGTCCGGGCGATTGGCGATCATCGAGTGCAGGCGAGCCTGACCCCATGCTGGTACGAACTGGGTGTCTTCGATGGCTTTCACGGCCCGCTCGCGCAGGGTGTCGCCCACTTCAGGCTGCTTGTCCATGCCCACGAACCACTGCGCCGTGGCGCGGTAGATCAGTGGCGACTTGTGGCGCCAGCAGTGCATGTAGCTGTGAGTGATGGTTTCGGTGTCCATCAGGCTGCCGACTTCGGCCAGCTTGTCGATGATGTTCTGGTTAGCCTTGAAGATGAACTGGCCGCCAAAGAACTCAAGCGACTCCACATACACGCCGTTGCTCTGCACCGGGCTGATGATGTCGTCGTTGGTCAAGCCGTAGCTTTTGCTGATCACGAAGTCGTCGACGCCATAGGCAGGCGAACAGTGAACCACGCCAGTACCGGCGCCCAGCTCGACGTAGTCGGCCAGATACACAGGCGACAGACGGTCATAGAACGGGTGGCGGAAGTTGATCAGTTCCAGCGCCGCACCTGTTGTGGTGGCCAGGACCGTACCTTCCAGCTTGTAACGAACCAGACACGACTCGACCAGCTCCGAAGCCAGCACCAGCAACCTGTCGCCCACATCAACCAGCGAGTATTCGAACTCGGGATGAACGTTCAGCGCCTGGTTGGCAGGGATGGTCCACGGGGTGGTGGTCCAGATCACGATGGAGGCAGGCTTGCTCAGGGAATCCAGGCCAAATGCCGCAGCCAGTTTCGCCTCGTCGGCAATCGGGAATGCCACGTCGATGGTGGAGGATTTCTTGTCCTGGTATTCGACTTCAGCTTCAGCCAGGGCCGAGCCGCAATCGAAACACCAGTTCACAGGCTTGAGGCCCTTGAACACGAAGCCGCCCTTGACCATTTCCGCCAGGGCACGGATTTCCCCAGCCTCGTTGGCGAAGTCCATGGTGCGGTAAGGGTTGCTCCAGTCACCCAGCACACCCAGACGGATGAACTCGGCCTTTTGACCTTCGATCTGCTCAGCGGCATAGGCGCGGCACAGCTCACGGGTCTTGTCCGCAGGCAGGTTTTTGCCGTGGGTCACTTCGACCTTGTGCTCGATCGGCAGGCCATGGCAGTCCCAGCCCGGAACATAAGGCGCGTCAAAGCCCGAAAGGGTTTTCGAGCGAGTGATCATGTCCTTGAGAATCTTGTTAACGGCGTGACCGATGTGAATATTGCCGTTGGCGTAAGGAGGACCGTCGTGCAGCACGAACTTTGGACGATCCTTGCCAATTTCGCGCAGCTTCTGGTACAGGCCAATGCTGTCCCAGCGCTGCAGAGTTTGCGGCTCGCGCTGGGGCAGGCCGGCCTTCATCGGGAAGGCGGTGTCCGGAAGATTAAGCGTGGCTTTGTAGTCGGTCATTTCGGGCTCTTAATTAGCGGTTAGCCGTGCCAATGGGCACGGGCGGCGGCGACGTCCGCATTGATCGCCGTCTTGAGCGCCTCCAGTGAGGCGAAACGCTGCTCATCACGCAGCTTATGGTGGAAAGCCACCGTCAAACGCCGGTCATAAAGATCGCCGGCAAAATCCAGAAGATGCACTTCAAGGTGGGCACTGCCGTCACCTGCCACAGTCGGGCGCACGCCAATATTGGCGACTCCCGGCCAGGTCTTGCCATCAATGCTCGCACTGACCAGATACACCCCGGTCAGCGGAACGCGACGGCGCTTGAGTTGCACGTTGGCAGTGGGCGTACCCAACTGCCGCGCCAGCTTCTGGCCGTGCAGGATGCGCCCGGTAATCCGGAACGGGCGGCCAAGCATCCGCTCGGCAAGGGCAAAATCCGCCACTGCCAAGGCGTTGCGCACCTTGGTGCTGCTGACGCGAACGCCATCGATCTCAACGGTCTGCGCCGCCTCGACCGTGAAGCCACGGACATTGCCCGCTTGCTGCAGGAAGTCGAAATCGCCGATTCGGTCGCAACCGAACCGGAAATCATCGCCCACCTCAAGATGTTGTATTCCCAGCCCTTCGATCAGCACGGTGTCGACGAATTCCGCCGCACTGAGCTTGCTCAAACGCTGGTTGAACGCCAGACACAGCACCCGGTCAACGCCTTCGGCGGCCAGCAGTTCAAGCTTGTCCCGCAACCGTGCCAGACGCGCCGGAGCGGTGGCCGGAGTGAAAAACTCACGAGGTTGCGGCTCGAAAATGACCACGCAACTGGGCACGCCCAACTCGACAGCGCGATCACGCAAGCGCGCCAGAATAGCCTGGTGGCCCCGGTGAACACCGTCAAAGTTGCCAATAGTGGCGACGCAGCCCCGATGCTGGGGGCGCAGATTATGGAGGCCTCGAACCAGCTGCATAACGCACTTCTTGCTCATAAAGTGGCCGATTATAACCACACACAGCCCCGGACGACAGGCAACTCACCGAGGCAAAACAACAGTCACCGGCCTGCAACGCAAAAAACCGACGACCACCCGTTACAACTGCTACTTACATTACCGCGCTACGGGCGAAATCTTTCAGGCGAAAACCCAGCAATAGCAGCGACGCAAAATAGGCGACCAGCCCCGCCGCAACCAGCCCGCCCAGGCGAATGAAGCGCTCCAGCATGTGCCCTTCGCTCCACTCCGGCATAACGTGCATCAGCCCCAGCAATACGCCGGACATCACGCCAACCGCCAACACCAGCTTGAAGAAAAACTTCGTCCACCCCGGCTGTGGTTGAAACAGATCCTGCTTGCGCAACTGCCAGAACAACAAAAGAGCATTAATACAGGCGCCCACACTGATCGCCAGCGCCAGACCGGCGTGTTGCAGCGGGCCAACGAAAACCAGGTTCAGCAGTTGAGTCACTAAGAGGGTGAAGATGGCGATTTTCACCGGAGTGCGAATATTTTGTTGCGCATAAAACCCTGGGGCGAGGACCTTGATGACGATGATGCCCAGCAAACCCACGGAATAAGCGATCAAGGCGCGTTGCGTCATGGCCGCGTCCATCGCGTCGAATTTCCCGTACTGGAACAGGGAAACAGTCAGCGGCTCGGCAAGGATACCCAGCGCCAGGGTGCACGGCAGGACCAACACGAAGCACAGACGCAACCCCCAATCCAGAATCCGTGAATACTCGTGGCGATCCTTGTTGGCGTAGGTTTTGGAGAGAATCGGCAACAGAATCGTACCCAGCGCAACGCCCAGCACACCCGATGGCAATTCCATCAAACGGTCGGCGTAGTACATCCAGGACACCGAACCGGCTACCAGGAACGAGGCGAAAATCGTGTTGATAATCAGAGAAATCTGACTCACTGAGACGCCAAGGATGGCGGGCAGCATTTGTTTCATTACGCGCCAGACGCCGCTGTCGCGCAGATTCAGCCGCGGCAATACCAGCATGCCGATTTTTTTCAGGTGCGGGAGTTGGTAGAGCAGCTGCAAAAGCCCGCCCACCAGCACGGCCCAGCCGAGGGCCATTACCGGTGGATCGAAGTAAGGCGTCAGGAACAGGGCAAAGAAGATCATGCTGACATTGAGCAGCGTGGGCACAAAGGCCGGAACGGAAAAGCGGTTCCAGGTATTGAGAATCGCGCCCGCGAGGGAAGAAAGGGAAATCAGCAATATATAAGGAAAGGTTACCCGCAGCAGATCCGAGGTCAGGGCGAATTTCTCCGGCGTATCGGCAAAGCCCGGCGCCGTGGCCCAGATCACCCAGGGAGCCGCAGCGACCCCAAGCAACGTGACCAGCGCCAGCACCAGCGTCAGCAAGCCCGTCACGTAAGCCACAAAGGTGCGCGTGGCCTCCTCGCCTTGCTGGCTTTTATATTCCGCCAGGATCGGCACGAAGGCCTGGGAAAAAGCCCCCTCGGCAAAAATCCGACGCAGCAGATTGGGCAATTTGAAGGCAATGAAGAAGGCATCGGTGGCCATCCCGGCGCCAAAGGTACGCGCGATGATGGTGTCACGAATGAAGCCCAGCACCCTTGAAAGCAGCGTGATAGAGCTAACGGCGGCCAATGATTTGAGTAGGTTCATTAAAGAATTTAGCGCCTTGGCTAAAGGACCGGCGATTAACCTGTCCATTTATGCGATACTCTGCGCCGCAAAAGCCCAGAGCCAAAGCCGGCGAGTTTACAGGTCGCGCACCGGAAATAAATATCCCGGTCGAATACGTCCACCACTCGGCGGAACTTATCGACGACCCTTGACAATCAATTCAGTCATCGGCATGATTCGCGGCCTATTTTGTAAGCTATTTCCTAAAAGTCTTTCGAGGAGCTCGACGGTGGCCAACACACCTTCCGCCAAAAAACGTGCAAAACAGGCTGAGAAGCGTCGCAGCCACAACGCCAGCCTGCGTTCCATGGTTCGTACCTACATCAAGAATGTAGTTAAAGCCATCGACGCAAAAGACGCTGAAAAAGCGCAAGCTGCTTATGTTCTGGCCGTGCCAATCATCGACCGTATGGCCGATAAAGGCATCATCCACAAGAACAAAGCTGCTCGCCATAAAGGTCGTCTGAATGGTCACATCAAGGCTCTGAACCTTGCTGTTGCTGCCTAAGCGACACGATTGTTAAAAAACCGACCTCAGGGTCGGTTTTTTATTGGGTGGGATTTGGCGATGCGCGGCTGAGCCAATGGGACTGGACGTGATGGATCCCGCAGGACCGGCCTCAGCCGGGAGACCGGAACTCTGACGACGCAGCTGCTGCGGATCAGCTGCCCCCCCCCTCCCGGCCGAAGCCGGTCCTACACGTCAAGGCGCTGGCACCCACGGCAGGATAGGAATCGCTGTCACGGCATTCTGCGGGCTGCCTTCGATGACTCGGTCGCTGTAAACCAGATACACCAGCGTGTTGCGCTTCTTGTCCAGGAAACGCACGACCTGCATGGTCTTGAAGACCAGCGACGTGCGCTCCTTGAACACCTCGTCACCGTCCTTCAGGTTTTCCTTGAAGCGAATCGGCCCGACCTGACGGCAGGCGATGGATGCTTCGGCACGGTCTTCAGCCAGGCCGAGACCGCCCTTCACTCCTCCGGTCTTGGCGCGGGACAGATAACAGGTCACGCCCTCAACCTTCGGATCATCGAATGCCTCGACCACAATCCGGTCATTGGGCCCGACAATCTTGAACACGGTTGAAACCTGACCAATCTCTTCGGCCGAAGCCAGCAACGGAAAAGCCAGCAGCAATCCCAATATTCCCTTCACGACGCGCATCAAATCTTCCTT
>Ga0247729_10000075_pt1 | contig 44933 bp, 39 predicted proteins | sample UWRJL133311R2_FD_180958 | JGI IMG/M metagenome (GOLD analysis project Ga0247729, IMG submission 180958) | Plant litter microbial communities from Arlington Agricultural Research Station in Wisconsin, United States - UWRJ-L133-311R-2 | ecosystem: Environmental > Terrestrial > Plant litter >... | reverse complement strand
TCGTTGTAGGCGTTGAGCGCGCGGTAAGGCGGGGCCATCCAGACGTCGGTGACGCCCATTTCCTTCAGCTTCGAGGCGTTGGCCGTCAGCGTCTTGTAGGTGTCGCTCTCGTACGGCTGGTAGAACGTGAAGTCCTGGAAGATGACATGGCTGTCGAGGTCCGGGCCCGAGACGAGCACGGATCCGGTTGCAGCGTTGGCCACGGTCGGGGTTGCCGCGGTCACTCCTCCCGCTGCGATTGCGACCACGGCAGCCGTGGTCAGGGCAAGGGTTAACGGTTTACGCAAGATGCTCCAGTTGTTCGGGTCCAACCTCGGACGGGGGTCCGAGTGGGGCGTCACAACGAGACATCGTTGGCACGTAAGAAAGGGGTGGGTAACCCCTGTGACTTTTGCGACAGTACGGTGCAGAGTTCACGCAGCAAAATTGAGCAGCACGTGTTTCACGTAAGCCCGGCGAACTCGCAGGCTACAGGTGTCAATTAGCTGAACAGGGCTCGCGACTGGTACCCGGCCGGGCAGACGCGGGGCGAATCAGCGGTTGAGGTTGATCTCTACCTTGCCGCCGTAGACGCCCTTGTCGCCGTCGCCGGCGACGGGAGCCGGGGCGGGAAGAACGGTCTGGCGATCGAGTTCGACCTGCGCCTCATGGCGGGTCGGGTTGAAGATCTCGTCGCCGATGCCGAGAACGCCACCCTTGGTGCCGCTCGACTGGGTCTTGTTCGACAGGTCGATGAAGCCGAAGTGCTGGGCGAGCCAACCGAGGACGACAATGGCGACAATGACGCCGAGTACGATCCATCCATCCACCCCTTCAGCCTAGGTTGGAATTCGCCGAACGTCGCGCTATTTGCCAAATGTCTCCCTAGGGTTGTCCTATGACATCCGGGGTAGTAGACGCACCTGTACACAATCGTTATGAACTGCAGATCGACGGTGACCGCGTCGGGCACATCGATTACGTCGTCGAGAACAACGACATCCACCTCGTGCACACCGAAGTAGATCCCTCCCGCCAGGAGCGCGGACTCGGAAGCGACCTCGTGCGGGGTGCTCTCGACCAGATCCGCACTGACACGCAGTACCGCGTCGTACCCGACTGCCCGTTCGTCGCGAGCTGGCTGAAGAAGAACGACGACTACGCCGACCTGACCGCGCGCTAGCCTGCCGTTTGTTATCAAGGTGGCCGTTTGAACGCACGGCCTGATAACAAACCGCATGTCAGCGGACGGGCAGCACCACGGGTCGCCCGTTACGCTCGACGATCTCGACCGCCAGGCCGTAGACCCGCTCGATGCGTTCGGCTGTAAAGACCTCGGCCGGGGTGCCGACGGCGTCGAGAACCCCGTGGGAGATGAGGGCGACGCGATCCGAGTACGCAGCGGCGAGTGACAGGTCGTGGACGACCACGACGACGGCACGACCGGATGCCGCCAGGTCGGCTGCGCAGCGCATCACCTCTTCCTGGTGGCGCAGGTCGAGCGCGGCCGTCGGCTCGTCGAGGAACACCACGCCCGTGCGCTGGGCGAGTACCCGCGCGAGGGATACCCGCGCTTTCTCGCCGCCGGACAGCGAGCCGTACTGGCGTGAGACGAGGTGGGCGACATCCGCTGCGGCAAGCGCCGCCGCGATCGCCTCGTCGTCTTCGGCGAGCTGCGGCGTCTTGACCCACGGGCTGCGGCCCATCTCGACGACCTCCGCGGCTGTGAACGCGAAGCTCACCTGGTTCTCCTGGGTGAGCACGCTGCGGCGGCGCGCGAGTTCGAGGTGACTGAACGAGCCGAGCGGTTTTCCCTCGAGCTGCACCGATCCGGCCGTCGGCTTGTGGTCGCCGCTGAGCACGCCGAGCATCGTCGACTTGCCGGCCCCATTCGGGCCGACCAGGGCGAGCACTTCACCGCAAGCGATGTCGAGGCTGACAGAATCGAGGATCGCGGTTCCGTCGATGACGACCGAGACATCCGTGGCGCTGAGAACGGGCGGGGTGGTCATCAGGCGAACCCCCCGCTGCGCTTGCGCTGGCGGGCCAGCAGGTAGAAGAAGAATGGCCCACCGATGAGCGACGTCAGCATGCCGATCGGCAGGTCGGCCCCGGCGACGAGCGTGCGTGCGAGCAGGTCGGCGAAGACCAGCAGCACCCCACCGCCCACAGCACTCGCGAGGATGAGCGCGCGGTGCGACGGGCCGATCGCCATCCGGATGATGTGCGGAACGACCAGCCCGACGAACGCGATGATGCCGCAGAACGCGACGGCGACGCCGGTGAGTAGCGCGACGAGCACGATCGACCCGATGCGCAGTGCCTCGACGTTGACACCGAGGTGTCGTGCGTTGCGCTCACCGAGCGCGAGCAGGTCGTAACGGCGGGCGAGCAGCGCCGCGATGACGAGACCGACGACGGTGACGCCGATGACGATCGCGACTTCCTGCCACCGTGACCCGTTGAGCGAACCGAGCTGCCAGAACACGATCTGCTCACGGCTTGCGGTGTCGCCGATGAACAACAGGAAGGCGAGGCCGGCGCCGGCGAACGCGTTGATCGCGATTCCGGTCAGCAGCAGGGTGACGACCTCGGTGCGCCCATTCGCGCGTGACATGAAATAGACCAGGAGTGTCGCGAGCAGGCCACCGGCAAACGCGAACACCGCCGTGCCCCAACTGCCGAGTGCGGAGAGCACAGCGACGTTGCCGCCGAGCACGATAGCGAACGATGCGCCGAGCGCGGCCCCGGATGACACCCCCACGACACCCGGTTCGGCGAGCGGGTTTCCGAAGATGGCCTGCATCACGGACCCCGCCACGGCGAGTGCAGCACCCACGGCGAGCGCCATGACGATGCGCGGGAACCTCACGACCCAGAGTGTGGACTCGATGATCGGGTCGGACGAGGCGAACGAGTTGTCGATACCCACGGCGCGCAGCAGCGAGCCGAGCACCTCACTCGGACTGATGCTGAGCTGGCCGATGATCGACGACAACAGCACACCGGCGACGAGCACGGCGGCAAGCACTATGGAGAGCGTGATCCCCCGGGCACGACGACTCACGGAACGCGCTGCAGCCAGTCTTCCGTGCCGAACTTCTCGGCGACGAGGGCCTCGGCCTTTGCGAGCTCGTCAGGCGTGATCTCGCTGGGAGTCGAGCCGTAGAGGCCGGTGAAGGTCGCCTCCATGCGTTCGATGATCTCGCTGCGATCGAGGCCGGTCTGGCTGCGGAGCGGGTCCACGCGCTTTGCGGCGCTCTTGGTTCCCTTGTCGCTCATCTTCTCGCGACCGATGCGCAGTACCTGCACCATCTTCTCGCCGTCCATGTCGTAGCTCATGGTGACGTGGTGGAGAACGGCGCCGTTGCCGAGACGCTTCTGGGCGGCGCCGCCGATCTTGCCCTTCGGGCTCGTGATGTCGTTGAGCGGCTGGTAGCTCGCCTCGATGCCCAGCGACTTCAGGGCGATGATCGTCCACTCGTCGAGGAACGCATAGGAATCGGCGAAGCTCATCCCCTGCACGAGCTCGGCTGGTGCGTAGATCGAGTAGGTGATGGCGGTTCCGGCTTCCATGAACATGGCGCCTCCCCCGCTGATGCGGCGCACGACGTCGAAGCCGAACTTTCTCGCGTTCTCGAGGTCGACCTCGTTGCGCAGCGACTGGAAGCTTCCGATGACCACGGCAGGGTCCTTCCACTCCCAGATGCGCAGGGTGGGACCACGGCGTCCTTCGCCCACCTCGTCGGCGAGAACCTGGTCGAGCGCCATCTGCATGACCGGCGAGTAGGCCTCGCCGTGCACGAGCTGCCACTCGTAGTCTTTCCAGCTGGTCGCCTTGCGAAGTGCGCGGCGGATGGTGGTGGCGACGGCATCCGGAGTGAACCCCAGCAGGATGGCACCTTCCGGAAGCGACGCCTGCACGGCGGCCGAGATCGCGCTCGCCTCGGCATCGGCAGAGAGGCCGTTCACCGCGGCGTTGATGGCCTCGAGGGCGGAGTCGGGTTCGAGGAAGAAGTCACCGGCGAGCCGGAAATCGGCGATCTTTCCCTCGGCCACTTCGAGATCGACGACGACGAGTTTGCCGCCGGGAACCTTGAATTCTCCGTGCATCGGATGCCCCTTTCCTTGGGCGTTCGCCCCGTACTCAGGGTAACCTAACCGACCGTGCGGCCGCCGCCAGCGGACTCAGCGGTGGGCGTGTGATCCGTCGAGGCGCGACTCGAGCCAGACCTGCAGGTCGGCGATCACTTCGTCTTTGTTGATCTCGTTGAAGAGCTCGTGGCGTGCTTCGGTATAGATCTCGACGGTGACGTCCGTCAGCTCGCCGCGTTCGATGTAGCTCTCGGCGAGCTTGCGCACACTGTGCTCACCACCGAGCGCATCTTCGCTTCCGATCATGATGAGCAAGGGCACGTCTTTGGGCATCGGTTTGCGCGGGCGACCGAACAAGCGGAGCCCATCGGCGACCCCGAACAGTTTGAGGGCATCCGCATAGAAGGTCAGCGGGTCTTCGACGAACGCGGCCGACACCGCGGTGTCGCGCGACAGCCACTCGTAGCCGGTGGTGCCGAGGCTCTTGTGCTTGGCGTTCAGGTTGCCCGCGTTCATCGAACCGGGCACGCGGTAGGCGGTTCCGGTGAGGATGACGGCAGCGAAGTCGGCGGCGTGCTCGTTGATGAGGGCCTGGCCCATGAGCGAGCCCCAGCTGTGGCCGAGGAACACGACGGGCAGCCCGGGGTTCTCACGCTGGATGATGCCGGTGAGCTGGTGCAGGTCACCGACGGCGGCGCGGAGCCCGCCCGTGCCGAGGGCGCCCAGCCTGGTGTGGTCGCCGCCGGTCTGGGTGAGGCCGGTCTGGCCGTGGCCGCGGTGGTCGTCGGCGTACACCGAGATTCCGGATGCCGACAGCTTCTCGGCCAGGTTCGAGTGACGCAGCGCGTACTCGCCGAGGCCGTGCGCGAGCTGCAGGACGGCGCGGGGTTCGTCGGCTTTCCACACGTAGTAGTGCACCGTGACTCCGTGCTCGTCTACGAACTGGTGGCTGGTAGCTTCTGGCATCGTTGCCTCCCCTTTAGCGCCCATTGTAGAGGCTGGCCTGCGAATCGCCCTCGCTTTCCCGACCGCGCCCGGCCCAGACCGCGGGTTGGTGCATTTCTGCGGGTTGGAGCGCGATTTACCCGCAGAAATGCACCAACCCGCGAAAAAGGTGCGGCCACCTCGTTCGGGTTCGAGGTGGCCGCACCGGCGTGGAGAGAGGAATCTCTACTTGAAGATGTCCTTGACGTTCTCGCCGGCATTCTTCGCGCTGGCCTTGGTCTGGTCGGCCTTGCCCTCGGCGACGAGCTTGTCGTTGTCCGTGGCGTTTCCGACCGCTTCCTTGCCCTTGCCGATGACGTTCTCAGCTGCGTTCTTGATCTTGTCTGCTGCGCTCATGATGAGGCCTTTCGTTGACTGTTATGGGGAGTGGATTCGCGTCAGCGAACCCGTTGTTCGTGCGCGAATGACGCGCGCACACCGGTTGCCACGTGAAGCAGCACCGGAATTCTCGACTCGATGACCTCGTCGAACTGTTCGACCGAGCGGGTGACCGTGTCGACCAGGTGACGCAGGTCTGCGCTGCGCCGGGCGACGACCCGCAACTCGAGGGCGATCGCCGACGTGGCGCTGCCCGTCGTGCGGAACGCCGTCGATGACACCGAGACCACATCGGCGAGCGCCGCGAGGTCGTGCGAGATCAGGTCGGCGGCGACACGGGCGTCGATAGAGACCGTGCCCGTCTCATCCGTCGCCGTGATGACCGCGCTGGCGCGCCCACGGCCACGGGTGAAGATCCAGACGAGCGACAGAATGACGACCACAAGGGCGGATGCCGCCACGATCCAGAGCGCGTCGCCCTCGGGAACGGGCACGGCAGGCACGTCGAGTACCGGGTACCCGCGGTTCGCTACCCACGCCGCTACGGCGATGAAGAGCAGGCCGACAAGTGCGAGCAGAAGGCGGTTGAGGGTGCGGTTGCTGCGGGTCATGCTCCCACCACCCCACTCGAGGTGACGGAGACGCCCACCTTCACCGACGGGCGCGGTTCGAGCGTGTGCACGAACTCCTGGGCCGTTGCGGCGAGAGCCGCCTTGTCGAGCGGGAGACCACTGGTCGGGGTGATCGTCACCGTTCCGCGTCGCTTTGCCACAGTTGTAGAGACGCGCGACGGGCCGACTCCGGATGCACGCTGTGCAACGCGACCGATGGCGCCAGCCAGCACGCCGTCGTCCACGACGACCGCGAGGCGTTCGTTGGGGAGCTCGTGGCGACCGCGGCTGCCGGGAAGCAGGGCGAGCAGGACGAAGACGACACCGAGCACCGCGAGAGCCGCGGCCCCCACGAGAACGACGGGAGTCGGCTTCTCGATAGCTGCGATCGCATCCGCCGGTGAGATCAGCAGGGGCGCGTTGCCGAGGGCACCGAGAACACTCTCGATGCCGACGTAGATCGCACCGAGCAACAGTACGACAAGCGCGGTGATGACCGCAGCGGAACGCGAACGGTGCAGCGACCGGCGCACGAGGCGACGGTACAACGACTGTTCGGTCATCGGATTCTCTTTTCTTCACGGATCTCGGCGCGGGCGATCGTGATGTTGACCCGGCCGACGGTGCGACCGGAGATTTCGGTGAGTTCGTCGCGGATGTCGCGGCGTGCGGCCTGCACCCGCGTGAGGATTCCGGCTTCGGGTTCAGTACTGCGCAGGGGCATCGCTCGCACTGGGGCGGTCACGGATACTCCGAGCAGGCCGGCCTGGTCGGCGAGGGCCACGCGAACGGTCGCCACGGGAACCCGGAGCGCGCCGGCGGCGATTGCCGCCGTCGTGCGCTCGAGAGCCCGGCCCGAGATCGAGACGCGACCGGGAATCATCAGGCGCTCCGGCGTCCGCGGGCCGCGTCGATGACGGCGCGGATGTCGAGGCGTCCGCTCACGATGGCTCCAACGAGTCCGCCGATTGCGGCGAGCACAGCGACGAGCAGGAAGCCCCAGAAGCCGAACTCGAGGCCGGCGAAGGCAAGAAGTGCCCCGACGAGCACTCCGGTTACTGTGGCGCTCATGCGACGCGCGATTCTTCTACGGTCTCGGTGGTCTCGTCACCGGGGATGTGCACGTCGGTAACCGTCACGTTTATCTCGGCGACCTGCATGCCGATGAGGTCGGTGATCGCTGCGGCAACTGCTGCGCGAACCTGGTCGGCGACCTGCTGCAGGGGCAGCGGGTACTCGACGACGATCGTGACGTCGGCGGCGACCTCGGTCTCGCCGACCTCGACCTTGACACCCTGGCTGAGGTCGGTGTTTCCGATGGCATCACGGATGTTTCCGATGACTCGTGCGGCGCCGCCTCCGAGTGCAAACACTCCGGGGACCTCGCGAGCCGCAATGCCGGCGATCTTGGCGATAACCGGGTCGACGATCACGGTCTTGCCGGTGGCGACGGTGGTCGCTCCGAGCGGCGTGGTGGCAACAGTGCTGGTGGTTGCGGTCTTGACTGGCATTTCTCTCCCTATGTCTGGTGCCCGGCTGTACCGGACTCGCCCTGACGTATCGTTGTGCGTTGTGGGCTACATAACTCAGACGCACTCAGCGACTAAAACGTCACGTTACGTGACCGTTTTTCTTGCTGGGCATTCTCTGAGCGCGAAATCCCGGTGTGCTAACCGTCCGATGCTGCGATGACGGATCTCGCGGCAGCATCCGACGAATTGCTCGCGCAACGCTCCGCGGATGGCGACACGGTGGCCTTCGCAGTACTGGTTCGCAGACATGGCCCATACCTGCGGGCTTTTGCCACACGATTGACCGGATCCGCCGCCGATGCGGACGACGCGGTGCAGGAAGCGCTCATCACCGCGTGGGATGCGCTGTCCTCCCTCGAGGACCTCGCGAAGGTTCGCGCCTGGCTGACGAGCATCGTTTCGCGCAAGGCGACCGACCGCATCCGTCGCCGGAAGCCGTCGAGTGAACTCGACGAGCAGCGGATGGATGACCTGGGTCGCGGCCCGGAGCAGCGCGCGATCGCGAGTTCCCAGCTCGCCGCGCTCGCCGACGTCCTGGCGGCGCTCCCCGAGGGGCAACGCCAGTGCTGGGTACTCAAAGAAGTAGGCGGGTACTCGTACGACGAGATCGCCACAGAACTCGGAGTCGCGCCCGCCGTCGTGCGTGGACGCCTCGCCCGGGCCCGTGCAACAGTGATCAGTGAGATGGAGGTGTGGAGATGACGATGGAGACCCCTCCTCCCGGCGGTGATTTGACCGGCAGCGACCTGAACGGCGGTGACCTGGCCGGGGACGACCTGCCCGGCGACGACGGAATCGGCGGCTCGGGCTACTCGCTCGACGAACTCAGCGACTACCTCGACCGCGGTCGCCTTCCCGCGATTGCGGCGATCGACGACAACGCCGAGTGCCAGTCGGTGCTCTCGTCGCTCGAGAGGGTGAGCGCGTTGTCACGCGACCTCATCGCCCAGGACGCCGAGGACAACCCGACAGTCGACGAGTCGTGGCTCGGCGCACTTTTCGCGTCGATCTCCCAAGAAGCGAAGGCCGGGCGCGATATCCCGCTCGCCTCCCCCGACCCGCGCACCCGCCTCTCGATCACCGAGGGTGCCGTGCGCGAACTCGTGCGCGCCGCCGGTGATTCGGTCGACGGTGTACTGGTCGGCCGCTGCCAGCTCGATGGCGACGTCGACTCCGTCGGCGACAGCATCCGCGTGTCTATATCGATCAGCGTGTTGCTCGGCACACCGGTGCACGAGGCGGCCGAGACCGTGCGCCAGCGCGTCTACTCCGAGCTGCTCTCCCATACGGAACTGACGGTGGAAGCCGTCGACGTGACAGTCGCCGATGTGCACATCATGCTGCCGGGAGGGGATGCATCGTGAACGACGAACAGCTCGTCATCGCCATCGAGTCCGCCGTCCGCGCGGTGCCCGGCGTGACCACCGTCTACTCGGCCCTTCCCCCGGTCGCCCGTTCGGCCCGCCAGCTCACGAGCGGAGCCTTTGCCGCCCCCCTGGTCGCGCTGGTTCGCACCGGCCCGGATGTCGCGGTAACCGTCAATGTCGGTGTCGGCACTGCGTCCACCGGTAGCCGCCAGGCGCCTGTGACCGCCGCGGCCGTTGCCGCCGCTGCACGCGTGGTGCTCGACTCCGCCGGACTGCCGGACGTCGAAGTGGCGGTGCGGGTCAGCCGCGTGCACGACTGACGCTCGGGTGTGAGAGTGGCGCGACCCACTGGAGCGAACCGCTGGCAGGGCGTTGAATGGACACCGCGCCATTCCGACCGTGGCCATCGAAGGAGATCCCCATGACAACCTGGCTCATCACCGGATGCTCGACCGGACTCGGCTACGCCCTCGCCGAAGCCGTACTCGCCCGCGGCGACAACGCGGTTGTGACCGCCCGCGACGTCTCGAAGCTCGACGCACTTGTCGCGCAGCATCCGGACCAGGCACTGGCCGTCGAACTCGACGTCACGAACCCCGGGCAGATCACCGCCGCCGTAGCTGCCGGCACCGAGCGATTCGGCGGCATTGACGTACTCGTCAACAACGCGGGCTACGGATACCGCGCCGCTGTCGAAGAGGGAGACGACGAGCACATCCGCGAGCTGTTCGAAACTCACGTGTTCGGTCCGGTCAACCTGATCAAGGCCGTGCTTCCGCAGATGCGAGAGCGGCGTTCCGGTGCCATCGTCAATATCTCGTCGATCGGCGCCCGCGTCATGCCTCCCGGCTCGGGCTACTACGCGGCGGTCAAAGCCGCCCTCGAGACGATGACCGGGTCGCTGCGCAAAGAACTCGCACCGCTCGGAATCACCGCCCTCGCGGTCGAGCCCGGCGGATTCCGCACCGACTTCGCAGGCCGCTCGCTCACGCAGTCGACCACGGTCATCGACGACTACGCCGACACGGCCGGCCAGCGTCGCAAAGAGAAGGACACCGCCCACGGCACCCAGGTCGGAGACCCGGCGAAGGCTGCCACGGCCATCATCGAGGTGCTCGCAGCCGACGAGGTACCCGAACTGCTCGTGCTCGGCACGGATGCCAACGCGTCGTTCCGCGAGACGCTCGAGGCGCAGCTCGCCTCGCTCGCCGAGTGGAGTGCCGTCGGCGAGGGCACGGACATCAGCGAGTAGCCGGGCGGGCCCCGTCCGGCGGCGTCACAACACAGTGCGGCGTCACAACACAGCGCGGCGTCACAACACAGTGCGGCGACACAACACAGTGCGGCGGGGGAAAGTCGCCAGTGGCGGGGCACTAACCCCCGCCACCAGCACGTATCCCCCGCCGTAAGCGAGCGAGCTAGCTACTTCACCTTCACCTTCACGGTCGGAGACGAGTCAGCCGCAAACACCGCCGATCCGTTGTACTTCACCTGGATCTTCGCGGTGCCCTTCTTGGTCAGGGTGACCGAGTACTTCGCCGAGCCGGACGCAAGCGTGACCGTCTTGACGCGCGAGCCGTTGACGTAGATACCCGCCGTTCCCGTCGGGATCGCAGCCGACGCGCGCACCGTGATCGTCACGGTCACCTTGCCGTTCTTCTTGACCGACGACTTCGCCGCCTTGACCGCGGCAACCGTCACGATCTTCGGCACTGCCTTGGTCGCAGCCGACGTCGCTGCCACCGCCACCAGCCCGGTCTTCTGCGCGGTCACCCGCACCGAGAGACGCTTGCCGATGTCAGCACGGTTCACGACGTAGCTGCTGGTCGTCGCCCCGGTGATCGCTGCACCGTTGCGCAGCCACTGGTAGCTGTACGCGAGGCCTGTCGTGTTCCAGCTGCCTGCGGATGCCGCAAGCTTCTTTCCGACGACCACGGTTCCCGAGACGGCCGGGGCCACATACGCAACCAGCGCTTCGACGTCCTTCACCGAGACCGATACCGTCTGGGTGATTTCGGCGTTGCCCACAGCATCGACCGACGAGAACTCCACGACGTGGTCACCGAATCCGGTGACCGTCACCGGCTCGGAGAACGTCTGCACCTCGCCACCGTCGATCCGGAATGTGGTCTTCGCAACACCCGATCCGGCGTCCGTAGCAGTGAATCCGAGCGTGAAGCGACCGCCGCCCGACGAGCTCGACGCCACACTCGGCGTGGTCTCGGGAGCAGTGCCGTCGACCCAGAGCAAGCGGGTGCCCGCGACCGACACGTTGCCGACCTCGTCGGTCGCACGGTACGAGAGCGTGAAGCGGCCCTCGGTGAGGGTGACCGGGCCGGTGTAGTCGGTCCAGTCCGACCCGGCGAAGCGGTATTCGATACTGTCAACGCCCGAGGCATCCGTCGCCGCCAGTGTCAGCTTGGTGCCCATCGGCACCCAGCCGTCGACAGGTTCGGCGTCGAGTGCGGTCACGACCACCGGTGCGAGCTCGTCGGCGATCTCGACGGTTGTGCGCTCGGTCGAACGGTTACCCGCTTCGTCGACGGCGACCGTGTCGATCCGGTGCGTTCCGGCACCGGAGACCGCGACGGTTGCTGGACCCTCGGTCCAGGCTCCGCCGTCGAGCCGGTACCGCAGCACGTCGACCCCCGAAGCCGCATCCGAGGCCGCGAGGGCGACAGCACGCTGCTCCGTTCCGGTGGTCGACGTCGTCGCGGTGATCACCGGGGCGTCACCGTCGATGCGCACGACAACCTGTTCGAGCCCGCCGATGTTTCCGGCGGCATCCGTCGACCGAACGCTGACGGTAGTCGTTCCCTGCGCACCGACCGTGATCGGCCCGGCGTAGGGAGACCACGCGCCACCGTCGATGCTCGACTCGACCAGCACGTCGCCAGTCCGGTTGTCGCTCGCGGTTGCCGTTACCGACACGGGGCCGGTGTACCAGCCGTCGAGCCCGGTGTCACCGGTCGTGGTGAGAGCAACCGAAGGCGCGGTCAGGTCGGCGGATGCCGGCGAGATCCAGACGTCGGACAACGACGGGTCATAGAACGCCCCGCTCGGTTCATTCGCGAACCGCACCGTGATGTTCTCGTCGGCCAGCACTGCCGGGTCGTCGACCAGGATCTGGTAGGTGACCAGCCCCTGCCCGCCGACGGTCCGCTCGTAGTTGCGCTGGTCGACTTTCACGCCGTCGACGCTGATGTCATAGACCTTGTGCTGCTCGCGGTCGTAGGTCTCGACGGCCTGCAGCAGGAACGGCTGGTTCGCGACGATTTTCGCCGTGAACTCGAAGTACCCGGTCGGGTCGAGGCGGTTCGCATAGCGTCGCGTGCGTCCGGCCTCACTGTTGGTGCCCGACTGCGCCGACGCGGTCAGGCCGTGGGCTTGCTCGGACGCGGTGTCACCCAGGTCGATGTAGTCGGTCTGCGGGGTGATCGTCGGTCCGTTCAGGCTGAGCGAGACGGAGAGTGGCACGGTGACCGAACCCCACTTCTGCCCGGCAACCGTGATGCCGAGTGGCAGCGAAGTCGCGCCTCCGGTCACTCGCTCGGGAGCGATGATGACCACGGGAACGGCGATGCTGCCCTTTGCGGGAACCGTCGCGGAACCCGAGGCGGATGCGAGACGCCAGTCCGATGTCGACGCCGCAGCGAGGCGCACGTCGACCGGTGTCGAGGACGCGTTGGCCAGGGTCACCGTGACCGTGGCCGAAGCGCCGGGGGCGACGGCGGTCGCCGAAGTGGCAACGGTGCCCGTGACCGGCGAGACGACCGTGACCGAGTGCGAGACCGGGATCGTCGCCACCGAACCATGGAAGCGGTACGAGACCGTACCGGCCAGCATCGAGTCGCCCACGAGGCCCGGAGCCCGCACGTCGAACGTCGACTCGCTCTTCTCTCCTGCAGCGAGTGCGGCATCCGCGCCGGAGCCCGACGGAACAACCGACCAGCCGGCCGACGCGAGCTCGGCCGTGACGCCGGTGACTTCATTCTCACCCGCGTTCTCCAGCGAGACCGTGGCCTCATCGCGACCGGAAGGAAACAGCTCGTCCTTCAGCGTGAGTCCCGCGTCGAGTGAGAGGAAGTCGGCCGAGAGCTGGGACAGTTCTCCCCGCACACCAGCAATCGGATCAGCGAGAGTTGGCTCGTCGGCAACCAGCGCAGCCAGCTCGGCGACCGCAGCGAGCGAGTCGTGCACCGCGATTGCGGCGGCGGTCTCGTCGGACTCCGCGGAGGATGCCGAAGCCACGCCGACAGCGTCGCGCGCGTCGGCGACGAGCGCGGTTGCCGTCGCGTGGTCGCCGGCGGGCAGTTCACCGTCAGCCTCGAGCGCGTCGAGTTCGGCGGTCACCGCGTCGAGGCCATCGAGCACTGCGCCGAACTGGCCGGAGATCGTGTTCGTGGTGAAGTCGTAGTGCCCCGATCCGATCTCGACCACGGCATCGCTGCCGTCCATCGTTATTGCGCTGATACCGGTGACGCCCGATGCTGCGGCGCCACCTTCCTGCACTTCGTGCACGTTCCGCGCGGGGATCCGCACGGTCGCCGTCGTGTTCGCCGGAACGTCGACCGCGAGCGCGAGGCGGCTGCCGTCGAGCGTCCAGTCGCTCGCCACGGTGCCGTAGACCGAGTCGTGGCTGACCTTCGCGAAGGTGAGTCCGCCACCCGGGTTCGGCGCGATGAGACTGTGCTTGTAGCCGGGCTCAACCGAGCTGATGCCGCCGATGTTCTGGTACATCCAGTCACCGACTGCGCCGAAGGCGTAGTGGTTGAACGAGTTCATACCCAGGTCGCTCGGCGTTCCGTCGGCGAGCAGCGAGTCCCAGCGCTCCCACATCGTGGTTGCGCCCATCTCGACTTCGTAACCCCACGACGGGAACGTCTTGCTCATCATGAGCGAGTACGCGACGTCGTTCTGGCCGGACGCGGTCAGCGCCGGAAGCAGGTACGGCGTTCCGAGGAAGCCGGTCGAGAGATGTCCGCCCTTGGCCGCGACCCGTTCGGCGAGCTTGGCGCCGGCCGTGGTGACGACCTCGTCGGGAACGAGTCCCATGCCGATGCTGATCGCGTACGCCGTCTGGCTTCCGCCGGTGACGGTGCCGTCGGCAGAGACGAAGGCGTCCTGGTAGGCCGCCTTGATCGTGTCGAACTGGTTCGCGTACTCTGCGGCGGCATCCGTGTCACCGATGGCGGCAGCCATCTGCGACATGAGATCGACACTGTGTGCGTAGAACGCCGATCCGAGCACGTTGCCGGGGGTCGGATCGCTGAGGTTCAGCCAGTCACCCCACGTGCCGTAGCCGGGGCGCAGGTTCGAGACCGCCTGGGTGTCGAGGTAGTCGATGTAGTCGACCATCGAGTCCCAGTTGTCCCGGATGACGTCGAGGTCTCCGTAGCTCTGCCAGACGACGAAGGGAACGGTGACGCCCGCATCCGCCCACCCGGTCGAGCCGGCGCCGCAGGAATCGTGGACCGCCTTATCGGTGCAGAACTGCGGTGCGACCTCTGGGTACGCGCCGTTGGCGTGCTGGGCGTCGCGCATGTCGGTCATCCACTTGCGCAGGAACTCCTCGGAGTACATGTTGAATGCGGCGGTCGGGGCGAAGACGTTGATGTCGCCGGTCCAGCCGAGGCGCTCGTCGCGGGCCGGGGTGTCGGTGGGAACCGAGAGGAAGTTGCCGCGCTGGCCCCAGATGATGTTGCGTTGCAGTTGGTTGAGCATGGCGCTCGACGAGTCGAACGTGCTCGACGCCTCGATGTCCGAGCCCTCCACCAGCCCGGTGACGGTGTCGATGGTGGGGGTGCCGACGAAGCCGGTCACCTCGACGTAGCGGAAGCCGTGGTACGTGAACCGCGGTGCGTACTGCTGGGCTCCCCCGTCGGCGACCGGCGTGAAGTAGTCGGTGGCCTTGGCCGAGCGCAGGTTCTCGGGGGCAATCGATCCATCCTTGTGCAGGATCTCCGAGTGGCGAAGGCGAACCGTCTTGCCATCATTGCCACCGGTCTTGAGCAGTACTTTTCCGACCATGTTCTGGCCGAGGTCGAAGACCCAGGTGCCGGCGCCGACCTCGGTGACCGACTTCGGGGTCAGCTGCTGGGTGACGCGAACCGGTTCGTCGAGCTGCGGAACGAGCAGCGCGGTGGCGAGGTCGCCGTCGTTGGTCGTCTCGCTCCAGCTGTCGTCATCGAAACCGGGTTCGTCCCAGCCGTCCTGCCACTGGTTGGCGTTGTAGGTCTCGCCGTTCAGCAGGTCGGACGCCAGGATCGGCCCCGTCGTGGTCTTCCAGCTGTCGTCTGTAGCGACCGTTTCGGTCGAACCGTCGTCGTACGTGATCTCGAGCTGGCCGAGCAGGCGCGGGTCTGTGCCGTACTGGTTCGGTCCGAACCAACCGAGATTGCCGGAGTACCAGCCGGATCCGAGCATGGCGCCGATGGCATTGTCCCCCTCGGTGAGCTGGTCGGTCACGTCGTAGGTGTTGTACTGCACCCGGGTGTCGTAGTCGGTCCACCCGGGCGCGAGCTCGAGGTCGCCGACGCGTTCGCCGTTGAGCCGGAACTCGTAGACGCCGAGTGCCGACGCGTACAGGCGTGCACTCTTCACCGCGCGGTCGACGGTGAAGTCCTTGCGGAAGACCGGTTCGGTGCTCAGGCTCGTGAGCACCGATTCGCTTGCCGGGTTGCCGAAGCGTGCGCTTCCGGCGGCGGTCTGCGTCGCACCGGTGAAGGTGGTGTCACCCAGCGGGAAGGCGGTGTCGACGAGCGTCTCGGGGTGTGCACCGAGGGTGGTGACCGTGACGCTGTGCACGGTGCCGCGCTCGTCGCCGCTGGTGCGGAATCCCAGATAGCCCGACGTGAACGACGAGTCGGTGCGCACGTCGAATTGGTGCCCGTTGACGAAGCTCGTGATGGTGCTTCCGGACACATCGAACCGGAAGACATTCGGGGTCGACGACGTGAGTGCCCCGGCGAGGAAGTTGGCCGGGATCGTGATGTCCGGCGGGGTGTTGTAGCCGCCGTTGGTCTTCTTGTGCGGGCGCAGTTGGGCCACGCCGCCCGCCGTCGAGATCTGGTACATGTAGCCGCTCGACGCGTTCTCGTTGGCGCGGAGGTAGACACCGAGCGCCCCGGAGATGTCGCTCACCGACAGCTCGACGCTGTAATTCGTCCATTTCGCGACGGTCGCTGCCTTGTCGGCCTCACCGATCCAGTCCGCGCTCCACTCGGATGCGGCGAACAACCCGGTCTCGAACGACGCGGTCTCGCTCCACGGCGACTCTTCGCCGTGGTTGTCGCGCACTTTGACGCTCCAGAAGTAGTCGCTCGCCGAGTCGAGAGCGGGGCCGGCGTATTCGACGTCCACCGAGTCGTCACTGGTCGTCCACCCGGAATCCCAGACGTCGCCCGCACCGGCGGCTGCGGCATCCGCGGTGCTCGACACGATGATGCGGTAGTCGGTCTGCAGCGTCGCCCGGGCGTCGGAACGCAGCTGCCAGGTGAACTCCGGGGCTTCCGCGCCGAGACCGATGGGGTCGACGCGTGAGTCGGTACGCAGGGCAGTCGCGCTGAGCGGATCGCCCGCCGCCGCGGCCGGCCCGGCACCGAGGGCGCAGACCCCCGAGACCAGGACTATCGACACCGCGAGAGCGGCAGCCTTGGTGAGCGGTGAACGTGCAGAACTTCGCTGCGGAGTCGTCATTGAATCCGGTTCTTTCTTGTTGGCTGGTAGCTGTTGATGCTTCGGGGAGAGGCCGGCTGGGCCCTGTGCTCGTTTGGCACTGAGCCCAGCCGGCGAACGGTCTACTTCTTCTTGGCGACCTTGCTCGTCGTCTTGGAGTACGCGGACTTGGTGACGTACAGGGTCTTGGCCGCGGTGACCTTGACCTGGAGGCGGTGCTTGTAGTCGGCAGAGGCGACCTTGTAGGTCTTCTTCGTCGCGCCCGTGATCGCCTTGCCGTCGCGGTACCACCGGTACGAATAGCTCGCCCCGGCAACGCTCCACTTGCCGACCGAAGCCGACAGCGTCTTGCCGACCCGGCTGGTACCCGAGATCTTCGGCTTCGACGTGTTCGCCAACTGCGTGAATCTCGGTGCCTTCACCGCAGTCGAGGTGGAGGCGACGCTCGCGTACCCGGCCTTCGACGCGGTCACTCGCACCGCGAGGGACTTCTGGCTGTCCGACGCGCGCACGGTATAGGTCGCCGCAGTCTGGCCGGCGATGACGACGCCGGAGCGCAGCCATTGGTACCGGAAAGCGACCCCGTTGGTGTTCCACGTTCCGGTGGACGCCTTCAGCTTCGCTCCGACCTTCACCGATCCGGTGACGGTGGGCTTCACCAGTGCCTGCAGGGTGTCGACATCACTGATAACGACGACCTGCTTGCCCGGAGCCGCGGCGTTGCCCGCGACGTCGGTGGAGAAGTACTCGATCTCGTGTGGCCCGAACCCGGTGAGCACCGGATCTTTCTCGCCGAGGATCGCCCATTTGCCACCGTCGATTCGGTAGCTGGTCGAGGCGACACCACTCGTGGTGTCTGTCGCCGTGATCTTCACCGTCGCGCGGTCGCGGGTCGCCGCGACCGTCGAGAGTTCAGCCTTCGCGGTGGTCACCGGAGCGACCGAGTCCAGCTTCACCGTCAGCTCGCGGTCCGCGCTGGCCAGGCCGTCGGCATCCGTTGCGCGGTACTTCACCGTCGTCTCACCCTGGGTTGTCACGGCGACCGGCGATTCGTAGTCGATCCAGTCACCGGAACCGGTCGCGACCTCTACCACTGGTTGCTCAGCCGAGTCGTCGGTAGCGTTCACGGCGACGTCGGCGGCCCCGCGAACCCAGCCGTTGGTGCCGGTTGCGGCATCGGACGATACGTTGGCCGACACTAGCGGTGCCCGGTTGGCCGGGGCCGGAAGGCTCCACGCGTCGGCGATCGACGGGTCGTGGAATCCAGCCTCGGTGGTGAACTGCATACGCACCGTGATCTTTCCGGTCGAGGTGAGCGTGCCATCGTCGGGAACGAGCACCTGGTACACCTTCGTACCCGGACCGGTTTCGGTGCGCGAATACTGGCGGGTGTGCACGGTGGTTCCGTTCACGATGAGGTCGTACTTCTTGGTGGCCGGGCTGTCGTACGTCTCGATGAAGCGGAGCACGAACGGTTTGTTCGGCTGGACAGCGAGCGTGTACTGGAACCACGAGCCGGGAACCGTGGCGTTCGAGTACCGACGCGTGAGCCCTGCTTCGATATTCGTTCCGCTCGAGGACGACGCCTGTATGGCGTGAGCGTTCTCGGAGCTGGCGTCACCGAGGTCGACGTGGTCGGTGGCGTTGCCCGGCGTCGTCGACAGCGTGACCTGGAACGGGGCTTTCGCGGTGTCGAGCACTACGTCGCCGCGTTCGAGCGAAGCGGCGATCTCGAAGCTTCCGGCTGTGACGTTCGTCGGCACGATGAAGGGCACCGAGATGACACGCTCGTCGTTCGCAGCGACCGTGAAGTCGGAGGAGGCGATGGCAGCGGGCCAGCCCTTGGGAACCGTGAGTGCGATCCGGCTGCTGACAGCAGTGTCGCTCGCGTTCTTCACCGCGACGACGAGGGTTCCCTCGCCGCCGTCGACGGTAGCCACCGCCGAGCTGATCGTCAGCGGCGAGCTGACCGTCAGCCACGCGACCCCGCTGTGCAGCCGGATCGTGTGCCCGGATGCAACGAACGAGACGTCGAGTGTGGCGTCGACGCCGCCGTTGTCGGCGGTCACCGGAACCTCGGTCTCGAAGGCCAGGTCGGCAGTCGCACCGGCGGCGAGCGCAGCCCGGGTCAGCTGGTCGGGGTCGACCTTCCACCCGTGCTCGATCGCGACCTTTGCAGAGATTTCCGTGATCGGTGTGCTGCCGGCATTGGCGACCGTCACCGCGCCCGCGACCAGGCTGCCCGGAAGCGGATCGGTCGTGACCGGTGACAGGGTCGCGCTGACTCCGAGCTGCGACGCGGTGAGCGAGCCGAGCTCGTTCTCCACTACAGCCTGCTTGCCAAGGAGGGCGGCTCGAACGGCGTCGTCGAGGTCTGCGCCGGCGACCTCGGTGCGCAGCGCTGCTGCGGCATCCGATGCCTCGAAGAGCGCGGGAAGCGCATCGTTGCCACCGATCAATGCGGTGAGTGCGTCGCCCGACGATTCGCGGATGACGTCGAGGCGGGAGTCGAACGACGACTTCTGTGCGTCGGTCAGGTCTCCGAGACCGGCAAGGCGGTCGATCTCGCCCTGGTCGTCGTCGATGGCCGCGAAGATCGCGCCGACTGCCGCACCGCGGTCATCCGACGAGAACGAGTAGTCGCCCGAACCCACTGTGACGGTGACGAACCCGTCTGCGGCGGTGACCTTGGTGACACCGTCGACCGAGTCGAGCAGGTGTCCGCCCTCGAGGATCGCGGTGCTGTTCGCCGCCGCGATCCGCACGTCGGCCGTGGTCCCGACTGGCACGCTCACATCGAGTGCGATGCCGTGGTCGGTGGTGTCCCATTTCGACGAGATGTGACCGTACACCGAGTCGAAGGTGCCTTCGCCGCTGGAGAGCGAGCCTCCGGGGGTGGGGGCGATCGCGATCTTCTTGTACCCGGCTTCGAGCGGTGCGATTCCACCGATGTTCTCGTACATCCAGGTTCCCACCGCACCGTAGGCGTAGTGGTTGAACGAGTTCATCTCGACGTCGCCGAAGTCGCCGTTGGGCATGATCGAGTTCCAGCGCTCCCAGATGGTGGTCGCTCCGTTCTCGATCTCGTAGCCCCAGGACGGGTAGTCCTTGTGCAGCAGCATCTGGTACGCGATGTCGTTGTGTCCGCTGGCGGTCAGCGCCGGCAGCAGCCACGGGGTTCCGAGGAACCCAGTGGTGAGGTGGTTGCCAGTCAGGGCGAGCTTGGCGACGAACTTGTCGCCGACTGCCTTCACCTGCTCGGCCGGAACCATCCCCATTCCGAGCGCCATGGCGTAGCCGGTCTGGCTGTTGCCCTGCACCGTGCCGTCATCGGCGATGAAACGCTCGGCGAAGGCGGCGCGGATGTCGGTCGAGAGCGCCGCGAGCTCGGCGGCCCGCTCGGTCTCGCCGATCGACGCGGCCATCTCGCCCAGCATCCGTGCGTCCTCGGCGAAGTACGCCGTTCCCAGTACCGCAGCGGGAGTCGGGTCTTCGAGGTGCAGCCAGTCGAGGTAGCCGCCGCGACCATCGATCAGGTCGGCTCCGGCCTGGTCGGTGACGTAGTCGAAGAAGCGGTCCATCGACTCCCAGCTCTCGTCGACGACGTTGGTGTCGCCGTACGCCTTGAAGATCGAGTACGGCACCGTGATTCCGGCGTCGGACCACCCGATGCCACCGCCACAGCACGTGACGTAGGGCGAGGTTCCGGGCAGGTCGCCGTTCGCGCTCTGGTCGTCACGCAGGTCCTGCAGCCACTTGGTCAGGAACGGAAGGGTGTTGGAGTTGTAGGCGGCGGTCTGGGCGAAGACGTTGATATCCCCGGTCCAGCCGAGTCGTTCGTCCCGGGCCGGGGTGTCGGTCGGGATCGAGAGGAAATTGCCGCGCTGGCCCCAGGTGATGTTGCTCTGCAGCTGGTTGAGCAGGTCGTTCGACGTGGTCAGCGACCCTGTCGTCTCGAGGTCGGAACCCCAGACCAGACCGGTGATGTCGCTATTCGCCGGTGCGACCGACGTGCCCGACACCTCGACGAAACGGAAGCCGTGGTAGGTGAAGCGCGGTTCGTAGACAACGGTGCCGGTGGTCGTGAACGTGTAGTAATCGGTGACCTTCGCGCTGCGCAGGTTCGCGGTGTACAGCGTTCCGTCGCGGTTCAGCACCTCGCCGTAGCGGATCGTGACGGTGTCACCGGCGTTACCGGTGAGACGCAGGCTGGCGATACCGACCATGTTCTGGCCGAGGTCGTAGACGTGCTTTCCGGTGGCGGGCTCGGTCTGTTCGAGGGCCGGCTTCTCACCGGTCTGGCGAACGGGCTCATCGATCTGCGGAACCAGCTGCGCCGTTGCGCTCGGCTGGGTTCCGACTGCACTCCACGCGGCGTCGTCGAAGCTGGCGAGATCCCAGCCCGGGATCTCGGCCTTGGCGTCGTAGGTCTCGCCGTCGATGAGGTCGCTCGTGACGATCGGGCCTGGAGCGGTCTTCCAGGCATTGCCGGTCTTGACCCACTCGGACGTTCCATCGGTGTAGTCGACACGGAGCTGGGCGATGAGCGACGGCTTCGTGCCGTATTTGCCCGAACCGAAGCTCGCAATGCGCCCCGCGTACCAGCCGGGCGCGATGTAGGCACCGAGTGCGTTGGCGCCCTGCTTGACCTGGCTCGTGACGTCGTAGGTCTGGTACTGGATGCGCTTGTTGTAGTTGGTCCAGCCGGGTGCGAGGTGCTGGTCGCCGACCTTCGCGCCGTTGAGCGAAAGCTCGTAGACACCGCGTGCTGCGGCGTAGACGCGGGCGCTCTCGATGGTCTTCCCGGCATCCGGGGTGAATTCCGTGCGTAGCAGCGGCAGGTTCGTCGCGGTGTTCAGCAGTCCGTCGCCGGGAGCGTCGAAGTGCAGGTCGCCACCGGCGAGGCGGCCGACGGTGAACGGGTTCTTCGTGCCGTCGAACGAGGTGTCGAGCAGCACGTCACCGCTGGCCGCGGTGACCTTCATCGAGTGGAAAGTGGTGTCTTCCTGGCCCTCGGTCGCCTTGACCTGGCGGAATCCGACGTACCCGCTCGCGTAGCTCGTGTCGGTGCGGGTGTCGATGACGATGTCGTCGACGGAGGTCGTGATGGTGGACCCGCTCAAAACGACTTTGTAGGTGTGGGTTCCCGTCGTGAGGTTGGCCTTGGTGAAGTTCGAGGGCAACGGCTTCTCGGCCATGAGCGCGTAGCCGCCGTTGGTCTTCTTGTGCGGGCGGAACGTCGGCGTTCCACTGAGCACGCTCAGCTGCCACATGTAGCCGTTGTCCTGGTCTTTCGCCCGCAGGTACAGCGATGTCGCCAGGTTGTTCATGGTGAACTCGGTCGTCACGGTGTAGTCACTCCAGCGGGCGAGCTGGGCGGCGTCGCTCGGCGCGGAGATCCAGTCCCCGGTGAAGTCCGTCAGCCCGGTTTCGAACCACGCGTCGGCGCTCCAGTCCGACTCGTGCCCCTTGTTGTCCCAGACCCTGACCTGCCAGTGGTAGCGGGTCTGGTCTTCGAGTGCCGAGCCGGCGTAGACGACATTCAGCTGCTGGTCGGACTCGACCTTGCCGGTCGACCAGGCGTTTCCGGATGACGCGTCCGCGCCATCCGAGACCCGGATCTCGTAGGCGGTCTGCTCGATTCCGCGACCGGTCGACTCACTGCGCCAGCTGAGTGACGGCGCGTCGAGCCCGAGTCCGATCGGGTTGGTCCGACCGCCTGCCTGCAGCCCGGTGACTGTCAGGTCGGGAGCATCGGCGGTAGCCGCCACTACGCCCGAGGTGAAGACGAGCCCGAGAGCGAGAGTGCCGGTCAGCACGCTCGCAAGAATTCTCGGAAGGAACCGCGTGTGAGCGGTGGGAACCTGTGGAGCAGACAACATTGTCTCCGATTTCGACGTTGAAAAGGGGGCCGAGCTGCGGCGTGGAGTCGTCCCTACTAAATGAAACGATTCATTCCGGTGCCGGTCTTTGGAGGCTATCCCAGCCCTGCGACGCAGCGCAACAACAATCTCGTGCCCGGGCGCGCGCTGCGATCTGCGGAAGGACATTGCGCGGCGCCTCGCGCACCACGGACAATGGCAGAACGAATTGATTCCACCACTCTGGTTATTAGCGATAATCTCCTGCTTCCGGCTGAGTGACCAAGGAAAGAGAACACGATGACAACCAGCACTTTTCCTGACATCGAGGTCCCGGCGCTGAGTGTCTCCGATTACCTGTTCGGCGACCTCGATGCAGGCCAGTTGGCGAAAGTCGCGCTGGTGGACGGCACGTCCGGAACGGAGACGACCTACGGTGAACTGGTCGAGCGCATCAATGCCTTCGCCGGCGCACTGGCTGCTCGGGGAGTGGGCGTCGGTACCGTCATCGGGCTGCTGTGCCCGAACACACCCGCGTTTGCCATCGTCTTCCACGGCATCCTGCGCGCCGGCGCGACGGTCACCACGATCAACTCGCTGTACACACCCGACGAGATCGAGAACCAACTCCGCGATGCCGGCGCCGAGTGGCTCATCACCGTGTCGCCGCTGCTCGAGGGCGCAGCTCTCGCCGCGACCCACGCCGGGCTCACCGAAGACCATGTGATCGTGCTCGACGGGGCGCCGGGGCACGAGTCGCTCACCGACCTTCTCGCGGAGGGCGCGGCCGCGCCAACGGCCGACTTCGACCCCGCGACGCACCTGGCCGTGCTGCCGTACTCGTCAGGCACGACCGGGCTTCCCAAGGGTGTGATGCTGACGCATCGCAACCTCGTCGCCAACGTCGAGCAGACCAAGAAAGTCATCGGTCTCGCCGAGACCGACCGCGTGCTGGCAGTGCTGCCGTTTTATCACATCTACGGACTCACGGTCCTGCTGAACTACGCGATCGGATGCCGCGCATCGCTCGTGACGATGCCCCGGTTCGACCTGCCCGAGTTCCTTCGCATCACGAGCGAGACGAAGTGCACCTGGGTCTTCATCGCGCCGCCCATCGCCGTGGCGCTTGCCAAGCATCCGCTGGTCGCAGACTTCGATCTCTCGACCGTCGACGTGGTGTTCTCCGGGGCTGCTCCGCTCGACGGCGCCCTCGCATCGGCCGTGGCGACGCGCCTCGGCTGCCGGGTGCGCCAGGGCTACGGGATGACGGAACTCAGCCCGGTGTCGCACGCCATCCCCGTGGGCCGCGACGACATCCCGCTCGACTCCATCGGGCTCGCGCTGCCCAACCTCGAATGCCGGCTCGTCGACCCGCAGACCGGTGACGACATCGAGGTCCCGGCCGAGGGCCCGAGTGCGCCGGGCGAACTGCTGTGCCGCGGACCGAACGTCATGCTCGGATACCTCGGCAATGACCAGGCGACCGCCGACACGCTCACGACTGACGGCTGGCTGCACACCGGGGACATCGCGACCGTCGACGCGAGCGGCGTCTACACGATCGTCGACCGCCTGAAAGAGCTGATCAAGTACAAGGGGTACCAGGTCGCGCCCGCTGTGCTCGAGGCCGTGCTGCTGCGGCATCCGCTGATCGCAGACGCCGCGGTAGTCGGCACCCTCGACGCAGATGGGCAAGAGATTCCCAAGGCGTTCGTCGTCACCCAGTCGGGCACCCTGCTCAGCGAGGCCGACGTGATCGCGTTCGTCGCCGAGAAGGTCGCACCGCACGAGAAAGTGCGCGTCGTGGAGTTCATCGACGTGATCCCCAAGTCGACCGCGGGCAAGATCCTGCGCAAAGACCTGCGCGCCCGCGCCACGGCCTGATCCCTCCCCGCCTTAACCCGTTTCAAGGAGTTTTTACGCCTCGCGGCCTAGACATGCGGCTGGATCGGGCATCCTGTGAAAATCTCCGTGAAACGGGTTAAGTCGATTGCTTAGCGGCGCTAATTAGCTATGCTAAGTAAATATGCCGAACGAACCCGCCCACGAACTCCGCCTCACGATCATGAGGCTCGCGCGGCAGCTTCGCAGCCAGAAGGCCGAGGGCGACATCACCGACGGCCAGCGTTCGGTGCTCTTCTCACTCGAAGACGCCGGCGCGCAATCGCTGTCTGCCCTGAGTGCCCGCGAGCGTGTGACTCCCCCGTCGATGAACCGCACCGTGGGCGCGCTGGTTGCGCTCGGCCTGGTCACCCGCGAGACCGCGAGCGACGACGCGCGCCGCGTGACCATCGGGATCACGGATGACGGCATCCGGTTCGTGCGCGAGACCCGACGGCGTCGTGACGAGTGGTTCTCATCGCGGCTGTCTACGCTGACGCCAGAAGAACGTGCGATCTTGGCCAAGGCTGCGCCGATTCTCAAGGGGCTCGCCGACAAGTGAGTGCCATGTTCCGCTCGTTGAGCGGCTTCAACTATCGCCTGTGGTTTGCCGGGGCACTCGTCTCGAACATCGGCACCTGGATGCAGCGCACCGCCCAGGACTGGATCGTGCTGACGATGCTGACCAAGAACGACGCGGTCGCGGTGGGCGTGACCATGGCGCTGCAGCTCGGACCGCAGCTGCTGCTCGTGCCGTGGTCGGGGCTCATCGCCGACAGGTTCGACCGCCGCAAGCTGCTCATCGCGACCCAGTCGACGATGGCCGTGCTCGGCCTGGCCCTCGGCGCCCTCGTGTTGTCGGGCGCTGCCGAACTCTGGCACGTGTACGCGTTCGCGCTGGCCCTGGGAATCGCGAGCGCCATCGACGCGCCCGCCCGCCAGGCCTTCGTCTCTGAGCTGGTCTCGGAACAGAACCTGCCGAACGCTGTCTCGCTGAACTCGGCGTCGTTCAACGGCGCCCGGCTGGTCGGCCCGGCTGTCGCCGGCCTGCTGACCGTTGCCGTCGGGGCCGGCTGGGTCTTCGTGATCAACGGCTTCACCTTCGCGGCGACCCTGCTGTCGCTCATGCTGCTGCGGCGCGGAGAGCTGCGTGCGGCTCCGCGGGCTCCGCGCGGGCGGGGACAACTGAAGGCCGGGATCAGCTACGTGCGGCGGCGGCCCGACCTGCTGGTGATCTTCGTCATGATCTTCCTGGTCGGAACATTCGGCCTCAACTTCCCGATCTTCGCCGCGACCATGGCGAAGGTGGAGTTCAACCACGGTGCCGGCGAATTCGGCCTGCTGTCGTCGATGCTCGCGATCGGCTCGGTGACCGGGGCGCTTCTCGCCGCACGCCGGGAGCGACCGCGCCTCAGGGTCGCGTTCGTCGCGGCCGGGGCGTTCGGTGTCTCGCTCATCCTGGCGGCCGCCATGCCGACCTACCTGACGTTCGGCCTCGTGCTGATCCTCGTCGGGTTCACCTCCATCACCCTGCTGACAACCGCGAACGGAACCGTGCAGACGACCACAACACCCGTCATGCGTGGTCGCGTGATGGCGCTCTACCTCGCGATCTTCCTCGGCGGAACCCCGATCGGAGCGCCCGTCATCGGCTGGGTCGCCAACGAATTCGGGCCACGTTCCGCTCTCGTGGTCGGCGGTGCGTCCGGCATCGTCGCCGCACTCATCGGCGTCACCTGGATGATCGTGAGCCACGACCTGCGCCTGCGCGTGACGTTTCCTCCGGGCACGCGGGTGCCCCGCGGCATCCGTTTCGTCGTCTCCCACGACCGCTCGGCCCGCACCCTCGAAGACAACCTCGCCCTCGAAGAGTCGGTCGCGCGGCGCAGCTGACCCCGTCGCTTAACCCGTTTCAAGGAGATTTGGGTTGTGCCGACCTGTCCATGCGGCAAAACCGGGCAAGGGACGAAAAAGTCCTTGAAACGGGTTAATGGTGGTCAGGCCTCGCGGGTGATCTCCACCGAGACGAAGAGCTCTGAGCCGTAAGGACCGGCGTAGACGCCGCGCAGCGGAGGCACGTCGTTGTAGTCGCGGCCGCGCCCGACGAGCACGTGGCGGTCACCGATGTCGATGAGGTTCGTCGGGTCGTAGCCACGCCACTCTCCGCAGAACCACTCCACCCAGGCGTGTGATTCACCCGTCACGGTCTCGCCGATGGCGGCATCCGGCTTCGGATGCAGGTAGCCCGAGACGTAACGCGCCGGGATCCCGACCGAGCGCAGGGCGCCGATCGCGAGGTGCGTGATGTCCTGGCAGACACCCTTGCGCTGCTCCCACGCCTCTTTGGCCGTGGTGTGCACGGTGGTTGCTCCGGACAGGTACTGCACCGCGTTGCCGATGGCCATGCAGATCTCGAGCGCCGCCTCGCACGGGTCGCTCGTGCGCCCGACGATCTCGGCGGCAATGGCCATGACCTCTCCGGGCGGGTCGGTGCGACGGGTCTGGCTGGCCTGCTCGACGTACTCGGTGGCGGCATCCGCCGCTGTCGCGAGGGTGTCCCAGGGCAGGCTGTGCTCGTTGTGCGCGCGCGGGCGCACCTCGACCAGGCTCGTCGCGGTGAGCGCGAGTTGGCTGTGCGGGGTCAGGATCTCGAACGACGAGACGCGCGAACCCCAGTAGTCGACGTAGCTGTGATGGCTCGAGATCGGCAGGATCTCGAGGTTGGAGTACAGCACGAGCTGGCCGTCGGCACTGACCGGAAGCATGCGGGCTTCGTTGTACGACGCGGTGACGTCCCCGCCATAACGGAATCCCGTCATGTGTTTGATGCGAAGCCGGTTCACGAACTCTCCCCCACCCAGCTCGGTGCAGCATTCGTCGGGAAGTACCGCTGGCGAATTGCTTCGGATGCCGCGCTCGTCGCGAGCTGGACGTTGTCCATGTGGCGCGGCAGGTCTTCGAGGATCTCGGCGATCGGCCGGTACTCGAGCTCGCTGCGGATCTGGCCGAGCAGGCGCTGGGCCTGGTCGGAGACGCCGACGCGCTCGGCACGAGGCTCGATCTCGCGCATGCAGCTCTCGGCACGAGTCACCGAGAACAGGATGCTGCGGGGAAAGAGCCGGTCAAGCAGCAGGAATTCGGCCGCGTTGCGCGCGCTGGGTACGCCGCGGTAAGTGCGGAGGTACGCCTCGTAAGCGCCGCAGCTGCGCAGGATCGTGGTCCAGGATGGCCCACTCGCCTCGGTCAGCGAACGGGTCGCGAGCAGGCGCGCGGTCATGTCGGCGCGCTCGATGGATCGTCCGAGCGTGAAGAACTGCCAGGCCTCGTCTCGGCTCGTCGCGGACTCGATGATGCCGACCGCGAGGGCGGACCGCTCGCGGACCCAGCCGAAGAATTCGTGGACCTTGTCTCCGGCTACCTTGCGTGGCATCCGGGCCCGGGTGGTGTTGAGGCACTCCCACAGCTCGGTCGAGACGATCTCGCGGGCGCGGCGGGCATTCTCGCGTGCCGCACCGAGCGAGTAGGCGATCGAGGCCGGCTCCGAACGGTCGACCGCGAGGATCGACAGTACGTCTTGCCGGGTCAGTTCACGGTCGTCGGGCGCTTCGCTTCCCATGACGCTGAGCAGCGACCGGCAGGCGAGGTCTTCTTCGATCCACGGGTCTTCGAGCAGCAACTGCAGGTGGACGTCGAGGATGCGCGCAGTGCCGTCGGAGCGCTCGATGTACCTGCCGATCCAGAACAGCGATTCGGCGATGCGGCTCAGCATGGTGTGCCTCCATCAGTGTTTGTAGAAACCTGTGTTTCGACAAGCTCGCCCAGCGGGGAAGGCTCGATGAGCGAAGCGGTCTGTTGCTGCTGTTCCTGCTGGCCGTTGCCGCGGGGCCGGTCTTCCGGACCGTGGTCCTGGATGTGTTCGGCTGAGATGATCGGGATCGACGAGGTCGGTGTTGCCGCCTGGTCGGCGACGAGGCCCTGGATGCTGTGGCGCGCGACCTGCAGCGGGTCGAGACCGACCACCCAGGTGTCTTTCGATCCGCCGCCCTGCGAGCTGTTGACGACGAGTTCGCCCTCCGGAAGCGCGACCCGGGTGAGTCCGCCGGGCAGAACCCAGATATCGCTTCCGTCGTTGACGGCGAACGGGCGGAGGTCGGCGTGACGCGGGCGCATGCCCTCGTCCACGAGGGTCGGGATCGTCGAGAGCTGGACGACGGGCTGTGCGATCCAGCCACGGGGGTCGGCGAGCAGCCGCTTGCGCAGCGCTGCGAGCTCGTCTTTCGAGGCCGCCGGACCGACGACGAGTCCCTTGCCACCGGATCCGTCGACCGGCTTCACGACGAGTTCGTCGAGGCGGTCGAGAACCTCTTCGAGAGCACCCGGATCTTCGAGGCGCCAGGTATCCACGTTCTTGAGTTTGGGTTCCTCGTTCAGGTAGTACCGAATGAGGTCGGGAAGGTAGGTGTAGACCAGCTTGTCGTCGGCGACACCGTTGCCCACCGCGTTGGCGATGGTGACGTTTCCGAGCCGCGCCGCGAGCATGAGTCCGGGGCTGCCGAGCATGGAGTCGGCGCGGAACTGCAGCGGATCGAGGAACTCGTCGTCGACGCGGCGATAGATCACATCGACCCGGGTCGGGCCCGCGGTCGTGCGCATCCAGACCCGCCCGCCGGAGCAGAACAGGTCACGGCCCTCGACGAGCTCGACTCCCATGAGCCGGGCGAGGAGCGTGTGTTCGAAGTAGGCCGAGTTGTAGACACCCGGGGTGAGCACGACGACGTTCGGGTCTTCGACACCCTCCGGTGCGCTCGCGCGCAGGGCCTGCAGCAGTTTGTGCGGGTAGTCGCCTACCGGGCGAACCCGCATCGAGACGAAGAGTTCGGGAAGAGTCTGGGCCATGACGCGGCGGTTCGAGATGACGTAACTGACGCCGGATGGCACGCGGACGTTGTCCTCGAGAACGCGCCAGCCACCCTGTTCGTCGCGGATGAGGTCGATTCCGCTGACCTGGATGCGCACGCCGTTTGCCGGGTGGATTCCCGCGGCTTCGCGGTGGAAGTGGCTCGATGAGGTAACCAGCTTCGCCGGGATCACCCCGTCGCGCACCGCGCTCTGCTTGCCGTAGATGTCAGCGAGGAAGGCCTCGAGAGCGGTGACCCGCTGCTTGATTCCGGCCTCGACATCGAGCCATTCCTTCTGGTCGATGACCCGCGGAACCGCATCGAGCGGGAACGGTCGTTCCTCGCCGGCGAAGTCGAAAGTCACGCCTTGCGCCAGGTACGAACTGGCCAGGGCATCCGTGCGTCCGCGCAGTTCTTCCTGTGTCATCTGCGCGAGCGCCGAGTAGATCTCCTTATAGGGAGAACGCGCGGCGCCGGGCTTCGAGAACATCTCGTCGAACGCCGGTACGGATGCGCGGCGTGCTGTGCTGACGCCGTAGCCGTCGAAAAGGTCTCCCATTGCCCCAGCCTAAGGCCGGGGTGTTGCGGCGATGTTTCCGGGCAGCGTCAACGGACGGCACCGCCAACCCGGCTTGCATGACATTCGCAGCGTTGTGCGAAAAAGCACGGCTGCAATTGCTGCTCGCCGCAAGAGGTGGTTGAGTTGAACCAAGCTGTGCACTTTCTGCGCGGCACGCGAGGAACGAGCCGGCAGGCATGGATAGTCGCAGTACCGACGTCGGAGACGTCTCGTGAACTGGACTCTGGCGAACCTCGACCTGATCCTCGAGCTGACGCTCAACCACATCCGGCTCAGCGTCATCCCGATCGTCCTGGGTTTCGCCATCGCCGTTCCCCTCGGCTGGCTCGCCAGTCGTCGCGCTGCCCTGCGCGCGGTGATCGTCTCGGGCGGAAGCCTGCTCTACACGCTGCCCTCACTTCCCTTGTTTGTGATGCTGCCCTACCTTCTCGGAACCAAGGTGCTCAGCGAGATCAACGTGATCGTGGCTCTCACCATCTACGCGGTAGCGGTGATGGTGAGGTCCGCAGCCGATGCCCTCGCGTCGACACCCGCGGCAGCCCGAGAAGCCGCGACCGCCCTCGGCTTCTCGTCGTTCTCGCGGTTCTGGCGCGTCGAGTTCCCGCTGGCCGGCCCCGTACTCCTCGCCGGGCTACGCGTCGTCTCGGTGAGCACCATCGCGCTCGTCTCGGTCGGCGCGATCATCGGATCCCGTAATCTCGGCTACCTCTTCACGAACGGAAAACAGCGCGACTTCCTCGAGGAGATCCTGGTCGGCATCGTGGCCAGCCTGCTGATCGCCCTCGTGTTCGACTTCCTTCTCGTCGCTCTCGGCCGACTGCTCATGCCGTGGCACCGCAGTTCGCGTCTACCAGGACGGATGCCGACCGGCACAGTCGGACCCTCACCAACGCCCGGGGTGCCGCTGCTCACCGAATCACCAGCCCTCACACCGGCAAAGGGGGCGTGATGCAGTTCTTCCTCAGCGCCATCGCCTGGCTGTTCGACCCGCAGAACTACGCGGCCGGCACCCAGAGTCCGCTCCCGATCCAAGACCGCATCGGCGAGCACCTGTTCTACGTGTTCGCCTCCGTCGCGATCGCCGCGATCATCGCCCTGCCGCTCGGCTTCTTCATCGGGCACACCGGTCGCGGGCGGCAGTTCGTCATCGGCTTCACCGGTGCCGTGCGCGCCCTGCCCACCCTCGGCCTGTTGATGGCTCTCTTCGTGGTCATCGGCAATGTGGTCCCCTTCACGCAGACCGCGTTCATCGCATCGTTCGTCGCGTTCGTCGTGCTCGCAATCCCGTCGATGCTCGCCGGGGCCTACGCCGGGCTGGAGTCGGTCTCGCGCGAGACCATCGACGCTGCCCGGGCGAGCGGCATGACCGAGTTCCAGATCCTGTTCCGCGTCGAGATCCCGCTCGCGCTGCCGCTCATCATCGGCGGCGTCCGCGCATCCGTGCTGCAGGTCATGGCGACAGCCGTCATCGCGTCGTACATCTCACTCGGCGGGATCGGTGCGATCATCTCGAGCGGCATCGGCCTGAACGATAACAACCGGATTCTCGGCGGTGCCATCCTGGTGACCGTCCTCGCGCTTGTCTTCGACGGCCTGTTCGCGCTCATCCAGCGCCTCACCCGCCGACCGGGAACAGCGCCCCCGCGTATGACGCGCGCACCAAGACTTCGTGCCGAGTCGTCCAGGCTCGACCCGAAGGTGGCCCTGGCCACCAACGAGAGGAATAACTGATGTTCACAGCAACCAGAAAGACCCGCCTGGCGTCGGGCGCGATCGCGGTAGTTGCCGCAATCGCACTCGCCGGCTGCGCGACGAGCGATCCCACGGCAACCGACCCGACCGATTCGGACTCGACCGGCGACACCATCACCGTCGGCAGCTTCGCCTACCCCGAAGCCGAGATTCTCAGCGAGATCTACGCGCAGGCCCTCGAGAACGCCGGCCTGACCGTCGAGCGCTCGTTCAACCTCGGACCGCGCCAGACCACGATCCCCGCCCTCGAAGACGGTTCGATCGACCTGATGCCCGAGTACAACGGCAACCTGCTGTTCTTCTATGACCCCGAGTCGACCGCCCGCACCACCGACGACGTGAACGCGGAACTCGAGACGAAGGTTCCCGAAGGGTTCCAGGTGCTCGACGCTTCGCCCGCCGAAGATAAGGACGCCTACGTCGTCACGCAGAAGCTGGCGGATGCCGAGGGGCTCGCCTCGATCGGCGACCTGACCAAGATCGAACCGTTCAGCCTCGGCGCCAACCCGCAGTTCGGCGAACTCGGTTACGGCATCCCCGGGCTCAAGTCGGTGTACGGAATCAAGGACGTGAAGTTCGTCTCGATCGAGGACTTCGGCGGACCCGACACGGTGAAGGCACTCGTCGATGATGCGGTGCAGGTTGCCGACATCTACACGACGTCGCCCGACCTCGTGAAGGAGAACCTGCTCGTACTGGACGACCCGGAGAACCTGATCGCCGCCCAGAACGTGCTTCCGCTGCTCAACTCGGACGTCTACAGCGACGAGCTGGCGACGACCCTGAACGCGGTATCCGCAGCGCTCACCACCGAAGACCTGATCGCCCTGCGCGACCGTGTCGAGGGTGACGAGAAGGCACAGGCCGCCACGGCCGCGACCGACTGGCTGACCGAGGCCGGCCTGCTCGAGTAGTCCCAGCACCCCTCCGTCGCCCTCACGGGTTTGTGTGTTTTTGCGGGTTACAGCGTGCTCAACCCGCAAAAATGCACAAACCCGGGGGGTGTCGGGCCTAGTCGAGCGCGAGCGACGGCGACGGCAGGTTGAACTCGTGCCGCAGAGCGCTGTTCGCCGCGTGCCAGCCGGCGAGGCCGTGCACGCCCGGACCGGGCGGAGTCGCGGATGACGCCAGGTAGATCCCCTTCGCCGGCGTACGCCACGGATCGGCCGAGAGCACGGGGCGCGCGATGAGCTGGCGAACGCTCGCCGATCCGGTGGCGATGTCTCCACCGACGTAGTTCGGGTTGTAGTTCTGCATGTCGACAGCGGTCATGCTCGCCGACTCCAGGATGAGATCACGGAAGCCCGGCGCGAATCTCTCGATCTGCGCGGTGACGGGCTCTGTCTGGTCGACGTCTGAGTTGCGGGGCACGTGCGTATACGCCCAGAGCACATGCTTGCCCTCCGGTGCCCGCGATGCGTCGAGAATCGACGGTTGCGCGACGAGAACGTAGGGGCTGCGGGCGTGCTGTCCGATCGAGACCCGCTTCTCGCCCGCCGCGATCTCGGCGCGATTGCCCCCTACGTGCAGGGTTCCGGCCCCGTGCAACTCGGCGTTCGTCCACGGCACCGGCCCGGACAGTGCGAAGTCGACCTTCGCAACGGCGTTGCCATACTGGAACGCGCCGAGCGACCGCAGGTACGAGTCGGGAAACGCGGAACCGGCCAGCTTCGCCAGCGCCTTCGGGCTGACATCGAAGAGCACGGCCCGGGCGCTGGGAAGCTCGGCGAGGCTGGTGATCTCGGTGCCGGTCACGATCTCGCCACCGTGCGCCACGATATCCGCCGCCATTGCATCGACGATCGACTGGCTGCCACCGACCGGGATCGGCCAGCCCTTGGCATGGGCGTACGTCGCGAGCGCGAGAGCTGCAGCGGCGGTCGACGGGCTCGGCATCGGGCGGATCGAGTGCGCCCCGACGCCGGTGAGCATCGCCGGGGCCACGCTTTCTGTGAAGCGGAGGTTCCAGGTCGGCAGGCCCTGCTCGAGAACCCGCAGGCCGAACCGGGTGACGGTAATCGGGTTGCGAGGTACTCGCACCAGCGGAAAACCGGTGAAGTGCGCGACGTCGGCCACGTTCTCGACGAGCGGGCCGAAGAGCGATCGCCAGGCTGCACCATCGCGGCCGAGGCCATCAGTGGTGCGTTCGAGGTCGCGGTAGGCGATGCCGGCGCGACCTCGGTCGAGCGGATGCCCGTACGACGCTTCCGGAAGCAGCAACTCGATGCGCCTCTCCAGCTCGAAGTTCTGGAAGAACTCCGAGGCGAGGGCCATCGGGTGCACGGCAGAGCAGACGTCGTGGTGGAACCCGGGAAGGGTGAGTTCGGACGTTCGCGCACCACCGCCGATGGTCGCGTTGCGCTCGTACACCCGCACCGAGAGCCCGGCGCGGGCGAGGGTGACGGCTGCGGCGAGCCCGTTCGGGCCGGCGCCGACGACTATCGCGTCGAACTCAGTCATGGGTTACCGCTTTCGGAGAAGGCTGAACACGCCCACCGCAGCAACTGCACCGAGGCCGGTGGCGATGGCGGCTGTTGCACTGCGGTGACCGATAGCCCAGGTGGCCGGCGTCCAGGTCAATGCCTTGTCACTGAAGATACCGCGCGAACCCTGGTCGCCGGGAAGAGGCGCGTAGAGATTCGTGCCGAGCATCGGCTCGGTCTTCTCGGGTGCCTGCTGTCCGTCGTAGCCGGTCTTGGCCAGCCACCAGTCGAGAAAACCGGCCGCGAAACGGTTGCCGAGCACGGTTCCGACTGTCGGCTCGCCGACCCAGGTGCGCCGACGCGGCCGGTCGGCGACATCCGCGACCGCGACCGCGCCGACTTCCGGCTCGTAGATCGGGGCGACCGGCATCGGGTGGTGGGGCAGCTGCGACTTGACCCAGTTGAACTGGATCGTGTTGAGGGCGGGCATGTCGACGGTCGAGATGCGCACGTCGATGTCGTTGTGCATGAGCTCGGCGGTTACCGACTCGGTGAAACCCTGCACCGCGTGCTTCGCCCCGCAATAGGACGCCTGCAGCGGGATACCCCGGTGGGCGAGGGCCGACCCGATCTGGATCACGTGGCCCCGGTTGCGCGACACCATCCGCGACAGCGCGGCGCGCGTGCCGTTGACGAAACCGAAGTAGTTCACCGCGGTCGCCCGCTCGAAGTCCTCGGGAGCAGTGGTGAGGAACTCACCGAATACCCCGACCATTGCGTCATTGACCCACAGTTCGATCGGACCGAGCTCGGTCTCGACGCGCGATGCAGCTTCCTCGACCGCGAGCCGGTCGGAGACATCCGCGCTGATCCCCAACGCCCGGCGTCCGCGGGACTCGACGTCGGCCACCGCACCCTCGAGGCCGTCGAGGCCCCGGGCGAGAATCGCGACGTCCCAGCCACGATCCGCGAGTTCGCGCACGATTGCGCGTCCGAGTCCGGCCGTTCCACCAGTGACTACTGCAACACCACGATAGTTTTCCATTGCTCCATCCTGACGATGAAGCATCCGCGCCAGCCGTACGTTGGGCAATGTACGGCGGATGCGGAGAATCAGCCGCCGGGGTTGCGCTCGGCAGCGACAGTTGTCAGTCCGTTGCTTCGTCGTCCGGCTGCCAGAGTTGAATGGGATTGCCCTCCGGGTCGGCGAGCGATGCGAAGCGGCCGTTGGGATAGGTTTCCGGGTCTACGGCGACCTCTATCCCGGCAGCTCTCAGCTGCTCGACCATCCCGTCGAGGTCGGGTACGCGAAAATTGATAGCCCAGGCCGTGTTCGGCGAGCCGAACTGGTCGAGCGCCTCCGACATCGCCGTGAAGACGGTCTCACCCGCCTGCTGCCGCCACACCTGCACGTCGTAGGTCTCGGGCACCGGGTCGATTCCGAGATTGTCCAGATACCACCGGGCGATCGCGTCCGGGTCTTTCGCCCTGAAGAAGAAGCCGCCGATTCCGCTCACCTTGTGCATGGTCGATCTTCACACCGACGAACGCTGCCCGACAAGGGGCTAGCCGACCGCCAGCCGCTCGACCACTTCGAGGCCCCGGCTGACCAGGGCCGCGCGTTCCTGTGCCGACGCACGGTCACCCCGCCACCCGACCTTCAGGCCGAGCACAGCGACAGGACCGGCGCACGCGAGCGCAGCCCGCATCCGTTCTTCTGTGAGCAGTGACAGCCGTTCGCCGCCGACGCCGCCCTCTCGTGCAACCGGCACGTGCTGGTCGGCCCAGGCAGAGACGTTGTCGCCGTCGACGGATGCCGCCCCAGAGAAGATCAGCCCACGCAGGACTCCGGCGTCGCGAGTGGCCGCGATGTGCTCGACCACGCGGTCCGCATCCCGCAGTTCGATCGCCGACCGCCCCCAGTTGAGCACGATGCCGACCGGAACCCCGTTAACCGCTGCGATCTCCTCGTCGAGAGTGAGGAATCCCTTGGCCGCCGACTGCCCGGCGACGTGGGCGTCGCAGTGTTCGAGGAGCAGTTCGGCACCGTTCCAGTTCCAACTCGCGATCTCAGCGAGCGAGCGGGCAAGTGCCTCCGAACTCGAATCGCACTCGGTACGGCGGGGTGCACTGTGCAGTTCGACAGCGCGCACGACCTGCGAACCGCGCGCATCGTTCAGCCGGACGACCTCGTCTCGAAGAGCGGCGACATCGGCCACGGCTGCTGCACGGCCCGCATCATCGAGCGAGGCGAGGCCGAATCGCGGGTTCGCGGCGATGGCATCCATGGTTCCGGGGATCGTCGTGACGATCACCGGCCACCCCCTGTCGACGAGTGGGGCCCCGGTCCACGGCTCTTCGAGCCCACCGACCAGCGGCTCGGCAGCGAGCAGCGAGTAGTACTCCTCGACGGTCTCGGGCGGTTCTTTCGTGATGGTCGCGTAGGCGCCGGCGAAGATCTCCATCCGGCCATCCTCGCAGCTGTGTCAATGCGGTCGTTTGTTATCAAAGTCGCCGTTTAAACGGCCGCGCTGATAACAAAGGCCGCGTTTGTCGCCGGGCGGTCCTACTGGATGGTGCCCTTGGTCGCATTGCCGAGCGGCTGGTTCTCGAGCACCCAGACGTCGTACGGCTTCACGAGCGCATCGCCCCACAAGCGCTGCAGCTCCTTGAGCGGCTCGCCCGCCGCGTGGGCATCGAGGTCGGCCTGGGTCGTCCAGCGTTCGACCATCACGCAGACGTCGCCGTCGGTGTGCGCGGCGTAGAGCTCGCAGCCCTGCTCTTCGTGCACAAGCGGCGACACGACGGCAAAAGCGTCGAGAACGTCCTGCAGCCGGCCGGGCTTCGGGGTCTGGATGGCTACGACGACGGGCATAGTGGTGCTCCTCTTAATACGGCGGGTGGTCTAACGGGAGGTGACGGTGGTGCTCTCGCGAACCACCAGTTCGGGCTTGAACACGACCTGGCGCGGCTGCACCGACGCATCCTGCGCCTCTTCGAGCAGGATCTCGACGGCGGTCTGGCCGATGAGCGCGCTCGGCTGGCGGATGGATGACAGCGGAATGACGGCTGCACTCGCGAAGTCGATGTCGTCGTAACCGATCAGCGCGATCTCGTCGGGAACGTTGACCCGTGCCTGCATCATGAGCGCCTGCAGCACCCCCATCGCAACGAGATCGTTGGCCGCGAAGATCGCGTTCGGACGATCGGCGGGATCGAGCGCGACGATCTTCGCTCCGGCCGCGCGGCCTTCGATGACACTGAGCGCGGAGGTCTCGATGATCTCGAGCGTGGCTTCCGGATGCTCGGCCGCGGCTTCGCGCGCGCCGGCAAGACGGTCGGTCACCTGCCTGATGTCCATCGGCCCACCGATGAAGGCGATCCGTCGACGCCCCGCAGAGAGCAGGTGCTCGATGGCCAGGCGTCCGCCGGCGACGTCGTCGACCGAAACCGAGCTGAACGACGTATCGACGCTCGACCGGTCGACGAGCACGGCCGGGATTCCGCGGCGGCGCAGGCCCTGCAGCCGCCCGGTGATGTCGGCGTAGGGCGAGATGAGCACGCCGTGCACACGCTGTTCTTCGAACAGGTCGAGGTACTTCGACTCCCGCTCGGTGTTCTCGTCGCTGTTGCCGAGGGTGACGGTGAGACCGGCGAGTGCCGCCTGGTCTTCGGCACCACGGGCAACGTCGGTGAAGAAGGGGTTGCGCACGTCGAGGACGACGAGTCCGATGGTCGTGCTGCGACCGGCGCGCAACTGCCGGGCGGCGTCATTGCGGATGAACCCGAGTTCGTCGATCGCGGCCTGCACACGGTCGACCGTTGCTTGCGAGACCTTTTCGGGGTGATTGAACACGTTGGAAACGGTGCCGACGGATACGCCGGCACGCCGGGCGACATCGCGCACGCTAGTCGTCGTCATAGGCACAACCATAAAGCTCAGTCCGATGCATTCGCGGCCCTGCCCCACCACTCCGGGAGGCGATCTCATTGTAACGATTCATTCACGCGGGGCAATCGTTCTTCAACAGTTGCCTCGATGAACTTGACGGGCTCGCGCCAAGCATCGTATTGTTCACACGAGTTCAGAATTTTATCGATTCAATTCTTACTGTCTACAGACAAACTCGTTCCTCAAAGCGGAGGCATTGCAGCTCAATGGCGACTGACACAAACCCGGCGACCCCCGCGGGCACCCCGAAGACTGCGGGGAGCACGGGCACATCGGCCCTCTCCCTCACCGGGGCTTCGAAGACTTTCGGCCCCGTCGTCGCACTCGCAGACGGAACCATCGACATCCGCCCCGGTGAGATCCACGCCCTCGTCGGCGAGAACGGTGCCGGCAAGTCGACGCTCGTGAAGATCCTCGCCGGCCTCTACGTTCCCGACGGCGGCGACTTCAAGGTCGACGGCCAGAGCGTCGCGTTCAAGACCCCGGCCGACAGCAAAGCCGCAGGCATCTCGGTCATCTACCAGGAGCCGACCCTCTTCCCCGACCTCACCGTCGCCGAGAACATCTTCATCGGACGCCAGCCCACCGGCCGCGGCGGGCTCATCAACCGCCGTGAGATGCGTCGCCAGGCCCGTGAGCTGTTCGCGACCCTCGGTGTCCCGATCGATCCCGACCGCATCGCCGAGGGTCTCTCGATCGCCGACCAGCAGATCATCGAGATCGCGAAGGCCATCTCCCTCGACGCTCGCGTGCTCGTCATGGATGAACCGACAGCGGCGCTTTCCGGGGTCGAAGTCGAGCGCCTGTTCGGCGTCGCCCGCGCACTGCGCGAAAAGGGTGCCGGCATCCTGTTCATCTCGCACCGCTTCGAAGAGGTCTTCGCCCTGTGCGACCGCATCACCGTCATGCGCGATGGCAAGTACATCAGCGTGCACACGACGGCGGATGTCACGGTGCCCGAGATCGTCAAAGAGATGGTCGGTCGCGAGCTGGGCGCACTCTTCCCGAAGGAGGTCGCCGAAGTCGGCGAGACCGTGCTCAGTGTCTCGAACCTGAACCGCGCCGGAGTCTTCTCCAACATCAGCTTCGACGTGAAGGCCGGCGAGATCGTCGCACTGTCGGGACTCGTCGGTGCCGGACGCACCGAGGTGGCCCGGGCCGTCTTCGGCGTCGACAAGTACGACTCCGGCACCGTCTCGATGTTCGGCAAGCCGCTCAAGGCGCACAGCCCGCAGGCGGCCATCGCCGCCGGAATCGGTTTCGTTCCCGAAGACCGCCGCAAGCAGGGCCTTGTCATGGAGCTCTCGGTGGCGAAGAACGCGACCCTCACCCTGCGCAACACCCTCGCGCGCTTCGGCCTCATCTCGGGAAAGCGCGAACTTCGTGCAGCCGAAGACTGGTCGAAGCGCCTGCAGGTCAAGACCGCCTCACAGGACTACGCGGTCTCGACGATGTCCGGTGGAAACCAGCAGAAGGTCGTACTCGCCAAGTGGCTCGCGACCGAGCCGAAGCTTCTCATCGTCGACGAGCCGACTCGCGGAATCGACGTCGGTACGAAATCCGAAGTCCACCGCCTGCTCTCCGACCTCGCCGGGCGCGGAATCGCGATCATCATGATCTCGTCCGAGCTGCCCGAAGTACTGGGAATGGCCGACCGGATCCTCGTCATGCACGAGGGACAGATCTCCGCCGAGATCGCTCGCGACGACGCGACAGCCGAACTCGTCATGAACGCCGCAACCGCGGCCACTACGACTGAACCGATCAAGGGAGCCGTGCGTTGAGCACCACGACCACATCGCACGAAGAGAAGACCGGCGCGGGCCACGCGATCCGCTCGTTCCTTCGTGGCCGGGAGATCCCGGTCGCCGGGGCACTCATCGCCCTCATCATCGTCACGAGCATCATCAACCCGAGGTTCCTCTCGCCGCAGAGCGTGAAAGACCTCATGCTCAACGCGACGATCGTCATCATCCTCGCGGTCGGCCAGGCCCTGGTGATCATCACGCGCAACGTCGACCTGTCGATCGGCTCGATCCTCGGCCTCGTCGCCTTCGGAACGGGAACGCTCTTCAATGCTTTCCCGGGAGTTCCGATTCCGCTCGTCTTCGTGCTCGGCATGGTCTTCGGTGCGGTCCTCGGAACGATAAACGGCCTCCTCGTCACCTCGGCCAAGGTGCCGGCGCTGGTGATCACCCTCGGAACCATGTACATCTACCGCGGCATCCTCTCGAGCTGGGCCGGATCCAAGCAGTACTTCTCCGGTGACAACCCGCCGGAGTTCGGCGCCCTGTCGGTCGACGTGTTCCTCGGCATCCCGATCATCACGATCGTGGCCATCGTCGTCGTCATCGCCGTCGGGTTCTTCATGCACTCGGTGCGCAGCGGCCGCGACCTCTACGCGATCGGGTCCGACCCGGATGCCGCCCGCCTGTTCGGTATCGCGGTCAGCCGCCGCGTGATCGCAGCGTTCCTCGCCAGCGGTGCACTGACCGGCCTCGCCGGCGTGCTCTACACCTCGCGCTACAACTCTGTCGGCGCGAACACCGGATACGGCCTCGAGCTCGACGTCGTCGCTGCGGTCGTCGTCGGTGGAGTCGCGATCGCCGGAGGAACCGGAACGGTCTACGGAGCCGCGATCGGCGCAATCCTGCTCTCCACTATTACGGGTGCACTGACGGCCACCCGCGTCGACAAGTTCTGGCAGCAGGCCATCGTCGGTGTGCTCATCCTCTCGGCGATCCTCGTCGACCGCATCGTGTCCATCCGCAGCGCAAAGAAACTTCGAGTGAGTGAGGCACGTGATGTCTGAAACCCTGACCGGATCCGTCGTCAAGGTGCGTAGCGCCTGGTCCCGCCGCCTGACCGGCCACGACGCGATCATCCTGTACGCGCTCGTCGCCGTCGTCATCATCGCGATGTCGAGCGTCAACTACTTCGCATCGACCCTGACCGTCGGCTTCCTACTCATCCAGGTCATCCCCATCCTGCTGCTCGCCATGCCGATGGCCCTGGTGATCATCACGGAAGAGATCGACCTCTCGGTCGCCTCGACCGCCGGCCTGACGAGCGCCGTCATGGGTGTGCTGTGGCGCGACTCCGGCTGGGACATCGGGATCGTCATCGTCGTCTCGATCCTCGTCGGTGTCGTCTGCGGAGTCTTCAACGGATTCCTCATCACGGTTGTCGGGCTTCCGTCGCTCGCGGTGACCATCGGGACGCTCGCGCTGTTCCGCGGCCTCGCACTCGTCGTCATCGGTGACCAGAAGGTGGCGAACTTCCCGAAGGAACTGAACACCTTCGTACTGTCGAAGATCGGCTCGACGGGCATCCCGGTCGTCATGATCTTCGTGGTGCTCATCATCGCCATCTTCGCCGTCGTGCTGCACTTCACGCCGTTCGGGCGCGGTCTGTACGCCCTCGGTTACAGCAAGGAGGCGGCCTCGTTCGTCGGCATCCGCGTCGGCCTCGCCAAGTTCTGGCTGTTCGTCGTCACCGGCGGTGTTGCCGGCCTGGTCGGGGTGTTCCTCACTCTTCGCCTCGCCAGCGCGGGCCCCGATAACGGAACCGGTATGGAATTGAGCGTCATCGCGGCCGTCCTGCTCGGCGGTGTCTCCATCTTCGGCGGCAAGGGCTCGATCCCGGGCGTCGTCGGTGGAGTGCTGCTCATCGGAACGCTCACCTATGCACTTCGGCTCGCGAAGGTGCCCGAGACGGCACTCATCATCGTGACCGGCGGCCTGCTCGTGATCTCGGTCATCGCACCGAGCGTCATGGGCTGGATCAACGAGAAGATCCGGATCTCCCGGGTCCACAAAAGCGTCCAGGGACAGTCAGTCTCCGGGTCAACCCGCGCCTAAGCACCAGGCGTACCCTACGAAAGGAAAAAACAATGGAGTTGTTTTCTAACTTCCGCGGAGGCAAGAAGCGCGTAGCTTCTTTCGCCGCAGTAGCAATCGCCACCGCGCTCGTCGCGACCGGTTGTGCAACCAACGCCCCGGCTGGCGGCGGCGACGGCGACGGAGATGCCGCGGGATCGACCATGGCGTTCCTGCCCAAGCAGCTCAACAACCCGTACACCGACGTCGTTCTCGGCGGAGGTGAAGACGGTGCAAAGGAGGCCGGCTTCACGTCGCAGGTTCTCGGCCCGCTGGAGGCAACTGCCAGCGCCCAGATCCCGTTCATCGAGCAGGCAACGCAGGAAGGCACCAACGTCATCGTTATTGCCGCGAACGACCCCGACGCAGTCGGCCCGTCGCTCTCCGCAGCACGCGAAGCCGGCGCGAAGATCGTCGCGTTCGACTCCGACACCAACCCTGACTACCGCGACATCTTCATCAGCCAAGTTGTCGCAAAGGACGTCGCACTGATCCAGCTCGAGATCATCTCGGAGCAGATCGGTGGCGCCGGTGACATCGCGATCCTCTCGGCGACGGCAACCGCGACCAACCAGAACGAGTGGATCAAGTTCATGGAAGAGGAGCTCGCTTCCAACCCCGACTACGCGGACATCAACCTCGTAGCCAAGGTCTACGGAGACGACGACGCCGACAAGTCCTTCCAGGAGACGCAGGGTCTGCTCTCGTCGTACCCCGACCTGAAGGGCATCATCTCGCCCACCACGGTCGGTATCGCCGCAGCAGCGAAGTACCTCTCCACCTCGGACTACAAGGGCAAGGTCGCACTGACCGGTCTCGGACTCCCGAACGAAATGCGTTCGTTCGTCAAAGACGGCACCGTCACCGAGTTCGCTCTCTGGGACCCGGCACAGCTCGGCTACGTCGCAGCATTCGCCGGTAAGGCGCTCGTCGACGGCACCATCACCGGTGCTGAGGGCGACAAGTTCGATGCGGGCGACCTCGGTGAGATCACCGTCGGCGCCAACGGTGTTGCGATCGTCGGCCCGCCGACCCGCTTCAACGCCGAAAACATCGACGACTACGACTTCTAAGCGTCCATTCGCCTAGCTAGTCGAAACCAGCAGTAGCACCACCCCCGGGCCCGACGCGGCAGTCCCATCACAGGACACCGCGACGGGCCCGGGAACACCCTCAACTCTTCACACCCCGGGATTCCACCATGAACGACGCAGCCCTCGCGACGAGCAATCTGCTCCCCCCCAAGAAGCGCCGCCAGACCCGGATCGGTCTCGTCGCCGGTGGGCTCGCCGCCTACTGGCCCCAGTTCCCCGAGCTGCTCCCCCAGCTGCAGGAATCCAGCCGCTACGTCACCGAGCGGTTCAACCAGCTCGACGCCGAAGTCGTCGATGTCGGATTCGTCTCCGACGCCCAGGAAGCCACGATCGCCGCCGAGAAACTCCGCGTTGCCGATTGCGACCTGATTGTCATCTTCCTCACCACCTACCTCACCTCGTCGATGGTGCTCCCGATTGCCCAGCGCGCGAAGACTCCCGTGCTCGTGATCGACCTGCAGCCCACCGAGGCCATGGACCACGCCGGTTTCGACACCGGCAAGTGGCTCGCGTACTGCGGCCAGTGCCCGGTTCCCGAGGTCGCAAACGTCTTCAAACGCGCGGGTATCGAATTCCGCAGCGTGTCCGGTCATCTCAAGCAGGAGTCGGCCTGGAAGCGCATCACCCAGTGGGTGCACGCTGCCGGAGTGCGCGCCACCCTGCGCAACGCCCGCCACGGCCTCATGGGCCACCTCTACCCGGGCATGCTCGATGTCTCGACCGACCTCACCCTCGTCTCGACCCATTTCGGCTCGCACGTCGAGGTGCTCGAGTTCGACGACCTGCGGGTGCGGGTCGCCGAAGTGACCGATGCACAGGTGAACGAGCGGATGGCGCTCGCCCGCCAGTTGTTCACCATCGACGACTCGGTCAAAGAAGACGACTTCGCCTGGGGTGCGAAGGTCAGCGTCGGGCTCGACCGACTCGTGGACGACTTCGACCTCGACTCTGCCGCGTACTACCACCGCGGCCTCGAGGGCGAGCAGCACGAGCGGCTCGGTGCCGGCATGATCCTCGGCTCGTCCCTGCTCACCGCCCGCGGCATCCCCTTCGTCGGCGAGTACGAGCTGCGCACCAGCCTGGCGATGCTCGCCGCCCACACCATCGGTGCCGGTGGATCGTTCACCGAGATCCAGGCCCTCAACTTCTTCGACGGCGTCGTCGAGATGGGCCACGACGGCCCCGCTCACCTCGCGGTCTCCGAGCGCAATCCGCTGCTGCGCGGCCTCGGCATCTACCACGGCAAGCGCGGGTACGGCGTCTCGGTCGAGTTCGACGTCAAGCAGGGCGACGTCACGACCTTCGGCATCGGCCAGGACCGCGACGGCCGTTTCTCGTTCATCACGAGCGAGGGAAGCGTTGTACCCGGCCCGCTGCTGGCCATCGGCAACACCACCAGCCGGGTGGACTTCGGAGGAGACCCCGGCGAGTGGGTGGACGAGTGGTCGCAGACCGGGATCGGACACCACTGGGCGCTCTGCGTCGGGCACCGGGCCGCCGACATCCGCGCTGCCGCCAACCTGCTCGGCATCGAGCACCGTCACGTCGACATGAAGGCACTCCCCACCTGGCGCTAGCCGGGACGGGACGAAAGAGGATCACCATGCGCAGGATTTGTTTTCAGTTGCAGGTCAAGCCCGACCACATCGAGCAGTACCGGGTAGCGCACGCTGCGATCTGGCCGGACATGGCCGACGCGCTCAAGGCAACCGGGTGGAACAACTACTCGATATTCATGCGCCCCGACGGCCTCGTCATCGGATACTTCGAGACCGAGGACCTCAAGGCCAACCTCGACGGGATGGCCGCGACCGAGGTCAATGCCCGCTGGCAGCAGGCGATGGCCGACCACTTCGTCGACCTCGACCTTCCCGCTGACCAGGCGTTCGTGTACCTCGACGAAGTTTTCAACCTGGACGACCAACTGGCCGCCCGAAAGTAGCACAACCACCACTCATCCAGTAGCCTGAATGAAACGTTTCATTGACCGCCTCCAGCGGCCCTGATCCGGCTCACAACAAGAACAACGA
>Ga0247729_10000073_pt1 | contig 45810 bp, 39 predicted proteins | sample UWRJL133311R2_FD_180958 | JGI IMG/M metagenome (GOLD analysis project Ga0247729, IMG submission 180958) | Plant litter microbial communities from Arlington Agricultural Research Station in Wisconsin, United States - UWRJ-L133-311R-2 | ecosystem: Environmental > Terrestrial > Plant litter >... | reverse complement strand
ACGTCGGTCCAGATTTCCAGCCGGCTGGAAATCTGGACCGACGTGAGCGGCATGATGACGGCCGACCCGCGCCTGGTGCGCCACGCCCAGCCCATTCCGCACATTTCCTACCAGGAGGCCATGGAGCTGTCGCACTTCGGCGCTAAGGTGCTGTATCCGCCCACGATTCAGCCGGTGATGCACGCGGGCATTCCGCTCTGGATCAAGAACACCTTCGCGCCGGCCGACTACGGCACGCTGGTGGAAGTGGCCCCGCCCCAAAACCACGACGTGGTGCGCGGCATCTCCAGCATCAGCGGCCTGACCATGCTCAACCTCGAAGGCAGCGGCATGGTGGGCGTGCCGGGCTTCTCGAAGCGGCTGTTTGAGGCCCTGGCCCGGGAGCGGGTCAACGTGATTCTCATCACCCAAAGCTCCTCCGAGCACTCCATCTCGGTGGCCGTGGGCGCCGCCGATGCCCCCAGGGCCAAGACGGCCGTGGACGAGGAATTTGAGCACGAAATCAGCGCCCACCGCCTGGAGCCGCTGCGGCTCGAAACGGGACTGGCCATCGTGGCGCTGGTGGGGGAAAGCATGAAAAACCACCCCGGCATCAGCGGGCGGATGTTTGCCGCGCTGGGCCACAACGGGGTCAACATCCGCGCCATTGCCCAGGGCTCGTCGGAGAAGAACATTTCCACCGTCATCCAGGCCCACGATGTCAAGAAGGCCATCAACGTACTGCACGAGGCCTTTTTCGAGGTGGAGTACAAGCAGGTCAACCTCTTTATCGTGGGCGTGGGCAACGTGGGCGCCAAGCTGCTCGAACAGCTCAACCAGCAGCAGCAGTACCTGCTCGAAAAGCTCCAGCTCCAGCTGCGGGTGGTGGCGCTGGCCAACAGCCGCCAGTACGTGCTGGACCCCAACGGCCTCGACCTCAACAACTGGCAGGAGCCGCTGGCCCAGGGTGAGGCGCTGCAGCTCGACCAGCTCGTGGAGCAGATTCACGCCCTGAACCTGCGCAACTCGGTGTTCGTGGACATCACCGCGTCGGCGGAAGTGGCCGACTGCTACGCGTCGCTGCTGGCCAAGAGCGTGTCGGTGGTGGCCTGCAACAAGGTGGCCTGCTCCTCGGCCTACAGCCGCTACGCCCGCCTGAAAAGTCTGGCCCGGGAGTTCAACGCCAACTTCCTGTTCGAAACCAACGTGGGCGCGGGCCTGCCCGTCATCGGGACGCTCAACGATTTGCTGCGTAGCGGCGACGTGGTGCAGCAAATCGAGGCGGTGCTGTCGGGCACGCTCAACTTCGTGTTCAACCACTACGACGGCAGCCGGCCGTTTGCCGAGGTGGTGCGCCAGGCCCAGGCCGAAGGCTACACCGAGCCCGACCCGCGCCTCGACCTGAGCGGCACCGACGTGGCCCGCAAGATCCTGATTCTGACCCGCGAGGCCGGCGTGGAAATGGAAATGGCCGACATCGCCAACACCACCTTCCTGCCTGCCTCCTGCCTCGACGGCGACGTGGCGGCTTTCTACGAGCAGCTGGCCGCGCACGAAAGTCACTTCCGCGGGCTCTACGACGCGGCCACGGCCGCTGGCCAGAAGCTGCGCTTCGTGGCCAGCTACCAGCACGACCGGGCCGCCGTGGGCTTGCAGGCCGTCGGCCCCGACCACGACCTGTACACCCTCAAGGGCAAGGACAACGTGGTGCTATTTTACACCAACCGCTACGCCGAGCAGCCGCTGGTAATCAAGGGCGCCGGGGCCGGGGCCGCCGTCACCGCCTCGGGCGTCTTCGCCGACATGATGCGCGCCGCCCGGATTTGATGGTAGTTGGATTTGGGTAGTTGGTAGTAGGACAGAAGTTCCAACTACCTGATACCAATTGCCCAATGCCAACTACCTACTGCCCAAGTCCCACTACCGACTACCTATTACCTACTACCAATGGAAACCATCACCATCCTCGCGCCCGGCACGGTGGCCAACGTGGTCTGCGGCTTCGACGTGCTCGGCTTCGCCCTCGGCCACCCCTACGACACGATGCGGATGCGCCTGACCGAGCAGCGCGGCGTCGTCATCATCAACCGCGACGACTACAACCTGCCCACCGAGCCCACGCGCAACGTGGCCGGGGCGGCGCTGCTGGCGCTGCTGAAGGCGGTGCCGGAGGAAGTCGGGTTCGAAGTCGAAATTGCCAAGGCCATCAAGCCGGGCAGCGGCATCGGGAGCAGCGCGGCCAGCGCGGCGGGGGCGGTAGTGGGCGCTAATCGGCTGCTGGGTGGCCGGTTTTCCTTGCCCGAGCTGGTCGAGTTTGCCACCTACGGCGAGGAAGTGGCCTCCGGCGTGCGCCACGCCGACAACATCGCGCCCTGCATCTACGGCGGCATCACCCTGATCCGCTCCACCACCCCGCTCGACATCATCCCGATTCCGGCCCCGCCGCTGTACGTGACGGTGGTGCACCCCCAGATTGAGGTAAAAACCTCCGACGCCCGCGAAATCCTCAAAAAGCAGATTCCCCTCAAGGACGCCATCCGGCAGTGGGGCAACGTGGGCGGCCTGATTGCGGGCCTGATGAAGGCCGACTACGCCCTGATTGGCCGCTCCCTGGAAGACGTCATCATCGAGCCCGTGCGCAGCATCCTGATTCCGTGCTTCGCCGAGGTGAAGGCCCAGAGTAAGGCTGCCGGGGCGCTGGGCGGGGGCATTTCCGGCTCGGGGCCGTCCATCTTCATGCTCAGCCAGGACGAAGCCACGGCGCACCGCGTGGAAGCCGCCATGCGCGCCATCTACACTGCCGCCGGCATCGACTTTCACACCTACGTGAGCACCATCAACCCCGACGGCGTCCGGATCTTGCCGGCGGAAACGGCGGTGCCGCTGGCCTTCTGACATTTCTTCGCAGCTTCTATCATGCTCTACTACAGCCTGCGCCACGAGGCGCCGCCGGTTGATTTTCGCCAGGCTACCATTGCCGGCCAGGCCCCCGACGGCGGCCTGTACTTTCCGGAAACCATTCCGCAGTTTTCCGCCGAATTCCTGCGCGACCTGCCCACCCTGGACCGCGCCACGGTGGCCTACGAGGTGATGCGGCCCTACGTGGGCGACACGATTCCGGCAGACGTGCTGCGCCGCATCTGCGCCGAGGCCGTGGACTTCGAGTTTCCGCTCACCGAGGTGTCGGCGCGTAGCGCGGTGCTGGAGCTGTTTCACGGCCCCACGCTGGCGTTTAAGGACGTGGGGGCGCGGTTTATGAGCCGCTGCCTGGGCTACTTTTCTCGGCAGGGCCAGGCCCGGGTGACGGTGCTGGTAGCTACCTCCGGCGACACCGGCGGCGCGGTGGCCAGCGGCTTTCTGGACGTCGAGGGCGTGGAGGTGATTATTCTGTACCCGTCGGGCAAGGTCAGCTCGGTGCAGGAACTGCAGCTCACCACGCTGGGCCAGAACATTACGGCCCTGGAAGTGCAGGGCACCTTCGACGACTGCCAGCGCCTGGTGAAGCAGGCTTTCGTGGATGCCGAGCTGACCCGGCGCTACTTCCTGACCTCGGCCAATTCCATCAACGTGGCCCGCTGGCTGCCCCAGCAGATTTATTACTGCTACGCCCTGCAGCAGTGGCCCCACGCCGCGCCGCCGGTATTCGCGGTGCCCAGCGGCAACTTCGGCAACCTCTGCGCCGGGCTGCTGGCCCACATTTCGGGGCTGCCGGCGGCGCACTTCCTGGCCGCCTGCAACGCCAACGACGCCGTGCCCGAGTACCTGCGCACCGGGGATTTTGCCGCCAAGCCGGCCGTGGCCACCCTCTCCAACGCCATGGACGTGGGCAACCCCAGCAACTTCGTCCGCATTCTGGAGCTGTTCGGGCAGCAGTTCGCGGCCGTTAAGGCCCGCGTAAGCGGCTACTCGATGACGGACACCCTGACGGCCGCTACCATTCAGGAAGTGTACCAGCACCACCATTACCTTCTCGACCCGCACGGCGCGGTGGCCTACTATGCTCTGCAGCAGTACCTGGCCGAGCACCCGGCGGCGCGGGGAATCTTCCTCGAAACGGCTCACCCGGTGAAGTTCTACGACGTGGTAGAGCCCATCATCGGGGAGAAAGTACCCGTGCCGGCTGCGCTGGGCGGGCTGCTGGGCCGGCCGAAGCAGAGCGTTTTGCTGAAAGCCGACTTTGCCGCGCTGAAGGAGTATTTGCTGGATAGGTAATCTGCGCCATCATGCAGAGCCAAACAGAACGTCATACTTCAACAGGCTCAACATGACGTTCTATTTGGCTCTGCACAACCCTGCAATCAGTAGCGGATGGGCGCGGTGGCGGGGTTATCTTTGGGCGGTTGCTTTTTTCGTCGCGCCGGGCTTTGGCCGGGCGGTTTTTCCTGCTGCGTATGCGTTTTGCTTTTCGGGCTACCCTGACGGTGGCGGTGCTGGGGTTGCTGCTGTCGGCGGCGGCCTGCCGGCCCGACCAGATTGAGCACATCAAAAACGGGAAGCAGATTGCTACCACCCTCGAAAATATGACGGTGAAGCGCATTCTGCCTGCCGACCTGCTCCGCGCCGCCCGCTGGGCCGGCGACTCCCTCACCCGCTCCGCCGACCAGGAGCTGCGCCGCCTGCTTGCCGAGCGGCTGCAAGTGGCGGGCGTAACCACGGCCCTGCCCTACTGTCGCCCCGAGGCCTACGTTTCCACCGATTCGCTGGCCCGCCGCTTCAAGGCCACCGTGCGCCGGCTGAGCAACCGCCCCCGCAACCCGCGCAACCAAGCCGTGCTAAGCGCCGCCGAGCTGAGCGTCGACACTGCTCACTACGTCCGCCGCCTCGACGCCGAAATATTCCTCTACCAGCGCCCCATTCTGCTCACCGACGCCCAGTGCCTGCGGTGCCACGGCACGGTGGGAAAGGATATTCCGGCCGCCGACTACGCGCTGATCCGGCAAGCCTTCCCCGCCGACCAGGCCACCGGCTACCGCCTCGGCGACGCCATGGGCGTGTGGCAAGTCCGCCTCCAGCGCGACGGCGTGGCCGAGCTTTACACCATGAAAACGCGCAAAGTGATGAAGAAGCGCAAACCTTTATTCTAGCGAAGCCCCCGGTCATTGCGAGCAGCGCGAAGTAATCCGTCCTCTAAAATGTGAATAGCTGCTCTTCACCACCAAGCCCCAACGTCTGCCAGCGTTGGGGCTTTCTCTTAAAAAAAAGACGCTGGGGCTGTCGGCTAGGTGAAATACAAAAAGGTCGCGTGTAAAGAGGCAGCCCGTCTCGTTTCCGCACTGCACGGCAAACCGATACAATTAACCTATCCTTGGCGCACGGTAGTCTATGTGCTCAACGTTCTATTTTTTGTCAAAAATGTTGAGCAGTTACTCAACGATTCGTTGTCCCAACAATCCGGACGCCGCGTAACCCTACGCCCCATTTTGCGGTTTGCCAAGGCATGACTGCATCCGACTCTTCTTCTGCTCAGCAACATCCCATCATCATTATCGGGGCCGGTATGGCGGGGCTCACCTGCGCCAACTACCTGCACCGTGCCGGCCGCCCCGTGCTGGTGCTCGAAGCCGACGAGGCCGTCGGGGGCCGGGTGCGCACCGACGTGACGCCCGAGGGCTTCCGCCTCGACCGGGGCTTTCAGGTGCTGCTCACCAAGTACCCCGAGGTGCAGCGCATGCTCGACTACGGCGCCCTGCAGCTGCGGGCCTTCCGCTCCGGGGCCGTTATCCGGCTGGAAAACGGCCGCGAAACCACCCTGCAGAACCCGCTGCAGCAGCCCATGGCCGCCTTTTCCGCCTTCACCACGCCCATCGGCACGCTAGCCGACAAGTTCCGGCTCGTGAGCTTCGTGCAGCAGGTGCAGCGGCAGTCGAGCGAGCAGCTACTGGCCCACCCGTCCGTCGATACGCTCACGTATCTGCGCAACTACGGCTGGAGCGAGCAGATTATCAACCGCTTCTTCCGGCCCTTCTTCGGCGGTGTATTCCTGGACCGGGAGCTGACTACGGCCAGCAACTTCTTCGAGTTTGTGTTTCAGCAGTTCGTGCAGGGCGAGGCCGCGGTACCGGCTCTGGGCATGCAGCAGATTCCCGAGCAGCTGGCCGCCCGCCTGCCCGCCGGCACGGTGCGCCTGAATGCCCCGGTGGAGGCCATCGACGGACAAACTGTGCGCCTGCAAAATGGCGAGACGCTGCAAGCCGCCGCCATCGTGGTAGCCGTAGACGGTGAGGCCGCCGCCCGCCTGCTTTCCACGACTCGCCAGCCCATCACCACCGCCTGGCGGCGCACCACCTGCACCTACTTCGCCGCCGACCACTCCCCCGCCCGCGCCGACAAGCTACTGCGGCTCAACGCTTCCGCCAGCGCCCTGGCTCACAACGTGGCCTTCCCCAGCGACGTGGCCCCCGACTACGCCCCCGTCGGCCGCACGCTCGTCTCCGTCAGCACCCACGGCTCCCCCGCCGCCACCGACGAGGAGCTAACGGCCCGGCTGCGGGAAGAGCTGACGGCCTGGTTTGGCCCCGAGGCCACGCACTGGCAGCACCTGCGCACCTACCATATCCCCCACGCCCTACCCGTTTACCCCGCCGGCCAGCCTGCCCACCAGCCCCTGCGCCTCACCGACACCCTTTACCGCTGCGGCGACTACACCGCTTACCCCTCGCTGAATGCCGCCATGGCTTCCGGTCGGGAAGTGGCGGAGCTGCTGCTGGCCCAATAAAAGGACGTCCGGCCAAGCCGTAGCCTGCTGCGGGCTAACTCCTGAACGTAGCTTCCTGATTAAAAGAACAAGGTCCTTCACCGTTGCTCGGTGAAGGGCCCTGTTCTTTTAATCTTCCGGGGGGCAGCAGAGCGCTTTTACTTCTCCCCCAGCTCCACGAACACCGGACAATGGTCGGAGTGCACGGCGTCGGTGAGGTGGCCAGCGGCGCTGATGCGGGACTGCAGGCCGGAGTCGACCAGCAGGTGGTCGAGGCGCCAGCCCACGTTGCGGCCGCGGGCCCCGCCGCGGAAGGTCCACCAGGAGTAGTGGCCGGGCGCGTCGCCGTGGTGGTGGCGGAAGGCGTCGGTGTAGCCGTCGGCCAGGAAATCGGCAAACCAGGCGCGCTCCGCGGGCGTGAAGCCGGGGCTGTTCTGGTTGGTCTTGGCGTTGTGCAGATCAATGTCGCGCTGGCAGCAGTTGAAGTCGCCGCCAATGACTAAGCCCGGCAGCGTGGTGCGCAGCTCCCGCACGTACTGGCGAAAAAAGCGCAGCCACTCCAGCTTGAAGGTCTGCCGCTCGTCGCTGCTGGTGCCCGAGGGCATGTAGGTGTTGAGTACCGAGAAATCCTCGAAATCCAGGCGCAGCACGCGGCCTTCCAGGTCGTAGCACTCGGTGCCGCAGCCCACGACCACGGCCTTGGGGGTGTGCTTGGTGAAGGTGGCCACGCCGCTGTAGCCAGGCTTGGCGGCCGGGTGCAGGTAAGCCTGGTAGCCCAGGGCCTCAAACCCGGCCACGTCCAGCGTTTCCCGCCCGGCCTTTATTTCCTGCAGGCACAGCACGTCGGGGTTGGCCTCCCGCACCCAGTCGAGCAGCCCCTTGCTCAGCGCCGAGCGGAGGCCGTTGACGTTGTAGGTAATGATTTTCACGGTGGTTCTGGTTAGCGCCCATCAGTGGCGGGCGGCTTTACTAAAAAGCTTACTCCTCCTTCATGAAGGCGTCGAAGTACTCCAGGATGTGCCATTTCAGCATCCGCTCCTGCTCCTTGAGGTTGGCGAAGGGTACGGGGCGCACCAGCCGATAGTGGGGCCAGCCGTCGGCGTCGGCGTTTTCCAGGGCGTAATAGCCCGAGAGGCTGAACAGGCGGCAAGTGGCAATGTGCATCAGATCCTGCTTCTGCTCCTTGGTAAACGGCCCGGCGCCCTGCCCCAGCTCCTGCACCCCGATGAGCAGAAGCAAGGCGTTGAGGTCGGGCTTTTTTCCGAACCGCTCCCGCATCTGGTTCATCAGCTCCCACCAGCGGGCCTCAAACTGGGCCTCGCTTTCATCGACGTGGAGTTGGCTCATACCGCGTGATGGTGCTCGGGGGCCGGCGAGGTGGCTTCTTCCTTCAGAATTTCCCAGTACTCCACGGCCCGGCGGAAGTGCGGAATCACGATGCTGCCGCCGATGAGGTTGGCAATGGCAAACACCTCGTAAATCTCTTCGTCGGTGAGCTTTTCCTCGAAGCACTTGCCCAGGTGGTACTTGATGCAGTCGTCGCAGCGCAGCACCATGGAGCAGGCCAGGCCCAGCATTTCCTTGGTTTTCACGTCGACGGCCCCGGCCTGGTAGGTGTTGGTGTCGAGGTTGAAGAAGCGCTTGATGACTTTGTTGTCGGCCGCCATGATCTTCTCGTTCATGCGCTGGCGGTACTCGTTGAATTCCGTAACCTGGGACATTGCGGTGGGGCTTGGGTAGATGAATAAGCAGCTGGGCGGACTTGCCGGCCAGCGCCGCCGGCGCTATTTGGCCGGGCCGGCCTTGGGGAGTCGCGTTAAAACCTTAAAATTAGGCAGAAGTTCCGCGCTATCGTATCCGTGCCCCTCACGTGGGCCCGCCTTATCCTATTGCAACCCCCGAATCCCTTGTCGTCTATGCTTTCGACCCCGCCCCTTTATGCCTGTTCTATCCGCGCTAGCCGATTTTGTTTCCCTGATTTTTCCGCGCACCTGCCTGGCCTGCGTTGAGCCGCTGGCCCGCGGGGAAGACCACCTCTGCACCAGCTGCCGCGCCCAGCTGCCCTACACCGACTACCATACGCTGCCCGAGCGCGACAACCCGCTGGCTCGCCGCTTCTGGGGCAAAGTGCCCGTGCGCCACACCCTGAGCTACCTGCGCTTCGTGCGCCACAGCCGCGTGCAGCACCTGCTCCACCAGCTCAAGTACCAGGGCCAGCGCGACGTGGGGCTAGTACTGGGCCGCTGGTACGGCGCGGAGCTGACCACCCACGGCCTGGCCCCCGACTTCGACCTGGTGGTACCCGTGCCGCTGCACCGCCGCAAGCTGGCCCGCCGTGGCTTCAACCAGTCTGACAGCTTCGCCGAAGGACTTTCCCTGGGCCTGGCCGTGCCCTGGGCGGCCCACGCCCTGCGCCGCACCGAACACACTGACTCTCAAACCCGAAAGAACCGCGCCGAGCGGTGGCAGAACGTGGCCACGGTGTTTGAAGTAGCCGCGCCAACCGCTATTATTGGTAAGCGTATTCTCGTAGTCGACGATGTGCTGACCACCGGGGCCACTCTCGAAGCCTGCGCCGCCGTGCTGCTGGCCGCCGGGGCCACCGAGGTCAGCATTGCCACCATTGCCTGCGCTGAGCACTGACGTACCGGTTTTTACCAGTTCAATCTTTCATCACCTACCTATTACCCGCTTATGCAAATACTCCGACCTTCCGTATTGGCAGCAGCCCTGGTTGCCAGTGCCGCCCTATCCGCCCATAGCCAGCAGCTCGCGCCCCCCGAGTGGGCCTGGGCCAAAAAGATAGCCGACGTGCCGGGCAGTCAGGGCGGCAGCCAGGTAAACGTCGTGCGCCTGGATGCCGCCGGCAATCTGTACTTGCTGGGGCTCTTTTCGGCCCCGGCCACCTTCGACGGCACGCCCGCGGCCCACAGCGGCGCCAACGACATTTTCCTGGCCAAATATTCTGCCGCCGGCACGCTGCAGTGGCTGCGTCTGGTGCAGACGCCCGGCAACGACACTCCGTCGGATCTGGCGGTGAGTCCGGCGGGCGTCTGCACCATTATCGGCAACTACGGCGGGGGCACCGGCAGCAGCCTGCTGCTGGCCAATAGCCAGGTTCTGACGGGCACCACCGCCGCTTCGACTACAGGCCGCTCCTTTATTATGCGCTTCGATGGGCAAGGAGGGCTGGAATGGGGCGCCGTGCTGTCGCCGACCGGCGAAACCAGCCCCGGCGCCAAGCTAGCCGTCGATGCGCAAGGCAACAGCTACTGGTCCGGCAACTTCACCGGCGACATTACGGTGGCCGGCCAGCCGGCCCAGAGCACGACTGGCACTTCCTACCTCGCCAAGTTCAGCCCGACCGGCCAGGCGCAGTGGCTGCGCGCCACGGTTGGCCAATCGGGCCCCCTCTTTTATACCTCCCAGACGCAAAGTGTGCTAACCGACGACGCAGGCAGCGTGTATTGGTATTATCACAACCGCAACGGGCAGAACGTTAGCTCCGGCTGGGACAAGCTCAGCCCAACCAACAAGCTGATTTGGCATAAAACCGGCTTCACCAGCTCCTCGCAGTACAACAGCCAAGTGGCGGTACCGACCTTGTTTGACGCCCGCACCAAGCAGCTTATCGTGGTGGGCAGCACCCGCAACACAGCCCCTTACCTGCCCTGCGCCAACCTACAGCCCGCGGCCAGTGCCGCCGCCTTCCTGGCGCGGGTCGATACCAGCGGCGCCTGCCTGGGCGGCCGGATGCTGGCGTATGACCCAGGTCAGGAAAACGGGCCCAGCCTGGCTGCAGTCGTGCCCGATGCCCAGGATGGCTTCACTGCTTTCGGAGCCGTCGGCACGCACTGCGGCGTGGTGGGCACCCAGGACCTGGGCTGCTACACCCAGCCAACCCAGCTGCATAGTGAGCGGTTTTTACTGCATTATTCGTCCTCCACCAACCAGTTCGACTGGACGCAGGTTTACACCGGGCTGGCCACGGCCGCCGGGAGCCTCGTTCAGAATGCGCAAGGCGACTACTACCTGGCCGGTTACTTCTCGGCAGATGCCATGTTTGGTGCTACCAGCCTGAATAGTCCCCAGTCGACCCGCGGCTTCCTTGCCAAGCTAACCGCCGGTACGGTGCTGGCCGCTGCTGCCGCCCAGCCCAAGCCTTTTGCCGTGTATCCGCAGCCCACTCGCCAACAGGTTACCGTAATGGGCTTGCCCACGCTGGCTTCCATCCGGCTGCTGGATGTCCGGGGCCGGGAGGTGCGCTTCTTCGCACCGACCGCCGCTGCTACCCGGCAGCTGGATCTGAGTCAGCTGAGTAACGGCTTGTATTTTCTGCGGATAACCGACGCTGATGGTAACAGTCGGGCTCCGCAGAAGCTCATCATTGCCAACTAGGTCTACTCGTGTAACGCAAAAAGGCCCGGACTTATAAAGTCCGGGCCTTTTTGTTGGATAAGCTTGCGCTTACTTGTTCGAGCCGGCGTTGATCATCGCGCAGCGGAAGCCGATGGCGGCCGTAGCAGAGTCTTCGGCCATGAAGCGGCGCGTGCCGGGCGACAGCCAGTAGGCTACGTCGCGCCAGGAGCCGCCTTTGTACACGCGCACGTGGTCGTCGATGAGCGACTGGTAGCCTTTCTTGTCGTACTTCTCGGCCGGGTCAAGGTAGCCGTTCCGACGGAAGGGGTTCAGATCTTCCACGTCTTCGAAGGAAAGCGGACGGTAGATGTCCTGCACCCACTCGTTCACGTTGCCGGCCATGTTGTAGAGGCCATAGTCGTTCGGGGGGTAAGCGTAGATGTACTCCGTAATCATGGCACCGTCGTTCAGGCTACCGGCAATACCGGCGTAGTCACCACGGCCGCGCTTGAAGTTGGCGAGGAAAGTACCCATCTGGTTACCGTAGGGGTTCCGCACCTGACGGCCATCCCAAGGATAGATACGCTTGTTCTCCTGGTTTTCGTTGCCGGGCTCCTGCGTGCCGATGAGGGCCTGCGCGGCGTACTCCCATTCAGCCTCGGTGGGCAGACGGTAGTTGGGCAGCGTATTGCCGTTTTCAATGAAGTTTTGGTTTTGCCGTCGCCAGCAGTGCCTTCGGTGCCTTCCGCAGCGTCACCGCCTTTTTTCTTCTTCTTGAAGAGGCCACCGCCGCCGCTGCTACCGCCTTCGTCGCCTTCCGAAGCCAGCCGCTCGTTCACCTTGGCCGTGCGCCAGGTGCAGTAGTCGTTGGCCTGCAGCCAGCTCACGCCCACTACGGGGAAGTAGCGGAAGCCGGGGTAGCGGAGGTAGTAATCCACGTAGGGGTCGTTGAACGACAGCTCGCGGGCCCACACCGTGGTGTCGGGCAGGGCCGACTGGTAAAACTCCTCGGAGGAGTCCTTACGGGCGTAGTGCAGATATTCAAGCCAGTGAATGTTGGCCACCTCGGCTTCGTCCATGTAGAACGAGGCGATAGTCACGGTGCGCTCGATGTTGTCGTGCGTCATCGTCACGTCTTCTTCTTGCGAGCCCAGTACCGTCCGGCCGCCTTCGATGAAGATCAGACCGGGCCCTTCCGGAATGCCTTTGTAGTCGGCCACTTTCACCCCTTCCTCGGTATTGTACTCCAGACCCGTGGTCGAGCTGTACTTACCAGGTTTGGTAGCCGTTGGCGGCCCACTCTTACACGAAGCCAGCGCACAGGCTCCTACAACCGCAAAACGCAGGTACTTGGAAAAATTCATGATCAAGTTGAAACTACCTGAGAGAAAATGATTTAGAAAAGGCAATTCGATGCAATAATACAAAAAATTAGAAGGCCGGGCAAGGAATTGACGGGTAATTCCGCCGTTTCAACCGGCGCCAAGCCGCTTCCAACGAATCGAACTGCCGGATGCTGAGCGACAGCTCGTGGGCGCCCCCCAGATCGGCACTCAGCTGGCTCAGGCTGATGTCGTAGCTGTAGCCCAGCCGCAGAGGGCCGGCGCTGACGCCCGCCACGGCCGTCAGGATCTGCTGCGGGTGGCTGGTGCCGGGCAGCGGCACGCCCCGGTAGATGGCCCCCACGGTGATGGGCGTGAAGGTGCCGTAGAGCCCGACCTCGGCCCGCTGGGTGCCGCCCTGCCGGGTGTAGTTGACAGTGGGCGAGAGGCTTACCTCACGGTACTGCAGCTTCTCGGTGCGTTTGACGAAGAAGAACTTGTAGCCCCCGTTGAAGTTTAGCCGCATGGGCAGCTTGGTTTCGGTGGCGAAGCCCAGGCTGGGCTGGTTGACGTGGTGGGCGGCGGCCCCCACCCAGAACGTGTCGCCGTAGAGCAGCAGGCCGGTGCCGAGCGAGAGGTAGCTCACGGGCTTGAAGTCGAGCAGCTCGGCCGACTGGCCGGTGACGGGGCCGTCGTCGGAGAGCTGGTCGCCGAAGATGAGGTTGCCGTAGCTGATGCGCTGGTTGCCGTAGCTGGCCCGCAGGCCGCCGCTGAAGCTGAGCTGCTCGGTGAGGCGGGCGTGGTAGGCGTAGATGCCGCCCACCTCGAAGCGAGTGTACCCGATTTCGCCGCTCCGGTCGGTGTTCAGCAGCAACCCTACGGCGCTGTTCTGGTCGGCGAAGCGGTAGTCGGCGGCGAGCTGAGCGGTCTGGAACGTGCCGGCCAGGGTCGGGAACTGGTTGCGGTAGCTGAGCGTGAGGCTGTAGTCGTCGAGCAAGCCGGCGAAGGCGGGGTTGGTATGCAGCCGCGTGGCGTAGGGCTGGGCAAAGTACAAATCCTGGGCCTGCGCGGTCGTCTGTGCCCCCGCGCCCAGCCCCACGGCCAGCACGGCAGCCGCCAGCCGGCGGCGGGCGGCGAAGCGGGGCGGACAAAGCGCAAGCAGGTCAGGCAGGTACGGAAGCATAGGCTGAGGCGGTAACGCCGGGCCGGCGGATTTTGGTACGTGGGCGGCGGGTGGCGCGGGAACTAAAATGCCAATTTACCTCCTATTTATAAACCAAACGCCGTATTCCAGCATCTAAGGCTACAATACTACGGCACGTGCGCTGACGTTTCCATAGCCGGCCGGTTGTGCTTGGCCTGATATCTATCCTACTTTTGCCTCACCATTACGCCTGCGTACCTGCGCCCTACGGCGCGGCTTCTCTTCCGCTTTACCTTTTCCGACGATGCGTAAATTCTTTTTAGGTCTGCTGATTTTTCTGGTGGTGCTGGTGGCTGCCGTGGCCCTCACCCCGATTTTGTTCAAGGACAAGCTCAAGCAGCAGCTCGACAAGCAGTTGGCTCAGCGCGTGGCCGCCAAGGTGGAGTACGACCCGAACAAGGTCGGGCTGAGCCTGTTCAGCACCTTCCCCGACCTGGCCCTGAGCATCGACGAGCTGCGGGTGATTGGGGTCGACTCCTTTTCCCGTGACACGCTGGCGTACCTGCCCTCGTTTCGCGTCGGGATGGATTTGATGAGCGTGATTAAGGGGGAGCAGATCAAGATTAAATCCATTCAGCTCGACCGGCCAGTGCTGAGCCTGAAGGTGCTGAAAAGCGGGCGGGCCAACTGGGACGTCATGATTTCGGACTCGGCCGCGGCCTCCCAGGGCCAGGATACCAGCCAGGTCAGCCTCGCCATCAAGGGCTGGGAGATTAAGGACGGCGACCTGCGCTACGAGGACCGCACCATTCCGGTGGCCATGCGGGCCCGGGGCGTCAACCACACCGGCTCCGGCGACTTCGCCCAGAACGTGTTCGACATGGTGAGCCAGACCACGGCCGAAAGCTTCACGCTGAACTACGCCGGCGTGGACTACATCAGCCGCAAGAAGCTGGCCGCCGACGTGACGCTGGCCATGGACCTGGGCAAGATGCTGTTTACCTTTAAAGACAACAAGGTTACGCTGAACGACTTCCCGGCCACCTTCCAGGGCAGCATTGGCCTGCCCAATGCCACCGACATCACCTACGACCTCACTTTCAAGGCCCTCGAAACCGACTTCAAAACCATCCTGAGTCTGGTGCCCGGGGTGTACACTGCGCAGTTTAAGGACGTGAAGGCCGACGGCAAGGTGGCTTTCGACGGCTACTTCAAGGGCGTACAGAATGAGCTGAAGATGCCCGGTTACGGCGTGAACCTGAAGGTGACCAACGGCATGTTTCAGTACCCGCAGTTGCCCCAGGCCGCCCGCAACATCAACGTGGACCTGAACGTGGATAACCCTTCGGGCTTCACCAACAACGTGAAGGTGAACGTGAAGCAGTTTCACCTCGAGCTGGGCAAAAACCCGATTGACGGTAACGTCATCATCGACGGGCTGGAGCCGATGAAGGTGGACGGCCGGGTGAAGGCCAACGTGGACCTGGCCGAGATGATGAAGGTGTACCCCGTGCCCGACATGTTGCTGCGCGGCCTTTTGTTCGTGGATGCCACAGCCAAGGGCACGTATTCCAGCACCCAGATGCCGGTGGTGAATGCCAAGCTCAACCTGACCAACGGCTACGTGAAGAGCAAACAGTTTCCGGCCCCCATCGAAAACCTGACCCTCAACGGTACCGTGGTCAACGGCACCGGGCAGGTGAATGACACCCGCATCGACATCCCGCGCTTCAGCCTGCTGCTCGACGGAGAGCCGCTGGAAGGCCGCCTGGCCGCCCAGAACATCGACAAGCCGGTCTTCGACGCCAACGTGAAGGGCGTGGTGGACCTGACCAAAATGACCAAGATCTTTCCGCTGGAGGGCATGACGGTGACGGGCCGCCTCAACGGCAACGTGGCCGCCAAGGGCAAGATGGCCGACATTGAGGCCGGGCGCTACCAGAGCGTGGTGGCCTCGGGTACGGTGAATGCCCAGAACGTGACCTACAAGAGCAAGGACCTGCCCCAGGGCGTGAAGGTGACTAAGGCTACGGCTACCTTTAATAATGACCAGATCGTGCTTCAGAACATGAGCGGCTTCGTGGGCTCCTCCGACGTGGCCGCCTCGGGCACCATCTCCAACTACATGGGCTATCTCTTCACGCCCGGTCAGCCGTTGCGGGGCACTCTGAACGTTAACTCCCAGCGCTTCAACGTGAACGAGTGGATGGTCGACGAGGTATCGGCCCAGCCGACAAGGGGTGCCACGGCGGCCACCAAAGCCCCGGCCGCCGCCACCAAGGCCGACGGCGTGCTGCAGATTCCGAAGTTCTTCGACCTGACCCTGAACAGCACCGTGGGTCAGGTGGTGTACGACAACCTCAAGCTCGACAACGTGAAGGGCTTGGTGACCGTGCGCGACGAAACCGCCAAGCTCAACAACCTCACCTTCAACACGCTCGGCGGGGCCTTTGCCACCAACGGCTCCTACAGCAGCAAGAACCTGGCGCACCCTAAATTCGACTTTGGGCTCAACATCAAGAACCTGAACTTCCAGAACGCCTTCAGCGCCTTTAATTCCATCAAGACGCTGGTGCCGCTGGCCAACAACCTGCAAGGCGTATTCTCCACCAACTTCAACGTGAGCGGGGAAATGGGCCCCGACATGATGCCCAACTACAGCACCCTTACCGGTAAGGGCCTGTTTGAGGTGGTGCAGGCCGTGGTCGGCAACTCCGACGTGCTGACTAAAATTAGCACCCTGACGCAGTTCAAGGAGTTGAAAAGCTTCGCCGTGAACAACAAGGACGTAGCGGCCGAAATCATCAACGGCAACTTCATCGTGAAGCCTTTCGACCTGACGGTGGGCCAGATCAAGATGACCGTGGGTGGCTCCAACAACATCAGCAGCGGCGGCCTGGCCTACGTGACGGCCCTCGACGTGCCGACCGGCAAGGTGGGCAACGCCCTCAACAGCCAGCTCACCCGCCTCACCGGCGTGCAGGACATCAAGGGCACGGAGCGCGTAACGCTGGGCCTCAACATCGGCGGCACGGTGAGCAATCCGCAGGTGAAGCTGACCACCGGGGGCGTGAAAACCCAAGCCAAGGACATTGCCAAAAATCTGGTGACCAGCGTAGTGCAGAGTCAGGTCGACAACGCCAAGCTCAAGCTGGCCGCCAAAACCCAGGTGGCGCAGGATAGCCTTCAGCGCGAACTGCAGCGTAAGCAGCAGGAGCTGACCACCAAGGCCCAGCTCGAAATCGAGAAGCGCCGCCTCGAAGCCCAGGCCAAGCTCAAGGCCCAGGCCACCCAGGGCCTCAACAACCTGTTCGGGGGCGGCAAGAAGAAGCCCGCCGCCACCCCGGCGCCCACCCCAACGCCGGCCGACACCACCAAGGCTGGCAACTAACCGTTGCTCCGCTAACAAAAAGCCCCGACTCAGGCTGAGTCGGGGCTTTTTGCTTTTGAGCCAAAGCTCGTTAGTCCAGTGCCTGAATCAGCGCCAGCAGTTCACCCTGAGTGGTTTGGGTTTTGTCGTGGGCATACCAGCCGTGGATCTGCTCGGCGTACTGCTCGTGGGTGGCACCCTGGGCTTTGAGGTCGAGCAGCAGCTTCTGAGCCGGGGCGGGGCGCGGGCCCCAGTGCGCGCGCTCAGTTAGCGTATCAGAGTTCAGCACTACCAGCTTCGGAATGGCGCGGGCGCCGTTGGTGAGGTAGGCGTCCATCAGGGCCGGGTGCTCGTCGCGCAGCACGTAGTAAGTCTTGATTTTGCTGCCCGAAGCCCGGGCCACGGCTTCCAGCACCGGCACCAGCTGGGCCGCGTCGCCGCACCAGCCTTCGGTGATGATCAGCCAGGCGTACGACTGCGTGAGGCCATTCAGCGCGGCTTGCAGAGCGGGCAGAATCTGCACGGTTTTGTCGAGGCGGCGCATGCGCTGCACGTTCAGGCGGGTGTACTCGGTCAGCGCTTCCGACTGCTGGGGGCCGGTGGTTTTGTGCTCCGCCTGCAGCTCGTCGATGAACTGGCGGTAGGCGGCGTAGGAATAGGCCGAAGCCAACTGCTCGGGGCTGACTACCGGCAGCAGAACGGAAGAAGACATAAGAGGCGGAAAAACGGTGAATTGCGGAGCCCTGTTAACACGGAAAGCCCCGGCCGGGTTATCCGGCCGGGGCTCGTGGCAGACCAACCGGCTTGCTTACAGGCTCACCGTTTCCTTGTCCGCCGCCGACAGTTCGCGGCAGTAGGTGATGTAGTCGGTGTTGATAGGTTCCAGCCCCTGTTCGCGCAGCTTGATGGCCACCTGCCCGCGGTGGTAGTTGCCGTGGATGGGCAGGTGGGTGTAGATGTCCGATACCTGGCTCGTGAAGGAGTCGCCGGCCGAGTTGGTGTAGCTGATGAGGCGGCGCAGCTCGGTGTCGTCGGCGGCGGCGGCCATGCGGTGCACCCGCTCCGACGACTGCTCGTGCCAGTAGTGCAGGCCGGCCAGGTCGTGCTCCTGCCACACTTTCACGGGGCTGGGCGTACCAGTGAGGCGGCCAATCCAGATCGACTGGGCATTGAGCACGTGGCTGAACAGGCGCAGCACGTTGGCCGGAATGGTAGCGCCGCCGGCCACGAGGCCGTCGAGGTGGCGCAGCAGGGTTTCGTTGGCCCACACGGTGTAGGCCCCCATTTTTTCGATGGTGTTAATCATGGGGTGATGTGCTTATTCTTGGAGGTGCCGGTGTGCTGGTTGTTGAGGCGCGGATTGTGCTGGCAGGACTAAGAACTGAGAACTGGCCGGATTGTCTGCCCTTACTCTCATTTTCCATCATCCTAGCGGCACTTCGGCGCTTCAGCGCATCAGCGCGGGTCTTGCCAGACCAGCATTTCGGAGGTTCTTTTCTTGGTGAAGTCGGCGCAGTTGCCGTCGCCGCGGCCGGTGATGCCGCCTTCGGGATGGCAGAGTACCTTGCCCTGCTTGTCGTAGAGGGTGCTGAACTGGTCGCAGCAGGGCGCCGACTCCAGGTACACCAGCTGGTCGTTGTACTGGTAGCGGTAGATGTGAATGGGCGGGTTCTGCTTTTTCTCGGCTAGGTGCGTGGCAATGCGGGCTTCCAGCCACCGGGGCCGGGCCGTGGTATCGAAAGCTACGGCTGGGTTGCGAGTGGGGTCGGTGGTATTGGCGCTGGTCGGGTTGGGCGTATCGGTACCGTTGACGTAGCCGGCCACCGGCGGGTCGGTGGGCGTATTCACGGCCACGCCGCGCTGGCAGGCGCCGGTGAGCAGCAGAGCGGCCGCGCTAACGGCAAAAAGAACGGGCGTACGCATGGGCAGCGGAAATTAAGGAGGCGAAAGTAGTGAACGGACGCTAAACGCCGGGGTTGCCTTCGCACCCGCCGCGCAACCTGCGGCAGGCAATTTTGGCGTTACCCCGATTAGGGGCCGCTACTTTTTCCACAGGGCCCACAACGGCGGCCCGAACACCAGCAGCCCCACTACTAGCGCGGCGGCGGCCACCACCAGCACCGCGCCGGCCGCCACGTCCTTGGCCTTGCCCGCCAGCGGGTGGTAGTCCGGCGAGGCCAGGTCGACGAGGGCTTCCACGGCCGTATTCAGCAGCTCGGCCGCCCACACCGCCCCAATAGCCAGCGCCACCAGCGCCCATTCCAGCCGGGAGATGCCCAGGTAAAATCCCAGGCCTACCGCCGCCGCCGTAGCTACGGCGTGGAAGCGCAGGTGCACTTCTGAGCGCAGCGCCGCACCCACCCCCCGAAAGGCGTGGCCGAAGCTGGCGGCGCGGCGGCGCAGCAGGCCGGGCCGGGCGGCGGACTTAGCCACGGGCGTCGAATTCGCGGAACACGCTCAGGCGCAGCGCGTCCCACTCCGGCTTCAGGATGCTGTAGTACACCGAGTCGCGGCGGTGGCCGCTCGGCAGCACCATATGGCTGCGCAGAATGCCCTCCTCGGTGGCGCCCATTCGCTGCATGGCCTCCCGCGACTTATGGTTGCGGGCGTCGGCCTTCAGCTCCACCCGCTCGCAGCCCAGCTCGCCGAAGGCGTACTTGAGCAGCAGGTGCTTGGCGGCGCGGTTGAGGCCGGTGCGTTGAAACTCCCGGCCTAGAAACGTCCACCCGATTTCTAGGCGCTTGTCGGGCATCGCAAAGCTGCCGTAGCTGGTGCTGCCCACCACGCGCCCGGTGGCCCGGTCCACGATGGCAAAGGCGTAGCGCCGGCCCTGGGCGCGGTCCTGCACGGCTTGGTTGAGGTAAGCCGCCAGCCCCAGCGCGTCGGTGGGAGCCGGTACGGAGGAGTATTGCCAGAGCTCCGCGTCGAAGGCGACAAGCTTGAGGTCTTCAAAGTCGGTGAGCTCCAGGGGGCGCAGCCGGACGCGGGAGTTTTCGAGGGTAATGCAGCGGGAACAGTCCATGAGTCGGGAAAGACAAGGAATAGTCAAAACAGAACGTCATGTTGCCCGGACCGAAGCAGCGGCGTTGCTTCGGCCCGGGCAGCATGACGAACGGAATGGATGCTTACTTCTTAATCTCGCCCACCATGTCCTCGGGCTTGAGCCACTCGTCGAACTCGGCTTCGGTGAGGTAGCCAAGCTGCAGGGCGGTTTCTTTCAGGGTCGAGCCGTTTTTGTGGGCCGTCTGGGCAATTTCGGCGGCTTTGTAGTAGCCGATGTGCGGGTTCAGGGCCGTCACGAGCATTAGGCTGCTGTCGACGTGCTTCTTGATGTTGGCTTCGAGCGGCTCGATGCCCACGGCGCACTTGTCGTTGAACGACACGCACACGTCGCCGATGAGGCGGGCCGAGTGCAGGAAGTTGTAGATCATGACGGGCTTGAACACGTTCAGCTCGAAGTGGCCGCTCATGCCGCCGATGTTGATGGCCACGTCGTTGCCCATCACCTGGGCTGCCACCATCGTCATGGCCTCACACTGGGTGGGGTTCACCTTACCGGGCATGATGCTGGAGCCGGGCTCGTTGTCGGGGATGTGCAGCTCGCCGATGCCGGCGCGCGGGCCCGAGGCCAGCAGGCGGATGTCGTTGCCAATTTTCATGAGCGAGGCGGCCACGGTTTTCAGCGCGCCGTGGGCTTCCACAATGGCGTCGTGGGCGGCCAGGGCCTCAAACTTGTTTTCGGCCGTGACGAAGGGCAGGCCGGTGAGGTCGGCAATGTGCTTGGCTACGTTTTCGGAGTAGCCGGCCGGCGTGTTGATGCCCGTGCCCACGGCGGTACCGCCCAGGGCCAGCTCCGAGAGGTGAGCCAGCGTGTTCTTGATGGCGCGCAGGCCGTGGTCGAGCTGCGACACGTAGCCCGAAAACTCCTGGCCCACGGTCAGCGGCGTGGCGTCCATGAGGTGGGTGCGCCCAATCTTGACGATGTGCATGAACTGCTCGCTCTTGGCTTTGAGCGTGTCGCGCAGCTTTTCCAGGCCCGGAATCGTGGTTTCGACCAGAATCTTGTAGGCCGCAATGTGCATGGCCGTCGGGAAGGTGTCGTTGGAGCTCTGGCTCTTGTTCACGTCGTCGTTGGGGGCCAGCACCTTCTTCTCGTCGCTCAGCTGGCCACCCTGCAGCACGTGGCCGCGGTAGGCAATGACCTCGTTCACGTTCATGTTGCTCTGCGTGCCCGAGCCGGTCTGCCACACCACCAGCGGAAACTCCTTGTCGAGCTTGCCTTCCAGAATCTCGTCGGCCACACGCCCGATCAGCTCGGCTTTGTCGGCCGTGAGCACGCCGGCGTCGCGGTTGGTGAGGGCGGCGGCTTTCTTGAGGTAGGCGAAAGCGCGGATAATTTCCTTGGGCATCCGGTTGATGTCCTGGGCAATCTGGAAGTTGTCGATGCTGCGCTGGGTCTGGGCGCCGTAGTAGGCGTCGGCCGGCACCTGCACGGTGCCCATGGTGTCTTTCTCGGTGCGGAACTGAGTCATGCTCTGGGAAATGAGAAGCGGATAAGAGAACAGGAAAGGGCGCCGGCGGCCGGCCCGGCGCAAAAGTACGCAACTGCGTCCCGTACGCCACGGCCGCCCCAAAATTCTGCCGTCCGCCCCGCCCATCGGCCGCCGCCTGCGTATAGCCCAATAACCAACCAGACCCATCCCGCCATGAACAAGACCTTCGAAGACGAATCCGACGCGCTGTCGGCCCAGCCCGCGCAGCCCACCACCGCCCAGCCCGCTGCTACCACCACGCCCGCCGCCGACGGCCCGGCCGTGCCCGTAGCCGGCAACGGTGCACCCGACTACAGCCACGTAGAGCTGAAAACCCAGCCCGACCTACCCCGCGACGTCGAGCCCGGCGGCAGCGCCACCGAGGCGGCCAGCGGCGGCGGCTACAGCGGCTAGGGACTTTATTGAATAGTCAAAAAAGGGAAGTCCGACAGCATCAAGTGCTGTCGGACTTCCCTTTTTATTCTGGCCTTCTATCGGCCTTGCTCTTAAAACGAGTAGTTCAGCGAAGCTTTAATCACCCGGTTCTGGGCGTTGAAACGGCCGTTCTTGTCCAGCGTCGACAGGCCGTAGTCGTAGCCGGCGCTCAGCCCGAAGCCGCCATCGAACTGGTAGCCCAGGCCCCCGACCACCGCCAGATCGACGGGGCGGAACTGGCTTTTCACGTCGAAGTCGGTTTTGAAGGCGCTAAAGCCCAGGGCGCCGGCTTCCACCCGCACCTTGTTGCTGACCAGAAACGAGGCCTGGGGCCCGGCAAACAGGTAGAAGCCCGGCGTCAGATAGCCCTTGAAGAGCACCGGCACGTCGATGTAGGCCATGCGGGAAGTGGCCGTCACGCGGGCATTGAGGAAGTCGAAGCTCTCGAAGGGCAGCGTGCCCACCAGCCTGGCGCCCTTCTCCGAGTAGCCCACGCCGGGCTCGATGGCGAAGCCGGGGCTGATGGGGATGGTAGCGTAGACGCCGGCGCTCAGGCCGGGCTTCATTTCCTTGGTCACGGCCCCGTTGGTGTAGCCGGCCACGTCCATCACGCTCTGCACCGCGTCGCCTGACCAGTCGGAGACGTTAACGCCGGCCCGCAGGCCGAACTTTACGCCCGGCGTCGCCGAGGTGGCGCGCGGCGGGGCCGAGTACACGGGCCGGATCGGGGCGCCGGAATATGGCCGGCGTACCTGGGCCTGGGCCACGGAAAACGAAGCGGAAAGCAGCAGCGCGGCCGTAGCCAGACGCCCGAACAGGCTTGGGGAGTTCATAGCAAAAAGGGAAAGCAGGGAAGATGAAACCAGAAGAACCCGCCCCGGAGCAGCGCGCATTGCCGGGCCGGCATTCGGGAGGGGTAAATGGCAAAACCATACCAACCCCAACCCCTCATCGACGCGCGAAAAACATCGGTCTTCTAAGTCAGGCACTTGCTATCAGACCACATCGACCAGCCCGGCGAAACTCCCGACGAAAAGCCCAGCGGCCTGCCAAGCGAAAAGTCCCCATTCGGCCCGTGGACTTAGCGCCGGCCGCAGAGCAACGGCAGAACAGCCGCGTAGCGGCGGCAGGATTGTAACCCCAGCGCCGTTTGACCGGCAGCGCCGCGTAGCGGTGCCAGAGGTGCCGACGGTTGCCATACCGCTGCACGGCACCCCGGAGGCAGCTCCTTTAGGCCGTTGCGCAGCTGCCCCCCAACTTGGAAGTCCAAGAAGCTTAAGCTATTGAACGAGGTAGAAACGCATGCCTGCGTCTCGCCGGACGTGCCATGTGGGGGTCATTCAGCGAAGAGACGCAAGTGGGCGCCCCACAGCGTTCCGCCGGTGCTTTGGCTAACGTAACCAGCCTCTTATATATACCAGCCTCTTATATATAATAGAGAGGGCCAACCTACTCAGGCTGGCCCTCTCCATGTTCTACGGATTTCACTCCTGAAGTCAGAACACTACCGATATTTCCACTACCTGGTCGGCGCGGCGGCCGTTGGCGGCGCCGGGCTGCCAGGCGGGGCCCTCGCAGAGCAGGCGGATGGCTTCCGCGTCGTAGTCGTCGCGCATGCCTTTCAGGATCTTGAAGTTCTCCAGCTTGCCGGCGGCCGTCACGGTAAACTTCAGGCGCACCGAGCCTTCCAGAGCCTGGGCAGGGGCCTCGGGCTTGAAGTCTTTTTCGTGGTGCAGGTACTCGCGCAGCGCCCGGTAGCCACCCACCGGCTGTGGACTGATGATGACGGCCGGCGGCAAGCTGACTTTACGGTCGGCGCTTTCCTCCCGCAATGCGTTGCTTTTCGCCTTGCTCATCTTTGCCGTCGCCAGCATGCCCGTGGCTACGGTGTCGGGGGCTACGGCGGCGGGCTGCGCGCGGCCGGCCGCCGGCGCGGGGGCTGCCGCTGCTACCGGAGCCGCCCGGTCCTGGGTTTCCGCAGCTCGCTCAGTCTGCATCACCGCCAGGTCGGCCCCGGCGCGGCTATCCGACACGGCAGCCGTGGTAGCAGCAGCCGGCGGCGCGGCTGGGCTTGGCCGGCGGGCATAAGCGACGCGGCGGGCGGCGGGGGCCACAATGCGTGGAGCCTGGATGGCGGCCGGCGGCGTGGCGGCTATTTCGGCTTCGGGAGCAGCGGCTGGCCGGGCTGTTTCCACCGCCACCGGCGCCGACATTTTCGGCGGCGCAGCCGAAGAAGAAGCAGGCGGCGGAGGCGTCGTGGTTGTGGTGGTAACTACCGACTGGGAGTCGAGGGCTGGGCGCGAGGGGCGCAGGCCAAACCAGGCGGCAGTGCTCAGCACGAGTAGCAGCAGCACGGCCGCCGCGGCCCGCCACGCTAATGCCCCGCGCCGGGGCGCGGCTTCCGCGGCCACGCGCTGGTGCAGGCGGGTGCGCAGAGTGGCCAGGGCGGCTTCGGTCGTGGCGGCATCGGTGGCGGCAAGGCCCTCCAGCACGTCGGCGCAGCGGGCGCAGGTGAGGGTGTGGGCCTCAATGCGGTGTTGCTCAGCGGCGGGCAGCGCACCGGCCACGTACTGCCGCAGCAGCAGCAGCGGCAGGTGCCCGGCCGGGTCGGCGGGCAGCTGCGGGGGCGTCGGAGGCTGGTTAGCGGGCCGCATTGGAGTTGGGGGCTGAGTCGAGGTAGCGTTTAAGGTTGCGCCGGCCGTTTTGCAGGTGGCTTTTCACGAGGCCCAGGTCGAGGCCGGTGGCCCGGGCAATGTCCCGGTAGCATTGCTTTTCGAGGTAAAACAGTTCCAGGCAGCGGCGCTGGGCGGCGGGCAGGTCGGCCATGGCTTGCTCCAGGGCCTGCAAACGGGTTTCGGTGAGTTCTTGATCTTCAGCATCATCGGTCAGATGCCCGGAGCCCGCCGATTCCACACCGGCGGCATCCGGAAATTGCACCAGCACCGGCCCGCTCTCCGGCCCGGCCCGCTGCCGGGCCCGCAGAATCATCAGACAGTGGTTGCGGGCAGTGGCGTGCAGCCAGGCCGGGAAGTTGTCGACCTCGTGGCGGCGTAGCGTGTCGAGCAGCTTCTCGAAGAGTTGCATTACGGCATCCTGGGCGTCTTCGTCGGGGCGCAGGTACTTGCGGCAGATGGCAAATACCGTGGGCATGTGCCGCTCGTAGAGCACGCCCAGGTCGGCTACGGCGCCCTGCTGGCGGTAGCGCGTGAGCAGCTCCGCATCGGAAAGCTCGGTGGGCGACGAAGGACGGCGTTTGAAAAACATGCGGGCAAAGCAGACTCGAAAGGTACGCATTTGGGCGCGCCAACGCACGCGCCTGGGCGCGGCAGAATCGGGACTTTAGGGGAGCCAACCAGCTGTTTGGGCCCCGGCAGAGGCCGGACTGTCCCAAATTCGGGGCCGCCCAAAAATATTTTACCCGCGCCGTGTGGAATCCCCGCGCCGGGCGCATCAGACTGACAATTATCCTTTTCCCGTCTGTGCTTATGAAAAACCTGCTTCTCCTCTGCGCCGCCGGCCTGCTGCTCAGCCCGGCCCTGGCCCAGCACTCGCCCAAGGTTATCAACCGCCGCCAGCCCCTGGCCGCCCCGCTGCCCGACACGCTCACCGTGCGCGGCCGCGTCACGGACCACAACACCGGCCAGGGCCTGCCCGGCGCGTCGATCCTGGTAAAAGGTACAACACTCGGCACTGCAAGCAACGCCGACGGCATGTATCGGCTCCTAGTGTCGAGGAGTGCTGCCACGTTGGTTTTCAAGCAGCTTGGCTACGTGCAGCAGGAGCGGCCCATTCCGGTTTCGGGCATCGTAAACGTGGCGCTGGCCGCCGACGCCAGGCAGCTCAACGAGGTGGTCGTAACCGGCGGGAGTAGCATGAGTGGCCGGCAGTCGGCGGGGAGGCCGCGGAAAAGTAAAGACCGCAAGAGTGCACCTGTTGCAGCAGATGTATTCTTCGATTCCGCACCTCCCCGCCCTGCGCCGGGTGCCGGGGAAGGCTACGCCAGCCTGACCGAAAACGGCTTCCACACCGCCCAGAAAGACCCGCTCAGCACCTTTTCCATTGATGTGGATGCGGCCTCCTACAGCAACGTGCGGCGCTTTCTCAACCAGGGCCAACGCCCCCCGCAGGACGCGGTGCGGGTGGAGGAAATGCTCAACTACTTCCCCTACGACTACCCCCAGCCCACCGGCGCCGACCCGTTTTCGGTGACCACGGAGCTGGCCGTGTGCCCCTGGAACCCCGACCACCAGCTGCTGCACGTGGGCCTGCAGGGCCGCCGCGTGGCCACCGACAAGCTGCCGCCGGCCAACCTGGTGTTTCTGCTCGACGTGTCGGGCTCGATGGCTGAGTCCGATAAGCTGCCGCTGGTGCAGGCCGCCCTGCGCCTGCTGGTCCGCGAGCTGCGGCCCCAGGACTGCGTGGCGCTGGTGGTGTATGCCGGCGCAGCCGGACTGGTGCTGCCCAGCACGCCCGGCAGCCAGCGGGACGAAATTTTGGCCGCCATCGACCAGCTCAGCGCGGGCGGCTCTACGGCCGGCGGCGCGGGGCTGCGGCTGGCCTACGGCGTGGCCCGGCAGCAGTTTCAGCCGGAAGGCAACAACCGCGTGATTCTGGCCACCGACGGCGACTTCAACGTGGGCGAAAGCAGCGACGCCGCCATGGAGCGCCTCATTACCGAGGAGCGGGAGTCGGGCGTGTTTCTGACGGTGCTGGGCGTGGGCCAGGGCAATCTGCAGGATAGCAAGATGGAGCGCCTCGCCGACAAGGGCAACGGCAACTACGCCTACCTCGACAACCTCGACGAGGCCCGGCGGGTGCTGGTGCGGCAGTTTGGCGGCACGCTCTTCACCATTGCCAAGGACGTGAAGCTCCAGCTTGAATTCAACCCTGCCCGCGTAGCCCAGTACCGGCTTATCGGCTACGAAAACCGCGCCCTGGCCGCCGAGGACTTCAACAACGACCGCAAAGACGCCGGCGAGCTGGGCGCGGGCCACACCGTAACGGCCCTCTACGAGCTGATTCCGCCCGGCGCCCCCGCTCCCGTCGATGCCCTGAAGTACCAGCCCAACCCTACTCCGCCGACGCCCGCCCCCACCTCGGCCGAGGTGATGACCGTGAAGCTGCGCTACAAGCAGCCCCAGGGCCACACGAGCCAGCTGCTGGAGCGCACGTTGCGCGGCCCGGCCGGCCCGGTGGAAAAGGCCTCTGAAAATCTGCGCTTCGCCGCTGCCGTGGCCCAATTCGGCATGCTGCTACGCGGGTCCGAGCACCGGGGCGCGGCCACTTACCAAAGCACCGAGCAGCTGGCCCAAGCCGCCCGCGGCCACGACGCCGACGGCTACCGCGCCGAGTTCGTGCGGCTGGTGAAGCTGGCCGAGGGCCTCAGCCCCGCCGCCGGGGCCGTGGGTGCCCGCTAAGCCAGCCGCCCTTTTCTTTCAGTATCCTATCCAATTCTGCTAGCATGTCCAAGCCCGCTATTTCTCTCCGGATTCCAACTCCCTGCGCCGAGCCGTGGGCCGCCATGACGCCCCAGGGCGCGGGCCGGCACTGCGCCAGCTGCCAGAAGGTCGTCATCGACTTCACCCAGAAAACCGACGCCGAAGTCCTAGCCATTCTCCGGGCGGCGGCCGGTGGCGGCACCTGCGGCCGGTTTCGGGAAAACCAGCTGGACCGGCCCCTGCACCAGCCGGTGCCGGCCCGCCCGAGCCGCTGGTCGACGGCGGTGGCCGCCACGGTGGCGCTGCTGGCCGGCCGGAGCTTCTTGGCCCCCGAAGCCCACGCTCAGGCACCGGTAAGTCAGCACCCGGTTTTTGGCCGTAAAATCTCGGAACCGGATGTGCTCCGGTTCAAGAAAAGCCGGCCCGCGGAAAGCGTCAAGGGCGAAATTTCGGAAGTAGCCGTGGCCGACTCCATCTTCCGCACCCAGGTCAGCGGGCAGGTGGTGGATGGTATCGGCACGCCTTTACCAGGAGTTACGGTACTGCTCCAGGGCACTACGCACGGTACCTCTACTGATTCTCAGGGTCGTTTCCTGCTAATAGTTGGCGCTTCCGAGCAACAGTATCCTATTGCGTTTTCTTCTATTGGCTATTCCAGCATTATCTGTCCTCAGCCTACTACAAGTCAGCCATTGCAAATTGTGTTGAAAGAGAGCTTGGAGGCTACGATGGGAGTTATAGTAGTAGGAGGTGCTCAAGGCTATTATCCTCCTATCTACACGCCCCGGGGCCTATGGCTCCGCGTAAGCAGTATTCCCCATCGGGTCAGCAACTTATTCCGCTAGAGCTTTCCATCCGACTCCCGCTTTCCCGACGCAACGCAACCTCCAGCCCGGCGACTGAAGGGCCCGTGGTTTGGGGGCCGCGCAGGGAAAGGGAGCCGGCCTGAGCAGTACTTATTTCTAACCGCGTTATGCCTATCCAAAACTCCTGACCAGTCGTGAGCTGGTCGGGAGTTTTTATGGGCGGCCAGCCCAGCGGCTATACCCGACTTTCTATTGTTCAATTGCCGTCACTTTGTTTTAGCCCGAATTATATTACAAAAAAGCGCGGCCGACCGGGTTACGTATGGCGGTCTGTTGGTATAAACAACCACTAAGCGGCGCCGCTTTCGCAGTATTACTCTCCCGCAGGTGCTCTGTCCGCAGAGCTCTTCCGCCCCCGGCCCAGCCCTGTCCGCCCGCGACGAACCGAGCTGCGCCCCGCATCTTTTCCTGGAAAAGTTCTGAATTCAGAGTTCTGAGTTCAGCGGCGGAAGCATGGCCTTCGCGAAGAGTCAGTCCATTCTTTCCCAACCTTCGACTCCTATGAACCTATTCCGCTTGCGGCCCTTGTGGCTGCTGGCCGGTGGCTTGCTGCTGCCCGCCTGTACCCAGCAATACTCCACCGACCAGGTAGAAGCCGAAGCAGCCACCGTGTACGAGCTGCCGCCCCAGGCCGCGCCGACCGATGCCGCCGCCCCGCCCGTGGTCAATACCGAGTCGTACGCCCGGCTGCCGGAAAACCGCTTCGAGGATGCCCGCCAGACTCCGCTCAGCACCTTCGCCATCGACGTCGATCCGGCCTCCTACAGCAACGTGCGGCGCTTTCTGACCCAGAACCGCCAGCTGCCCCCGCCCGAGGCCGTGCGCATTGAGGAGCTAATCAACTACTTCCACTACGACTACCCGCAGCCCCAGCGCCCCGACGCCCCGGCCACGCTGAACGCGGAAGTGGCCCGCTGCCCCTGGAACCCGGCGCACCAGCTGGTGCTGGTGGGCGTGCAGGGCCGTGAGGTGCCCACCTACGCACTGCCCCCGGCCAACCTGGTGTTTCTGCTCGACGTGTCGGGCTCGATGCAGGCCGAGGACAAGCTGCCGCTGCTCCAGGCCAGCCTGCGCCAGCTAGTGCACACCCTGCGCCCCCAGGACTACGTTTCGATAGTCGTGTATGCCGGCGCGGCAGGCCTGGTGCTGCCGCCCACGCCGGGCAGCCGGCCCCAGGAAATCCTGCGCGCCCTGGACGGGCTGGAAGCCGGCGGCTCCACGGCGGGCGGCGAAGGACTGCGGCTGGCCTACCAGGTAGCCCGCCAGCAGGCCCGCCCCGGCACCAACAACCGCATCATCCTGGCCACCGATGGCGACTTCAACGTGGGCGAAAGCAGCGACGCGGCCATGGAGCAGCTCGTCACCCAAGAGCGGGAGTCGGGCGTATTTTTGTCGGTGCTGGGCTTCGGCGAAGGCAACCTGCAGGACAGCAAGATGGAAGTGCTGGCCGACAAAGGCAACGGCAACTACGCTTACATCGACAACCTGAACGAGGCTCGGCGGGTGCTGGTCCAACAGTTTGGCGGCACGCTCTTTACCCTGGCCAAAGACGTGAAGGTGCAGGTCGAGTTCAACCCGGCGCTGGTGCAGCAGTACCGCCTCATCGGCTACGAAAACCGCCTGCTGGCCGCCGAAGACTTCAACGACGACCGCAAAGACGCCGGCGAGCTGGGTGCGGGCCAGCAGGTGACGGCCCTCTACGAAGTGGTGCCCGCCAATGCGCTAGCCACGGGCAGCCTGCCCGCCACCGACCCGCTCAAGTATCAGTCGGCCCAGCCCGGCTACGGCCCGGCCCGCGCCGACCACAGCGCCGAGCTGCTCACCGTGAAGCTGCGCTACCAGGCGCCCCAGGGCAGCACGAGCCAGCTGCTGTCGTTGCCGGTGCTCAGCAGTGCCGCGCCCGTGGAGCAAGCCTCCGACAACCTGCGCCTGGCCGCCGCCGTGGCTCAGTTCGGGATGCTGCTGCGCCAGTCCGACTACCGGGGCACGGCCAGCTTCGGGGCGGCCCGCAGCCTGGCCGCCGGTGCCAGCCGCCGGGACCAGGACGGGGCCAAAGCAGAATTTCTGCAGCTCCTGGATGCGGCCCAGAGCCTGAGCACCGAAAGCGCCGCAAGTCCCGACTACCGCCGCTATTAGCCGGGAAAACCGGTGGAAAAGACCGCGCCGGAGCGGGTAGAGCGGCCACGCACGGCAAATTTTTCTTGCCGACTAACGCTTGTTATCCAGGAATCCTTTTTCACCTTTGGCCCGTTCCAACCCCGAACTCACGATGCGCACCTGCTCGGCCCAGTATTACTTTAGCTACTACTTTTTTTACGCCAACGCGTAGAAACGAGGCCGTATGCAGCATCCCTGACCATACTTCGAAAAGAGCCTCTCGCACCCCGGGAGGCTCTTTTTTTTATTTCATTGCCCCGAGTACCATGTCCGTCCAGCACTTCTTTTATTACGGGTTTACTTACCGCTTCTACCCGAAGCCGCGGCTGCCCTATTGCCTGGCCTGACCTCCTCAGGAACCCCAGCAACCAACCAGGGCCCCGCACACGGAGGCCCTTTTTTATTGCCTTTTCCTTCCGCTCATGCTTTCACCCGTCGCCATTCAGGGCTTTGCCGGCAGCTTCCACGAAATAGCCGCCCGCCACTACTTCGGCCCCGCTACGCCCACCGCGCCCTGCGCCACGTTTGGGGAAGTGGTGCGGCAGGTAGCCGGCGGCACGGCCGGCCACGGGCTGATGGCCATTGAGAATTCCATTGCCGGCAGCATCCTGCCCAACTACACGCTGCTGCGCAAGGCCGACCTGCGCATCACCGGCGAAGTGTACCTGCACATCCGCCAGCACCTGATGGCGCTGCCCGGCCAGCAGCTTACCGATTTGCTCGAAGTGCACTCCCACCCCATGGCCCTGCTGCAGTGCGCCGACTTCCTGAACCAGCAGCGGCACTGGCGGCTGGTCGAGACGGAGGATACAGCCCTGAGCGCCCAGCGCATCCGGGAAGGCAACCGGGCTGGTATTGCCGCCGTGGCCGGGGCCCGGGCTGCTGAGCTGTTCGATCTGGAAATAGTGGCGGCTGACATTCACGCCGAGAAAAAGAACTACACCCGTTTTCTGGTGCTGGCCCGGCCCGAAGACGCGCCGGCCGTGGCCGAGCCCAACAAGGCCTCGCTCTACTTCCATACCGCCCACACCCAGGGCAGCCTAGCCCGGGTGCTGGTGCGCATTGCCGACCAGGGCATCAACCTTTCCAAGCTGCAGTCGTGCCCCAAGCCGGGCGGCACCTGGCACTACTACTTCCACGCCGACCTCGAATTCGACGACCCGGCCCAGCTCACCGCCGCCCTGCGCGACATCGAGCCCGTGACGGAAAAAGTGCAGGTGCTGGGCCTCTACCGCAAAGGTGAAACTCACTGAGAGGCACTAAGACTCCACCAGGCCAGAACGCCCCGCCGCCCGTCCTACTACCTAAGTCTTCCTACCTAAATCCTCATGAACCTCTCCGTCGCCAGCCGCCTGCAGCACACCAGCGAGTACTACTTCTCCCGGAAGCTGCGCGAAATTGACGCGCTGAATCAGACCGGCGCCCCGGTTATCAACCTCGGCATCGGCAGCCCGGATTTGCCGCCGCACCCGAGCGTGGTGGCAGCCCTGACTACCGCCGCCCAGCAGCCTAACACCCACGCCTACCAGAACTACAAGGGCGTCCCGGCCTTGCGGCAGGCCATGGCGGGCTGGTACCAGCGGCAGTACGGCGTGGCCCTAGACCCCGACGCGGAAGTGCTGCCCCTGCTCGGCTCCAAGGAAGGCATCATCCACGTGAGCATGACGTTTCTGGAGGCCGGCGACGAGGTGCTGATTCCCAACCCCGGCTACCCGGCCTACCGCGCCGCCGCCCAGCTCAGCGGCGCCACGGCCGTGGAGTACGACCTCACGGCTGAAAACCACTGGCTGCCCGACCTCGACGCGCTGGCCCAGACCGACCTGCGCCGGGTGAAGCTGATGTGGGTCAACTACCCGCACATGCCTACCGGCACGGCCGCCACGCCGGCGTTTTTCGAGCGGCTGGTGGCCTTTGCCACGGCCCACGGCATTCTGCTGGTCCACGACAATCCGTACAGCTTCATCCTGAACACTGCCCCGCCCCAAAGCCTGCTGGCGGTGCCGGGGGCGCGGGAAGTGGCGCTGGAACTGAACTCCTTGAGTAAGTCGCACAACATGGCGGGCTGGCGCGTGGGCATGCTCGTGGGCCGCGCCGACCTGCTCCAGGAAGTGCTGCGCTTCAAGAGCAACCTCGACTCGGGCATGTTTTTGCCGGTGCAGCTGGCCGCCGTGGCCGCCCTGCAGCTCGACGCCGCCTGGTACGAGGAACTGAACGCCCACTATCGGGCCCGCCGGGAGCTGGTCTTCGAGCTGCTCGACACCATCGGCTGCCCCTACGAGCGGCACCAGGTGGGCCTGTTCGTGTGGGCCGCCGTACCGGCCGGGTACGCCGACGGCTACGCCCTGAGCGACGAGCTGCTGCTTGCGGCCCGGGTATTTCTGACGCCCGGCGGCATCTTCGGCTCCAACGGCAACGGCTTTATCCGGGTCAGCTTGTGCCAGACCACGGACGTGCTGCGGGCAGCCTTAACGCGGGTGAAGAGTGACTGGCTGAATGAGCGAATAGCCGATCAACAGCCCCAGAAATCATGAGCCATTCCCCTATTGCCTCCTTTTCGCCTTCTCCCATGATGACAGTCACGATAATTGGCCTCGGCCTGATTGGCGGCTCCCTGGCCATCAGCCTGCGCGACAAGGGCCTCGTCACCCACCGCATCGGCGTGGACCTGAGCGCCGATAACCGGCAGCAGGCCCTGGCGCTGGGCCTCATCGATGAAGCCGGCACTGACCTGGCCGCCGCCGTGCGCCGCGCCGACTTGGTGGTGGTGGCCGTGCCCATGGACGCCATGCTCACCGTGCTGCCCCAGGTGCTCGACGCCGTGGACCGGCAGGTGGTTATCGACGTGGGCTCCACCAAATCGATGCTGCTGGCCGCCGTGGCGGGGCACCCGCGGCGGGGCCGGTTCGTGGCCGTGCACCCGATGGCGGGCACCGAGCACTCCGGCCCGGCGGCGGCCGTGGCGGACCTATTCGAGGAGAAGACGCTGGTAATCTGCGACGCGGCCCAGAGCGACGCCGACGCCGTGACGCGGGTAGAAGAGTTGTTCACCCAGCTCAACATGCGCATCGAATACCTCGACGCCGCCGCCCACGACCTGCACACGGCCTACGTGTCGCACATTTCTCACATCACCTCCTTTGCTCTGGCCCTCACGGTGCTGGAAAAAGAAAAGGAGGAGCAGCAGATTTTCGCTTTGGCCAGCGGCGGCTTCGCCTCCACGGTGCGCCTGGCCAAAAGCTCGCCCGACATGTGGGTGCCCATCTTCCGCCAAAACCGGGTGAACGTGCTCGACGTGCTCGATGAGCACATCAAGCAACTCCAGCACCTGCGCCAACTCATTCATACCGAAGATTTCCCCGCCGTCTACCAGCAGATTCAGCAGGCGAATCTGATTAAGAAGATCTTGAAGTAAGAAGCGTGAATACCAGGGACCTAGCTCTGAAAAGGCCCTACCCAACTCTCCCCCGCAAACCTCAAACCCAACATACGCATGCAATCCGCACTTTTCAACCGCCAGCCCGATGACAAGCCCTACTTGATTTCCGGGCCTTGCTCAGCCGAAACCGAGGAGCAGGTCCTCGACACCTGCCAGCGCCTGGCCGCCACGGGCAAGGTGCAGGCCCTGCGCGCCGGCATCTGGAAACCCCGCACCAAGCCCGGCGGCTTCGAAGGCGTGGGCACCAAGGGTTTGCCCTGGCTCAAGAAAGCCAGTGAGCTGACCGGCCTGCCCATTGCCGTGGAAGTGGCCACCGCCAAGCACGTTGAAGACTGCCTGGCCTTCGGCGTCGATATTCTGTGGGTGGGCGCCCGCACCACCGGCAACCCGTTTTCGGTGCAGGAAATAGCCAACGTGCTGCGCGGCGTGCAGGTGCCGGTGCTGGTCAAGAACCCCATTCACCCCGAACTGGAGCTGTGGGTGGGTGCCGTGGAGCGCCTGCAGAAAGCCGGCCTGGAGCAGGTGGGCCTCATCCACCGGGGCTTCAGCTCCTACGGCAACACCGACTTCCGCAACGCGCCCATGTGGCACCTGCCCATCGAGATGAAGCGCCGCCACCCCACCATGCCCCTGCTCTGCGACCCCAGCCACATCTGCGGCCGCCGCGACACGCTCTTCGCCGTGGCCCAGCAGGCCCTGAACCTGGGCTTCGACGGCAACATGATTGAAAGCCACCAAAACCCCGACGCGGCCTGGAGCGACGCCAAGCAGCAGATTACGCCCGAAGTGCTCAAGGACCTGATTCAGGACCTGGTGTGGCGTCACGAAACCACCGACCAGCGCGAGTTTCTCACGGCGCTGTCGGGCCTGCGGGAGCAAATCAACCAGCTCGACGCCGAAATTATCCAGCTGCTGGGCCGCCGTATGGGCGTAGCCGAGAAAATCGGGGTCTATAAGAAGGAAAACGACATCACCATCCTGCAAACCAGCCGCTGGAATGAGGTACTGGAGCGCGCCCAGCGCCAGGGCGGCTCGGTAGGCCTCACCCCGGAGTTCGTGGAGCAGTACCTGGCCGCCGTCCACCTCGAATCCATCAACCGCCAGAACGGCGTGATGAACGGGTAGACCAGCTGCCAGTAAAAAAGGAGCGTCCGGCCAAGGCATAAGCCTTGACTGGACGCTCCTTTTTGCTCCATTCAGCAGTGCTAACGGGTTGCCGGGGCGCTTTAGCTTTCGAAATAGTGCCCCTGCTCCAAGTCAGCTAGCAGGCCCGGGTGGGTAGGGTGCCAGTTAAGCCACTGCTGAGTGAGCGTGCTGGAAGCGGCCATATCCATCCCGGCGAAACTGCCCATCCAGCCGAAATGGTCGGCCGCCTGCTCGACCGGTTTCGACACCACTGGTACGTTCAGGTGCCGGCCGATAAGGGCGGCCAGGTCGCGGAACGGGATTCCCTCGTCGGCCGCGCCGTGGTAGCGCGCCCCGGCCTGGCCCTGCTCCAGCGCCAGTCGAAACAGCTGGGCAGCATCGCGCCGGTGCACCGCCGGCCAGCGGTTCAGCCCCTCGCCCACGTAGGCCGACTCACCCTTTTGCCGGGCCAGCCCGATGAGGTAAGGCACGAAGCCTTGGTCGCCGGCGTCGTGCACCGAGGAAGCCAGCCGCACCACCGAGGCCCGCACGCCCTGCGCCACCAAGGCCAGCGCCGCCGGCTCCGAGGTGCGGCCCACGCCGGCGGGCACGTCCTGCTCAGTGCTCAGGCGCCCCGTCGAAAGCCCCGCCAGCCCGGCCGTAACCACCAGGGGGCGCTGGGAGCCGGCCAGCGCGGCCCCCAGGGTTTCGATGGCCCGGTGGTCGACGGCGGCAGCCTTCTGATATTGCGAGAAGTCGTGAATAAACGCCAGGTGGATAACCCCATCAGCTGCCTCCGCGCCGCGCCGCAGGCTGTCCAGGTCTTCGAGCGTACCCCGGTGCACCTCCACGCCGGCCGCAGCCAGCTTTTGGGCACCCTCGTCGGAGCGGGTCAGGCCGAGCACCTGATGGCCCGCGCCCAATAATTCCTGAATAACGGCGGACCCGATAAAGCCCGTCGCGCCAGTTAAGAAGACTCGCATATGCTGGTTGTTTTAAGAGTGGTGAAGTACGCCACAAAGGTGGGGCGCAACTAGGGCCGCCGGCTTGCGCGGGGCAAACCATCTGCTGAATAATTCAAACATTCCTATTACTCCCGGAAGGCGCCGGGCGCCTGGCCGGTCTGGCGCTTGAAGAAATTACAGAAATGCGCCGTGTCGGCGAAGCCCAGGCTGTCGGCAATTTCCGACACGCTCCAACTGGTGTGCCGGAGCAGCATCCGGGCTTCCTGAGCCACCCGGCTGCCGATGAGCCGGGTGGTGGTGTGGCCGGTGGTTTCCTTCAGCACCCGGTTGAGGTGATTGACGTGCACAGCCAGCTGGTCGGCGTAGTCGGTGGCGGTGCGCAAGCGCAGGCGCTGCCGGGGGCTTTCGAGGGGAAACTGACGCTCCAGTAACTCGGCAAACTGGGCCGTGACCCGCGCCGAAGCCGAGTGCGCCGGCGCCAGGGCCGGGTGAGGAAAGAGCTTCTGCCCCCGGTGAGTCAGCTCTAGCAGGTAGGCGCGCAGCAGGTCGTACTTGTAGGCGTAGTCGGAGGTGATTTCCTGCGCCATCTTCTGAAAAACTTCTTCCAGCGCCGCATACTCGGCGGCCGTCACCCGCACCACCGGGCAGGTGCCGGGCTGAAAAACCGGCAGTTCGTCCAGCACGACGCCACTTTTGGCGGGTAGCAAAAACTCGTCGGTGAAGACGCAGAAGTACCCGACCTGTGCCAGGTCGTGGGGCAGCCAGCGGTAGGGCACGCGGTGCGAGGCAAACCACAGCGCGTCGTACTCGACCTCCACGGCCTGGTCGGCGTACTCGACCCGGCTGCGCCCGCGAATCAGGCTGATTTTGTAGAAAGCCCGCCGGTCAAACGTCATCGGGGGCCGGTCGCGGTAGCCGACCATCAGGTCGGCCACGTTGAAGACGTTGAACTGCCCAGCTTCCCGCTGCACGCCCGGCGGCCGCAGCAGATCGGGCGCGGCTTCGGCGCCGAGCGTGATTTTGGCTTGCAGCTCTTCGAAGGAGTTATTTTTCATAGCAGGCAGTTGTAAAAATCAAAGGTAGGCATCCGCCGCTGTTTGCCTGCTGCCGGCCGAGGTTATCCGGAGCGTGTGCTGCCGGCCACTTATTGAGCCGCTTTTGACGTGTAGCTCCGGCCTACTTGCCGGATCGGCTCATCGCACGCCCAGCGCCGTTCAGTGCTACTGCCTACGGCGGGCGGCCCCCAAAAGTCGCGCGCATCAGACTTCTAAACGCCGGAGCTTTTCCCCAAAACCAGCTCCCAAAGTCACTACAGGGCGGAAATTCAGGTTTTGCGCCGGACTTTGCCCAAAGCTGCCCGCGGGCCGGATATCGGGCGGGGCGTTGGCCGGCCGCGGAAATTGGCCGTACTTAGACCCATGCTGTTTTACACCGTTATGAAGCCCGTGGTGCAGGTGGCGCTGCGCGTGTTTTTCCGCCGCCTCGAAATCCGCCACCGGGAGCGACTGGATGCGCCGGGCCCGATGATGCTGGTTTCCAACCACCCCAACACGCTCATGGACCCGCTCATTGCGGCGGCCAACCGGCGCGCGCCCATTGCCTTTTTGGCCAAGAGCACGTTTTTCAAGAACCCCGTTTCGCGGGCCATCTTCACCTCCGGCAACTGCATCCCGATTTACCGCCGCCAGGATGCCGAAAGCGGCGACGCTGGCGTGACGCCCGCCGAGCTGGCCCAGCGCAACGAGGCCGCCTTCGGGCAGTGCTACAACTACTTCGACAAGGGCGGCAGCATCATGATTTTTCCCGAGGGTACCAGCGTGAGTGAGCGGCGCCTGCGGCCCCTCAAAACCGGCGCGGCCCGCATTTCGCTCGGTGCCGAAGCCCGCCACGACTTCAAGCTGGGCCTGCGCATCCTGCCCATCGGCAACAACTACTTCGACCCCAGCCGCTTCCGCTCCGACGTGTTTGTGAACATCGGCAAGCCCATCGTGGTGGCCGACTACGCCGACGCCTACCGCGCCGACCCCGAGGCCGCCGCCGACGCGCTGACCGAGGAAATCCGGCGGCGGCTGGAGCAGCGCCTTATCATTACCCGCGACGCGGCCGAGGATGAGCTGGTGCTCCAGATTGAGCGCACCTTCGGCGAGCATCTCGTGCCCGACGACGAGGAAACGCTCTACGACAACTTCCTGCTCAGCCGCACCCTGCTCGATGCCGTGCCCTACTTCGAAAAGCACGACCCCGCTCGCCTCACCCAGGTGCGCGAGAAGCTCAGCAGCTACCTGCTCGACCTTGACCGGCTGCGCCTCACCGACGAGGCCCTGGAATCGGGCAAGGGGCGCGGGCAGCGCTGGACGCGGGCCACGGTGTCGGGCCTCAAGCTGGTGCTGGGGTTGCCGCTGTACCTGTACGGACTGCTCAACAACTATATTCCCTACATCCTGCCTTCGCTCATTGCCAAGCGCGCCACCAAGGACCTGGAATTCGTGGCGCCCATTATGATGGTGACGGGCATCCTCACCTTCGGCCTGTGCTACGCCGGGCAGATCGGGCTGGTGCACCACTTCACCCACAGCTGGCTCTGGACGGCGCTGTACGCGCTGAGCCTGGCTCCCGCCGGCTTTTACGCCCTGAGCTACTGGAACAACCTGCGCACCCGTCTGCGCCGTCTGCGCGCCTTGAAGCTGTTTCGCACCGAGCGGCCCACCATGGAAAGCCTGCTGCGCCAGCGCAACGACATCCTGCGCCTGCTCAGCGAGTCGCGGGCGGCTTACCTGGCGGCGGTAACCAGCGTTGAGGCGAAGCCGCTAGCCTAGCTGTATTCATAGAGTACCACACCAACTAGAACGTCCTACCCCGGCTTTGCGGAGTAGGACGTTCTGGTTGGCGTGGCTGTCAGCTGACGGCTAAAAATCGGCTTTCACCCCAATGGCCAGCGTCAGGATCTGGCCGAAATTCAGGCCCTTGGTATTTTGCACAAAGCTGATGGCGTACAGGTCATTGGTGCCTAGCTCGTAGTAGAGCGACACGGCGTGGGGCGCGCCGCCGCTACGGCTGGGCCGCAGGTAGGAAATGCGGCTGCCGGCCAGCGGCCCGACGCGGGTGTCGGTCGAAAACCAGTAGTAGCCTTTCTTGTACTGCCCGCGCTCCTCGTCGTTGATGGTGCCGTGGGTGTAGCTGAAGTACGCGCCCACGGTCAGGGGCTTGAGCTGCCACTGCTCGGCGAGGCGCACGGTGAAGGGCGAGTACATAAGCTTGGCCGACACCAACGACAGCGTGGAACCAGCAAAGCGCTTGGGCACGTAGCCCAGCAGAATGTCGGTTTCCAGCTTGTCCTGGGCAAACGTGTAGCCCGCGCCGGCCGCTACCATGCCGATGCCGCCGCCCGTCTGCACCATCAGGTGACGGGGGCGGTACCAGGGATGAGCGTACGTTTTGGCGGCCGGAGCCGGGGCCGTATCGGGGTCGGAGGCGTGGGCAGCGGGCAGGGCCAGGAGTCCGGCCGCGCAGAGAGTAAGGAGGCGCCGCATCGTTAGAATTTCACTTGTTTGAGGCGAAACTGCTTGTCGCCCCACACGGTCAGAATCACGTAGGCCCGCTTTTCGAAGCCGTAGGAGTTGATGTAGGTCACGCCGTCGTTGAAGGGCTGGCCGATGCTGAAGTCGTGGCGGTGGCCATTCATTTCGAATACCAGTTTGGGGGCCTCGCGCAGGGCCTGCACGTAGCTGCCGCTCAGGGCCGGGTCGAAGTCTTCGTCCTGGGGCGGCACGTGCGAAATCACGATCTGACGGCTGGCCCCGTCGAGGCTGCCGAGCTGCTGCCGCACCCAGGGCACGTTGGGCGTGCTGCCGTCGAAGTTGGTTTCGCGGCTGTTGGTATCGACCAAGACGAACTTCGTGTCGCCGTACACGAACGAGTAGTTCAGCGGCCCGAAGATGTGCTGGTAGGCCTCGCGGCCGTTGCCCACCGAGTCGTGGTTGCCGATAACGGTGACGTAGGGCACTTTCAGCTTGCGCAGGTGCGTATCGACCCAGCGCATTTCCCGGCCGAATCCGAAGTCGGAGATGTCGCCGGCCACAATCATAAACTGGATGCCGGGCTGCTGGTTCACGCTCTTCACCAAGTCCTCGGCCTCGTCGTAGAAGCGCTGGGAGTCGCCGGTGAAGACGAAGCGCAGGGTGTCGCCGGCGGGCAGGGGCTGCTGGCGCAGGCGCTCCAGGTTTTTGGCGGTCAGGTCGGTCTGGTCTTCGGGGGAGCGGAAATCATTGGGGCTAAATTCCAGCATCTCGCAGCCACTCAGGGCCAGGGCGGCCACGGCGGCCAGCAGGGCCTTCCGGGGTCGGAAGCGTAAAGGGTGTTTCATTACTCAGGCACTAAAAGGGCAACTACTTGGCCGTCCCACTTCGGGACGGTTTCGGCGCTATATACCTTTTGGGTAGCCTGGGTGTTTTTTCGCCCGCGCCTCGCTCAACGGCACGTTTCCAGCAAAACAGCCTTTGCGGGCGGACAATGGCTGTTTTTTCATCACCAACTAACCTTGATTTATTTCTGAGTTTCCAGTACAGAATCGGGAAACCACCAAAAAAATACCCGCCGAGCCACGGGGCCCGACGGGTATTCCGAGCGGTGCTTTTCGGGCTACTCGTCTAGGTACTGGTGCACGAACTTGATGGCCATGCTCCCTTCGCCTACGGCCGAGGCCACGCGCGCCATGGCTCCGGCGCGGCTGTCGCCGGCGGCGAAGATGCCCGGCACGCAGGTTTCGAGCAGGAAAGGCTCCCGGCCGCGCTTCCAGCTGGTGGGGTAGCGCGGGTCGGCCATCAGGTCGCGGCCGGTGAGCAGGTAGCCCTTGCCGTCGCAGAGCACGATGTCGCACACCCACTCGGTGCTGGGCTTGGCCCCGATGAACACGAACAGGGCGCGGGCGGGCCGCATCTCCGTCTGGCCATTATTATCGATGACGACTTCCTGCAGATGGTCTTGCCCGCGCACCTCTTTCACCTGCGAGCCGGGCAGAATCTCGATGTTGTCGGTCTGGGCAATCTGCTCAATCAGGTACGCCGACATGGACGCGGCCAACGACGCGCCCCGGATCAGGATGAACACCCGGCGAGCGTAGGTGGCCAGATACATGGCCGCCTGCCCGGCCGAGTTGCCGCCGCCCACGATGTACACGTCCTGCTCGTCGCAGGAGCGGGCCTCGGTGCGGGCCGCGCCGTAGTACACGCCCGCCCCGGTCAGGTGCTCGATGCCGGGCACTTCGAGCGTGCGGTAGCTTACGCCGGTAGTCAGAATGACGGCCCGGGCCTTCACCTCAGCTCCGCTGCTGAGCGTGAGCACCTTGTAGCCGTCCTGGATGCACAGGGCCGTCACTTCCTCGGGCAGAAACTCGGCCCCGAGGCGCAGGGCCTGGGTCCAGGCACGGTGGGCCAGTTCGGCTCCGCTCAGGCCGGTAGGAAAGCCCAGGTAGTTTTCGATGCGGGAACTGGTGCCCGCTTGTCCGCCCGGCGACTGGCGCTCCACAATCAGGGTTTTGAGCCCCTCGGAAGCCCCGTACACCGCCGAGGCCAGCCCCGACGGCCCAGCCCCGACCACTACCACGTCGTACAGGTCGGCCGCCGGCTTGGAGGGCAGCCCCATCTTCTCAACCAGGGCCGCGCGGCCGGGCTGGGCCAGCGCCTCCCCGTCGGGGCTGACGGTTACGGGCAGGTCGGCGGCGGTGAAGCCGGTGGTGGCCAGCAGCAGCTGGGCCTCGGGGTTGGTTTCGAAATCCAGCCACTGGAACGCCACCATGTAGCCGGCCAGAAAGTCCTTCAGCTCGTGCGACAGTGGCGACCATTGGAACCCGATGAGGCGCACGCCCTGAAACCGGGGCTTGTGCTGGGCCTGCCAGGCGGCCAGCAGGTCGTGGAGCGTGGGGTAGAGCAGCTCCTGCGGCGGGTCCCAGGGCTTGAGCAGGTAGTGGTCGAGGCGGGCATTGTTGATGGCGCGGATGGCGGCCTCGGTATCGGCGTAGGCCGTGAGCAGCACACGCTTGGCGTCGGGGTAGATGCCGCGGGCCTGCTCCAAGAACTCCACGCCTTCCATGCCAGGCATGCGCTGGTCGGCCAGGATGAGGGCCAGCGGCTCCTCCCGACGCTTCAGCTCCCGGAGCGTGTCGAGAGCTTCGGCCCCCGAGCTGGCGCGCAGCACCCGGTAGTCGCGGCGGAACTCGCTGCGCAGGTCCCGGTCGATGGCGCCCAGCACCTGCAAATCATCATCCACAGCGAGCAGGACAGGTTTCTTTTCCATAGTTCAGAGGCAGTTAGGCAGTTCGGGGGTACACTTGGGTTAATACAAATTTCAGGAGCAATCCGGGGCCGTTTAAGCTGGCGACTTGAGCGAAGGCACAGCGAAGCTACCCCGAAAGTATCCCGAAGGGACGGTGCCGGGAAATTACAATTCGTGGACGGCAAAGCGTTGTCATTGTGCGGCCAGCGGCCGAAGCAATGGTAAAACAACAACTCTCCATTTCACCATCTCACTACTCCCCCACCGGCAGCCAGGCGCAGAACTCGGTGTGACCGGGCTGGGACTGCACTTCGAGGCGGCCGCCGTGGTCCCGGACGATGCGCTGGGCAATGTCGAGGCCGAGGCCGGTACCGTCGCCGGCCTGCTTGGTGGTGTAGAAGGGCTCAAAGATGCGCGGCAGCACGTTGGCGGGGATGCCGGTACCGTTGTCGATAACGAAAACCCGGATGAATTCGCCCTCCCGCCGGGTGCGCAGCGTGATTTCGCCGCCCGGCGGCAGCGCGTCCAGGGCATTGTCGAGCAGGTTCGTCCACACCTGGTTGAGGCTGCTGACCTGCCCGCGGATCAGGGGGAGGCCGGGGGCGTAGTCGCGGGTGAGGCGGATATTTTTCTCGCGCAGCTGGTAGCTGAGCATGTTGATGGTGCTTTCCAGCCCGGCCTGCACGTCGAGCGGGGCGTAGTCGCCGCCGCGGTCCATGTGGGAGTAGGTTTTCACGTTGCTGACCAGCAGGCTGATGCGGCCGCCGGCCTCCTGCACATCCCGGATCAAGTGCATGGTGGTGAGCTGGCCTTCGAGCCAGGCAAAAGCGGCGGGGCGGGCATCGGGCGGCATCAGGCGGGCCACGGGCTCCAGGCGGGCCAGGGTGAGGCCGGCTTCCATCAGGCCGGCGGCGAGGCGGTAGCCGTCGGGCACGCCCTGGGCCTCAAGCCAGTCGGACAGCTCGTCTTCGCGGTCAGCGCACTCCAGCGCGCTCATGGTCAGCTGGGGCGATTCGCCGGCCACGGCCAGCTCGGTGAGAGCCCGCATGGCCTCGGGCGTGGGGCAGTGGCCTATCAGCTCGGCAAACAGCGCGGGCTTGGCAGCGGCCCGCTCGGCCAGGGCCTGGGCGGCGCGGGCAATGGCGGCGGCGGGGTTGTTGAGCTCGTGGGCCAGACCGGCGGAAAGCTTGCCCAGAGCCCGCAGCTTTTCGTCGCGCTCCTGCCCGCGGGCCTCGTCCCGGGCCCGGTCGCTCATCAGCCCCACCAGGCGCTGCACCAGCTCGGGGCTGGCCTGCTCCAGGGCCGGAAAATGGTCGCGGTGCAGCAGAAACAGCACCGTGTCGCCGATGGCCACGCCCAGGCCCATGATGGTGCGCAGGCGCGAGTAGGGCAGCACCCCGCTCACCTGGCCCTGCTCGGCCCGGAACCGCGGCTCCCGCCCGCCGTTTTGCACGCTGTAGAACTGGATGCCGCCCTGCAATACCGTCATCATGTACTCGGCCGGGGAGCCGGGCTCGATGACGGTGCTGCCGGCGGGCAGTTCCCGCCGCTCCCCATGGGCTAGCAGCCAGTCGATGGTTTCGGGTGGCAGGTCCTGGAACGTCGGGATGGCCAGCAAATCGGCGGCGGAGAGGGCAGCGGGCATAAGCGGAGCGGTTAGAAGCAGGAAATATAGAACAAACCCGCTGCATCCGGGCCAGATTTGGCGGCCGGCCCTCGGGCAATGGGCAAAAGAAAAACGCCCCCGGGCGGGAGGCGTTTTTCCGATTCGAAGGCCAAGCCGCGGGCTTACTCGCGCACCAGCTTCACGCTTTGCTGGGCCGCGCCCTGCTGCACGGAAAGCAGGTACAGGCCTTTGGGCAGGGTTTCCGCCGCCGGCAGCGGCAGCTCATTCACGCCGGCTTGCAGCAGCAGCTTACCCTGCCACACCGCGCGGCCCGTCGCGTCGCGGAGCAGCAGCGCGGCCTCGCCAGCCTGCGGGGCTTCCACGCGCAACGTCACTTGTCCTGCCGACGGATTGGGGAAAACCTGGGCCACCAAGGCCTCGGCCGGGGTCAGGCGCAGGGTGCGCACCGGCGAGTAGGCCACCGTGCCGTCGAGGTCGACCTGGCGCAGGCGGTAGTACACCAGCGCGCCGGCGTAGCGGCTCAGGCGAGTATCGGTGAACTGGTAGGCGCTGGACTGCGTGGTGGTGCCGTGGGCGGCCACCTGGCCCAGCTCGGCGTAGTGCTGGCCGTCGAGGCTGCTTTCGACCAGGAAGTAGGCGCTGTTCTTTTCCGAAGCCGTATTCCAGCGCAGCAAGGCCGTTTCGCCCTGCCGCGCGGCCGTGAAGCCGGTCAGCTCCACCGGCAGCGGCACGGCGCTGCTTGATACGGTGAGGGCGCCCAGCACCGTGGTGGTGAAGGAAAAGCTACGCGTGGTAGCGGTGGTAGCGGCGGCCTGGGTGAGGCCGACGGGCTGCCAGGTGGTGCCCGAGGTGGCGCGCCAGGCCCGGGCGCTGGTAAAGCCACTCTGGCCGTTGTCGTTGTCGGAGAGCCAGGCCAAGGTGACGGGAATGGCCGAGGTAACGGGCTGGGTGGTCGTCACGGTCCAGACCCGGTCGATGCTCTTAAAGCTGCCGTTGGCATTGTTGACGCCGTAGCTGCCGTTGGGCGTGAGCAGGCCGGCGGCGCGGGTTACCACCACCGTGCCCAGCGGGTTGGCCGTGCCGTCGAGGGTGGCGCCGTTGGTGAAGTCCACGGCGCTACTCACGCTGGTGCGCGTCACGCGCAGGTTGCCCAGCACGTAGCGCCCGGTGGCCTCCCCACTCACGATGCCGCCGTCGGGCAGGCTGACCGTCACGGCGGCCGGCATGATGACCATGCCGCTGGTGAGCGTCAGGGAGTCGGTGATGGTGACGTCAGCGGGAATCACCAGCCGGTTCTGGACGCCGGTGCCGGTGTTGCGCACCTGCACCCGCCCGATGGTGGCACCGCTGGCCGCTAGGCGCTGCCGCACGCTCCCCGCAAAAACCAGCTGGCCGGGCAGCGAAGCCGTGCCGGCGTTGGTGAAGTTGCGGCCCACGACGAGGCGGCCAGCGTTGGTCAGCGTGGCGCCGGCCTTGTTGACTACCGAGTCGGGCACGAAGACGACGGCACCTTCCGGGATGGTGAGGATGCCGTTGTTGGTAATGCCCTGCGCCGCCGCGGGGCTGGCCAGCAGGGCCAGCAGCAGGGCCGGATAGAGCGTTTTCAGGGAAAGTCGGTTGAACCTATGCATACCCCTGACCACTAGCGCCCGATTACAATCCAGCCCGTAGCATCACTCTGAATCGTGATGCGGCTATTGACGGCCAGGGAGGTGATGGTCGTGTTGGTCACGTCGTCGAAGATGCCAGTGCCGGCCACCACGCTCAGCGTGACGCTGGAGCCGGTCCCGTTGGCATTGATGATGGTATAGATCCGGCCCGGGCACGTGCTGGCCGCCGGAATGGAAATAGTCTCGCACGCGCCGAAGCGGCGGACCGTCTGGTGGGCGCCGGTCAGGGCAAAGCTCGTCGCGGTGCCGGTGGTGATATACGGTACGGCCAGCGTGCCGCCCAGCGTGAGGGGGCTGGTCGGCGCGGTGGTGCCCGTGCCCACGCCCACGTTGCCGCCGTTCGGGTTCAGGCGCAGGGCGTAGTTAGTGGCCAGGTTGGCGGAGTCGGTGCTCTGGATCCAGTTGCCGGCCACTAACTACG
>Ga0247729_10000072_pt1 | contig 45855 bp, 32 predicted proteins | sample UWRJL133311R2_FD_180958 | JGI IMG/M metagenome (GOLD analysis project Ga0247729, IMG submission 180958) | Plant litter microbial communities from Arlington Agricultural Research Station in Wisconsin, United States - UWRJ-L133-311R-2 | ecosystem: Environmental > Terrestrial > Plant litter >... | reverse complement strand
CGGCAAGCTGCTCAGCAAGGTGCGCGTGTCGGGCGGGGGCCGCTGCAACGTAACCCACGACTGCGCCTCCGTGGCCCAGCTCATCCAGCACTACCCGCGCGGGGCCCGGCAGCTTAAGGACCCGTTCCACACCTTCGGGGCCCAGGACACGGTGCAGTGGTTTGCCGGACGCGGCGTGCCGCTCAAGACCGAGGCCGACGGCCGGATGTTTCCCACCACCGACTCGTCCGAAACCATTGCTCAGTGCCTTCTCGACGCCGCCCAGCGCGCCGGCGTCCGAATTCTGCTCAGCACCAATGCCGAGCGGATTGAGCCCCGGCCCGGCGGCGGCTTCCTGCTGCACCTCACCGGCGCCCACGCCCGGCCCCTGACCGTGCAGCGCCTGCTGGTAGCCACTGGCGGCCTGCCCAAATCCGAGGGCTACGACTGGCTGCGGGCGCTGGGCCACAGCGTGGTGGAGCCGGTGCCCTCGCTATTTACCTTTAACGTGCCGGCCTCTCCGCTCAAGGAGCTCATGGGCGTGAGCGTGCCCCACACCCGGGTGGTGCTGGCCGGCGAAAAGCTCGACTACGAAGGCCCGCTGCTCATTACGCACTGGGGCATCAGCGGGCCGGCCGTGCTCAAGCTCTCGGCCTGGGGGGCCCGCCGCCTCCACGAGCTGCAGTACACTGGCACGGCCCTGGTCAGCTGGCTTCCCACTTACACCGAGGACACTCTGCGCCAGTGGCTGCACACTTTCCGCACCGACAATGGCCGCAAAGTCGTGCTATCCAATCCTCTCTTCGGCCTACCCCAGCGCCTGTGGCGCACCCTGGCCGAGCAGGCCGGCGCGGGTCCCGAAACGCGGTGGAGCGAGCTGCCCGCCAAAACCCAGAACCGCCTCATCGAGCTGTTGCTACGCATGCCGCTGGCCGTGCGGGGCAAAACCACCTTCAAGGATGAATTCGTGACCTGCGGCGGCATTCCGCTCCCGGAGGTGAACATGAAAACTATGGAAAGCCGCCTCCAGCCCGGCCTGCACTTCGCCGGCGAAGTCCTCGACATCGACGGCATCACCGGTGGCTTCAACTTCCAGGCTGCCTGGACCACCGGCTACCTGGCCGGCCGGGCCCTGAGTGCCCCGCCCGTGCCCGGCCCGGCCGCCAAGTAGCCGGCTGGCCGGCTGGAATTATCGAGAGCAGCCCTGATTTTTAGCCGGGCGGCCATGTTTTGCATAAGAGCTCCCGTGAAAATCACGGGAGCTGCTGTGATTTTCATCCGTTCGGGCATAGAAATCACGACAGCGCTCATGAATTTTACGACAGCTCCCGTGAAAATCAGGGGAGCTGTCGTGATTTTTATCCGCCCGCCCATGAAATTCAGGTCCCCTCCCGTAAAATTCACGCGCGAGGGCATTTCGGTCATGCTCCGGGGCGGCAGGAAGCAGAGCCGGGGCCGGGCGGATCAGGATTGTTGGTGAGCGGCACGCAACCCTAACCGCCTCTAGGCAGTAAAGAGAGGCACTAGTTCTTTCCTTTACCAACCAAAACTGACTCACTACCCATGGAAGCCAAAGCCACCCAAGCCCTCGCCAACGAACTCATCGAAACCCTCAAGGACGGCCAGAAAGGCTATGCTGAGGCCCTGACTGACGTCGAGGACGCGGACCTGAAAGAGACGTTCAAAAAATACGCCGCCCAGCGCGCCAGCTACATCACCGAGATTGAGGACCAGATGTTCAAGCTGGATCTGAAGCCCGATGAAGAAAGCTCCATCACCGGCACCCTGCACCGCGCCTTCATTAACCTGAAGGGCGCCATCACCAGCAAGGACCGCCACAGCATCCTCGCCGAGTGTGAGCGGGGCGAAGACTACGCCAAGAAAGCGTACCAAACGGCCTTGAAAGCCCAGGACCTGCCCGCTGGTCTGCAAGCCGTTATCGAAAAGCAGTACCAGGGCATCCAGCAGGGCCACGACGAAATCAAAGCCCTGCGCGACGCCGCTGCTGCTAAGTAGAGCCCTCAAGCCTTTTTGCGGCCGGTAAGCTCCCCCCATTACCGGCCGCTGAAGCATAAAAAAAGCCTCTCCAGATTGGAGAGGCTTTTTTCGTTAGCCGTGAAGCCGGGCAAATTAGTCACGCTTGCCTTTGTAGCCGCCACCGTAGCTGCTGCCGCCGTCGCGCTTGCCTTTGTAGCCACCACCATACGACGAGCCGCCTTCGCGGTTGCCGCCACCGTAGCCGCCTTCCCGACGGTCGCCGCCGTAGCTGCCGCCGCGGTTGCCGCCGAAGCTGCTACCGCCGCGCTGCCCCCCACCGTAGGACGAGCCGCCTTCGCGGTTGCCGTACGGAGCCCGGCGAGCGGGCCGGTTATCGTCAGCACCGAAGCCGCCGGGGCCGCGGGTGTTACCTTCCTGCTGCGCGTCGCCTTCTTGGCGGGGCGTGGCAATGTTGAAGGCTACCGGACGGCCCTGGATGGAGCTGCGGCCCAGCTTTTCAATGATTTCTTCCACAAACTCGGACGGCACTTCTACGAAGCTGAACTTGTCATAGAGGGCAATGTCGCCGACTTTGCTGCCCGTCAAGCCGGTGTTCTCGGCAATCAGGTCCACGATGTCGCGCGGGTGCACCCGGTCTTTCTTGCCCATGGTCACGAACAGACGGGTGAAGCCCGGGCGCACTGCACCTTGCTGGCGGCCGGCTTCGAGGCTCTTCTCGGCCTGCTTGTCCTCTTTCATGGTCATGCGGAGCAGGGCGGCGGCCACGTCCAACGACGTGATGCCTTCCTCCTGGTCGAGCAGGCGCTGCACGCGGCCCACGTATTTCTCCAGCTTGCCCTTCTCGATGATTTCCTTGATCTGGGCCAGGAACAGCGTAGTTTTCACCTCCGACACATCTTCGAAGGACGGAATCCGCTCCTGCTTGATGGTGGCCTTGGTGAAGCGCATGATGTCGCGCAGCTTGTAGATGTCGCGGCCACTCACGAAGGTGAAGGCTTTACCCAGCTTGCCGGCGCGGCCCGTGCGGCCGATGCGGTGTACGTAGTACTCTTCGTCGGCGGGCAGGTCGTAGTTAACGACGGCTTCCACGTTCTCCACGTCGATGCCGCGGGCGGCCACATCGGTAGCCACCAGAATTTCGAGCGTGCCCTTCCGGAACTTGTCGAGAGTGTTTTGGCGCTGCTGCTGGCCCATGTCGCCGTGTAGACCGTCGGCGAAGTAGCCGCGGGCCTGCAGTTCGGCCACGCACTCGTCCACCATGCGCTTGGTGTTGCAGAAAACGATGGTCGACTTGAGGTTGTACATGTCGAGGATGCGCGAAAGCACGTCCTTTTTCATGGGGTTGCGCACCTCGTAGTACATCTGCTCGATGTTCGTAACGGTCAGCTCCTGGTGGTTGACTTTTACGATCTGCGGATTTTTCTGGTACTTCTTGGTGAGCTCCATGATCGGCTTGCTCATCGTGGCCGAGAAGAACACCGTCTGGCGCTCCTCGGGCATTTTGCTCAGCACGATTTCGATGTCCTCCCGGAAGCCCATGTCGAGCATTTCGTCGGCCTCATCGAGGATAATCTTGGTGGCTTTGTCCAGCTTGAGCGTCCCGCGCTCCAGGTGGTCCATTACCCGGCCGGGCGTGCCGATGACGATCTGTACGCCGCGCTCCAGGGCCTGGAACTGGCGGTCGTAGCTCTGGCCGCCATAAATCGGCACTACGGCCAGGCCGCGCTTGTACTTGCCCAGCTTCTGGATTTCGCCCGAAACCTGGACGGCTAGCTCGCGCGTGGGGCACAAGATCAGCACCTGCACGGCTTTGCTGTCGGTGTCGACGCCTTCGATGGCGGGAATGCCGAAGGCGGCGGTTTTACCGGTACCGGTCTGGGCCTGACCGATTACGTCCTGGCCGGCGAGCAGCACCGGAATAGCGGCGGTCTGGATGGGGGATGCTTCCTCGTAGCCGAGGTCGGTGATGGCACGCATCATCTCTTCGGAGAGATTCAGCTCTTCAAATTTTACTTTTTCCATGACTTGGTTTGATGGAATGGGAGACACTAGCTCTGAAAACAGCGGATTCAGCGACGTTCCTCTCCCACTCAACAACAACGACAAGCGACGGAAGCAACGGACGGGAAGACGAAGGCGGCCAGCCTATTAGATTACAGCAGCCTCTGCTGCGCGGAACATGGCCGTTCTCAATGCGGCTGCAAAGGTAAGGACTTTTTAGGAAAAAAGATAGAGTGACGCAATTCTATTGTGGAGATTACGCGCCCCGGGCTAGATTTCAGGACGGCTGACTACACTAAGTTTTCGTCGGTGCTGGCTTGCAGAAGCCTAGGAACGGGCTAAAACGCAAAAAAGCCCGCACGAATGCAGGCTTTTCTGTTTCATCCGAAGATGAGAGGCTAACTAAACCAGCGACACCTTAACGGCGTTCAGGCCTTTTTTGCCTTGTGCAACTTCAAATTGCACTTTGTCATTTTCGCGAATCTCATCAACGAGGTCACTTACGTGCACGAAGATGTCTTCACCTGATTGGTCTACTTTAATGAAGCCAAAGCCCTTGGTGTCATTGAAGAATTTTACTGTTCCTGTCTGCATGATGTTTGATTATGTATGTCATTCAAGTAAAGTGGCCATGAAATCTGTTCTGGCCCCTTAACGGAACAACTGGCAGAAGGCGTGATGCACATTTCTTAAACTTAGGCAAATGTACGAATTTACCCCAGAGTAGTTCGCCCCAGCCTACGATAAAGCTCCCGCCGGTGGTCCGGTCCGCCGCAAATACTGCCGCTGCTCCGCCCAAACCGCCTTTTTTCGTTTATCCGAAGTTGGAATAAATATTCTCCCAATCGTATTCTTACCCCTCCCCACCGGCAGGTCAGGATTGTAAGCATGCCGCCACGACCCGGATTTCGGTCGTTCGGTGCCGACATTTGAGGGCTGCGGCTGTTTCTTTGTCCGCTATGGACAACCCGACCTCTGAATCCTTCCGCTTCTCCCACCTCACCCAGGTCGTGGCGGCCGACATCGACGAGTTGCACCACGCCAACAACGTGCAGTACGTGCGCTGGGTGCAGGACATTGCCAGCGCCCACTGGCTGGCCTGCTACCCGCCCACCGCCGCGCCGAGCCCATATATGTGGGTGGTGATGGAGCACCGCATCCGCTACCTCAAGCCCGCCCTGCTCGACGACGAGCTACGCTGCACCACTTGGGTGGGCGAAGTGCGCGGGGCCCAGTCGCAGCGCTTTACCCGCATCGAGCGGGTGGTCGACGGCGCGCTGCTGTGCGAGGCCGAAACCCAGTGGGCCTTCCTTGACCCGCAGACGCTACGCCCCCGACGGGTGCCGGAAGACGTGATTCAGCGGCTGCGGGAGGCGGTGTAGGTGGAAGCCAGATTAGAGAACTTCTTCCCCATCTAAGGACAGCACTTCTAGGATGGATTGTGCCGCTACTTTTTCACCACTTTCTGCACTCGTTGCGAGGAGCGGACAAAACTCGGCTTCTCTGTTTATAAGACACCAGCTTTTATCGTCCGGAAACAGGCATAAGCCGGCATCCGAAAAATGCTGCCGAAAGAGCTGAATAAAATCTTCAGCTGTCACTCGGTAGATGACTTCCTCTGGAGTTGGCAGCAGGTTATAGACTTCGCAATAGTGAGCAGCATCTTCTATGTACAGGTTTAGTACGGCTGAATGAGCAATAGATTTTAGCAGCGCTCCTATGGTCGAATAAGTTTCGTCCTCCAGGGCGTCAAACCCCTTTTTGTTCCAGGGCAGCTTCTTCAAAGCAGCTAGCTGGTAATCCGATGGCAGATCGAACAGGGCGGCTAGCTCACGGAAATTCGTTCCGCGGTAAGCCGGCGAGGCATGAGCTGAATAGATATTGTAGCGCGTCCAGATTTTAGCATTACGATTGGTCTGCTCTATTGAAAGAGCATTCGGCTGAACCTCAGAAAAGGGAAAGTCGTCAATGATTCCAACTACTGGCAGCAAAGCGAAATAGGCCTTATACTCTTCGGGAAACAGCCGCTTTATCTTCAGCGGCTGCTTATCTTCTGGGGATGTGGCATTGCCGGTTGCCCACCGTAAAGCCGCTCTATCAGTCGTGAAATTCATTACCAAATAGACTGATTAGTCGGACCTTTACCAAAATCTCCTGCCTTTATGCCCGCCACTTTCCGCATCTATTCCTCATCTGCCGGCTCCGGCAAGACCTACCAGCTGACTAAGGAATACCTGAAGCTGGCCCTGGGCGCGGAAGACCCGTCGTACTTCAAGAGCATTCTGGCCATCACCTTCACTAACGACGCGGCCGGGGAAATGAAGGAGCGGATTATCAGCGCGCTACGGCGGTTTGCGTACCCGGCGGCGGACGGCCGGCCCGACGCGCTGCTGGCGGAAGTAACGGCCGAGCTGGTGACCGACGGCCGGCTGCCGCGCCGCCTCGATACCGAAGCCGAGCAGCAGCAGGAAGTGCGGCAGCGGGCCCAGGAAACCTTCCGGCTGGTGCTCTACCACTACGCCGACTTCGCCGTCAGCACTATCGACTCGTTTGTGCAGCGCATCGTGACGGCCTTCACCCGGGAGCTGGGGCTGCCGGCCACGTTTGAGGTGGAGCTGGACACCGACGCCGTGCTGCAAAGCGCCGTGGCCCTGCTGCTCGACAAGGTAAACCGCGACCCGAACTCGGCGCTGTTGTCGAAAACGCTGGCCGAGTACGCGCTGGGCAAGGCTGAGGAGGGCAAAAGCTGGAACCTGCTGCCCGACGAGCTGGTGAAGTTTGGCAAGTACCTTTTCAACGAGAGCGTGCACGAGGCCGTGGGCCAGCTGCAGCTGCTGACGATGCAGGACTTTCGCCGCCTGCACGAAAACATCCGCAAGCGCCGCCAGGAAATTGAGGGAGCGGTGCAGCTGGCAGCTCAGCAGGCCCTGGATGCCATCAGCGGGCAGGGGCTGGAACCCGCGCACCTGGCCGGCGGCGCCAACGGCGTGTACACGCACTTTGCCAAGTGGGCGCGCTGGCTCGAAGACGGCAACACGCCCACGCCTACGGCCAGCAAGGTAGCCGACTCGGGCAAGTGGAGCAGCGGGACTGGCGATAAGGAGCCGTTCAAGAGCCGCATCGAGGCCATAAAGCCCACGCTGCACGACGCGTTTCGGGAGCTGGAGGCGCTACGGGCGCTGCACCTACCGAGCTATCTACTGCTCAGCGGTATGCAGCCGTACCTGTTTCACGCCTCGCTGCTGAGCGAGCTGAGTAAAATCGTGGACCAGCTGAGCCGGGAACGAAACGTGGTGCTCATCAGCGAGTTTAACCGCCGCATTGCCAGCATCGTGCTGACCGAGCCGGTGCCATTTCTCTACGAGCGGCTCGGCGACCGGTACCAGCACCTGCTCATCGACGAGTTTCAGGACACCTCCGTGCTGCAGTGGAACAACCTGCTGCCGCTGGTGGAAAATGCCGTATCGACCGACAACCTGAGCTTGGCCGTGGGCGACGCCAAGCAGGCTATTTACCGCTGGCGCGGCGGCGAGATGGAACAGATTCTGCGCCTGCACCAGGGCCAGACCGAGCACCTCTACCAGCGCGCCACCGACCCGGACATGCAGCAGCTGCTGCAGGAGCGCTACCAGACCCTGGACCAAACCCTGGAAGCCGTGTCGCTGAATACCAACTACCGGTCGGCGGCGGAGATTATCGGGTTCAACAACGACTTCTTCGCCCAGGTCAGCCAGTCGCACCCGCAATTTGAGCTGGTGCAGGGCATTTACGACGCGGGCTTTCAGCAGCAGGCCCCGGCCAATGCGCCGCCGGCCGGCCACGTCGAAATCATCTTCACTCAGCCCGACGCCCCGGCCCGCCGCTTCTCCCCCGCCGCCAGCGCCTACACCGAGGAGCCGCTGCCCGGCCACCGGGAAGGCGCGCTGCTTGATTACGACGAAAGTACGCTCTATCTGACGCTGCAGCTCGTGGAGCAGGCCCTGCGCGACGGCTTCGCCCTGCGCGACATTGCCGTGCTCTGCCGCCGCCGCGACAGCAGCCGGCTGGTGGCCAAGTTTCTGAAGGAGCGCGGCTACGCCATCATTTCGGCCGACTCCCTGTCGCTGGAATTTGCGGAGGTAATTAACCTGCTGGTGGCCATCTTTCGGGTGCTGAACCAGCCCGTGGATACGCTGGCCCAGGCCGAGGCGCTGCTGCTCGTGGACAAGGTGGTGCGGCGGCTGGCGCCCACGCCCAGCCGGGCGCGGGCTATTTCGGCGCTGGCGGTGGCAGAGGAAGCGGAGCCGTTTTTCGACGAGCTGCGGGCCTTGGGCTACGACGTGCGGGAGCAGGAAGTGGGCAACCTGGGCCTGTACGAGCTGACTGAGCGGCTTATCGGCACCTTCGGGCTGCTGGGGCGCAACGGGGAAAGCGAGTATCTGTTCCGCTTCCTGGACCTGACGCTGGAGTACAGCCTACGCTTCGGCAACAACCTCAACAACTTCCTCACCTACTGGGACCAGCGCAAAAGCGCGCTCAGCATCAACGCCCCCGGCGGCCGCGACGCCATTACCATCACCACGGTGCACAAGGCCAAGGGGCTGGCCTACGGGGTGGTCATCGTGCCCTTCGCCGACTGGAGCCTGGAGCCCCACCGCAACACGCTGCTCTGGGGCCGGTTGGCCGAGGACGACAAGCCCCTGGCCCAGATGCCCGCCGTGGCCGTGGTGCCGCTCAGCAGCGCCCTGACCCACACGCCGCTGGCCGCGCAGTACCTGGAGGAGCGCGAAAAAACCTTCCTCGAAGGCCTCAACATGCTTTACGTGGCCTTTACCCGCCCGCGCCACCGCCTCTACGCCCTAGCCGAGCGGCCCCGCCCCACCAAAGCCGCCGGCGCGGACAACGCCCCCGCGGCCGCGGCCCGCAACGTGAGTCAGCTGCTGCACCGGTTTCTGGTGGCTACCGGGCAGTGGGACGACGAGCAGGTAGCCTTCGTACTGGCCCAGGGCCGCGAAGCCAAAAACCAAGAACCAGAAACCAGTAACAATCAACAATCGTCCGACTACCCCTTATTAAACCTGAGCACGGCACCCTGGGAGGAGCGGCTGCGGCTGCGGCGCCACGCCAGCACGGTGTTCGACTTCGACGAGCAGCAGGTGCGCAACGAGTGGAACCGCAAGCTGCACTACGCCCTGCGCCGCCTGGTGCTGGCCGCCGACGTGGAGCGCGTGGCCACCCAGCTGACCGCCGAGGGTATCATCAGCCTGCGCGAAAAGCCGGAGCTGACGGCGCGGCTGCGCGAAGTAGTAAGCCACCCGCAGCTGGCGCACTACTTCGGCGCGCAGGTGGCGGTGGAGACGGAGCGGGAAATCCTGGTGGGAGGCGTGAGGCGGCGTGACTACCAGCCCGACCGGGTGGTGTTTGAGGCCCTGGGCGGGGCCAGAAGCCGAGCCGGCACCCGCGTCACGCTGCTGGATTTTCGGGTGCCGCCGCCCCAGGACCAGCACCGCCGGCTGCTGCAGGAATACGCCGGGCTGTTTCGGCAGCTGCGCTACAACGAGGTGCGCTGCGTGCTCTACTACTTCGATTCGCAGGAAGTGGTGGAGTTTTAGCGGCTGGCTCTACTTTACGGTAAACTGCCGGAACATGCCCTGGCCGGTGGTGATGTAGTGCCAGGTGCGCTTCAACGTGCCCTGGTGGCCTAGGACCGGGTCCAGGGAGTCGCGCAGGGCCAGAGAAGCGCCGGCATCAGTCAGCTCCCCGCGCAGCTCGTGCGTCATGGAGTAGTACACGCTGTCGGGGGTTTCCCGGGTTACCTGGGCCAAGGCGTAGGCCGTGGAGCCGGGCATCGCCTTGGTTTTGTAGCGCTTGCCCACCAGCCCTTCTTCGCTGGTGGAGGCGTCGCTCTGCTCCTCGACGGCGGCCTCGTCGTTCTGTTCCTCGACGGCATCGTCGTCGCTCCGCTCCTCGGTGGTGGCGTCAGCGGCAGTGGGCTTGGCGGAGCCGGTGAGGTTGCCAATCAGGCCGACGACCATGAGAAAGGCCACGCCGGCACCGAAGACCAGCAGCAGGGCATAGTTGGTGAGCGGGGTGCGGGCCTGGCTTTGACAGGCCTGCACGGGGGCGCGGTAGGCAGGCGGCATTTCCGGGGAGGTCAGGACCTGCTTGCAGTGCTGGCAAACGGTGACGCTATGCTTGCCCAGGGGAAAGACCGGAATCCAGAACAGGCTGAAGTAGCGGGAAAAGACGGTGCAGGTGAGGGCGTCGGGGGTTTGGCAGTGCTGGCAGCTGACGCCGAGCACGGGCGCAGTCGTGACGCGGGAGTTGCCGGTTCCGTAGAAAAATAGCATTGTGGAATAGGTGAAGAGGGACTGGGGCAGACATTAGTTACGTTGCTCCGGCCCGGGCCCGACGGCGCCCGGGCCTCAACGGCATACGGTGAGGCGGCTATTGGGCGGGCTTGGCGAAGCCGTCCTTCTGGGCGCGGGCGGCCACCACGGCCATGCGCTTCTCGGTATCGGGGTGGGAAGAGAACAGCTGGGCGCCTTTCGAGGCCTTGGCGGCGCCGGCCTGCTGGGAAAGCTGTTGGAGCTTGCCGAAAGCCGAGGCCATGTACCACGGATTCACTTTCTGGGCCTTGAGCAGGTCGTAGCCGTAGCCGTCGGCACTGCTTTCCTGGGCCCGGGAGAAGGAGGCGTTGGCCACGGCCTGGCCGACTTCACCGAGCTGGGAGTCGCTGAGGACCGCACCGGTACCGCCCTGCGACGAGACGCCGTCTTTGAGGGCCGAGGTCAGCAGGGCCGTGCGGAAGGCATCCTTGGAGTCTTTGTGCTTGACATGGCCGATTTCGTGACCGATGACGCCCAGTACCTCCTGGTCGCTCATGAGCTCCAGGAGCCCGGCGAATACCCGGACGCTGCCGTCGGCGCAGGCGAAGGCGTTGACATCCTGCACGAGGTAGACTTTGTAGTTCATGGTCATGCCGTCGTACGTGCCCAGGCCGGCCACCAGTTTTTGCAGGCGCTTGGCCAGCGGGTGGGTGGCGGGAGCCACGGGGTTGTTGGCGTCGAGCCAGGCCACGTACTCCTTGGTGTGCTGCACTACTTCCTCGTCGCTGAGGGTGACGGCTTTGGCGGCCTTCAGGCCCGCGCCAATCGACTTGGTGTTGAGGTTAATCTGGGCTTGAGCGTTGAAAAAGGCGCCGACCGTCAGGCACAGGGCGAAGGCGTAAAACTGTTTTTTCATGGCGTTGCGGATGGTTTTGGAATGGGAAGGCGGGGAAGCAACCGGCGCTGCGAGGCCGCAATAAGGGATAATTTTCGAAGCCTCGCCCAATAGCGCATCGCTGGCAAGCGGATAAAAGCTAAATTATTTGGCATAAATTACTAAATATTCTACCTTGCCGCCTCACCCAACCTCCCCTATCATGGCCGACAAGCGACAGGCTGCCCTCGGGTTCATCTTCGTTACGCTGCTGCTGGACGTTATTGGTTTCGGTATCATCATTCCGGTGATTCCCAAGCTGATCGGGCAGCTGATGGGCGGGCACCTGAGCGCGGCCGAAAAGCTGAGCGAGGCGGCCAAGTACGGGGGCTGGATGACGTTTGCCTTCGCCAGCATGCAGTTTCTGTTTTCGCCGGTGCTGGGCAACCTCTCCGACCAGTACGGGCGGCGGCCGGTGCTGCTGTTTGCGCTGTTCGGCTTCGGGCTCGACTACCTGTTTCTGGCCTTCGCGCCCAGCATCGGGTGGCTGTTCGTGGGGCGCATCATCGCGGGCATCACGGGAGCCAGCTTCTCGACGGCCGCGGCCTACATTGCCGACATCAGCACGCCCGAGAAGCGGGCCCAGAACTTCGGCATGATCGGGGCCGCCTTTGGGCTGGGCTTCATCATCGGGCCGGTGATTGGGGGGCTGCTGGGGCAGTATGGGGCGCGGGTGCCGTTCTTGGCCGCCGCCGCGCTGACGCTCTGCAACTGGCTTTACGGCTACTTTGTGCTGCCCGAATCTCTGGACAAGGAGCACCGCCGGCCGTTTGATCTGAAGCGGGCCAACCCGGTGGGCTCGCTGCAGCAGTTGCGGCGCTACCCCGTAATTCTGGGCATGGTGGGCTCATTGGTGTGCATCTACATCGCGGCCCACGCCACGCAGAGCACCTGGAGCTACTACACGATGTACAAGTTTGGCTGGAATGAGGCCTGGGTGGGCTACTCGCTCGGGGCCATTGGGCTGCTCACGGCGCTGGTGCAGGGGCTGCTGATTCGCTGGCTCAACCCCAAGCTGGGACCGAAACGCTCGGTGTTTCTGGGGCTGGGGCTGTACGCGCTGGGCTTTCTGCTGTTTGCGTTTGCCTCGCAGAGCTGGATGATGTTTGCCTTCCTGGTACCCTACAGCCTGGGCGGCATTGCCGGACCGGCCCTGCAGGGCATTATGAGCGGGCAGGTGCCGGCGAATCAGCAGGGCGAACTGCAGGGGGCGCTGACCAGCCTGGTCAGCCTGACCTCCATCGTGGGGCCGCCGGTGATGACCAACCTGTTTTCGTACTTCACCGGCCCGGCCGCACCCGTGCACTTTCCCGGCGCGCCCTTCCTGGCCGGCGCGGTGCTGACGGTATGTAGCGTGCTGCTAGCCATGCGCTCTTTGGCCAGCTACGTGGCCCCCACCGCCGCGCCAGCCGAGGAGTTGGCCGAGCCAACGGCCACCACGGCCCATCTGTAAGGCGTTGAGACATAAGGCTGGTAGGCTAATATCTGGACTATTCTAAACGAATCTTGGACTATGATCCCTGGGGCGTAGCGTTGGCGCGTTGGCGCGAGGAGCTGGCAGGTTGGCTCGTCGTGGCGAGGCCTTGGCGGCGCGCGGCGAGGGGTAGGACGACTGGGGCGAGGCACAGGGACCTTGAGGCGGGGGAAAGGGAGGTTAGGGCGGAAGGTAGGCAGGTAATGTAAATAGGGCTTGCCGGAGCAAGATAGGTCGAATAACCCGGCCCATCGCGGCGGCAAAAGGGTGGGATATCCTGCCCGAGGCGGTATCTTTACTCTTGATGACGTTGCCTACCTCCCTGCCTGCCGCTCCTCCCCTTCCCACCGCCACTACCGACTCCTTCCTGGCCCAGATGGCCCGGGAGCTGGTGACGCGCTACGCCCCGGAGGACCTCTCGGAACTGGTGGTGGTGGTGCCTACGCGGCGGGCGGTGGTGTACCTGAAAAACGAGCTGGCCATGGCTACCGGCGCGGGCGAGGCTCTGTGGAGCCCGCGCGTGGCGGCCATGGAAGACTACATGACCGAGCTGGCCGGCGTGCAAGTAGAGGAGCCCATTACCCTGCAGCTCATGCTGTTCGACATCCTGCGCGACATCGACCAGGGCCTGGACTTCGACCGGTTCGTGGGCTGGTCAGGGCTGCTGCTGCAGGACTTCTCCCACCTCGACCAGAACCTGGCCCCCGCTGCAAAGGTGTTCGAGTACCTGTCGCAGGCCAAGGCTTTGGAGCGCTGGGAGCTGTCGAAAGACCCCGCGCCGCAGTCGATGACCAGTGCCTACTTCAAGTTCTGGGACGACCTGGAAAAGGTGTACAAGCAGCTGCGCAAGCGGATGCTGGCCGAGCACGTGGCCTACCCCGGCCTGGCCTACCGGCTGGCGGTGGAAAAGCTCACGGCCCGCCTCCATAAGGGCGAAATTCTGCCCCAGCACGTGTTTCTGGGGCTGGGCTACCTGTCCCGGGCCGAGGAGAAGATGATTCAGCTGCTGCTCAAGGAGCGCCGGGCCGAGGTGCACTTCGACGGCGACGCCTTCTACATGGACCAGGACTCGCCCAACCGCGCCGGGCAGCACCTGCGCCGCTACCGCCAGCGCTGGGAGCTGCCCAACGAGGCCTTCGGCGGGCCGGCCAACCTGCTGCGGGGCCTGGAGCGGGAAGTGCGCTTCGTGGGCGTGGCCAACGCCAGTATGCAGGGCAAGGTGGCTGGGCAACTGCTCGCCGAGGCCCGGCAGCGCCATCCCACCGGCACCGTGGCCATCGTGCTGCCCGACGAGACGTTGCTGCTGCCGGTGCTGCACGGCCTGCCGCCCAGCGTGGTGCCCGACTACAACGTGACGATGGGGCTGAGCTTTCAGAGCACGCCGCTGTTCAACCTCGTGGATCTGCTCTTTGAGGTGCACCTGACCGGCATCCGCGAGGGCGCCGACGGGCGCGACTACGGCGTGCCGCGCTACCACCACCTAGCCGTCACGAAGCTGCTGGGCCACCCGTTTCTGCGCCGCTTCCAGCTCTGGCTCAACCGCCAGCCCGACAAGCGCTACCACGGCCTGCTGGACCACGTATGCCGCGAAATCGTGCGGCGCAATGCCGTGCTGCTGCCCGCCGCCGAGCTGGAGGAGCTGGGCCGGCACCACCCGCTCATCGAGGCCCTGTTCAAGACCTGGGACACCTGCGACGACATTATTGCAGCCTGCTACACGCTGATTAACCTGCTCAAGCAGGTGTACCAGGACCAGCATTCGGCCATCGAGGCGGAGTATCTGTACCTGTTTTACACGCTGGTGAAGCGGCTCGACTCGGTGTTCGACTGCCGGGAGCAGCGGCTGTCGGTGCGCTCCTTCCGCCGGTTTTTGTACGACCAGATGACCAGCACCCGCCTGCCCTTCAGCGGGGAGCCCATTGCCGACATTCAGGTGATGGGCCTGCTCGAAACCCGGGCCCTGGACTTCGACCACATCATTATCCTGAGCTGCAACGAGAATGTGCTGCCCGCGCCCAAGCGCCACGGCTCCCTGTTTCCCTACGACGTGCTGCGCGAGTTTCGCATGCCCACCTACGCCGACCACGAAGCCGCCACGGCCTACACGTTCTGGCGCCTGCTGCAGCGCGCCCGCCACGTGGATCTGGTGCACGTGCTGCCCGGCGCCGAGGGCACCCGCACCGGGGAGCGGAGCCGCTTTCTGCTGCAGCTGGAGCACGATCTGGCCCCGCAAAACCCCAACCTGACCTTACTTAGCCTCACCGCCACCACGGCCGAAGCCGCCGCCGTCACCGACGGCTACGAGGGCGACCTGGTGCTGGAAAAAGACGCCGAGATGCTGGCCGCCCTGCGCCTGAAGCTGGAAAACGGCCTCTCGCCCTCAGCCCTGAACGAGTACCTGAAATGCTCTTTGCGCTTCTACTTCAACCGCTTAGCCAAGTTCAGCGAAAACGACGAGGTGGAGGAAAAGCTGGGCGCCGACGGCTTCGGCACGGCCGTGCACAAGGCATTGGAAATGCTGCTGCTGCCCTTCGCCGAGCAAAGCCGGGAGCTGACCGCCGAGGATATTCCCTTCCTGCTCCAGCGCGTGCCCAAGGAAGTGGCTGACGCCCTCTGGCAGGCCGAGCAGGAGCACCACGCCCGCCCCGACGAAGGCCTCAACCACGTGCTGGGCCAAGTGGCCGAGCAGCTCGTGCGCCGCTACCTCGAAAGCCTGCCCACGCAGCCCGGCATGCTCCCGCTGCGCATCAAGGGCCTCGAAATAGAACTCTTCGCCACGGTTTTCGTCCCGCTCGCCGACGGCACCCGGCTGGCGGTACGCCTGCTCGGTAAGGCCGACCGCCTCGACGAGCTGCCCGACGGCCGCCTGCGGGTGGTCGACTACAAAACCGGGATGGTGCGCGCCGCCGAGCTGCGTCTCAACAGCAAGGGTGACGCCCCAGCCGCCCGGGAAAAGCTGTTGTCGGATGGCGAATCGGGGCCCGAAAAGGTGCGGCAGCTCTGGCTCTACCGCTATATGCTGCAAAGCCAGGGCCGCCCCGCCGCCGATGCCGCCATCATGTCGTTGCGCAGCATTCCCGAGGGCCTGCTCACCGCCGACATGTCTTTTCTGACGGCCGACGGCCAGACGTTTATCGAGGCCAGCGAGGAGCTGATCGGCCAGTTTGCGCGGCGCATCCTGGACCCCGCGGAGCCCATTCGCAAGACCGATGATCTGAAGCGCTGCGAGTACTGCCCGTACCGCGGCATCTGCGCGCGGTAAATTGTTCTTCGGATGTTCATTGCCTTCACTGCTCCTCTCGCGCTGCTCGGGCTGGATTTCCTTTTTCTGGGGATTCTCAGCCTCATTTGCTGGCTGGCGGCTCCCGCCCGGGGCTCAGCTTCTGCCCTGCTGTGGCAGCACGCCAAAATAACCGTTGGCGCGCAGCTGGCGCTGGGGCTACTGGTTTTGGCGCTGGAAGTTGGCCTCGATTTAAATGCGCTGGCCTGGACCAAGTTTTTTGGGCTTATTGTATTCGGCAGCGCTTTTTTGGTTCCTTTGGTCCTCTATGTTCGCCATTACCGGCAGCGTCAACCTTAATTCTTACCCCTCTCACTTTTTCTCAATACCATGGATGAATTCATGCAGGCCGCCATCGACGAGGCGCGCTTAGGCCGCCGGGAAGGCGGTATTCCGATTGGCTCGGTGCTCGTACGCAACGGCGAAATCGTGGCCAAGGGCCACAATAAGCGCGTGCAGGAGCTGAACCCCATCAAGCACGGCGAAATGGATTGCCTCAACAACGCCGGCCGCCAGCGCACCTACCGCGACACGATTATTTACAGCACGCTGATGCCGTGCTTTATGTGCGCCGGCACCATCGTGCAGTTCAAAATCCCGAAAGTCATCGTTGGTGAAAGCCGCACCTTCGACGGGGCCCGCGAATTCATGGAAAGCCACGGCGTGGAAGTAATTGACCTTGACCTCGACGAGTGCGTGCAGATGATGGAGGAATTCATCGAGGCTGAGCCCACGCTCTGGAACGAGGATATCATGGAGCTGTAGGCAAACCTACGAGTCGATAAGTTCCGTAGTTTCTCAAGACCGCCCATTGCTACCGGAGTCCACAAAACGGCGGCTGACCAGTATGGGTCAGCCGCCGTTTTGTGGACTCCGGCACTGGTAAAAACGGAAAGCATCTGCTTTTACTGACACTCTCAAAATGCGCACATGCCCGCATCAGCTATTTATTCGGGAGCCGTACCAACTGATTTTAGCGTGATAATCTACCCCGCAGCCGGCATTATGGGCGGCCATATTCGAATTACTATTCCCGTGAAAAACCACAGGATAAAATACATTTACATTTGAACATATCTTATTTGTCGTTTAACTGCGGCGAGCTGGACAAATAAGCTTAAAAACAGAAATACCCCCGCTGATTGCTCGGCGGGGGTATTTCTGTTTTTACAGTCGGGCTAAATTAAGCGGCCGACTGATCTTTCTTTGGACGACCACGACGGCCACCGGTAGTACCGGTTTTGGCGGTGCGGGGCTTACGCTCTTTGCGCTCCGGCGTGTAGGCGGGGTCCAGAACTGCGTTCAACTCGTCGAGCAGCGCGCGGACTTTGTCCATGCTCTTGCGAACCTGGTTCAGTACAAGCTCGTTGTCTTCTGCGCTTTTCAGAAGCTGTTGCAATTTGTTCAAATCTGCTGTTGCCATGGTAGTGTGTGTGGAGTGTGTGTTATTGTTAGGACAAAGAAAGTATGATTTTCTTTATGGACAATAAATAATTACGCCATCGACGCATTTTAATAAATTATTCTCCTGCTGCAATAGCACTTTACACCAGGACAAAAGAAAAATCATTTGCCCCAATCCGCCGACATGCCGTTGCCGTAGTGGTGTAATCGACGCCGATAATCTGGCGCTGCGGCCGTGCATAAAACGCCCGGCTGGCACGGGGAGACGGCCGTGATTCTCGCCGTACTTTTACGGTATGGCTACTTTGTTCGCGTCCAAAAAATGTCCCCACTGCGGCTACTGGTCGGCGTGGCAGCAGCGCGCCGACGACCGGTGCCAGCAATGCGAGGAGCTGCTCGACCCGCGCGCCCAGCGGCAGGCCGAGGAGCAGGAAAATGCGGCGCAGCAGCCGATTTCGCAGTTTATGCTGATTGCCATCCACCCCACCGACGGGCCAGGGCTGCGCTTTTTAAAATACCTCGTGCGCGGCGGGCAGTTGGCGTTTGCCGCCATTATGGCTTTTTTCCTCTGGCTCGTTACGGCGCTGGCAGCCTGACCCGGATGCCGCCCCGCGAATTTCGCCACCCGATTTTTCTGGCCCTGGCAACTTTATACGCGCTGAAAATCGGCAGCCGCTTTTTCGGCTACGGGCCGCTGCCCGCGCTGCTCACGTCCTACCTGGCCGACCTGGCTTGCCTGCCGCTGGAATTAACGCTGGCGCTGGTGTTTTTTCGGCGCGTATATTTTCGGCGCGCCCGTTTCGTGCTGCCCACGGCCTGGATTTTCAGCGCCTGGCTGCTGACGGCCGGCTGGTTTGAGCTGCTGCTGCCGCGCCTGAGTCCGGTCGCCACCGCCGACCCGCTCGACGTGGTGGCCTACGCCCTGGGCGGGCTAATTTTCGGGCGCTGGCTCAACCGTCCGGCGTAGCCTTGCCGGAACCCCGGGCTGCCCCAGGGCCGTACACCGGGGCTCACGCCGGCCTTTTGGGGCCCACAAGTTTTACGTAACGCTACTCTATGCTGCAGGATCTGAACCGCGTGCTGACCACGTACTGGGCCCATTTTCTTTACGTGTTGCCCAAGCTGTTTATCGGGCTCATCGTTATTTCTATAGCCTTCCTGGTGGCCACGCGGGCCAGCGCGCTGCTGGGCGGCAAGCTGCGCAGCAAGTCACACGACCCGCTGCTGGCCGACTTCCTGACGCGCTTCAGCAAGTGGGCGCTGCTGCTGCTGGGCGTGCTGCTGGCCATGCAGGTGGTAGGCCTGTCGGGCATCGTGAGCGGGCTGCTGGCGGGGGCGGGACTGTCGGCGTTTATCGTGGGTTTCGCGCTCAAGGACATTGCCGAAAACTTTCTGGCCGGCGTGGTACTGGCCTTCAACCGCCCCTTCCGCATCCACGACACGGTGCAGATCAAGGATTTGCAGGGCCGGGTGGAAGCCTTGAACCTACGCACGACCATCATCAAGACCTTCGACGGCAAGGACATTTTCATCCCCAACGCCGTGGTGCTGCGCGAGCCGCTGATCAACTTCACCCTCGACGGCCACATCCGCCAGGATTTCGTGGTGAGCGTGGACCTGGGCCCCGAGGGCGACTCCCAGCAGGTGGCGGACCTGCTGCTGGGCTACGTGCAAGCCAACGACAAGGTGGAATCTGAGGAATCGCACACGGCCTACATCGTGCTGGAAAAGTCGGTGGGCAGCGTCGTGGACCTGCACCTCTACTTCTGGACCTTGGCCGAGGACTACCGCCGCGGCACGCTGGAGCTGAAAAGTGAGCTGATGCGCGGCGTGGCCGGCGTCCTGACGGCCCAAGGCTACGCGGCCCCGAAGACCATGCAGTAGGCCGGCGGCGGATTTTTCGCGGCTGAGTACCCCTTTTTCAGTATCATGCGTTGAGGATAACAGGTCCGGGCCACGGTGGCGCTTTGCCGGCCGGCCTCTACCGCTCGTTTCATGTCCAAAAATTACCTTCACCGGCTGCTGAGTCCCCTGCTGCTGTGGCGCCTGCGCCACGTCAACGACCGGGTCTACCTGATCCTGGTGAGCGTGCTGGTCGGGGCGCTGGCGGGGCTGGCGGCGGTGGCCATCAAAACGTCGGTGCACGGGGTGCAAACGCTGCTCTACGCCTGGGTGCCCGAGCAGGACCGGGTGTTTGCCCTGTTTCTCTACCCCATCATCGGCATTGCCCTCACGGTGATTTTCACCCGCTACGTGCTGGGTGGCACGCTGAGCCGGGGCATCGGGCCCATCATCTACAACATTGCCCGGCAGAGCAGCATCGTGCCGCGCAGCAAGCTCTACTCCCAGCTGGTCACCTCGTTTCTGACGGTGTCGTTCGGGGGTTCGGCGGGGCTGGAAGCTCCGATTTCGGTGACGGGCTCGGCACTGGGCTCCAACCTGGGCCGGATTCTACGAGTCGGCAACCGGGAGCGGCGCCTGCTGGTGGGCTGCGGGGCGGCCGCGGGCGTGGCGGCCATCTTCAACAGCCCCATTGCGGGCGTGCTGTTTGCCGTGGAAGTGATTCTGTCGGAGCTGTCGGCGCCGTTTTTCATTCCCCTGCTGATTTCCTCGGCCACGGCCACGGTGGTGTCCAAGGCCCTGTACGCGGGGCAGCCGTTCGTGCTCATCACCAGCAGCTGGCCGGTGGCAGGCATTCCGTTTTACGTGGTGCTGGGCCTGTTTACGGCCCTGCTGTCGGTGTACATGATCCGGATCTACTTCTGGGCCGACAAGTTCTTTGAGCGCTGGCACGGCACGTTCCGCAAGGTGGTGCTCGGCGGCTTCGGCCTGGGCATCATGGTGTTCATCTTCCCGCCGCTCTACGGCGAGGGCTACAACATCGTGCAGCTGCTGCTCAGCGGGCAGCCCGAGCGCCTCGTCGACAACTCCATCTTCTCGGTGTACCGCGACGAGAACGTGTGGACGCTGCTGGTAGTGGCGGCGGCCAGTATGCTGCTCAAGGTGTTTGCCACTACCATTACGGTGGGCGCAGGCGGCAACGGCGGCATGTTTGGCTCCTCGCTGTTTGCCGGCGCGCTCATGGGCTTTATCGTGGGCCGGCTCATCAACCTGAGCGGCCTGTACCCGGTGTCGGAGGTGCACTTTATCGTGCTGGGCATGGCCGGCACGCTGGCCGGCGTGATTCACGCCCCGCTCACGGCCATCTTCCTCATTGCCGAAATCACCGGCGGCTACGCCCTGTTTGTGCCCCTGATGGTGGTGTCGTCGAGCTCCTACCTGATTACGCGCTACTTCGAGCCCTATTCGGTGTATACCCGCAAGCTCGTGACCCGGGGCGTGTACATGCACGCCGACCGCGACCGGGGCCTGCTGGCCCAGCTCGACCCGCTCTCGCTGGTGCAGACCGACTACGTGCAGCTCCACCCCGAAAGCACGCTGGGCGAGCTGGTGACCATCTTCCGCCACGCCAGCCGCAACATCTTCCCCGTGGTGGACGACGGCGGGCGGCTGGTGGGTATTGTGACGGTGGACGCTGTGCGCGACGCGCTGTTCGACGACGAGCACTACACCACCACCCTCGTGCGCGACCTGATGACGCTGCCCCCGGCCGTGGTCAACCCCGACGACACGATGCTCGACACGCTGCGCTGCATGGAGCAGCTCAACGTGTACGCGCTGCCCGTGGCCAGCAACGGCCGCTACATCGGCTTCATCCGCAAGTCGTCGATTCTGAGCAGCTACCGCCGCCAGCTGCTCAAGGAAACGGAATGAGGTTATCAGTTGCCGGTTGTGAGTTGCCAGTTGCCAGTTGCCAGTTGCCAGTTTGTTCAACGGGTATTGCCGACTGGAAATTAAAAACTGATAACCGGCTAATTTCGGGCTTCACTAAGTTTCTGAAACTTGCTTCCAACAACTCTGGCAACCGGCAACTCACACCCGGCAACTGATGTAGCCGTTATCGGGGGCGGGCCGGCGGGGCTGCTGGCAGCCCAGCACCTGGCCGAGGCCGGCCGGCGGGTGCGGGTGTACGAGGCGCAGGCCACTGTGGGCCGCAAGTTTCTGGTGGCCGGCCACGGCGGCTTCAACCTGACCAACGCCGAGCCGCTTCCCGCCTTCGAGGCCCGCTACGGCGCCTCCCAGCCCGACTTTACTCGCTTTCTGGCCCACTTCTCCCCCGCCGACCTGCGCGCCTGGGTAGCTAGCCTGGGCCTCGACACCTTCGTGGGCACCAGCGGCCGCGTGTTTCCTACCCCCGACTACAAGCCCGCCCAGCTGCTGCGTGCCTGGCTGCTACGGCTCCAAGCGCTGGGCGTAGAAATCAACGTCCGGCACCGCTGGCTGGGCTTCACGGCCACCGGGCTGAAGCTGCGCGACACAAGCGGCGGGCCAGAGCTGGAAGTGCAGCCGGCAGCCACGGTGCTGGCCCTGGGCGGCGCGAGCTGGGCCAAGACCGGCTCGGATGGCCGCTGGGTGCCGGCATTTGAGCAAATCGGGGTGCGGTGCGTGCCGTTTGCCCCGGCCAACTGCGGGGCCGAGGTGGCATGGTCGGCATTCTTCCGGGAGAAAACCGGCCGCGCTCCGCTCAAGAACATTGCCCTGAGCTGCGGCGGGCAGACCGTGCGCGGCGAGCTGCTGCTCACCGACTACGGCCTGGAGGGCACGCCCGTATACGCCCTCACACCCCAGTTGCGGGCCGCCCTGGCCGAGGGCCAGCCGGCCCCGCTCCTGCTCAATCTCAAGCCCGACCTGACGCCGGCGCAGTTGCTGCAAAAGCTCCAGAAGCCCCGCGGCGGCAAGTCGTTGGCGGCGTTTCTGGAGCAAGCCCTGCGCCTAGGCCACCCCACGCCCACGCTGCTGCGGGAGCTGGCCCCGGCCGAAGCCACCGCCACGCCCGAGGCTCTGGCCCACCTGCTGCAGCACCTGCCCATCCCCGTCACTGGGCTGCGGCCCCTGGACGAGGCCATTTCCACGGCCGGCGGCGTGGCCTGGGCCGAGCTGGACGAGCACCTGATGCTGCGCCGCCGGCCCGGCACCTTCGTGGCCGGCGAGATGCTCGACTGGGAAGCCCCCACCGGCGGCTACCTGCTGCAGGGCTGCTTCAGCACCGGCGCCTGGGCCGCCCAGGGCGTGCAGGCGTGGCTGGCAGGGCGGTAAAGGGCGCCAGGCCGCGCCTGCGCGCTCGTCTAGAAGCTGTTTCAGGCACTACCGCTCAAAAGGACATGCTGAGCGAAGTCGAAGCATCGCTACTGCTTCGTTGCAATTACCACTACAACGAAACGGTAGCGATGCTTCAACAAGCGGACACTAGATCAAGCATGATACGTTCTGATAATTTCTGCCGTCTCGCAACCGTCGGATTTTTGTGTCTTATTTTTCAGAAATTAAAAAATAAGACACAAAAATCAACGAATAATAAGAAAGCCCCGGCTGCGGGGGCAGGCGGGGCTATGCTCAGCTAGATTCCGGCGGGGCTTACTCTTCTTTGATTCGGACGCTGCGGGCTTCGGCTTCGGCCAGGATGGCCTTGGCTTCGGCCAGGGCCTGCTCGCCGCCGTCCATTTCCTTGCGGTAGAGCAGCACAAACAGCACGAAAAACGACGCAATGGGAAATACGCAGGCCAGCGTAAACCACAGCCAGAACGAGCGGCCGTAGCTGTAGGCGCAGTACCCCGTGGTGAGGGGCAGAAACGACAGCGCGCAGAGAAAAGCCAGGGGGACCTCGAAAAACATGGCGGAGGGGCAAACGCGAAAACTGGTATTCCGAAGATACGCCGCAGCCGGACCATTCACAAGCCGGACGGCGGGTTTCTGCCGGATAACCCCGGCCGCGGTCGGTTGTTGGGAGCCGGGGCCGGAATTATTCGCCCGGCCGCCGGCCACCTTCGGGCTTGTTTTCCCGTACCTTCCCGTTCACGCCCTTCTTCTCCGCTCGTTTGCCCCGCCCCGAATTGCCCATGTGGGACCACCAAAGCCTGTTTCGTGTCACGGCCCAACTCTTTGCCGATGGCGTTTTCAACCTGCTCGACCGTAACCTGAAGCCCGAAGTGTTTTTGCTCGGGCTGGCTTCCGCCCGCGAAACCGACGAGCCCCAGGCCGTCGTCGTGGAGCCGCCCACCCACCGCTATAAGGCCGCCGACTTTGCCCACGTGAAGTCCCGGGCCGCCGCCCTGGAGCCCGACGGCCTCCGCGAAGTGGTCTACCACCTGCACCCCACCGACCACGACCGGTTCGAGAAGCTGCGCTGGTACGACTTGATGCGCACCTCGACCGAGCAGCTGCTGAGCGGGCTCATTGAGCGCAACGGCGAGGACCGCCTCAGCTTCTGCTCATTGCCGGTGAGCCTGAACGGCTACCTGGTGGTGGTGGTGCTGCAGCTCTCGGCCGACACTTACCACAGCTACTACGCCCTGCCGCCCCACGCCGCGATGCGCACCACCACGTCGTTGCTGGAGGCGGCGGTGCAGGAGTTTTTGCAGGACTGCTCCCGCGCCCTGCGTGAAACTGACACCGACGACGACCGGCCCGTGCTGGACCGCGACTACAACGAGGTGCTGCGCGCCGCCGGCCGCCGCTTCATGCTGCGCCCCGCCGGCGGCAACCACGGCCTCTACGACGCCTGCAACGGCGTGGCCGCCCTGCGCCACGAGGGCGACGAGGGCGTGGGCACCATGCTCGTGGCCCGCCGCCACCACCCCGCCGTGGTGCCCGTGCTGACGCTGGAAACTCCCATCACCCTGCGCGACCACCGCTCCATCCGGAAGCTGCTGGAGCTGAGCGAGGGCCGCACCTCCCTCATCACCGACGCCACCAACGTGTTTGGGCTGGGCCACCTCGTGGAGCCCACCGACCCGCACTTCGAGCCGCTGTTTACGGTGCACTTCACCAACCACTACAGCTGGGAGCTGAGCCACAACCACCACGTGATGATGAAGGTGGTGACCAACACGCCCCGCCTGCCCCAGGGCCGCGTAGACGAGCAGAACTTTGCCCGCGCCATTCACCGCGTGTTTCCCGCCGTCGATACGGCCGGCATTGCCTACCTCTGGGAGCTAACCCAAAAAGCCTCCAGCCAGGCCAACGGCACCATCCTGGTCATCTCCGAGGGCGCGGCCCAGGAAGCGGTGCGCCTCACCCGGCAGTGCTTCCGCGTCACGCCCCGCATCATGACGCCCTCGGTGCTGCGCCTGGTCACCAACATCGACGGGGCCGTGTTTATTGACCCGGCCGGCACCTGCTACGCCATCGGGGCCATCCTCGACGGCCTGGCCACCGAGAAGGGCGACTCCTCCCGCGGCTCCCGCTACAACTCCGCCCTGCGCTACGTGGAAAGCAGCCGCTACGCCTGCCTGGCCATCGTCGTTAGCGAGGATGGCCTCATTGACCTGCTGCCGCCGATGAAGCGGTGAGGTGGTGAGTTTAATGTGCTGTCATTGCCTGGACGCAGGACGAAGCAATCCGTCCTGTGAAATGTGCCTAGCTCCTTTTCACAGCAAAGCCCCGACGTCATACGCTGGCGTCGGGGCTTTCTATGTTAACACCATTTAGCGCATTGTCCAGGACGGATTGCTTCGGCTGACGCCTCGCAATGACAGAAGGCCAAACTCACCACCTCACCCCTATCCATTCACGCTGCCCATCATGGCGGCGGGGTAGCGGGGGCCGGCGGCGGCGTTGACGGGGGCTATTTCGTTGATCTGGCGCAGCTCGGCTGCGGAGAGCCAGACTTGCAGGGCACCGAGGTTTTCTTCGAGGTAGGCAATGCGCTTGGTGCCGGGAATGGGCACGATGTCTTCGCCCTGGGCCAAGACCCAGGCCAGGGCCAGCTGGCCGGGCGTGCAGTTTTTCTGGGCGGCTAGGTCGCGGATGCGGGCTACCAGGTCGAGGTTGCGCTGAAAGTTTTCACCCTGGAAGCGGGGCGTGTGGCGGCGGTAGTCGTCGGCGTCGAGGTCGTCGAAGCGCTGAATCTGGCCGGTGAGGAAGCCCCGGCCCAGCGGGCTGTAGGGCACGAAGCCCACGCCCAGCTCGCGCACGGTGGGCAAGATGGCATCCTCGGGCTCCCGGCTCCAGAGCGAGTACTCGGTTTGCAGGGCTGTAATCGGGTGCACGGCCTGGGCGCGGCGCACGGTATCAGCGGCGGCTTCGGAGAGGCCCAGATAGCGCACCTTGCCTTCTTCCACCAGCCGGCTCATGGCCCCCACGGTTTCCTCGATGGGCGTCTCGGGGTCGACGCGGTGCTGGTAGTAGAGGTCGATGTAGTCGGTGCCGAGGCGCTTGAGGCTGGCATCGCAGGCCTGGCGCACGTACTCGGGCCGGCCGCTGATGCCGCGCTTGGTGGGGTCGTTGGGGTCGCGCAGGATGCCGAACTTGGTAGCCAGTACGATTTTGTCGCGCCGGTCAGCGAAGGCCCGGCCCACCAGCTCCTCGTTTTTGAAGGGCCCGTACATGTCGGCCGTGTCGTAGAAAGTAACGCCCAGCTCGAAGGCGCGGTGCAGGGTGCGGGTGCTGGCAGCATCATCGGGCTGGCCGTAGAAGTCGGACATGCCCATGCAGCCCAAGCCGAGGGCGGATACTTGCGGGCCGGAGCGGCCCAGGGTTCTGGTTTCCATAGAAGGGTTTTTAGGGAAGGTTGGCGGAGAACGTAATACTAAGACTACGTAAACCGGCGGGCCGCCGAATTGATTGGCCGCGCCGGAATTCCGTTTTGAGCTGTTAGCGCCGTCGTTTTCCTGGCCGCTGCGTTATAAGGCCAAAAAGCCCCGCACCATGCTGCCCGTTCGCCCCACTGCCACGCCCATTTCCTCCTTCGACGCCGATGAGCGCCTGCGCTGGGTGGAGCGCATTGCCCGCCTCATGGACAGCCAGTTCCGCTTGCCCGGCACGGAGTTCCGCTTCGGCCTCGATCCACTGCTGGGCCTCATTCCCATCGTCGGCGACCTGTCGACCTTCGCCGTGTCGGGCGCGCTGCTGCTGACCATGATGCGGCACGGGGCCAGCGGCGCGGTGGTCGTGCGCATGGCCCTCAACATCCTGCTCGACACCCTGGTGGGCGCCGTGCCCGTGCTGGGCAACCTGTTCGACTTCGCCTATAAAAGCAATGAGCGCAACGTGGCTTTGCTGCGCCGGCACTACGCCGAGGGCCGCCACCCGGGCAGCGGCCGGGGCCTGATTGCGGTAGTCATCCTCGGGCTGGTAGTCGTGTTCGGGCTGGTGGGCTGGGGCGGCTTTACGCTGCTGAAGCTGGCCTGGCAGTACTTCCAGTAGGCTACTGCAGCTTCAGTACAGTGGCGCCGTTGCGCTCATCCACCTCCCGCTCCAGACGTTGCGGGTGCACCACTACGGTAATTTCCACCGAGCCGGTGCCCACTTCCAGGGCCAGGATATGGCCGCCGTAGGCCGTGAAGTTCTTGTCCGTAACGACGCCGTGCAGGTGCAGGGCGGGCTTGCCGTCTTTCCAGGCGATGCTGCCGGTGAGGCTGGCCAGCTCAGTGTCCCGATAGGCTTTGGGGGCGTATTCCTTGGTCTGGGCGTTCCAGAAGCCGAACGTGGGGTGTCCGAAGCCCAGGCCGGTGAGGCTGGCGCTGGGAATCTGCTCCCGGATGGCGAGCTGCTCCAGCTCCAGCAGCACATTGTCGCCCTGGCGCAGCACCAGCAGAAAGCCGCTGGGCGTGCGAATGTACTTGGGTGCGGTGGGGGCAGTGATAGTCATAGGGCGGGTTTGGGCGGAAAGGCCTAGCGGAGCAAAAAGGCCGCAGGCGAGCAGGAATGGCAGGATCTTGTTCATGGAAGGTCAGCAGGAAAAGCGCGGGCGGGCCGTTACTGGCCGCGCAGTTGCGGAGGCAGCTCGTAGGTACGCAGGGCGCCGCCGGGCCGTTGTGTCCGGCTGGCGGCGCTACTCAAACCAGATGCTGGGGTTACGGACGGGCAGGTTGCGAATAACCTCGGGCACCTCCGGCGCGTGCTCTAGCCGCTGCCAGGTGGTGAGCCAGTCTTTGTTGGAGAAGCGGATGGCGCCCAGTACCAGCGCGGGGGGGGCCACGGGCCAGTTGTCCCAGTACATCACGTCGTGGGCGAAGGGCCAGGCGCTTTTGTCGGCCACGTACGGGTACAGGTACTCAAGACCCTTTCGGATGGAGCGGCCGTCGGGGGTCTGGTAGGCGTACAGGTCGTCGGTTTTCGTCGACAGGATGTGGCAGATCATGGTCATGGCGTCCAGGTTGAAGAGCGAGTAGCCGTAGGGCTTGGTGCGCTTGAGCTCCTGGGGGAAGCTGCCGTTGGGGGCCATCTGGGTGGGCAGCAGCACGGTTTTGTACCGCTCCCGGCAGAAGCTCAGCAGCGTATCGTTGGCGGTGAGCCGGGCAAACGCGGCCACCTGCATCACCCAGCAGGTGCCGTGGTTGTTGGAGGCGTTCATCTCGTCCCGCCCGTAGGGGTGGGTGGTCAGCCAGGTGAGGTAGCGCGCAAACCAATCCTTGAGCCGGGCCGTTTCCGGGGCCGTGAAGGCCCTGGAGCCTTGCAGCACCCAGATTCCCTGGGCCACTTCCATGAGCTGAATGGTGTCGATGATGCCGATGCCGCGGCCGGTGAAGCGGCCCTGGATGGCCTGGGCGTAGAGCAGGGCCGGCGTCATATAGGTGGCGGGGTCAATAAACCAGGCCCGCAGGTGGAGCAGGGCGTGGCGGGCGTACTGCTCGTCGCCGGTGAGCTGGTAGGCCGCGGCCAGCACCCCCACGATGCGGCTGAACCGGATCATGGCCAGGCGGTGGTCCACGAAGTTGGCGGGGTTGGTGAGGCCGTCGCGCTGGACGTAGGGCCCGGTGGGATGCTGCGGGTCGGGCCACCAGTAGTCGCCTTCGGAAAAGAAGTCGTGGGGGCCGCCCGCGCTACGCGGGCAGGTGCTGCTAGTGACCGTGACGGGCGCCTGCCGCAGGGCCCAGGCCGCCTGGGCCAGCACGGTACGGCGCAGAGTTTGGGTGGCCTGCTTCCGGAGCTTTTTACTGGCTTGAACAGGTGGACTCGACCAGCTGGCGGCGCTAACCAGCAGAGCCAGCAGCAGCGCGGTTATTCTTCTCAACGGCTTACTCTTCATTCTGAATTTGATTTACCGCAGTGGTTCCTAGAAGCGGTTTGTGTTGGTTTTTAGACGCCCAGAACGCTGGAGCGACGTTCCTTTGGTAACGCCAACCTGACGCTTTGTAGGTATCGAGTCGGCCGATGCTACGAACCCAAAAAAACAGAGAACCCCGTGCTCCTACGGACACGGCATTCTCTGTTTTTAGCGGGCGGGGCGAAGTCTTAATTGCTCACCTCAATCGTTCGTCCCGCGCCGGCAACGCCCACCTAGCGGCCGATACTGCGGTGGGTGAAGGACGTGAAGCCGACAAAGGTTTTGTCGCCGGGCGTGCCGTAGGGGTCCTGCCGGTCGCGCAGGGAAGCCAGCTTGGTGGTGCCGTAGTAGTTGTAGGCCGTCTCGATGCCGGGGAAGATCTGGCTGCCGCTGCAGTTGCGGCTGTAGTTACCGGCGGCGGCGTCCTCAAACTTGCCCCAGCCGATCCGGATCTGCTGGCCGTTGTTCTCATACAGGGCCGTGTTGCCCTGGATGCGGGCAATTTCGGCGGCGTAGGTCAGGGCCGTGAGGGTGTACTGGGGGTGCACGCAGTCCCGGTCGCGCTGCTCCTTCACGGCGCCGTCGGAGTAAAACACCTGGGGCATAACCTCCAGCACGTAGTTATAGCCGCCGTCGTACACGGTGGTGCTGTTAAACCACACCCCGATGGCCATCTTGGCGTAGGCGCAGGAGGCCTGCCAGTTGTTGACGTCGTTGATGGAGCCGGGCACCTTGTTGACGTAGTTGTTTTTCAGGTTGTTAAGAAAGTCGCCGAACTTGGCAATGTCAGTGGCCGACCAGCCCGCGCCGGTGGTGCCGTTGACCTGGTAGTAGCGGATGATTTCGGCGGCGGCCACGAAGTTGGGCGCCACCCAGGAAGCTTCGAGGTAGGTCTGGCGGACCTCCGTGGGGCTGCCGTCGGGCTTGGGCGAGGTGGAGTAGCGCTGGAAGTTGTAGGCGTAGCCGTTCAGGATCTGCTTGGCCTGGTTGGCGTAGGTGGCGTTGCCGGTTTTCACCCACCGCAGGGCGCAGGCATAGGCCAGCACCGCGTCGCGCCGGATCTGGTCTTCGGTGGGGCTACCGCCGCTGCCCACCACGTATACCACCGCCGGAAACGACGAGGGTACCGCGTACTGGTTCATGTAGTCGACCACCTTGTTGTAGCCAGCCATGCGGGTGGCGTCCCCGGAGTTGGCCTGGGAGGCAATCAAATCGAGGCTGGCCTTGCTGTTGAGCACGCCGGGGTGGCGAAACGTGGTAATGGTGGAGTCACTGGTGGCGGTAGCCGTGGCGGGGGCGGCCGGCTCGGCCTTCTGGCAGCCCGACAGGGCGGTAATGGCGACGGCGAAACCCAGGTGGGCAACGCGGGCAAGCGAGAAAATGGTGTTCATGGTGGTTGGTGGGAATTGGTTAGAGAACTGGAAAATGAGCGGGGCCCGTCCGTGGAACAGGTGCTGAAAGGTGGCCGTTTTGCCGGTAGCAAATCTTGTTTCAGCACAATTTATTTACGGAAACGTTTGCGCTATTTGATCGCGCATCATCTTCACAGGCTTGGCTATTACCGTTTAAAACACCCCGCACGCCAAAAAACTATTCAAAGAATAAAACAATTTATTCTGCAACAAACCACTTCACTCTCACCCGCTTAATACACCCGCCGCACCTGAATCCCGTTCAGGATCGTTTCGCCGGCTACGGCCCGAAAATCTATACGCAGGCCCTGGCCCCGCCGGGCGGCGGCGGGCAGCTTAAAGCTGGCCGCCTGCACTGGCCGCAGGTAGTTGGCGCTGCCCAGCGCGGGCAATACCAGCTGCCCGTTGAGCAGCACGTCGAAGGCGCGGGTGGCCGGGGCGGGCCCGGCAGCTTTGGCGCCGGCGTCGAGGTTGTAGGCCAGCTGCTCGGCGGGTGGGGCCAGCTCCAGCTCGGCGAAGTGCAGGGTAATTTCGTACTCGCCGTCGGGCACGTCGAGGCGGAAGCCGGTGAGGCCGACGCGCTGGGTTTCGTACATGGCGTCGTAGTCGGTGCCCAGGATGTCGCGGTCGGAACCGTAGCTCATGCGGCTGTTGCCGGCCTGCACGAAGGCGTGGCCGCCCACGTAGCCCCAGCCGCCCGGCGCGTAGGCCTGCTCCGGCAGCCACACCTGGCCCAGCCGGGTATCGGTAAAAATCCGTTGGTCGCCGAGGCTCACGTTCAGCTCGGTAAACGGCAGCTTCGCGGAAGCCAGATTCACGGGCAGCAGGCGAAAGTCGATACTAGCCTGGTCCTGTGCGCTCTGCCCTACCGCCTGCGCAGCAAGCACGTTGGGCCCGTTTTCGAACGGCACTTCGAACCGCGCCACGCCAAAGTCAGCGAGCCGAGTGCCCAGGTCGCGGCCGTTGAGCAGCAGGCGCACGGCGGGCTGGTTGGTGTACACTTCTACCGGCTGCCGGCAAAACAGCGAGTCGGGGCTGGCCGCGGAGCCGCCGCGCAGGTTCCAGCCCCGGGAGCCGATTTTCACGAACGGAGCCCGCAGCAGGTGAGCCTGGTAGAAAAAGTAGGCGTCCTTGGGCTGCCGGTCGGCGGTGAGCAGGCTTTTATTGTTGATGTGGGGCGTGGCTTCCTGGCGGGTTTCGGAGTTGAACTCGGCCAGGTTCCAGACCGTGCTGCCAGCCACGAACGGGCGCTCCAAGATGGCTTTGAGGTAAAACTGGTGGTAGCGGTTGGCGTACTCGGTGGTTTTGTCGAAGCGTAGGGGCTGCAACGCGTGCAGGCGCGGGTCGGAATCGGCGCCGTACTCGGTTACCAGCATTGGCGTACCGGGCAGCTCACGATGGTGCTGGTCGAGGAAGGCCGGAAAGCCGCTCAGCTCGCCCGAATACCAGCCCTGGTACAGGTTCCAGCCGATTATTTGCGGAATGCCGAGCAGGCCGGCGGCGCGGTACAACTCAAAGCTGCCGTGGCAGACCAGCATCGTGGCCCGGGCCGGATCTTCGCGGCGGGTCAGGCTGTCGAGGCTCTGAGCCAACTGGGCCACCTGGCGCAGGTACGCTTTACCGGCGGGGTTGTCCTTGGTCAGGCCGGCGGGCAGCCGCAGCAGCACCTCGTTCATGTAGGCCCAGACAATAACGCTGGGGTGGTTGAAGCCCTGGCGGATCATCTCAGTCTGCATCGTCTGGCAGGTGCGGGTGAAGGCCGCCGAGGGCGTAATGGCGTTGACGACCGGGATTTCCACCGAGGCCAGCAAGCCCAGCCGGTCGCAGGCTTCGAGCACGGCCGGGTCCTGGGGGTAGTGCGACACGCGCAGAAAGTTGCCGCCCATTTCCTTGATCAACTCGACGTCCCGCGCGTGCAGGGCGTCGGGCAGGGCGTTGCCCAGACCCGGAAAATCCTGGTGGCGGTTGGTGCCAATCAGCTTGAGCGGCTGCCCGTTCAGAAAAAAGCCCTTATCGGCGTCAAACCGGAACCAGCGCAGCCCCAGCGGGTTCGTCACCTCGTCCAGCACCAGGCTGCCCGTCTCTTCCACCACCGACGTCACGCGGTACAGGTACGGGTCAGCGGGCGACCAAAGGTGAGGCCGGCGCAGCTGGCCGAACGTCTGCCGGAAGGCCAGCTTCTGCCCCGCGCCCAGCCGCAGCTTCGTGCGCTGCTCGGCCACCACGCGGCCCTCGCGGTCCGTAATGCGGGTCCGCACGCTCACCGCCCGGGCCGCGCCCGACTCGTTGGCCACGGCCCCGCGCACCGCCACTTCCGCCGCCTCGGCCGATACGGCGGGCGTGGTGACGAACGTGCCGGCGGAGGCGTAGTTGTCGAGGTCGAAGTGCACCGCGTGGGCCGCTACCAGGTATACGTCGCGGTAGAGGCCGCCGTAAAACGTGAAGTCGGCCGACAGCGGCGGGATGTCGGGGTTATGGGCGTTGGTGAGCTTTACCACGACTTCGTTGGCCGCCGGCCCGTCTTTCTCAAACCGCAGCAGCTTGCTGATCGGAACGCTGAAAGCCGCGTAGCCGCCCGCGTGGCGGCCGGCCAGCTGCCCGTTCACGTACACCTCCGCCTCCTGGTTGGCTCCTTCGAAGTACAGATCCACGCGGCGGTTTTGCCAGGCGGCGGGCACGTAAATGGTTTTACGGTACCAGCCCACGCCGCGGTAGTAGCCGGGCTCGTCGTCGAGCACGTCGGCGGCGTTCCAGGTGTGCGGGATGGATACTTTCTCCCAGTTTGCCGGGGGCAGCGCGGCGACGGCGAATTGCGAGGCCGGGTCTTTCTGGAACAGCCAGCCGGAATTGAGGGTCTGTTTGATGCGCTGCTGGGCGGCGGCCGGCCAAGCCAGCAGCAGTAGGCCAATCAGCAGCGGGTAGAAGATTCTGGGCATGGCTTAGTCGTTGGTCTGGCCGGGGGCGGTAAGCTGCAGGCGACCTTGCAGGCGGATGTCGTCGGAGGCGCTGCCAATCATTAAGTTAAACTCGCCGGGCTCGGCCACCCACTGCAGCCGGGAGTTGAAAAAGGAAAGCTTATCCTGATTGACGGTGAAAACGATGGTCTGGCTTTCGCCGGGCCGGAGCCGGACTTTGTGGAAGTCCTTGAGCTCCTTCACCGGCCGCACCACCGACGCCACCGGGTCATGCATGTACAGCTGGGCGACTTCCTCACCAGCATATTTGCCGGTATTCTTCAACGTAAACCGCACCTGCACCGCTTCGCCCGGGGCCAGGGCCGGCTGGCTGATTTGCAGGTCGGAATACTCGAACGTAGTGTAGCTCAGGCCGTAGCCGAAGGCGTAGCGCGGGGTGTTGGGCGCGTCGATGTAGGCCGAGCGGTAGCGGATTTCGCCGGGCTTGAGCACGGGGCGGCCGGTGCTGTACTGCTGGTAGGTGAGCGGCAGCTGGCCCACGGCGCGGGGAAAAGTGGCGGGCAGCTTGCCGGCCGGGTTGTAGTCCCCATAGAGCACGTCGGCCACGGCCGCGCCGCCCTCCGAGCCGGGCCACCAGGCGTACAGGATGGCGGCGGCGGAATCAGCAATGGCGTTGAAAATCAGCGGCCGGCCCGCCAGCAGCACCACCACGATGGGCTTGCCGGTGGCGTGCAGGGCCCGGAACAGCTCTTCCTGCACGCCGGGCAGGCGCAGGTCGGCGCGGGACTTGGCCTCCCCGCTCATGTCCCAGGTCTCCCCCACGGCCAGCACCACCACGTCGGCTTTTCGGGCCGTTTCCACCGCCTCGGCAAAGCCCTGTCGGGAGTCGCCGAGCACCTCGCAGCCCTTGGCGTAGAGCAGGCGGGTTTTCGAGCCGGCCCGCTGGCTCAAGCCTTCGTAGAGCGAGGTAATGCGGCTGGTGTCGGGCTGCACGGTCCAGCTGCCGTCCAAGTCGCGCTTGGCCTTGGCCAGCGGGCCAATGAGGGCCACGGTGGGCAGCCGCGCGCTCAGGGGCAGCACCTGCCGCTCGTTTTTGAGCAGCACCAACGACTTTTGGGCCATCTGTCGGGCGGCCGCGCGGTGGTGCGGGTCGCTGAGCACCTGCTTTTCGCGCTTCGCGTCGGAGAAGCGGTACGGGTCGTCGAACAAGCCCAGTTCGAACTTCTTGCGCAGCACGCGGCGCACGGCATCCTCGACCAGGGCCCCGTCAACCTTTCCGGCCCGGACCAGCGCCGCCAGGTTGGTGTGGTAGGCGTCGCTTTCCATGTCCATGTCGGAGCCGGCCGCCAGGGCTTTCTGGGCGGCGTCGGTCAGATTTTGGGCGTAGCCCCAGGGTACCATCTCGCGGATGGAACCCCAGTCGGACACCACGAAGCCGGGAAACTGCCACTGGCCCTTCAGGATGTCGCGCTGCAGGTAGGCGCTGGCGGTGGCGGGCACGCCGTTTAGGGTGTTGAAGGAGTTCATGAAGGTGGCCACGCCCGCGTCGGCGGCAGCTTTGAACGGCGGCAGGTAGGTTTCCCAAAGCTGCTGCTCGCTCAGGTCCACGGCATTGTAGTCGCGGCCGGCCAGGGCGGCGCCGTAGGCCGCGAAGTGCTTGGCGCAGGCCATGACGGCGTCGGTGCCGCCCAGCTTTTCGCCCTGGAAGCCCAGCACCCGGGCCCGGGCAATCTGGGCTCCGAGGTAGGTGTCTTCACCGGCGCCCTCCATCACCCGGCCCCAGCGCGGGTCGCGGCCCACGTCGACCATGGGCGCGAAGGTCCAGTGAATGCCGGAGGCCGCCGCTTCCCGGGCCGCCACGTGAGCCGACTCGCGGATGGCGGCCAGATCCCAGGACGCGGCCTCGCCGAGCGGGATGGGAAACACGGTCTGGTAGCCGTGAATCACGTCGAGGCTGAACAGCAGCGGGATGCGCAGCCGCGACTGGAGCGCCACGGCCTGGATTTCGCGGGTGGCCTGCACGCCCTTCACGTTGAGCATCGAGCCCACCTGCCCGCCGCGGATGCTGTTGAGCAAATCCGTCTTGCGGGAGCTGGCTGGGCCGGTCAGTTCCCGCCCGGAATACTGGTTGAGCTGCCCGACTTTCTCCTCCAGCGTCATCTGCGCCAGCAGGTTATCCACGCGCTGCTCCACGGTCAACTGCTGGGCCGCGGCGGGCAAGGCGAGCAGAGCCAGCAGGCAGCCAAGCAGACGGGTTTTTCGCGGAAGAAAGGACATTGGGGTCGGGTTAACACATAAATAGAACGTCATGCTGAGCGTAGTCGAAGCATCTCTCCCGCTTCGTTGGATTACCGTTGCAACAAAGCGAGAGAGATGCTTCGGCAGGCTTAGCATGACGTTCTAAAGGGTTTTCAGCGTTTCAACTACGCCTTTTACAGCGGCACGAAAACCGTTTTCAGTCCTTCCGACTGCACGCTGACCACGCTTTGGCCGCCGTTGGTTTTCAGGCGAATGGTGGCGCGGCCATTGTAGGCCTGCACCTTACGCGAGCCGCCGGACGTGCCCAGGTCGTCGAGCAGTTGGCCGTCGCCGAGCAGACCGAAGCGCAGCCAGCTGATGGCGTCGAGGCACAGCACGCCGTTGGCGTCGAGCAGCCGGGCCTGCACGGTAGTGACGCCGGCTTGCTCGCCGGTTTTTTCGAGCACCAGCGTGGCGGGCTTACCCCACTTCTGGGTTTGATACACCTGCCGGATTTCGTCCCGCACCACGGCTTTGCCCTGGTGGGCTACTACTTTAATGGTGTTTTCGCCGGCGGTGAAGGGCACGAGCCAGCGCAGGCCGGCGGCGGGAAAGTCCTGGCTGTCGCGCCGCCGGGTGCCGTAGCTTTGGCCGTTGACGAACAGCTCGGCCTCGGCGCAGTTGGAGTACACTTTCACCATCTTCTGCTCGCCGGCCTCGCCCCAGCGCACGAGCCAGGAATGGCCGTAGATGTGGGCCATCGGCTCTGTGGTCCAGTACGACTGAAACACGTAGTAGGCCTCCTTCCTGGTGAAATCCCGCTCTACCACGCCCTTCTGGTTCATATAGGGCACGGGGTTGTCGGGGCGCACGGGGGTGGAAAAGTCCTTGAAGGGCCAGTAGGCGGTGCCGCTGAGCCAAGGCATGGTTTCCTGCTCCTTCAAGTGCCAGTCGACGAGGTTGCAGAGGTAGGTTTCGCTCCAGTCGCCGTCCTTGGATACCCGGGCGCTGCCGCCGAACAGCGAGGCGTCGCCGGCCCGCTCGTCGGCGCCCTGGCTGCGGGTGATTTTGGCCAGCGCGTTATCGGGGTTTTCGGAGTGGCGGCCGGCGTGGCTGTCGCCGCCCCACTCCACGTGCAGAAAGCGCTTCACGCCTTGAAACTCCTTCTCCGTGGCTTCCTTGTACTCGGTATAGATGCCCCGGTACCAGCCGGCCCAGATCGAGGGTGAGTACACGTCGGGAATGTCCTTGCAGAAGTCGCAGCGGCGGATGGCGGTGTAGCGCGCCGGGTCGAGCTGGTGGGCTAGGTCGTTGAGCTGCTTCATGTAGGCGCGGATTTTCTCCTTGTCGAACTCGGGGAAGTCGCCGGGCCAGTCGTTTTCGTTGCCCAGGCCCCAGATGATGACGCTCGGGTGGTTGTAGTGCTGCTGAATGAGGTTGGTGAGCATGCGCCGGCCCTGCGCCTGGTACGCCGGCCCGCCCAGCCCGCCCCGGCACCAGGGAATCTCTTCCCACACCGTGATGCCCAGCGAGTCGCAGAGCCCGAGCACGAGGCGCGACTGTTGGTAGTGGCCCAGGCGGATGAAGTTGACGCCCATCTGCTTCATGAGCACCATTTCGGTCCTGATCTGGGCTTCGGTCATGGCCGCGGCCACGCCGGCGTGGTCTTCGTGGCGGTGGGTGCCGCGCAGCAGCAGGCGCTGCCCGTTGAGCTTGAACGGCCCGTGCTCCACGAATTCGAGGTGACGAAACCCAACTTTCTCGGTCTGGGTAAAGGTGCTGCCGCCGGCCGTCACGTTGACCTGCACGGTGTAGAGCGCCGGGTGCTCCGGCGACCACAGGCGCGGGTTTTTCAGTTGGAAGCGGCCCAGCTCCCCGGGTTGCATGAGTACCGAGGCCTGGCGCTGGCCCACGAGCTTGCCGCGCGGGTCGAGCACCCGGATGCTGAGCTGGGCGGGGCCGGCGGGCAGCGGCTCCCGCAACGTGCCCTTCAGCGTGAGCACGCCCAGCTTACCGGCCGGGTCCACTTCGGCTTTAGCGGCCACCCGGGCCAGGGCCACGGCGGGCTCATACACTAGGTTCAGGTAGCGGTAGAGGCCGCCGTAGACGTTGAAGTCCGACAGGTCGGAGGGCAGCATTTCCAGGTCGCGGGAGTTGTCGCAGCGGATGGACAGCGGAATTTTACCCTTGAACTGCTTCTGAAACGCCTCGGTCCGCTGAAAGTCGGCCACGGCCTGGGTAAGGTCCACGGTCCACTCGTCGTAGCCGCCCACGTGGCTGCCAACCTTAGTGGTATAGATGTATACATCGGTTTTCTGCCCCGCGCCCTCGAAGTGCAGCAGCGTGCGGCCGTTGGCGTAAGGATTCTGAATACTGAGCTGGGTGCGGTACCAGCCGGGCCCCTGGTAGTAGTTCACGTCGGGGTCCACGGCGTCGCGGGCGTTAAAGCAGTGCGGCAGCGTAACCGTTTCCCACAACGGTACGCTTTCCGGATTACCGGTCCCCACGGGCCGCACTGCTTCCCACACGCCGCCCAGATCCTGGCGAACAAACTCCCAGCCGGTATTCAGGCGGCTTCCCCGCTGCCCGAATCCCGAATGAAAGCCCGCCAGCCCGAGCAGCAAGCCCAGTAGTAGTTTTTTGTAGTTCAAGGAGGAAGTTTTTTGGAAGCTGGAAGACAGGAGCTGGGAACTAGCCTCATCTAGGGCTCCAACAGGCTGCGCTGGATGCCCATTTCCAGGCCGCGGAGCTCGGCCAGGCCGCGCAGGCGGCCGATGGCGGAGTAGCCGGGATTGGTGTGCTTGCGCAGGTCGTCGAGCATCTGGTGGCCGTGGTCGGGGCGCATGGGCAGGCTCAGCTGGCGGCGCTGCATCACTAGGAGCAGCTCGCGCACCACCTGGTACATGTCCACGTCGCCTTCGAGGTGGTTGTCCTCGAAGAAGTCGCCCTGCTCGTTGCGGCGGGTGCTGCGCAGGTGCACGAAGTTGATGCGGTCGGCAAACTGGCGCACCATGGCGGGCAGGTCGTTGTCGGGGCGCACGCCGAAGGAGCCGGTGCAGAAGCACAGCCCGTTGCTCGCGGACGGCACGGCCTCAAATAGTGCGGCCACGTCGTCGGCGGTGCTCACCACCCGGGGCAGACCCAGAATGGCGTAGGGCGGGTCGTCGGGGTGAATGACGAGGCGGATGCCGCCGGCTTCGGCCACGGGCGTTATTTCCCGCAGGAAGTGAATCAGGTGGTGGCGCAGACGGGCGGCGTCGATGCCGGCGTAGGCGTCCAGGGCCAGCTGAAACTGGGTTAGGGTGAAGCTTTCCTCGCTGCCGGGCAGCCCGGCAATGACGTTGCGCTGGAGCAGCCGCTTGTCTTCGTCGCTCATGCCGGCAAACCGGGCGCCGGCCGCAGCCAGCTCCGCCTCGGAGTAGTCGGCCGCGGCATTCTGGCGCTTCAGCAAGAGCGTATCGAAGGCCACGAAGGCGGCGCGCTCGAAGCGCAGGGCCCGGGAGCCGTCGGGCATGGGGTAGCTCAAATCGGTGCGGGTCCAGTCGAGCACCGGCATGAAGTTGTAGGTGACGGTGCCAATGCCGCAGGCGGCCAGGTTGCGCAGCGAGGCCTTATAGTTGTCGATGTACGCCTCGAAGCCAGCGGCCTGGGTTTTGATGGCCTCGTGCACGGGTACGCTTTCCACCACGCTCCAGGTCAGGCCCGCCGCCGCCACTTCCCGCTGCCGCTGCTCGATTTCGGCCACCGGCCACACGGCCCCGTTCGGAATATGGTGCAGGGCCGTGACTACGCCGGTGCAGCCCGCCTGCCGGATGTCGGCCAGGCTGACGGGGTCCGCGGGGCCAAACCAGCGCATGGTCTGCTCCATGCGGAAGATAGTTTGCTGCTCGCTCATCATACGCCGCCGAAGATGGAAAAGCCGCCATCGACGCAGATCATGGCGCCGGTAACGAACCGGGAGGCGTCGCTCAGGAGCCAGATCAGGGCGCCCTTCAGCTCGTCGGGGTGGCCGAAGCGCTTGAAGGGCGTCTGGCGGATAACCAGCTCGCCGCGGGGCGTGAAAGTGCCGTCGGGGTTGGTGAGCAGGCTGCGGTTTTGCTCGGTGAGGAAAAAGCCCGGCGCCAGCGCGTTCATGCGCACCTTGTCGCCGTGGCGGTTGGCCACTTCCACCGCAAACCACTGGTTGTAGCAGTCGACGGCGGCCTTGCCCATGTTGTAGCCCAGCACCTTGGTGATGGCGCGCTTGGAGTTCATAGACGAGATGTTGACGATGCTGCCGCCAGCCTCGGCCAGGGCGGGCCCGAACACCTGGGTGGGCAGTACCGTGCCCCACACGTTGAGGTCCATAACCCGGCGCATGCCGGCCAGGTCCATGTTGAATACGTCGGCGGCGGCATCGAGTACGCCGTCAGGGGCGTTGCCGCCGGCCGCGTTGACCAGGCCGTCGATGCGGCCGAAGGTATCGAGCATGAGCTGGCGGGCGGCCTGGAGCTGGTCGACTTCCAGCACGTCGGCCACCAGAGCCAGGGCCCGGCCGCCCCGGGCGGTAATGGCGGCGGCCCGCTCCTGGGCTACGGCGGCGTTGCGGCCCAGGATGCCCACGGCGCCCCCGGCCTCCACAATGCCGCTGATGAAGGCCTCGCCCAGGATGCCGGTGCCGCCGGTGACGACGATTACCTTATCCTGCAATGAAAAACGGTCGGTCATTAGGCTAGTTAAACGTTAGGGTGGCGTAGTTCTGGTAGCGCCACAGGGCTTCGAGAAAGTAATAGTCGGCGTACACCAGCGGGGCGTCTACCTCCGACTTGGCGGGTTTGTTGCCGGTGCTGTGCTTGAGCAGAAAGAAATTGTTGGTGCCGGCCGCGGCCAGGTATTCGGGCGTGCAGAGGCTGGTCAGCATGGCCGTGGCGGCCGCGAAGTACTGATTTTTCTTCGGGGCGTACTTGCTCAGCTCCAGCAAGCCCGAGGCGGCCGCCGCCGCCGCCGAGGCGTCGCGCGGGGCGTTGGGGATGGTGGGGTCATTGAAGTCCCAGTACGGAATATGGTCCGGAATCTTGGCGGTGTGCTTAATAAAGTAGTCGGCCGCGTGCTGGGCCGCCGCCAGGTACTGCGGGCGGCGGGTTTCGCGGTAGAGCATAGTGTAGCCGTAGATGGCCCAGGCCTGCCCGCGGGCCCAGCAGGAGTTGTCGGCGAGACCTTGGTGGGTGCCGGCGGTGAGCAGCTTACCAGTGGCGGGGTCGAAGTTGAGCACGTGGTAGGTGCTGTAGTCGGGCCGGAAGCGGTACTTCAGGTCGGTGTCGGCGTGGACTTTGGCTATATGCGCGAAGGTGGTGTCGCCGCTGAGCTTGGCAGCCGAGAGCAGCAGCTCCAGGTTGAGCAGGTTGTCGACGATAACCGGGTAGGCCCATACGTCGGCGTGGTGGTCCCAGGAGCGGATGGCGCCCACGGTAGGATTGAAGCGCCGGGAAAGTGTGGCGGCGGCCTGCAGCAGCACGGCGCGGTACTGCGGGTTCTTGGTTTGGGCGTAGCCCTGGCCGTAGGAGGTATTCAGGATAAAGCCCAGGTCGTGGGTGGTGGTCACGTTTTTCTCGGCGTCCAGGGTTTCGGTCCAGGCGGCGGCGCGGCGGGCCCAGTACGGCTGCTGGGGCGGCTGGCTCAGGCGGGCCAGGTACCAGAGGTTGCCGGCGAAAAAGCCGCTGGTCCAGTTGCGGGACGTGGTGCGCAACAGGCGGCCGTCTTCCTGGTTGCTGCGCGGGTGCTGGGTGCTGTCGGGGTACTGGCGCAGGTAGGCCGCGTACTGAGCCTCGGCGCGGGCCACGGCCAGGGCCACCGGCACCGCCTTCCGGGACTGCGCCGGCGCGGCACCGGCGCTCAGCCAGAGCAGCACGCTGGCCGCCGCGGTTAGTTTCTTGAGCATGAACGGGTGGTTTTCGCTGGTAAAAGAGGCCGAGGCCGGATCAGATAGCCCACGGCACCCGCGGGTAGTCCGGGTACTGGGCAAATACGTCGGCCACGCTCAGGTCGGGGTACGCGCGGCTGGCTTGATTATAAATTCCCAGCGCGCCGTGGTTGGAGGTAGGGGCGGCGTCGGCGCGGTCCATCTGCCGCTGCTTGAGCAGGTAGGGCCGCAGCCACTCCACGGCCGGGCGCAGGCCGCGGCCGTCGGCGGTGGCGTAGTGCCACAGGTCGAGGTGGACTTTGTCGGCCAGCAGGGCCAGGCGCACCCAGCCCTGCAGGTTCATGGTGGCGTAGTTCCAGGGGCGGGTGCGGGCCAGCTCCAGGGGCTGGGCGCCGTCGGGGGTTAGCTGGACGGCCACGCGGGGCCATGTTTGCTGCTCCAGGATGCGCCGGGCCAGCGGCTCGTCGCCGGTGAAGAGGGCGAAGTCCACCACCTGCGCGTCGTAGAACGTGCCGTGGTTGTTGAGGCTTTGCCCCTCCCCGAGCCCGATTGGGCTGGTCGTGAGCCAGGTGTTGTAGGCCTTAAACCAGGCCCTCACTCCTGCCGTCAGCTGCGCATCCGTGGCCTTACTGCCGTTCAGCAGCGCCAGGGCCTCGGGTATTTCCACCAGGTTGCGGGTTTCGATGATGCCGAAGTTGCGGCCGGTGCTGGTGCCGGGAATGCCCTGCCCGAAGTTCAGGTTGGGGTTCATCTTCGTGGCCGCATCCAGGAAAAACGCGCGCAGCAGCCGGGCCGCGTGGGCCGCGTAGGGCTCCTGCCCGCTGAAGTAGTAGGCCAGCCCGAGAGTTTTTACGTCGTCGCAGAGCTTGCTTAGGTTCTCGCTGTCGTGCATGGCCGCCGACTCCGGGTTGCGCAGCCCGTCCTTCTGCACGTAGGGCTTGCCGTCGGGCTTGGTGGGGTCGGCCCACCAGTACGGGGCCTGGGAGATATAGTCGTGCTTGTCGCCGCTGGGCGGCGTCTGGGGCTTGCGGGCAATGGTGTAGGGCCCGCGCCCGAGGGCCTTGTCGGCGCTTTGCAGCAGCCCTTGCACCTGGGTGGCCTCGCTGGCGCTGCCGGCCCGGTACGCGGCCTTATAGGCGGCCAGGGCGGTGGGGTCCAGCAGCAGAAACCTGGGCGGCTCCGACGGAGCCGCCCAGGTTTGGCGGGGCAGGCTGAGCAGCAGCCCAGCCAGCAGAAGCAGAAAACGCCGCATCAAAAGCCGGGGTTTTGGGTCAGGTTGGGGTTGAGCAGCAGCTCGGGCTGCGGAATGGGCAGCAGCAGGTACTGGTCGGTGATGTCGCGGTTAAACACGCGCTTCTCGATGACCTTGAGCCGGTTTAGGCGCACCAGGTCGTAGTGGCGGTGGCCCTCCTGCACCAGCTCCCAGCCCCGCTCCCGGATCAGCAGATCGATGAAGCCGTCTTTGGACGTGACGCGGGTGGTGGGCACCGGGGCCAGACCGGCCCGCACCCGCACCTTGTTGAAGCCGTCGTACTTGAGCGGGTCGCCGGCGTTGAGGTTGTTGCGGGCTTCGGACTGCATCAGCAGCACGTCGGCGTAGCGGGTGATGAGGTAGTTGGTGCGCGCGTCGTTGACGATGCGCTTGTCGTCGCGGAACTTGTTGAAGTAGTAGCGCGGCAGCGTGGTGGTACCGGCCTGGTTGCTGATGTTCCAGGCCCGGCGCACGTCATTGGCGGCGTAGGAGCGCACCAGGCTGTCCTCGACGGTAAACGTGCCCAGGCCGTTGAGCTGGGAGGGCAAGAACTGCCGCACGATGATGCTGCCCGTGTTCGGGGGCAAGTCGAACTGGATGGAGAAGATGTGCTCGGGGCCGTTTTCCTTGTCGGGGTTGAATACGTCGCCGTACACGGGCAGCAACTGGTACTTGCCCGAGTTAATCACCCGGTTGCAGGCGTCCAGCGCGTCCTGGTTGTCGGAGGCCTGGGCGGCCGTGGTGGTGGCGCGGGTCAGGTACACCTTGCCCAGCATGGCCGCCGCGGCCCCGCTCGACACCCGCCCCTTCTCGCCGGCGGCAATCTTGTCCTCGGCGAAGCAGTTGGCCTCGGCAAACTTCAGGTCTTCGATAATCTGGCTATACACCGCCGCAATGGGCGCGCGGGGCGGGCGCAGGTCGTCCTGGGGACCCTTCACGGTGGCTACCACCAGCGGCACGTCGCCGAAGCAGCGCACCAGGTCGAAATAGCCCAGGGCCCGCAGGAAGCGGGCGTTGCCAACGATGTTGTTCTGCCGGGCCGCGTCCATAGTGATGGTGGGTACCTTCTCGATGACGTCGTTGGCCCGGTTGATCATCCGGTAAGAGTTGGTCCACCAGCTGTTGATTTCGGTGTTGGTGGCCGTGTAGGTAAAGCGCGAAAGCTGAGCCCGCTCGTCGGAAGTGGAGCCCACCCGGATCAGGTCGGCGGGCAGCTCCGTGATTTGCCAGCCCGTGCGGCCGTAGTAGGTCTGGGGCAGCAAGGAGTTGAACACGCCATTGAGGCCGGCAAGGGCGTCGCTCTCGTTCTGGTAGAAGTTTTCGGCGGCCAGAAAGTCCTGGGGCTTTTCTTCCAGAAACTTCTCGCAGGAAGCCAGGCTCAAGGACAGCAAACCCAGCAGGCAGATATGTTTTTTCATGTAGCTAAAAGGAAGGACGGTGGGAAAGTTGGGGCCTGGCCAGATAAGATCAGCACTCCGGCAGCGGACCATTGCCACTCGTGGCGAACATCATTGCCACTTGTGGGGAATAAGATTGCCACTCGTGACGCACGTCATTGCTTTGCCTGGCGCGGAGGCCGGTCAGGCGGTCGGGGCGCCCCGGCGTGCTGGTCTCAGGGCCTAGAAGCCCAGGCGCACGCCGGCAATGAAGGTGCGGGTGCTGGGGAAGGCGTTGTAGTCGGTGTTTAGGCTCAGGTTGTCGCGGCCGAAGGAGTTGACCTCGGGGTCGTAGCCGGTGTACTTGGTGAGCGTGACCAGGTTCTGGGCCGTCACGTAGATGCTGGCCGACTTGACGGTGTTGCCGAACTTGGGCAGCGTGTAGCCCAGCGTCACGGTTTTCAGGCGCACGAAGCTGCCGTCTTCCAGCACGTCGTTGACGATGCCGGTGGAGCGGCGGATGGTGCTGCCGGCTCGCGGAATGGTGTTGCTGGTGCCGGGGCCGGTCCAGCGGTCGTTCACCGTCTTGAGCTTGTTGGTGGTCGTGATGCCCGATTCGAGCTCGTAGCGGTTCAGGTTGAGCACGTCGGAGCCCTGCACGCCCTGGATAAACACGCTCAGGTTGAAGCCGCCGTACTTGAAGCCGTTGGTCATGCCATAGATAAACTTAGGCTGGGCGCGGCCGATGATGGTGCGGTCGGCGGCCGTGATGGTGCCGTCGCCGTTGAGGTCCTTGTAGCGCGGGTCGCCGGGCCGCACCACGGTTTTGGTGCCGCTGGCCGTAATTTCCTCCGGGGTCTGCCAGATGCCGTCGAACACGTAGCCGAAAAACGAGCCGATGGGCTCTCCCACGCGCAGCACGCTGGTATTGCCCAGGCCCGAGCCCACGAACAGGCTGGAGCTGGAGGCGCCCACGTAGCGCTCGTACTCGCCGTTGAGGTCGAGCACCTTGTTGCGGTTGAGCGAGAAGTTCAGGTTGGTGTTCCAGGAGAATTTCTTACCGTCGATGTTATTGGTGGTCAGGGCAAACTCGAAGCCCTTGTTTTCCACGCTGCCGGCGTTCAGGTAGATGTCGCCGTAGCCCGTGGTGCGGGGCACCGACACGCGCAGCAGCAGGTCGGAGGTTTTCTTGTAGTAGGCGTCGGCCGTCACCTGGATGCGGTTTTGCAGGAAGGCCAGGTCGATGCCCACGTTGGAGGCCGCCGTCGATTCCCACTTCAGGTCGGGGTTGCGGATGTTCAGTGGCACCAGGCCCACCAGGCGGGTGCTGCCCGAGGCGTAGGAGCCGGCGTCGTAGCGGGCCAGCGACTGGTAGTTGCTGATTTCCTGGTTGCCGGTGATGCCGTAGCCCACGCGCAGCTTCAAATCACTCAGGAAGGTGAGGTTCTGCATGAACTTCTCATCGATGAGGCGGTAGGCGAAGGCTGCCGAGGGGAAGTAGCCCCACTTGTTGTTGGCCCCGAAGCGCGAGGAGCCGTCGGCCCGCATCGTGACGGTGAACAGGTACTTCTCGAAGAGGCGGTAGTTGGCGCGGCCGAAGTACGAGGCCAGCGTGTTTGAGGGCCGGCCCGAGCCGGGCGTGAGCAGCGTGGCGGCCAGGGCCAGGTTGTCGGAGCCCAGCGTGTTGGTGAAGAAGTTGTTGGCCGAGGTGCTGAAGTCGTCGCCGAAGAACTGCTGCTCGGTGAGGCCCACCACCACGTTGAGGGCGTTGTTCTCGTTGAGCTTCTTGTCGTAGGTCAGCGTGTTTTCGTTGAGCCAGCTGTAGCGGTAGGTGGTGGCCCGCACGGCCGATCCGTTAGTTAGGCGGCCCAGAAACACGTCCGAGGGCCGGTAAGTGTTCTGCTGGTTGTTGTTGTAGTCGAAGCCGCCGGTCACGCGGGCCGTCAGCCCCTTCACGATTTCGTAGTTGACGCCCACGTTGAGCAGGGCGCGGGCCGTGGTGCGCTGGTCCTTGGTTTTCTCGGCGTAGGCTACCGGGTTGCCCACGTCCTCCACGTAGGGCAGTGGCCCGTTGGAGTAGGTGTACTGTCCGAACTCGTCGCGCACCGGCAGGATGGGGCTGATGCGCAGCGCGTCGAGCAGCACGCCGCCGAAGCTGCCGCCCTGGGAGTTTACCAACGCCCGCTTCTCGAAGGTGCCGGCCACCTGGCTCGAAAAGTTCATGCTCAGCTTGGGGCTGATTTTCTTGTCCAGGTTCAGGCGGATGGTGCCGCGCTGG
>Ga0247729_10000071_pt1 | contig 46414 bp, 29 predicted proteins | sample UWRJL133311R2_FD_180958 | JGI IMG/M metagenome (GOLD analysis project Ga0247729, IMG submission 180958) | Plant litter microbial communities from Arlington Agricultural Research Station in Wisconsin, United States - UWRJ-L133-311R-2 | ecosystem: Environmental > Terrestrial > Plant litter >... | reverse complement strand
TGTTGGCAATTTCGCGCAGCTGCTTTTCCTGGTTTTCGGCCAGCTGCTTTTCCAGCTGCAGGATGGTTTCCTGGGCCTCCACGTCCTGCTTCTTGATGGTTTTCTGCTGGTCGCGCTGAATCTGGTTGGCCTGAATCTTCTGCTCCGAAGTCAAGGCAATGATTTTCTTGATTCCCTCGGCGTCCAGAATATTGTCCTGGTTGAGTGAGGTCAGCGGCGTCTGCTCCAAGTAGTCGATGGCGCAGTCGTCGAGCACGTAGCCGTTCAGGTCGGTGCCGATGATGCGCAGGATTTCCTGCTTGAACTGCTCCCGGGAGTTGTACAGCTCGATGAAGTCGAAGTGCTTGCCCACCGTTTTCAGGGCTTCCGAGAACTTGGCGTCGAACAAACTTTCCAGCGCCACCGGATCGGAGGCGCGGTGGGCACCGATGCTCTGGGCCACGTTCACCACGTCGTCGTGGGTTTTGTTGACGCGCACGAAGAAGTTGACTTTCACGTCGGCCCGCATGTTGTCCTTGCACACCAGCCCTTCGGCTCCGGAGCGGGCAATGACGATGGCCTTGAGCTTGATGTCCATCACCTCCAGCTTGTGCAGGATGGGCACCACGATGATGCCGGAAAAGGAAACCTTGGCGTCGCCCATGCCGGTGCGCAGTAGCGCCTCACCCTGCACAGCTTTCTTGTACATCTTGGCAATGACCGCCAGAAAGCCCAGCACAAACAGGCCGAGAATAATCAGGACGGCCCAGGAAATGGATGCTACCATGAAGGAGGGAAGTAAAGGTGTTTGATAAGGAGTTGGTTAGGTAGAAAGCGAATCAGTGCGTGGCGCTGTAGGGCTCGATGAGGTAGCAGCGCCGCGGGGCGTCGAAGTCGATGACCAGGGCCGTTTCGCCCTTGGCCAGCGGGCCGCCGGTGCTGCGCACGTTGAGCATCAGTGGCGCCCCATCGATGCGGACCGAAGCCTGGCCCAGGTGGTCGGCGGTGGCGGGCAGCAGCACGGTGCAGACCTTGCCGATGACGACGGCACCGCCGTCGTGGTCTTTTTCCAGGGCCGCAAACAGCTTCACGAAGGGCAGCGTCAGGAACTTGGCCACGAACAGGCTGCCGATGAACAGCGGCAGCAGAAACGCCAGCCCGAGCAGCAGGGAGGTGTTGCCGGTGTAGTAGTTAAGCAGGATGCTGCCCACCCAGAGCGGCAAAAACACGAAGCTCAGAAAAATCATTAGTGGAATGCGGCCCAGGTTGAAGAAGGCCAGCGCCCCGTTCAGCCAGGAAGTGCCCGCGTCGGCGTGGCCGTCGGCGTCGTAGTGCAGGTGGCCGTGGTCGTCGAGGCTCAGGTCCACGGTTTTCAGATCCAGCAGCCCCACGATGACGGTTAGCCAGTACAGCAGCACGAATACCAGCAGGCCCGTGGGCAGCAGATTGGGCGGGGCCACGGCGGCCTGGTAGAGTTCAGTCATGGGCATAAGCTCGGCCGCTTAAAGGTAGAAGGATTGCCGTGATTCCGGAGGGAAGTGCCCGCTCTCAAAGCCGAGCCGGGCCTATTCCGTCAGGCCCAGCTTGGCTTTGAGAGCTTGCAGGTCGGTCGAGGCCTTACCGGCGCTACCCGAGGCCAGCGCCTTATCGATTTCGGCGTCTACGCTCTTGCTTTGCTGGGCAATTTCGCCGTACGATTCGGCCAGGGCTTCCTGCACGGCAATCTTCTCCTTCATACGCTCCAGCAGCGCCACCGTCCCCGACGAGTCAAGCTGGGCCAGTTGCTTGTTGATGTTGATGGTAGCGGTGCTTACCGTCACGCGGGCCTTGAGGGTTTTGAGCTCATTCTCCCACTGGCTGATGGTCGATTTGAGTGTGGCCACGTTCTGGTCGAGCTGCGCCGCCGACTTCTCAAACTGCGCCTGGTCGGTGGCGGCGCGGGCGGCCTGGGCCTCGTTTTCGGCCTTTTTGAGCAGCGCCTCGCTGGCCAGCCGGTCGGCCTCGGCCGAGTCCAGTTCGCCTCTATGGGCCCGTTGGAGCAGCAGCACAGCCTTGTTTTCGTAGTCGGCAGCTTTGGCGTGCAGACTTTCGCCCTCGTTGCGGGCCCGGATGGCCATGGCCTTCACCTCGGCCAGCCCGTGCAGGCTTTTGTCGAGGTCCTGGCGCAGGTCGCGCAGGCCCTGCTCGGTCATCTTGATCGGGTCTTCGAGCTGGTTGACGGCCGCGTGGGCTTCCGACTGCCCGATTTTGAAAAGACGGTTCAGAATGTTCATGGCTTTTGGGTCTTGGGTGTTGGGGACTTAGGGTCTTAGATGTTGGCTTATAGGTTTCGGCCGTCAGAACGACAGCCAAGTGCTTAAGCCGTTAAGACCCCTTCGAGAACTGAATCAATTCGTCGGCAAATTCGCTGAGCAACAGGCCCAAAGAATTTACGCAGGCTTCCAGCTCGGCTAGATCCAGGGTTTCGATCTGCAGCGTGTCGCGGAAGATGAGCCGCAGGCCGCTTTCATCGAGGGCGAAGGCGCCGTGGATGATGTCGCGGTTTTTCTGCAGCAGCCGCCGGTACACTTCCAGCGACGGGGCAGGCAAGTCGAGCAGGTACTGCTCCAGAATCAGCAGCGGCTCCCCGCAGCCGATAACGAGGTTGCGGATGGCCAGCTCGGGTTTGTCGACCACGAACACGCCCTGCTGCTCGTCAGCGTGGCAGATGTCGAAGCCCAGCTCCAGCAGGTAGCTCCGGATGGTAGTAAAGTAGGGGTTAGTCATAGGCAGAGTAAAACGGAAATATTGCTGCTCAAAAAAGTAGAAAGTGAAACGATGCGTTCAGATGATATGTGGTAGCTTTACGACACAATAATAAACAAAGTTTTGAATGTGCTCAAAATTTGAGCGAATTAATCTGCTGGTAGTATGTCGTACGTTGGTAAGAATATTCGCAAGCTGCGCACCGTTAAGAAGCTGAGTCAGGCAGCTTTTGCTGAGTTGTTTGGCCTAGCCCGCCCGAGCGTTGGCGCGTACGAGGAAGGCCGGTCGGAGCCAAAGATGGAGACGTTGATCCAGATTGCTCAGCATTTTGGCTTATCGGTAGATCTGCTACTTACGAAAGAGCTTACCGTAAATGAGCTCTACCACTTCGATATTTTCCGGGAGCCGACGCTACCGCCGGAGCCCGCCCCCATAGTGCCGGCGCCCGTAGCGGCGCAGAGTGCAACCCCGCTGGTGTACCGCAACCGCGCCCTCGAATACATCGTGCACCACCACGACCCGGCATTCGTGGAGGCGCTGCCGTGGCTGCAGCTGCCGCACCAGCTCAGCGGCCCCACGCGGGCCTTCGAGGTGTCCGGCGCCGACATGCTGCTGCACCGCCAAGGGCTGCGCCACCAGGACATCGTGCTGTGCTGCCGCGTCGATAAGGTGCGGCCCACGCTGCAGACCAGCCGGATCTACGTGTTTGTCACACAAAGCAAAATCCTGATTCGCCGCCTGGCTGAGCGGCTGCCCGACGGCAAAACCGTCAAGCTCCGCGCCGACAACCCCGACTACGGCAGCCAGGATCTGGAGCTGGACCAGGCGCTGGAAATCTGGGAGGTGAAAGGCGTGTTTACCACGCACGTGCGCCCGCCGGCCCTGCTCGACGAGCGGGTGGCGGCTTTGGAGCGCAAGCTGGAACTGCTGCTGGAGCGCCTCGGCGACAACGAGTAGCCGCCGCGGCCGGCGGCTCCGGCTACTTCATCAGCAGAAACTTGCGCTTCATCACTTCCTGCACCGGCACATTGCTGATCTTGCTTTCCAGCCAGGAAATAATGTCCAGGTACAAAAACGGCCGGCTCTCGAACGGATTGGCCGCAATGACCGTCAGCTTCTGCTTCAACGCTATAAAAGCCTCGCGCACCTGGTGCGGCGCGATGTTGCCCACGTTGCGCAGAAACCGGAAAATCTCCACCTGCATCGGCTGCTGGTCGTCCATCATGCCCAGGAAGCGGTACACGGAGCGCACCTGATACTCCAGGCTGGCATCGTCGCCGGCCTCGTAGTGCGCAATCAGGTTCAGGATGCGGGCGAAGCACTGCAGGTCTTCCCGCAAGCTCAAATCCTTGTGCTGAATAATGAGGTTGAGGTAGTCGATGGCCTTATGGTACTCGCCGCTGCCGAAATACAGGCTGGCAATCTTGTAGTAGAACACCAGCGTGCGGTGCATGTCGAGCTGGGACTTGTAGTGTTCCAGGTTTTCGAGCAGCTCCGGGATGATGGCTAGGCCTTCGGTGAAGCGGCCTTCCAGAAAGTAGGCGTTGATTTTGTTGGTGTAAATGTACTGAAACAGCAGAATCTCGGTGTTGGGGCTGCTGCGCCGGGTCTGGTTGGCCGCAAACTCCTCCAGCGTCTTGAGTACCTCCATAAACCGGCTGTAGTAGAGCATGTTGTAGAGCGTCGCCAGTAGGTTGTGCAGGCCCTTGATGTAGAGCATGGTCTGCAGATCCTTCATCTGCGGGGCCTGCTCAAACAGGTCCACCCACTTCTGAGCGTAGCGGTAGCAGGCCCGGAAATCCTGGTTAAGCGTGTGGTACCACACGTGGGCCTGGTAGAAGTACAGCTTTTCGAAAAACCCGCCCCGGCTGTCTTCCACCGGCGGCAGGTTGGCCCGGAAAAAGGCGGTAATCCGCTCGTGGTCGGCCTGGTTGCGGGCGTGGCCGGCCTTCAGGTAGAGCCCGTACAGGCGCAACGAGGCGTTGGACAGCGCGTGCATCCTGCCCAGGTGCTCCACCGTGTCCACGGCCTCGGTGGCCAGGGTTTCGGCGCGGTCCTTCAGGCTGCGGGTGATGTACTGCGACTCGATGAGTTTCTCAAAATCCAGGGCCAGCAGCACGATGTGGGGCATCTCGACCTGCCGGGCCGCTTGCTTCACCTTCTCCAGCATGCGCAGACTCTGCTGGTAGAAGCCCTTGTTGTAGAGTACGCGGGCGTAGTCGAGCTGCTCGTGAAGCTGAATGTCGGGGTTTTGCCCGGCGTGGTACACCCGCAGGCTCGACAGCAGCTGCTTGTAGAGGTTTGCTTTCAGATTGGCCAGCTGCACCCGCTTCAGAGCCGGCACCTGGGTTAGAATCTGGCTTTCGTCGTAGCCGTCCAGCGCATCGAGGGCGTCGAAAAGCTGCAGAAACTTGAGGTCTTCGGTGGAGCCCTGCCGGTTGGTAAACAGCCGGAAATGCCGCTTTTCCGACCGGGTCAGGGATTTTATTAGCTGAAAAATCGGCTCCGTGCTCTTGTTGGGCATTGTAGGAAGTTGTTTGGTAAATTACTGATATATAAGATATTAATTTTGGTAAAGTCGAGGTTGGAAATAGTATAAAGTGTAAAATATTGGTTTTTGCGCTGAGTTGGATGGCGGTACTTACTTCCTGATTCAACACCTCAGTTAGTTCTTCCAAGGCTCTTTCAGCATGGCGCACCAGCAAATCCAGATCTTTGATACCACGCTCCGCGACGGCGAACAGGTGCCGGGCTGCAAGCTAAACAGGGACGAGAAACTTGTTATTGCCCGCCAGCTCGAACTGCTCGGCGTCGACGTAATTGAGGCCGGCTTCCCCGTTTCCAGCCCCGGCGACTTTGCCGCCGTGCAGGCCATTGCCGCCCAGACCCGCGAAGCCACCGTCTGCGGCTTGTCGCGCGCCGTCGAAAACGATATCCGCGTGGCTGCCGAAGCCCTGCGGCCAGCCCGCTATCCGCGCATCCACACCGGTATCGGCACCTCCGACGTGCACATTCAGCACAAGCTCTGCACCACCCGCGAAGATGTGCTCGAACGAGCCATTGCCGCGGTGAAGCTCGCCAAATCCTTCGTGGAAGACGTGGAGTTCTACGCCGAAGACGCCGGCCGCACCGACAACGTGTTCTTGGCCCGCGTCTGCGAGGCCGCTATCCGGGCCGGGGCCACGGTGCTCAACATCCCCGATACCACCGGCTACTGCCTGCCCCAGGAGTACGGGGCCAAAATCAAGTTTCTGCACGAAAACGTGGCCGGAATTCACAACGTGCGTCTCTCCACCCACTGCCACAATGATTTGGGGCTGGCTACGGCCAACTCCATTGCGGGTGTGATGAACGGAGCTCGGCAGATTGAGTGCACCATCAACGGAGTAGGGGAGCGGGCCGGCAACACGGCCCTGGAGGAAGTGGTGATGATCCTGCGCCAGCACCCCTACCTGAACCTCGACACCCGCATCAACACCCGCCTGCTGGCTGAGACCTCCGCCCTCGTGTCGCACCTGATGACCATGCCGGTGCAGCCCAACAAGGCTATTGTGGGCGCCAACGCCTTTTCGCACTCCAGCGGTATCCACCAGGATGGTATCATCAAGCACCGCGAAACCTACGAAATTATTGACCCCCAGGAAGTCGGCGTCGCCGATTCGTCCATTGTGCTGACGGCCCGCTCCGGCCGCGCCGCCTTGGCTTACCGGCTCCAGAAAATCGGCTACGACTTCGAAAAGGTGGCTCTGAACCGCGCCTACGCCTGCTTCCTGGAGCTGGCTGACCGCAAGCGCGAAGTAGTAGACGCGGACTTGCACGAATTGGTAGAACAGGAAAAACTCGTAACCGCAAACTGATATGGCTACTTCGCAAGACCGTCCCGCCAGCCCAGCCGGGGCCCCGGAACCAACGCGGCAGCCCGCGCCGCCGCTGGCCGCTCAGCCGCTTCGCCACGCCGACTGGATCAGCTACGCGGTGGCCGTCGTCCAGCAGGCCCCGCGCGTCGGCGCCGATTTTTCGCCCAGTTGTCCTCGCTAACCTACCCAATGGCTAAGTCCTTAGTTGATAAAATCTGGGATGCGCACGTGGTAAACACCGCGCCGGGCGGCCTGGACGTCGTGTACATCGACCGGCACCTCATCCACGAGGTGACCAGTCCGCAGGCCTTCGACGAGCTTGAAGCCCGCGGCCTGCCCTTGTTCCGCCCCAGCCGCATCCTGGCCACCGCCGACCACAACGTGCCCACCCGTAACCAGCACCTGCCCATCGAGGAGCCGCTGAGCCGCTCGCAGGTGGATAAGCTGACCGCCAACTGCGAGAAGTACGGCGTGGAGCTTTACGGCCTGGGCCACGCCCGCCAGGGCATCGTGCACGTTATCGGGCCGGAACTGGGCCTTACGCTGCCCGGCACCACCATCGTGTGCGGCGACAGCCATACCTCTACCCACGGCGCGTTTGGCGCGGTAGCCTTCGGCATCGGGACCAGCCAGGTGGCACAGGTGATGGCCACGCAGTGCCTGTTGCTGAGCCGCCCCAAGCGGATGCGCATCAGCGTGGAGGGCGAACTGCGGCCCGGCGTCACGGCCAAAGACCTGATTCTCTACGTTATTGCCCAGCTCGGCACCGGCGGGGCCACGGGCTACTTCGTGGAATACGCCGGCAGCGCCGTGCGCGGCCTGAGCATGGAAGGCCGCATGACGGTCTGCAACATGAGCATCGAGATGGGGGCCCGCGGCGGCCTCATTGCCCCCGACGAAACCACCTTCGCCTACGTGCAGGGCCGGCCCTACGCCCCGAAAGAAGCAGCTTGGGAACAGGCCGTGGCCTACTGGCAAACGCTGTATTCCGATGCCGACGCCGTTTTTGACGCCGAGCATAGTTTCGCGGCAGCAGACATTCCGCCGATGATAACCTACGGCACCAACCCCGGCATGGGCATCGCGCTGAACGGTCATATTCCGAGCGAAGTGCCGGCCGGGGAGGCCGAAAGCTTCGACAAGTCATTGCAGTACATGGGTTTTCAGCGCGGCGAGTCGTTGCTGGGCAAGGAAATCAACTACGTGTTCATCGGCAGCTGCACCAACTCCCGCATCGAGGATCTGCGGGCGGTGGCCGACTACGTGCGCGGCAAGCACAAGGCCGGCCACGTGGAGGCCATCATCGTGCCTGGCTCCAAGCAGGTCGAGCAGCAGGCTATTGCCGAAGGGCTGGACAAGATTCTGGCCGCGGCGGGCTTCGAACTGCGCGAGCCGGGCTGCAGCGCCTGCCTGGCCATGAACGAGGATAAGATTCCGGCCGGCGCCTACTGCGTGGCCACCTCCAACCGCAACTTCGAGGGCCGGCAGGGCCCCGGCTCCCGCACGCTGCTGGCCTCGCCACTAGTAGCTGCCATCACCGCCGTACAGGGCCGCATCGTCGACATCACGCAGTATTTGAACTAAGGCCATGGAAAAGTTTCAGACCCTGCATTCCCGCGCCGTTCCGCTGCCGTTCGAAAACATCGATACGGACCAGATTATCCCGGCCCGCTTTCTGAAGGCCACCACGCGGGAGGGCTTCGGCGAAAACCTGTTCCGCGACTGGCGCTGCAACGCCGACGGAACGCCGAAGCCCGACTTCGTGCTCAACGACGCGCGCTACGCCGGCCAGATTCTGCTGGCGGGCAAAAACTTCGGCTGCGGCTCCAGCCGGGAGCACGCCGCCTGGGCCCTCTACGACGCCGGCTTTCGGGTGGTGATTTCCAGCTACTTCGCCGACATCTTCCGCGGCAACGCCCTGAATACCGGCCTGCTCCCGCTGCAGGTCACCGACGCGGAGCTGAGCCGCCTCTTCGCGCTAGTGGAGCAGGATGTCACCACGCAGTTCGTGGTAAACCTACCCGCGCAGACGCTCCACGTGCCGGCCACCAACGACACCATCGGCTTCGACATCGATGCCTACAAGAAGGAGTGCCTGATCAACGGCTACGACGATATTGATTTTTTAGTGAGTCAGAAACCGGCCATTGCGGCCTACGAACAAAACCGGACATGGGCATGGTAAGCAAGAAAATAGCGGTGTTGCCCGGCGACGGTATCGGGCCGGAAGTTTGCCGGCAGGCGGTGAAGGTGCTGGACGCGGTGGCCGGCCGCTTCGGGCACCACTTCGAGTTGAAGTCGTATCTGATGGGCGCCTGCGCCATCGACGCCACCGGCGACCCGCTGCCCGAAGAAACTCTGGAAGCCTGCCGCGCCGCCGACGCCGTGTTGCTCGGCGCCATCGGCGACCCGAAGTACGACAACGACCCCGGCGCCAAGGTGCGCCCCGAGCAAGGGCTGCTGCGCCTGCGCAAGTCGCTGGGCTTGTTTGCCAACATCCGGCCCGTCACGGCTTACGACGTGCTGCTGAGCCACTCGCCGCTGAAGCGGGAGCGGATTGAGGGCACCGACATGCTCATCTTCCGGGAGCTGACCGGCGGCATCTACTTCGGCGAGAAAGGCCGCAGCAACGACGGTGAAACTGCCTACGACCACTGCACCTACAGCCGCTACGAGATTGAGCGGATTGCCCACCTGGCCTTCCGGGCCGCCGCGGGCCGCCGGCAGAAGCTGACGCTGGTGGACAAGGCCAACGTGCTGGAAACCTCCCGCCTCTGGCGCGAAGTGGTGCGCGCCATGGCCGCGCAGTACCCCGAGGTAAGCGTGGACTACCTGTTCGTCGACAATGCTGCCATGCAGGTGATTCTGAGCCCCACGCAGTTCGACGTGATTCTGACCGAAAACATGTTCGGCGACATTATCTCGGATGAGGCCTCCGTCATTGCCGGCTCGCTGGGCCTGTTGCCCTCGGCCTCGGTGGGGGAGCAGGTGGCGCTGTTCGAGCCCATCCACGGCTCGTATCCGCAGGCCAAAGGCAAGGGCATTGCCAACCCCATTGCCACGATTCTCTCGGCGGCCATGCTGCTGGAGCACCTGGAGCTGGACGCCGAAGCCGCCCTGGTGCGCGAGGCCGTGGACGAGGCCCTCAACAACGGCATCCTGACCCAGGAGCTGAGCCCGATTGCGCCCTACACCACCGAGGAAGTGGGCAACTACATTGCCTTCTGGATTGCCGATTCCAGCGAAAAGCAGTGGAACAAGAACAACGTCGAAATCGGGACCAGCACAATTATCTAGTTCCCGACGGCTTAGCGCCTGTCCTCAGCATCTGACCCGTGAAAAAGAATCTTCGGCTAGTCATTAAGGTCATTCTTCCTTGCCCGGCGGGCGCCTAGGAACAGCTTGTTGCGTCACGCAAAAGCCTTTCTAAGCCCCGCGCTCAGGAAGGCTTTTCTTTTGATTTTCTCTCTTCTCCAAGTTCAACGCGCATGTATTTCAATTCTGACACCCTGGCTTTTGTGGATGGTGAGTTCGTGAAAGCCGACGACGCCCAGGTGGGCGCCTACGCCCAGTCCTTGCACTACGGCTACGCCGTTTTCGAAGGCATCCGCTCTTACGCCACGCCCGGCGGTACCCAGATTTTCAAGGCGCGGGAACACTACGAGCGGCTCCAGTACTCGTGTAGCAGCATCGGTCTGCCCTTCACCTACTCGGTGGAAGAGCTGACCGACATCACCTACCAGCTGCTGGAAAAAAACGGCCTGTCCGACGCCTACATCCGGCCGCTGGTGTACGCCGCCGCGCCCAACATGACGCTGAAGCACGCCACCAGCAGCAACCTGCTCATCGCCGTCTGGGACTGGGGCAAATACCTCGGCGACCAAAGCCTGCGCCTGAGTATCTCGCCCTACCAGCGCCCCAACCCCAAGGCCGTCCCGATTGAGGCCAAAGTGTCGGGTCACTACGTCAACTCCATCATTGCCAGCTCCGAAGCCAAGGGCCGCGGCTACGACGAAGCCCTGCTGCTGGACATGAACGGCTTCGTGGCCGAGGGGCCGGGCGCCAACTTCTTCTTCGAGAAAGACGGGGAGCTGTTTACGGCTCCGGCCGGCAGCATCCTGCGCGGCATCACCCGCAACACCATCATCGACCTAGCCCGCGAAGCCGGCATTAAAGTCACCGAGAAGTTCTTCACCCCGGCCGAGCTGCAGGGCGCTACCGGCGCCTTCTTCACCGGCACCGCCGCCGAAGTTGTGGGCATCGCCGCCATCGACGAGTTGGAATTCAGCGCGCCCTTCTCCGAAACCCTGGGCGCCCAGCTGGCCGAGCTCTACAAAGCCCTGGTGACAGGCGAGGTCAACGCCGAAAAAGCTGAGCTGAAAGCCTAGCCGCGGCAATGCCTGCCGACGGAATGGTTTCCGCCATGTCAACTTAAAACAACCTTAGCAAGGAAAATCCGCAAGCTACGCTTCTGCCTAAGTGCCTGACCGACCATGATTCTCAATAAATACAGCCGCATCTACACCCAGGACGACAGTCTGCCGGCCTCCCAGGCCATGCTCATCGGCTCGGGGCTGACGGATGCCGATTTGCGCAAGCCGTTCGTGGGCATTTGCTCCACCGGCTTCGAGGGCAACACTTGCAACATGCACCTCGACGCGCTGGCCGACGGCGTGAAGCTGGGCGTGCAGGCGCAGGGGCTGGTCGGGCTGCGCTTCAACACCATCGGCGTGAGCGACGGCATCACCAACGGCACGCCCGGCATGCGGTTTTCGCTCGTCTCGCGCGAGATTATTGCCGACTCCATCGAGGCCATGGCCGGGGCCCACAATTACGACGCCGTAGCTACCGTGGTGGGCTGCGACAAAAACATGCCCGGCGCGCTCATCGCCATGGCCCGGCTCAACCGGCCCTCGCTCATGGTGTACGGCGGCACGATTAAGGGCGGCACGTTCAAGGGCCAGCAGCTTAACATCGTCTCGTGTTTCGAGGCCTACGGCAAGAAGCTGCAGGGCCAGATTTCGGACGAGGACTACAGCGGCATCATCCACAACGCCTGCCCCGGCCCAGGGGCCTGCGGGGGCATGTACACGGCCAATACCATGGCCGCGGCCATCGAGGCGCTGGGCATGAGCGTGCCGTTTTCGTCGTCGTTGCCCGCCGTGAGCCCGGAGAAAAACCAGGAGTGCCTCGACGCCGGGGCGTACTTGCGCCGCCTGCTGGAGCGCGACATCAAGCCCCGCGACATTCTGGTGCGCGCGGCCTTCGAAAACGCGCTGGTGGTCATTACCATCCTGGGCGGCTCCACCAACGCCGTGCTGCACCTGATTGCCATTGCCCACGCGGCCGGCGTGCCGCTCACGATGGAAGACTTCCAGGCCGTGAGCAACCGCGTGCCGGTGCTGGCCGACCTCAAGCCCAGCGGCAAATACCTCATGGAAGACCTCTCGGCCCTGGGTGGCGTGCCCGCCGTGATGCGCACCCTGCTCGACGCCGGCCTGCTGCGCGGCGACCTGCTGACGGTGACCGGTAATACGCTGGCCGAAAACCTGGCCGACGTGCGGCCGCTGGGCGCCGAGCAGGACTTGCTGCGCCCGCTGAGCAACCCCATTAAAGCCGACGGCCACATCCAGATTCTGTACGGCAACCTCGCTCCTAAGGGCGCGGTGGCCAAAATCACGGGTAAGGAAGGGCTGCGTTTCGAAGGGCCAGCTAGCGTATTCGACTCCGAGGAAGAGCTGAACGAGGGCATCATGACCGGCAAAATCAAGGCCGGGCAGGTAGTCGTGATTCGCTACGTGGGGCCCAAGGGCGGGCCCGGCATGCCCGAAATGCTCAAGCCGACTTCCGCCATCATTGGGGCCGGGCTGGGCGACAAGGTGGCCCTGATTACGGACGGCCGCTTTTCCGGTGGCACCCACGGCTTCGTCGTCGGCCACGTTTGCCCCGAGGCCTATGACGGCGGTGCCATTGCCCTGGTCGAAAACGACGACTGGATCATCCTCGACGCGGCCACCAATACCATCGACATCCGGATTGAGCCGGCGCTGCTGGAACTGCGCCGGCAGCAGTGGCAGCGGCCCCGCCCCAGCGTGCGCCAGGGTGTGCTGCTCAAGTATATCCGCACCGTCAGCGACGCCAGCAACGGCTGTATCACCGATTTAGACGAAAGCCATGTTAACGAAAGAGCAACCAGCGCCTACCCGGCCTGAGGCCGCTATGGCGGAGGTCGCCGCGCCCGTAGCCACTGCTACGGGCGCGGAAGCGACGCTGCGCATTCTGGTCGCCGAGGGCGTAGATACCATTTTCGGCTATCCGGGCGGGGCCATCATCCCGATTTACGACGCCCTCTACGACTTTCAGGTGGAGCTCAATCACGTGCTGGTGCGCCACGAGCAGGGCGGCATCCACGCGGCTCAGGGCTACGCCCGCGCGTCCGGCAAAGTCGGGGTGGTGTTTGCCACCAGCGGGCCGGGCGCTACCAACCTGGTTACGGGCCTGGCCGACGCGCAGATTGACAGCACGCCGCTGGTGTGCATCACGGGCCAGGTGTTCGCCCACCTGCTGGGCACCGACGCCTTCCAGGAAACCGACATCATCAACATCACCACGCCCGTCACGAAGTGGAACTACCAGGTCACCAACGCCGAGGAAATTCCCGAGGCGCTGGCTAAGGCCTTCTACATCGCGCGCAGCGGCCGGCCCGGCCCGGTGCTGATTGATATTACCAAGAACGCCCAGCTCCAGCCGTTTCACTTCGCGCCCTACGTACCCTGCACCCATATTCGCAGCTACCGGCCAAAGCCCATCGTGCGGCCCGAGTACGTGCGCGAAGCCGCCGTTCTCATCAACCAGGCCAAGCGCCCCTTCGTGCTCTGGGGGCAGGGTGTGATTCTGGGCGCGGCCGAGCAGGAATTCAAGGCCTTCATCGAGAAAAGCGGCATTCCGGCGGCCTGGACCATTCTGGGCGCGGGTGCGCTGCCCACCGACCACCCGCTGAACGTGGGGATGCTGGGCATGCACGGCAACTACGGCCCCAACGTGCTGACCAACGAGTGCGACGTGCTTATTGCCATCGGCATGCGCTTCGACGACCGGGTGACGGGCCGCCTCGATAAGTATGCTCGGCAGGCAAAGGTCGTCCACCTCGACATTGACCCCACCGAAATCGACAAGAACGTGGCCACCACCGTGCCCGTGTGGGGCGACTGCAAGGAAACTCTGCCGCTGCTCACGGCTCTGCTGGAGCCCAAAACTCATCCCGAGTGGCACCAGCGCTTCCAGCAGCACATGGCCGAGGAAGTAGACGCCGTGATTCGCGAGGAGCTGTTTCCGACCAGCGCCGAGCTGACGATGGGGGAAGTGCTGCAGCAACTCAACGAGCTGAGCCAGGGCGAGGCCATCATCGTGACCGACGTGGGGCAGCACCAGATGGTGGCCTGCCGCTACGCCCGCTTCAACCACTCGCGCAGCAACATCACCAGCGGCGGGCTGGGCACGATGGGCTTCGCGCTGCCGGCTGCCATTGGGGCCAAGTTCGGCGCGCCGCAGCGCCCGGTCGTGGCTATCATTGGCGACGGCGGCTTCCAAATGACGATTCAGGAGTTGGGCACGATCATGCAGACCGGCGTCGAGGTAAAGATCATCATCCTCAACAACCGCTTCCTGGGCATGGTGCGGCAGTGGCAGGAGCTGTTTCACGCCCGCCGCTACTCCTTCGTCAACATCGCCAGCCCCGACTACGTGACCGTGGCCAGCGGCTACGGCATCGCCGGCCGGCGGGTGGAGGTGCGGGAGGAGCTGGGGCCGGCTCTGCGCCAGATGCTGGAGCAGCCGGGCTCCTTCCTGCTCGAAGTCATGGTGGCCAAGGAAAACAACATTTTCCCCATGGTGCCGCAGGGCTGCAGCGTAGCCGAAATCCGGCTGCGGTAGAGAGCGGTGAGATTGTGAAAGGTGAAGTTGTGATTTACTCTCCGACTCGCCTCTGCAAAATCCCTATCCATTCACCACCTCACTATTTCACCACTTCACCGCCATGAGTCAGCAACCGACCATCGACCGGCAGGAATACAACATCACGGCCTACACCGAAAACCAGGTGGGTTTGCTCAACCGCATTGCTATCATTTTCTCGCGCCGTAAAATCAACATCGAGAGCCTGAATACCTCGCCGTCCGAAATAGAGGGTATTCACCGCTTCAACATCGTGATTAACGAAACGGAGGAGGTGGTCAGCAAGTTGGCCCGGCAGATTGAGAAGCAGGTGGAAGTGCTCAAAGTGTATTACAACCCCAACGCCGACGTGATCTGGCAGGAAATGGCGCTCTACAAGGTGCCCACCGACGTTATTGCCGAAAAGGCTTCCGTGGAACGGCTGCTGCGCGAAAACGGGGCCCGCGCCGTGGTGATCCGCAAAGATTACACGGTGTTTGAAACCACCGGCCACCGCGAGGAAACCGACGCGCTGATTGCCGTTTTGCAGCCCTATGGCCTCATCGAGTTTGTGCGCAGCGCCCGCATTGCCATCATCAAGGCCAGCGACGGCTTCAACCACAAGCTGCGCGAGTTTGAGCGCAGCGCGCCCGGCGCCGAAACGGCCGAGAACGAGTACCTCAACAGCCGCGACAAGGTGTTCACGATGTGAGGTGGCCAGGCCGCAAGCAGAATTAGTCCCTGAATCTTCGCTTTGGCCTGCTGTTATCCTCGCCGCCACCGGTCACACGGACAATTCAACAATCAACTCTTAACCCTCAACCTTTCAACCCCATGGCACAAATCAATTTTGGCGGCGTCGACGAAACCGTTGTCACCCGCGACGAATTTCCCCTGGAAAAGGCGCTGGACGTTCTCAAGGACGACATCATTGCCGTTATCGGCTACGGCGTGCAGGGCCCCGGCCAGGCGCTGAACATGCGCGACAACGGCTTCCACGTCATCGTGGGCCAGCGCGCGGGCACGCCGTCGTGGGACCGGGCGCTGCAGGACGGCTGGGTGGAAGGCGAAACCCTGTTCTCGATTAAGGAAGCCGCCGACAAAGGCACCATCATCTGCAACCTGCTCTCCGATGCCGGCCAGATTGCGCTGTGGCCCACGCTGAAAAAGCGGCTCACGGCGGGCAAAACGCTGTACTTCTCCCACGGCTTCGGCATCACCTTCAACGACCAGACCAACATCATCCCGCCCTCCGACGTGGACGTGATTCTGGTGGCGCCCAAGGGCAGCGGGACCAGCCTGCGCCGCTTGTTTCAGGCCGGCGGCGGCCTGAACTCGTCGTTTGCAGTGTACCAGGACGCCACGGGCAAGGCCTACGAAAAGGCTATTGCCATGGGTATCGGCGTGGGCTCAGGCTACCTGTTTGAAACCGACTTCAAGAAGGAAGTGTACTCCGACCTGACCGGGGAGCGGGGCGTGCTGATGGGGGCGCTGGCTGGCATCATCGAAGCCCAGTACCAGGTGCTGCGCCAGCGCGGCCACTCGCCGTCGGAGGCGTTCAACGAAACCGTGGAAGAGCTGACCCAGAGCTTGGTGCCGCTGGTGGGCGAAAACGGCATGGACTGGATGTTCAGCAACTGCTCCGTGACGGCGCAACGCGGTGCCCTCGACTGGAAAGGCAAGTTCCGCGAAGCCACCCTGCCCGTGCTCAACGACCTGTACGACAGCGTGGCCTCGGGCAAGGAAGCCGAGCGCACCATCCAGCGCGGCTCCACGCCCAACTACCGCTCGGAGCTGGAAGCTGAGCTGAAGGAAGTGCGCGACTCCGAGCTGTGGCAGACCGGCGCCACCGTGCGCCAGCTGCGCTCTAAGGCCACCGAAAAGGTGGAGGAGCTAAGCTAAAATTAACCCGTCCAACCGTGAAGGCTGGCCTGCCACCAGGCAGCGCCAGCCTTCGCTTTTTAAGCCGACCCATGCAGTGGAACGCTGATTTCTACGTCCGGAAGCACGCTTTCGTCTTTGAGTACGGGGCAGGGCTGGTCGAGCTGCTGGCCCCGCGCCCCGGCGAACTGGTGCTGGACCTGGGCTGCGGCTCGGGCGAGCTGACTCAGGAAATTGCTGACCGTGGCGCCGCCGTGGTGGGGCTCGACGCGTCGGCCGACATGCTGGCCAAGGCCCGCCAGCAGTTTCCCGCCCTCGACTTGCGGCTGGGCGACGCCTCCTGCTTCGAGCTGCCGGAGCGCTTCGACGCCATCTTCTCCAACGCCACGCTGCACTGGGTCACCGATGCCGCCGCCAGCCGGCAGATGTACCGGCACCTGAAACCCGGCGGCCGGCTGGTCGCCGAGCTGGGCGGGCAGGGCAACGTGGGCCAGATCGTGGGGGCGGTGCTGCGGCAGCTGCAGGCCCACGGCTACGGGCTGGCGCAGGCCGGGTGGTGGTATTTCTCTTCGGTAGGGGAGTATGCGGCGCTGCTCGAACGGCAGGGCTTCCGGGTGCGGCTGGCCCAGCACTACGACCGGGCAACGACCCTCACTGACCCCGAAACCGGCCTCATCGACTGGATTGAGCAGTTCGGAACGCAGTTTTTCGCCGGCGTAAGTGCCCCCGACAAAGCCGCCGTGCTGGCCGCCGTCGATGCCGAGCTGCGGCCGGACCTGTTCCGCGCCGGGCAGTGGCTTGCCGATTACAAGCGGCTGCGCATCGTGGCCGAAAAACCAGGCTAGCTTACTAGCGGCTGCCTCCAACCTTCTACCAGCATGCACCCAGACGCGGCAACTTCCGTCCCGATAGTTTCACTCCGCAATGTGGAGCAGGCGGCGCGCAACCTCAAGGGCGTCATCTACCAAACGCCGCTGCTGCAAAACCACGGCCTCTCGCGCACCTACGCGGCCACCGTACTGCTCAAGCGGGAAGATTTGCAGGTGGTGCGCTCCTACAAGATTCGGGGCGCCTACCACAAGATGAGTACCCTGCCGCCGGTGGCCGGCGAGCGGGAAATAGTGTGCGCCAGCGCCGGCAACCACGCCCAGGGCGTGGCCTACGCCTGCCAACTGCTGGGGTTAAAGGGCTTTATCTTCATGCCCGCCCAGACGCCGGCCCAGAAAGTCGATAAGGTGCGGCTCTTCGGCAAGGAGTTCGTGGAGGTGGTGCTCACCGGCGCCAGCTTCGACGACTCCTTTCGCGCCGCCCGGGAGTTTTGCGACCAGCGTGGCAGCACCTTCATTCATCCCTTCGATGATCTGGCCATCGTGGAAGGGCAGGCCACCGTGGGGCTGGAAATCCTGAAGGCCGCCACCGCCCCGATTGACTACTGCTTTATGCCCATCGGCGGCGGCGGACTGGCCTCGGGCGTGGCCAGCGTGTTTCGGCTGCTGAGTCCAGCCACCAAGCTGATTGGAGTGCAGCCGCTGGGTGCGCCGTCCATGTACACCGCCATCCGGGAGCAGCGGCACGGCGCGCTAGCCACCATCGACAGCTTCGTAGATGGCGCAGCCGTGAAGTGCCCCGGCCAGCTCACCTACGCGCTGTGCCGGGAGCTGCTCGACGAAGTGGTGCTGGTGCCGGAAGGCCAGGTGTGCCTCGACCTGCTGAAGATGTACAACGAGGAAGGCATCGTGCTAGAGCCGGCCGGCACGCTCACCATCTCGGCCCTACACCAGTTTGCCGACCGGATTCAGGGTAAAACGGTGGTGTGCGTGGTAAGCGGCTCCAACAACGACATCACCCGGATGGAGGACATCAAGGAGCGCGCTCTGCAGCACCAGGGCTTGAAGCATTACTTCATGGTGACCTTCAACCAGGCCCCCGGCGCCCTGCGGCGGTTTGTGAACAACGTGCTGCATCCCCAGGACGACATCATCCATTTTCAGTACATCAAGAAGAATAACAAGGAAAAAGGCCCCGTTTTCGTTGGTATTGAAGTGAAGCAGCCGCACGATGTGGAAGCCATCAAAGTCCGGATGAGCGAGGAAGGATTTGCTTTCGAATACCTCAACGGCAAGCCTGATTTTCTGGCGCTGCTGGTGTAGCTGAAGCACCGCCCACCAGCTCTATATTACCCAGAAGTGCCTTGCTGGTCATGTTCCAGCAAGGCACTTCCTTTATTATTCAATACGTAAGTATGCACTCACCTGTGAGCTGGATTTTTTGAAAAAGGGCGCAAACTGGCTCCAAAACAAGGAAAAGGTTTTGTAGTATTGCGCACCGGGAAGCGCAGGACTTAGCATTCCGCTATAAAGAGCCGCCTGCTGCCCCTCGCACCGACACTATAATATAAGGTGTCGCGCCCGATGACTACCAAGTTGTGACTTGGTGCCCGGGTCCTAAAAACTGCTTCTAACGAACCGGACTAGCTCCTGCCCCGTGTATGCTGCGCCCACGCTGAGGCTCCGCAGTATCGGCCGCCGTTTGCCTACCCGGCCGCTGCCGCGCAGCCCAGCCGCACCGGCCTTCCCAACTTCGTCCTTTTACTATTTCATTCCATTCCCACATGAAACTCGCTTTCCGAACCGCGCTGCTTATGTCGCTGGGGCTGCTGACGCCGTCGTTGCAGGCCCAGAAAGCTGCCGCCGTAGCAACCCCCGCTCCCGCCGACGACCAGAAGATGACCAAATTCATCGACGAACTGCTGAAGAAGATGACGCTGGAGGAGAAAATCGGCCAGCTGAACATGATAACGGTGGGCTTCGACGTAACCGGGCCGGTGGTCAGCAAGGACGTGGACGCCAATATCCGCAAGGGGCTGGTGGGCTCGGTACTGAATACCTACACGCCCGTCGCCGCCCGCAAGCTGCAGGAAATGGCTGTCAAGGAGTCGCGCCTGCACATTCCGCTCATCTTCGGCTACGACGTCATCCACGGTCACCGCACTATTTTCCCTATTGCTCTGGGCTTGGCCTCCAGCTGGGATCTGACCGCCATTGAGCGCAGCGCCCGCATTGCCGCCGAGGAAGCTTCCGCCGATGGTATCAACTGGGTGTACTCGCCGATGGTGGACATTGCCCGTGACCCGCGCTGGGGCCGTATCTCTGAGGGCTCGGGCGAGGATCCGTATCTAGGCTCCCAGATTGCCCGCGTGATGGTGCACGGTTACCAGGGCAACGACTTGAGCAAAAACAACACGGTAATGGCCTGCGTGAAGCACTTCGCGCTGTACGGCGCTGCCGAGGCCGGCCGCGACTACAATACCACCGACATGAGTCTGGTGCGCATGTACAACGAGTACCTGCCGCCCTACAAAGCCGCCGTGGACGCCGGTGCGGGCTCCATGATGAGCTCTTTCAACGACATCAACGGTGTGCCGGCTACCGGCAATAAGTGGCTGATGACCGACCTGTTGCGGACGCAGTGGGGCTTCAAGGGCTTCGTGGCCACCGACTATACCGCCATCAACGAGATGACCAACCACGGCATGGGCACCGATGCTCAGACCTCGGCCCTGGCCCTGAACGCGGGTATCGACCAGGACATGGTGGGCGAGGTTTTCCTGCGCAATCTGGCCCAGAACCTGAAGGATGGTACCGTAACGCAGGCGCAGATTGACGTGGCCTGCCGCCGGATTCTGGAAGCCAAATACAAGCTTGGCCTGTTTCAGGACCCTTACCTCTACACCAACGAGAAGCGCGCCAAGGCTACGATGATGAAAAAGGAATTCATTGCCGATGCCCGCGACATTGCCCGCAAAAGCATGGTGCTGCTGAAAAACACCAATAGCGCCCTGCCGCTGAAAAAATCGGGCACCATTGCCCTGGTAGGCCCGCTGGCCACCCGGCAGCGCGACATGATCGGGAGCTGGAGCGGGGCCGGCGACTGGAAGCAAGCTGTGTCGGTGGAGCAGGGCCTCCGGAACGTAGCCGGCAGCGCGGTGAAAATCGTGACGGCGCAGGGAGCCAACTTCACCGAGGACCAGCAGATGATTGACCGGCTGAATGCCCACGGCGGCGAGCTGAGCGTGGACAAGCGCTCCGCAGAGGCCATGATTCAGGAAGCAGTGCAGGTAGCGCAGAGCGCCGATGTCGTGGTGGCCGTGGTCGGCGAGTCGCAGGGCATGACGGGGGAAGCCGCCAGCCGCGCCGATATCGGCCTGCCGGGCCAGCAGCTGGAACTGCTCAAGGCTCTGAAAAAAACTGGTAAGCCCCTGATAGTCGTGCTGATGAATGGCCGGCCTCTCACGCTGGCCTGGGAAGACCAGAACGCCGATGCCATCCTGGAAACCTGGTTTGCGGGCACCCAGGCCGGCAACGCCATTGCCGACGTGCTGTTCGGGGCTTATAATCCGTCGGGCAAGATTACGGCCACCTTCCCGCAGTCAGTAGGCCAGATTCCGCTGTACTACAACCACAAAAATACCGGTCGGCCTTACGTTGGCGACAAGCTCGACAAGTATAAGTCGCGCTACATGGACATCTCCAACGACCCGCTGTACCCGTTCGGCTACGGCCTGAGCTACACTACATTCCAGTATTCCAAGCCCGAGCTAAGCACCACAACGCTGAGCATGAGCGGCGCACTGGAGGTGAAAGTAACGGTGCAGAACACGGGCAGCTACGACGGTGAGGAGGTGGCGCAGCTGTACATCCGCGACCTAGTCGGCTCTATCTCGCGGCCGGTGAAGGAACTGAAGGGCTTTCAGAAAGTGATGCTGAAGAAAGGGGAGAGCCGCACACTCACTTTTCGCTTGACCCCCGAAGACCTGAAATTCTACAACAGTGACTTGAAGTTCGTAGCTGAGCCTGGCGACTTTCAGGTGTTCGTCGGTAGTAATTCCCGCGACGTACAGATGGCTGCTTTCAGACTGGCGGCACAGTAGCAATCTGATCTTAGCCCTTCACCTTAGCCCAAGCCGGCGGACCCAATCGGTCCGCCGGTTTCGTTTGCGGAATATCTCGGTAAATGGTAGGAGAGGGTTGGTCCAACGGAAAATAATCTGAACAGACGTAGAGTTTTTTGCTTGTTTCTTATCTGGGCTTTCCCTGCGAGAAGAAGCGCCTATTCACTTCCTACTCCCAAGAGGGCATTGTGCAGCGTGTGTGTTAAGTGTATAGGTATTGTGTTAGGTAAATGAAAAAATGCCTCTTCTAGGGTGATAGACAAGTTTTTGAGCTTGCTTTTTAAAAAACCACAACGGTATATTTGGTCACAAATACTACTGTTGGACGCTTACATCAGCCTTGTTTCAGTTGCCTAATCCACTCTTGTGGTGGGGTACTGGCGATGCTGGCAAAACCTGTCCTCAGGCTTTATCCCGGAGCCTGAATTCCCGCTCTCCCTATTGCTTCCGACCTGCCAGCTGCCTCCCCGGTAACTGGCGCTGCCTGCCATTCCCACCAAACCCCGCAATAGATGGAATCTACTTTTACCTCCTCGGGCCGCCGGCTCGGGCGTTGGACCCGGTTGGCCGTGGCCGCCGGATTAGGCTGGCTACTGCAGCCGGCCCCCGCACAGGCCCAGTGCAACCAGCTCGTTTGGGCGGATGAGTTCAACACTGCCGGCAACCTCGATCAGTGGCAAGTCTACAACGGTGATGGCTGCAACGTCGGCAACTGTAACTTCGGCAACGCCGAGTTGCAGGTGTACCGTCCTGGCAACGCTACAGTGACAGGTGGCTATTTGAACATCGCCACGCGCTACGAAAACTCGGTTGAGGGCGGGCGCACTTACAACTACACTTCGGCCAAGCTGCAGTCTAAAACGGCCAGTGGCAGCCTGCAGACGTTCCACTACGGCCGCATCGAGGCTCGTATGAAACTGCCTTCCGCTCAGGGCGTGTGGCCCGCGTTCTGGATGCTGGCCGACCCGGGCAACTGGCCCTACACGGGTGAAATCGACATCATGGAGGCCAAACACAAGAACCCAAAGTCGGTGGGTGGTACCATCCACTACGACGCGGGCGGCTGGCACTTCACCGGACGCGACTACATCTCCACGCTCGACTTATCGGCTGATTTTCACGTATATGCCGTAGAGTGGGGCCCTGACCAGATCAAGTGGTTCGTGGACGGCAACCTCTTCCACACGGCTTCGCCCAAGACGACGACCGGCAACTCCTGGCCCTTCAACGACGGTAATTTCTACATCATTCTGAATACCGCCGTCGGTGGCCCGGGTACGCCCTACACCGGCACGGGCCTGAACCCCGTACCGGGCGATTATCCCGTTACGACCCAGGTCGACTATGTGCGGGTGTACAAAGGCACCTACAACTACGCCGTGTTTGGTGCCGATCAGGTACACCAGGGTGACCAGAACAAAACCTACCGCCTCGACGCTATTACTGGCGGCGTCTATACGTGGTCGGTACCGAGTGGCGCTACCATCACGGGCGGCCAGGGTACCAACTCGATCCAGGTGAGCTTCGGCAGCGGCGCGGTTAGTGGCGCCGTAACGGCCTCCGTAGCCGTGAGCGGCTGCGCTACGGCCACCTACACCAAGAATATCACCGTGACACCAGCCCTGCAGCTGGACCGTGTGTACGAGGATTTCGAAAGCAACCGCGTGCTGACCTACGGCACCATCACCGGCACGCTCACGCAGGCCGTGGCCAACCCTTCGGCCGTCATCAATACTTCCACTAAAGTGGGTAAGTACGTCCGCAACGCGTCGGAGCAGTACGACGTGATGTACGTAAAGAACCTGGGCGTAACCAATGCAAACGATTTCGTAGCCGGTCGCCGCAAGGTGTTCGTGGACGTGTATTCCACGGCGCCGGTGGGCAGCAAGGTGACCATGCAGTTCGAAAACAGCCAGGTCACGACGGCCATCAACTTCCCCTACGGCCGCCACAGCGCCTACAAGGCCTTTACCACCCGCCAGAACACCTGGGAAACCCTAGAATTCGAGTTTGAAAAGTCCTTGGACGCCGGCACGAGCATCTTCTCCATCGACAACGTGGCCTTCCTGTTTCAGCCGGCCACCAACTCCGGCTCCACATTCTACTTCGATAACGTCCTAATCAAGAAGCAGCCGGAAGCGCCAGAGGTGGCTACTGAGATGCTGCTCAACTACGACGGCACGGCCAAGCTCACCTTCGACGCGGCCTCGACCAACGGCGCGTATACGGCCCCGACAGCCAACCCGGGCGCCGCGGGCGTGAACACCTCGGCCAACGTGGCCAAGTACGTGCGCAACTCCACCCAACAGTACGACGTGCTGTTCTTCAACGCTGGCGTGGCAGGCACCGTGATTCAGGATGCTGGCCTGTTTAAGAACCAGACCTACCAGTTCCAAGTCGACGTGTACAGCAGCGCGCCCGTAGGCACGCCCATCAACATTACGCTGCAAAATAAGGCCGCCGCAGCCCCGCTGGGCTCGTTCCCGGCCGGACGCAACAGCACCTATCTGGCCAACACGACCAAGCAAAACCAGTGGGAAACCCTCACGTTTGCTTTCAACTCGGCCCCCGACGCCGGCACGGCCAACGTGGCCATCGACCAGCTGGCGGTGCTGTTTAACAGCGGCTTCTACACCGGCGAGACGTACTACATCGACAACATTCGCATTGCCAAGAAAGCCACGCCGACCTATACCGCCGGCACAACCTTCGAGAACTACGACAACGTCCGCAACCTGCCCTTCCGCAAGGCGGACGGCACGTACGTAGCGGCGGCCACCAACCCTTCGGCCTCGGGCATCAATACCTCGGCTAAAGTGGCCCAGTACACCCGCAACTCCACCTCCCAGTACGACGCGCTGATCCTGACCAGCACCCAGATTAAAGACGGCAGCGCCTACGTAGCGGGCCAGAAGCTGTTTGCCATGGACGTGTACACGTCGGCGCCGGTGGGTACGGTGGTGTCGTGGCAGCTGGAAAGCAGCGCCGCTTCCAACCCCAGCAACTACCCTTCGGGCCGGCACAGCATCTACCAGGCGGTAGTGCAGCAAACCAACGCCTGGCACACGCTGACTTTCTCCTACGCCAACTCGCCCGATGCCGGCACCGCCGACGCCGACGTGGACAACGTAGTTATCCTGTTTTCTCCAAATTCGACCAACGGCTCGGTGTTTTACATCGACAACCTGCGCAGCCTCAACGGCAGCAGCGCGCCCACCAACGCCGCCCCGACGGTGAGCCTCACCTCGCCGACCAACGGCGCTACGTTCACCGCGCCCGGCAGCCTCACCCTCAGCGCCAGCGCCTCCGACTCTGACGGCACGATCAGCAAAGTGGAGTTCTACAACGGCGCCACTCTGCTCGGTACCGCCACGGCCAGCCCTTACAGCTACAGCTGGACCGGCGTAGCCGCCGGCACATACTCCCTGACGGCCAAAGCCACTGACAACGGCGGCGCCACCACGACCTCGACTGCCGTGAGCGTAACCGTCAACGCCGCTACTAACCCGGCCCCGACGGTCAGCCTTACCTCGCCGGCCAGCGGGGCCACGTTTACGGCCCCGGCCAGCCTCACTATCAGCGCCAACGCGGCGGATTCGAACGGCACCATCACCAAAGTAGAGTTTTACAACGGCACGACGTTGCTCGGCACCGATACCAGCAGCCCCTACAGCTACAGCTGGACGGGCGTGGCTGCCGGCACGTATTCCCTCACCGCCAAGGCTACCGACAACGGTGGGGCCGTGACGACCTCGGCCGCCGTAAGCGTAACCGTAGGCTCGACTACCGCCGTGAATCTGGCCCTGAACAAGGCCGTAACGGTTTCCTCCGTCGAAAACGCGCAGGTGCCCGGCTCGGCCGCCGTTGATGGCAACACTACGACTACCCGCTGGGCCAGTACCTTCGCCGACCCGCAGTGGCTATACGTTGACCTGGGCGCTAGCTACAACGTGAACCGTGTGAAGCTGACCTGGGAAGCCGCCTACGGCAAGGACTTCCTGCTGCAGGTGTCGTCGGATGCCGCTAACTGGACGACCATCAAGACCGTAACCAGCAACACCAGCCTGACCAACGACTACACTGGCCTCACCGGCACCGGCCGCTACGTGCGGATGTACGGTACCGCCCGCGGCACCACCTACGGCTACTCGCTCTACGAACTGGAAGTGTACGGCACGGCCGCCACGGGTGGCAGCGCCGTCTGCACCGGCACCGTGGCCAATGGCGACTACTCCTACGAAGTGTCGACCACCAGCGGCACCGTCAACTGGAAGTTCATTCCCCTGGGCCCGATTGCGGGCAGCTCCATGGCCCTGATCTACGTACGAGCCGGCTCCTCCGGCGCTTACGGCGGCTACCAGATGACGGCCTCAGGCAGCAACTTCACCTTCTCCCAGGCCCAGACGGCCGGCACCGCCCTGTCGTTCTACTTCACCTACCGCGTCGGCAGCACGACGGCTGAGCGCAACTCCAGCGCCACGCCGCATAGCTACACCGCTGGCACCACCTGCACCGGCAGCCGCACGGCCCTGGCCAGCCGCGCCGCTACTACTGCTTCCACGACCAAGCTCTACCCTAACCCGGCCACCAGCCGTCTGACGGTCGAAACTACCGAAGCCGCCCAGTCGCTGACTATCACCGATGGCCTGGGCCGCCTGGTGCAGCAGCTGGCCGTGCCCGCGCACCAGCTCTCCACCGAGGTGGAACTGGGAGCCCTGCGCCCCGGCGTCTACTTCCTGACCGTGCGCGGTGCCAACGGCGTGGAAGTGCAAAAATTTGTGAAACAATGAGTTAGTAAATGTGTGAGAAAAGACGATGGAAACGGGGCGGAGTATCTCCGCCCCGTTTTTTCTCTTTTCATCAGTTTTGTCCTTCCAAACACCCTCTCATATGAAAGCAACAAGCGTCTCCCACCGGCGCGGCGTGGCAAAAGCAATTCTGTGTTCTTTTTCCTTCTTCGCCACGCTCGGCGGCAGCCTCCCGGCTACGGCCCAGGCCCCGCGCCTGAGTATGCTGCACGCCGATGGCCCTAAAATGCGGGATGCCAGCGGCAAGGAAGTTGTACTGCGCGGCTTCAACGTCGGCGGCTGGCTGCTCCAGGAAAGCTACATTCTGCAAACCGACACCCTGAACTGCCAGTGGCGAATCAAGCAGGGCCTGCTGCGCACGATGCCGGAAGCCCAGATGGAGGACTTTTACCGGCAGTACCGCGCCAACTTCATCACCAAGGCCGACATCGACTTCATTGCCAAGCAGGGCTTTAACTGCGTGCGGCTGCCGTTTCACTACGACCTGTTTCTGACCGCTGCCCAGCGCCACGCCCGCACCGAGGCCATGCTCAGCCCCAAAAACGTGGCGGGCTACGTGCAAAGCCTGAGCAACTGGTACGACCAGAACCAGCTTTTCACCGACAAGAGCCTGGAGGGCTTCCGCCAGATTGACAACGTGCTGAACTGGTGCGCCGCCAACAACCTCTACGTGATTCTGGACCTGCATGCTGCCCCCGGCGGCCAGGGCACCGACCGCAACATCAACGACAACTTTCTGCCCCTGGACTTGTGGAAGCGCCACGATGCCAAGGGCCGCCTGATCTACCAGGACATTACCGTGCGGCTTTGGGAAAAGCTGGCCGCCCGCTACAAGGCCGACGGCCGCGTGGCTATGTACGACCTGATCAACGAGCCCCACGGCCTGACCGTGGAAAACGGTATGTCGGGGGATAATACCGAGCTGAGCGCTCTGTACTCCCGGCTGATTGAGGCCGTGCGGGCTCAGAACGATCCGCACCTGCTGCTGCTGGAAGGCAATGGCTACGGCAACGAGTACACCAATCTGACGCCCGATAAGCTGGCCATCAGGGACAAGCGCAACCTAGCCTACAATGCCCACCGCTACTGGTGCCCCAACACGCCCGAAACAACCGATGCCAACCCCAACCAGATCAACCTGATTAAAAACCTGGCCGCCTTCCGCGACCGGTGGCAGGTGCCGGTATGGGTGGGGGAGACGGGGGAAAACTCCAACGAGTGGTTTGCCGCTGCCGTGCAGGGTCTCAACGCGCAGAATATCGGCTGGTGCCACTGGAACATCAAGCGGGTGAACAGCCCGGCTAGCCTACTGCAAGTCAAGCCATACGGCAACATCCTGACGCCCGAAGGCCGCGCGGCGCTGCTACGCAACGTGCAGTTTGCCAACTGCACCCCCAACCGCGGCGTGGCGGCGGCCCTCACCCAGCCCAGCAGCTTCACCGCGCCCTTTGCCACCCTCGCCATTCCCGGCACCATCCAGGCCGCCGATTACGACCTGGGCCGGGCCGGCGTGGCCTATCAGGATGCTTTTTCCGCCAAAGTTGATTACCGCGACAACACAGCTTGGAACCTGGGTGGAGCCTACCGCAACGACGGAGTCGACATTCAGGTGAGTAGCGACTTACCGGCCGGCGGCTTTGCGGTAAATAATCTGGCCGCTGGCGAATGGCTCAACTACACCGTCAACGTTGCCAAAGCCGGCACCTACTCCGTGCAGGTACGGGTGCAGGCTGCCACCGTGCCCGGCCGGCTCACGCTGAAGCTGAAAGATGAGGTAATAGGCTCAGCGGCTGTAAATCAGCTGCATAATACGGCCGGCTGGCAGACGCTCACGCTGACTACTCAGCCACTGCCCGCCGGTCAGCATACGCTTAGGCTGTGCATCGACCAGCCCGTGGGCCAGATAAGCTGGCTGCGCTTCACGCCGGGCAGTGCCGCTGCCGTCAGCGGCGGACAGTAGCCAGCCAGTGGGTTTTCGTACCTTGGAAGACACTATGAAACCTGTTCTACGCCATTTTCTGCTTTTTCTGGCCCGCGCCCTCACGCCGCTGGCGCTGAGTGTCGGCCTGCTGTTGAGCGTTACCGCGAATACCGTTGCGGCCCCCCGCACCTCCGATACCTTGCAGGTACGCCCCGGCTTGGAGGAGCTGCCTATTGACCCAGCTTTCTACAGTATCCTGGAAGACTCGGCCGGGCAGCTTACCCTCAGCGACGTGCAGCAGCCAGCCCGCGCCGCGCAGTTTGTGCGCGGTGACCAGCTCCCCACCAATATGGAGCATCCGGGAGCCGCCTACTGGATGCGCATCATCGTGCACGCTCGGGGTGCCCTGGCCCAGCACTGGTACCTGGAAATGTTTGACTCTCACCTCAATGATATTGTTTTTTATCCCCTTACCAACTCGGAAGGTGGGGCCGTCCACACTGGGGCCGACCAGCGCCTGGGCTCCCGGAAGTTTCCCTACAAAAACTTCCTGTTTCGGCTGGCACTGGAGCCTAACGAGACACACACGTACTATCTGCGCCTCAATTCCAACTCCAAAACCAGCTACCTGAGCCGACTGCGCACGGAGCAGCCACTGGCGGTACATTTCCAGACGGAGTACGGACTACTGGGCGGCTTCTACGGCATCCTGCTGATCATGGTGGTGTACAACCTGTGCCTCTACCTCTTTATCGGGGAACAAACCTACCTGCGCTATGTGCTGTATGTGCTCAGCTGCAGCCTGGTTTTTCTGTCCGAAGACGGCCTGGGCTTCCAGTACTTGTGGCCTGACTTTCCATCACTCAACCAGCTGGTCATTGCCTGCTCCCCGATTCTGCTCCTGCTTACCTTTAGCTACTACGCTCGTCAGTTTCTGGATGCCCCGCAGCGCCTGGCCCACTACGACCAGTGGGTACGTCGGGTGGTGCTCGTCAGCGTTGGAGTGCTGCTACTGGATACTATGTGGCTGCATTCCGGCTGGGGTTTCTGGTTTTACCTGCTGCCCTACGGGATGCTGTATTATGCCGCTATTCTGTCGTGGCGGCGGGGGCTGCGGCCGGCGCGCTTCTTCCTGTTGGCCCACGCCCTGGTGGCTATCAGCGTCGGCTTCCTGATACTGCGCAAGCTGGGTATCAATACGTTCACTAACACGGCCACGGTATACAGCATGAACGTGGCCTTTGTCATCGAGGTTGTGGTGCTGTCGTACGCGCTGGGGGAGAAAATCAAGGGCATCAAGGATGCCACCATCCGGGCGCAGGACAAGCTGGTGAAGCAGCTGCGCAAGAAGCACTTAGCCCAGGATATGCTCGTCGACCAGCTGCAGCAGAATCAGGAGTTGAAAGACCAACTCAACACCGAGCTCGAAGGCCTGGTAGCCCGGCGCACGGAAGAGCTGCGCCAGCAGAGTGACACCATTGCCGCGCAGAACCGGGAACTGCTGCAGGCCAATGGCTTGCTGGCTCTGCAGTCAGCGGCCATCGAAAAGCTCAACCTGGACTTGGAACGCGACCTATACGCTGCCAAAACGGCTCGCGTGTTGTCGAAGGAGGTTGAGTTTGGCGAGTTCAGCCAAATCTATCCCGATAAGGAAGCGTGCCTGACGTACTTGGCTAATCTGAAATGGGCCGATGGCTACCAATGCCGCAAGTGCGGGCACGAGCGGTATTGCGACGGTCGGGAGGCGCACTCCCGCCGCTGTACTCGCTGCCGCTACGTGGAGTCAGCTACCGCTTACACGCTGCTGCAGAAGTGCAAATTCTCGATCATCAAAGCTTTCTACGCCGTTTTCCTGATCTATACGCATAAAGGCAGTTACTCTTCCCAGGAGCTTTCCCGGGTGCTGGATCTGCGGCAGGGTACCTGCTGGAGCTTTAGTCAAAAGGTAATGGAAGCCATGCGCCGTCGCCGCCTAGCCCCCGACTTTGATGAGAATGAAGGCTGGACTCACGTACTGCTGGATGCCACCACTGCGAATGATGAAGAGCCGGCCGAAGAGGAAGAGCTACGGAAACCGGCTGTACAGCGAAAAGTGAGTGAGCGTTAACTTACAGCTGATATTTTTATCAAAAAAATGGGCCCGGTAAGCTGCTTTTTTGATTGTTTTTTAGCTGTTGGTGTATTGCCTCATAAAGCCCTCTGAAGGCCGGGGAGGTGGATTTAGGTGTTCGCAGGTTTGTGTGCTAAGTGTATAAAATAATTGTCAGTAAGATGAAAAACGGCTTTCTGGGGTTATTAAGGCCATTTTCACTGTTGCATTTCCGAAACAAGGTCTGATATATTTGAGCCTTCTCTTGGGTTAGTACCTACGCTCTCACCTATCAATAATAGCTTAGAGCTGAGTCCCTGCTAGGGTGCCTGATTCTTAATTGCCCAGCTGAATCACAAAACTGCGGGTAGTTGGGAGTCTTCATTTCTACCGTTTAAAGCCCAACTCTTTTTCATCTCAAAATGGAGTGTCGTTGGCTCTAGGCGACTACTCTACTTTCCACAGTAACACAGCAATCGATTGCGGCAACTACTTCAATGCTCATTTGCTAATGAACGATAGTTGAGAGAACCCACTATTGGTGGTCGCATAAGCAGACTGGATAGAAAGTCTTCTGGGAATCTCCCGGCAAACCTTACTTCTAAATTTCATTCCCATTAATTCCCACACTTTCATGAACAAACACCTCTACACTCACCCTCTGTTGCGGCGGGCTCTGTGGTTGGCTGCCGTCGGTGGTCCAGCACTGGCTGTACCCGCCGCTGCTGCCAGTGGCACTGATCTGGTGGTTGGCTATGACCGTAAGGCTGTAGCTGATGTGCCCGTTTCAGGGCGCGTAACCCAGGAGAATGGTGACCCGCTACCGGGCGTTACCATCGTAGTAAAGGGTACTACGCTGGGCACCTCGACCAACTCCGATGGCACTTTCGTGCTGAACGTGCCGGAGGGTTCTACGCTTGTGTTTAGCTATGTAGGCTTCACGCGCAAGGAGGTAGCCGTCGCTGGTGCTTCTACGGGGCTGAGCGTGACCTTGCTGGAAGACACTCGGGCCCTGAATGAAGTAGTAGTAGTAGGCTACGGTACGCAAGAGCGCACCAGCGTAACCGGTGCCGTATCGTCGGTATCGTCGCGGGAAATTGCCTCGCAGCCGGTGGCCGACGCTACCCAGGCCATCCAGGGCCGGGCAGCCGGCGTAACAGTTACCTCGAACGGGGGCTCCCCGGGTGGGGCATCCGGGACGTCGATCCGGGTTCGGGGTATTACCTCGGCAGGTAATAACAATCCGCTGTACGTAGTAGACGGCTTTCCACTGCCAGAAGGCGGGGAGAACCAACTGAACGCCATCAGCCCGAACGACATTGAGAGCATCGACATTCTAAAGGATGCCTCTGCGACGGCCATCTACGGCGTACGGGCTGCCAATGGCGTGGTTATCATCACGACCAAGCGCGGCAAGGCCGGCGTTTCGACGATTAACTTGGACGTATACCGGGGCGTGCAGCAGGTGTGGCGCAAGCTCAGCCTGCTCAATGCCGAGGAATACGCCGTTATCAACAACGAAAACCGCCTGGCCAACGGCGACGCTATCGTGGTAGACCGGCTGCGCAACCCCCAGGCGCTGGGCGAAGGCACCGACTGGCAGGATGAAGTATTCCGCCGGGCCGCCATCCAGAACTATGCGCTGTCGGCCACGGGCGGTAGCGACAAGGCCCGCTTCGCGGTGTCGGGTAGCTACTTCCAGCAGGATGGTACCATCGTCGGGTCGCACTTTGAGCGCTTTACGCTGCGTGCCAACGGCGACGTGCAAGTAAACAAGATCCTGAAGCTGGGCAACAGCATCTCGCTGACCAACCTCAACGACCGCCAGATTACGTCCAACAGCGGCGAGTACGGTACGGTGCAACAGGCTATCCGTATTCCGGCCATCATCCCGGTGTACCGCCCCGACGGCTACTACTACGAGCCCCGCGGTGCCCAGGACAACTTCGTGGAGGAAAACCCGTTGGCTTCTGCTCAGATTACCAACCAGAAGTTTGTCCGCAACCGCGCGCTGACGACTTTCTTCGCCGAGTTGGAGCCCCTGAAGGGCCTGCGTTTCCGCACCAACGTGGGCGCCGACCTGATTTTTGACAACTACAATGCCTTCCGGCCCGGCATTCCGGAGCTGAAAGTAGGCACCGACACTTACTCAACCCGCTACTCGCAGGCTACGGCCGGTGGTTCGGCTACCTCGAACTATAACACCAGCTACCTGATCGAAAACACGGCTACCTACGACCACTTGTTCGGCGGTAAGCACCAGGTAACATTCCTGGCTGGGCAGTCGGCGCAGGTGATTCACCAGCAGAATGTGGAAGCCTACCGCACCGGCTACCTGCGTAACGATCTGCAGGTTATCAATTCTGGTCCGATTAACACCCAGCTGTCCAACGCCGGTACTATCGCACCCCGGCAGGGTCTGGCCAGCTACTTCGGCCGCCTCAACTACGAATTTGCCGGTAAGTACCTGTTCCAAGCCATTGCCCGCTACGACGGCGTCGGGGCCTTCCAGCCCGGCAAGCAGTTTGGCTTCTTCCCCAGTATCTCCGCCGGCTGGCGCATCTCGGAAGAGGATTTCATGAAAGACAACCGCGCCGTCAGCAACCTGAAGCTGCGCGTGGGCTACGGTAAAGTAGGCAACCCGAACAACGCGGGCCGCTTCGCTTACCTGTACGCCATCGACTCGGGTATCCAGTATCCGTTTGGCCCTAATGGCGCCATTCAGACCGGGGCCGCGCCTACCCGCCTGGCCAACGACGACCTGCGCTGGGAAACCAACAACCAGACGAACGTTGGTATCGACATGGGCTTCCTGGAAAACCGCTTCGAAGCCACCATTGACCTCTACAACCGCAAGTCGCCAAACCTGATTGCGCCAGTACCGGTGTCGTATGTGTCGGGTACGTTCCAGGATGTGAACCGCAACGCGGCTTCTGCCTACAACCGCGGCATCGACTTCTCCTTCACCTCGCACAACGTGCAGGGTACGGGTACGGCCCTGAGCTGGACCACCACCCTGAATATGTCGGCTTACAAAACCAAGCTCGAGTCGCTGGGTGTTGGACAGCCTTACAACGGCCTGAGCGCGCTGAGCGGCGTTATCATCCGCTACGACCAGGGCCAGCCTTTCGGCTCGTTCTACGGCTACGTGGCTGACGGCCTGTTCCAGACGCCGGAAGACGTGAAAAACCACGCGTTCCAGACCAACGGCACGTCCCCCGGCGACATCCGCTTCAAGGACCTGAACGGCGACGGCGTTATCACGGCGGCTGACCGCAAGTTCATCGGCAACCCGAACCCCAAGTTCACCTACGGCATGAGCAACACCGTGACCGTGGCGGGCTTCGACCTGAACGTGTTCCTGCAAGGCTCGCAGGGCAACAAGATCTACAACCAGAACCGCTACATCCTGGAAAGCGCCCTGTACGGCAACAGCAGCGGTAGCACCCGCGTGCTGGGCCGCTGGACCGGCCCCGGCACCAGCAACGACGTGCCCCGCGCCATTGCCGGCGACCCGAACCAGAACCTGCGCGTGTCGAACTACTTCATGGAAGATGGCTCGTACCTGCGCATCAAGACGCTGACGCTGGGCTATACCATTCCGAAAATGGTGATGGACCGCATTGCTGCCAAGCAGCTGCGCGTGTACGTAAGTGCTCAGAACCTGCTGACGCTCACGAAGTACACGGGTTTCGACCCGGAAGTAGGCTCCCGTGGAGTTGACTTGGGGATTTATCCTCAGCCCCGCGTGTTCTTGGCTGGTCTCAACATCGGCTTCTAATTCCTTAACGACTCTAAGAAGATGGCAATCATCAATAAATACGCTTGTGGTGCCTGGCTGATGTCGCTGGGCCTGCTCACCGGCTGCGGGGAAAGCTTCCTGGCCGAAAGCCCCTCGGATCAGGTTACCGACGCTAACTTTTACAAAACCGTCACCGACGCCATTCAGGCTACCAACGCCATATACAGCGAGCTGGGCAAAGGCGGACAGTACAACTACGCGCTGTGGGGTATCGGCGACATCGCCTCCGACCTTTCCAACACCGGTGGCGGCGGCGGCGGCGACGGCATCGAGCAGCAGCAGCTCGATAACTTCAACATCCCGACCACCAACCCACTGACGACGCGTCTGTGGCAAGGGTGCTACATCGGCATTGGCCGGGCCAACATCGTGCTGCAGAAAGTGCCGGCCATGACCATCGACCCGGCTATTCAGCAGCGCTGCATCGGCGAGGCGGAGTTCCTGCGGGCCAAGTACTACTTTGACCTGGTGCGCGCCTACGGCGACGTGCCCCTGCTGACGACGCCACCCGTGACGCTGAACGACGTGAATATTCCGCGCACGGCGGCGGCGCAGGTGTACGTCCAGATCGAAACCGATCTGAAGGACGCCATTACCAAGCTGCCGGCCTCGTACAGCGGCGACGACATCGGACGGGCCACGAAATGGGCCGCCACGGCACTGCTGGCCAAGGTGTACCTCACGGAAGGCAAGCTGGCCGACGCCGGTACGCAGGCCCGGAGCGTAATCAGCTCCAGCGGCAAAGTGATGTGGGACAGCTACGGCGACAACTTCAAGGTGGGCAACGAGAACGGCAAGGAGTCGCTGTTTGAGGTGCAGTATATCTCGGGCCGCAACCAGTACATCTTCGACGGTCTGGGCTTCGTGGGCAACGAGTTCTTCGGTCCCCGCGGCCAGGGCATCGTACCCCAGGGCGGCTACGGCTTCAACATCCCCGAGCCCGATTTCGTGGCCGGCTACGAAAGCGGCGACACCCGCCGCGACGTGACCATCTGGAAGCCCGGCGACAAGTATCCGGACGGCCGTGAGCAGCCAACCTCGCTGCCCGGCTCGCCTAATGGCTACGCCGTGAAAAAATGGTTTGTCGGTAAGGTGAACACCAACATCTGGGACTCGGAGCTGAACATTCCGGTGCTGCGCCTGGCTGAGGTGTACCTGATTCAGGCTGAGGCCGAAGGACCGACCTCGACGGGTCTGGAGGCTCTCAACAAAGTGCGCCGCCGCTCGTTCGGACAGCCCATCAACACGCCCGGCTCGCACGACATTGCCGCCGGCATCAGCGCCGACGCCTTCAAAAGAGCCGTGTGGCGTGAGCGGAAGTACGAGCTGGCCTTCGAAAACGACCGGTGGTTTGACATGAAGCGCACCGGTGAGCTGCTCACTTCGCCCCAGCTGCTGGCCAAAGGTGTGAAGCCCACCAACGTGGTATTCCCCATTCCGCAGTCGGAGCGCGACGTGAACCCCGGCTTGTCGCAGAACCCTGGCTACTAAAGTGCTTGTCGGTCCGGATGGGGGCATGCTCCGTCCGGACCGACTCCTTTGCCTCCCACATTCATCCCCTCTGAATTCCCATGAAAAATATAGTACGCTTGGCAGCGATGGGCCTCCTGACGGTACCGCTGCTACTTGCTTCCTGCAAGAAAGACGAAGACGATTACAAGCTGGAGGGCGCAGTGCCCCAGTCCAGCTTCACGTACCAGACCAACACGACCGAGTTTCCCACGGTGGTCACGTTCACCAGCACTAGCCAGGATGGGTTCCTGTACCAGTGGGTGTTTGGCGACAACTCCCGGGCTTCGGGCAATACCGTTAAGCACACCTACAAGAATGCCGGCTCCTACCAAGTGGAGCTGATTACGGGCGGCGCGGGCGGCACGGGTATCTCGGCCAAGCAAAGCATCGTCATTCCGGACGCCTGCACCAGCACGGCCTTCAGCAAGCTGGTCGATTGCGCTGGCAGTGGCACCCGCGTGTGGGCCTTCGCCAACACGCCCGGCGCCATCATCAAGCAAACGGCCAGCGGCACCCAGATTTCGGCTTCGACCTCACTGCCCGGCTGCCAGCTCGACGACCAGTTCTCGTTCAGCAACAGCTACACGCTCAACTACGAAAGCGCGGGTCAGACCTACCAAAACAACACCTGCGGAGCTTCCCGCAACAACTCGAGCGGCTTCATTTACCGGCCCAACGCCGGCGGCACCCCGCAGATCGTGCTGACGGGTAACAAGTCCTTCATCGGGCTGCCCGACTCCGTCGTGAACAAGACTTACGACATCCTAGAAGCTACGGATACCAAGCTGCGCCTGCGCGGGACCAATCCCGACGGTACGCTCACCATCGTCACGCTGGCTCCCTACGACGCTACGGCGCCCATCAAGCTGCTGCTGACCGGCGGCTCATCCAAAACCTGGATGCTGGACAACACAACCGACGCCCCCATCACGGTTGGGACGGAAGCCAACCCGCTGGAGTACTTCGCGGGCGTGAAAGCCGGCGAGCTGCCCGGCTGCCAGTCGGATGACGAGTTTACCTTCTCGACGGCCGACGTATACAGCTACAACGCGAAAGCCGAAACCTTCTCGGCCGCGGCTGGCTACACCTGCAAGGCGCCCGAAACGGCTACTTCGCCCATGATCTTCGGTCCGGCGGCCGGCGCTGGCCTGGCGCAGTTCAAGCTCACGCGTTCCGGGGCCTTCATTGCCGCCACCGACGCTTCCCCTACTGAGCAGGTTTACCGCATCCTGTCTATCGACGCCCAGAAAATGACGCTGCGCGCTGGCAGCGGCCAAGCTGGTGGAACTGTCTTCACCATTAAGCTGGTTGCTAAATAGTCAGGTCCGCTTTTGCCTGCTATCGTAGTTATTAATTGTACCGCATGAACATTCCATCCTTGTTCGGACGGCGTACATCTCACCTCGGGGCCAGCATAGTGCTGGCCCTGAGCTTGATGGCCTGCACCGAAAGCTCCAAGAAAAACGTTCCGACCCCGACGCCGCCGACGCCGCCCACCGTGGCGGTCGTGAACGAGACGCCCAAGGAGTACGCCGACTACACCACGCTGGTGTGGAGCGACGAATTTGAAACCGGTGCCCTCGACCAAACCAAGTGGACCTACGAGCTGGGTGGCGGCGGCTGGGGCAACAATGAGCTGCAGGCCTACACCAACTCCAACGAGAACGTGTTTATGAACGGGGGCAACCTCGTGATTCAGGCGCGTCGCCAGCAGTCCGGCAACAACGCCTACACCTCGGGCCGCCTCATCACCAAAGGCAAGCAAAGCTTCCAGTACGGCCGCCTCGACATCCGGGCCAAGGTGCCCAAGGGCAAAGGCGTGTGGCCCGCCATCTGGATGCTGGGCTCCGACATTGACCAGAACAACTGGCCGATATGCGGGGAAATCGACATCATGGAGTTGCGGGGCAGCCAGCCCAAAGAGCTGCTCTCGACGATGCACTACGGTACCAGCACCGCCGACCACCGCTACAAAGGCATCACGAAGCAGCTGAGTGAAAACCTGTCGGACGACTACCACATCTTCACGGTCATTCGCAGCAAGGACCAGCTGCGCTTCTTCCTGGACGGGCAGATCTACTATACCTTCACGGGCAGCGACGCCAGCCCGTTCCCCTTCAACAACCCGTTCTTCGTAATTCTGAACGTGGCCGTGGGGGGCAATTTTGATGGGGACCCGGATGCTTCCACCGTTTTCCCCCAGCAGATGCAGGTGGACTACGTGAAATACTTCCAGTACAAATAAGCTGGCTTGCCGGCCCGGCACTACCGCCATTCCGGCCGGGGCTTTGTGGGATTAGACCCGCTGGAAGTGGTGGCGGCTCCCGGCTCTCTGGGGCTGGGGACGGCTGCCACTAGTCTAGGCCGCCGCCGTAACCCGCGCCGGCGGCAGGTGTGAAAACCGGTGGAAGCTTCGTATTTTGCCGTATGATATCCACCCTCATTTCCGGATTTTTGCTGTTGAGCAGTCTCGCAAGGACTGCTCAACCTGTTTCTGCACCAGCCGCCGACCAGCCGCGCTACACCTTCCGTAAGCTGGCCTGGAGCGACGAGTTCAACTACACCGGCTTGCCCGACTCCACCAAGTGGGCTTACGACGTGGGCGGCGACGGCTGGGGCAATAAGGAGCTGCAGTACTACACCAAAGGCCGCCGCGAAAATGCCCGCGTGGAAGGTGGCAACCTTATCGTGGAGGCCCGGCGGGAAGCCCTGCGGCCCGGCAACGACTACACCTCGGCCCGGCTGCTGTCCCGGGGCAAGGGCGGCAGCCAGACCTACGGGCGCTTCGAGGTGCGGGCCAAGCTGCCCGCCGCGCGCGGCACCTGGCCCGCTATCTGGATGCTGCCCGACCAGAACCTCTACGGCAACCACGGCTGGCCCGACAACGGCGAAATCGACATCATGGAGCACGTCGGCTACGATCCTAACGTAGTGCACGCCAGCACCCACTGTAAGGCCTACTACTTCCGCATCAACAACCAGAAAACCGGCGTCACCCGCCTGCCCGACGCTACGGCAGCCTTTCACGTGTACGCCGTGGAGTGGACGCCCGAAACCATCACCGCCGAAATCGACGGGCAACTGTACTTCGCCACCCGCAACGAGGGCACCGGCTGGGAAGCCTGGCCCTGGGACAAGCCCTTTCACCTGCTGCTCAATGTGGCCGTCGGCGGCGAGTGGGGCGGGCAGAAAGGCATCAACGAAGCCGTTTTTCCTCAGCAGATGGTGGTCGACTACGTGCGGTTTTACCAGATGAAAAAGGAGTAGCCCGACTGGTTCAGGCTCGCCCGAATATTTCTAAAGCAAAACGCCCCGGTGGAATCAGTTCGATTCCGCCGGGGCGTTTTGCGTGGGCTGGTGCTACTACCTAACCGCTACTCGAACTGCAGGTGCTGGTTGAAGAAGGGCAGCAGCTTCTGGTAGAGCCGGCCGTCGGGGCCCATAATGCGGTTGCCGTGGTTGCCCTCGTAGCTTTCGGCGGCGTGCGGAATCCCGTAGGCGGCCAGCTGGGTGCTGAGCATACGGCAAGCCGGCGGAATGTGGCGAAACTGGTCCTGTTCGCCCCAGTCGAAGGCCAGGCCGCGCAACTGCCGCAAACTGGAAAGGTGGCCGGGCACGAGGGCCAGCGGGCTGGCCGCGCCCCACTGGGCCAGCACCGCGTCACGGTGAGCAAGACTGTCGGGGCCGGCAGAGTAGGGCAGAGCGGCTCCGAAGGCGCCCCGGCCGGGCGTGGGCGAAAAGGCCCGGGCGGCGGCCACCACCCGCGTAGCGTTGAAGTCCTGGCCCAGGGCGGCGCGAGTGGTGGCCTGACTGGCCCTTTGCTGGCCCGGCCGGGCGGCCATCCACTCGGCGTGCGGGGCCACGAAGGCCGGACTCAGGGCGTAGGCGGCGGCGTAGGTGCCGGGGTAGAGCATGGCCAACCGCAGCGTGCCGTTGCCGCCCATCGAGTGCCCCGCCAGCCCCCGGCTTTCGGGCCGGGCCAGGGTGCGGAAGCCCTTGTCGATAAAGCTCACCAGCTCCCGGGCCGTGAAGTCGGCCCAGGGGCCGTTGGTGGCGGAGTTGGCGTAAAAGCTGCCCTGAAACAGCGTCTGCTCATTCGGAGCCACCACAATGAGCGGCCGGATCTGGCCGTCGGCAATGGCCTGGTCCAGGAGCGCGCCCAGGCCGTCGGCGTGAAACAGCAGGCTGTCGTTCCAAGTGAAGCCGTGCAGGTAGTACAGCACCGGGTAGCGGCGGGCGGGGCTGGCGTCGTAGCCCGCGGGTAGGTACACGCTCACCCGGCGGCGCGGGTTCTCGCCGCCCGCGTTGTGGCGCAGTAGCTTGGAGTCGAGGTAGGTGACGACTACGCGGCCCGGCGCGGGCTTGGGTTTCGGGGCCTGAGCCCGCGCAGTGGGTAGCCAGCCAAGTAGGAGCAGGAAGAGCAGCCAGAGGAAGCGCATGGCAGAGTGGGGATTTGGGGTGAGCCGTAAGTAAAAAGTTCGTCAGGTCAGAATAGCTTACTGCTCGGACTGGCGTTAGCAATAGTCCACTCAGATACCACCGTCAGCAGTAGTATTGAATTCTATATAAGAATCAATACTACTTTCGCTGATGCCCCTGAAAAGTAGTATTGATTTCTGTACAGAATTCAATACTACTTTTCAGAAGCGGATGACGAGACATTCTGCACCACGGCTGCTGACGCCAAGGGGAGCTTGGTCTCCTTAGCTCCTGGGGCGGGTGGTCGTTAGGATGACTAACCAGGAAGGAAACACCGCCGGCCAACCTTATTCCGTCACCGTAATCTTCTGGGTCTGGTCGGCGATGCGCAGGTTAAACTCGCCGGCTTCCAGCACTGGCTGGCCCTGGGGGCCGGAGTAGCTCAGTTCGGCGGCGGGCAGGGTGAAGCTGACGGTGCGGGTTTCGCCGGGCTGCAGAGAAATCTTCTCGAAGCGGCGCAGGCGCTGCATGTCGGGGGCCACCACGCTGGCGTGCAGGGTGGAGGAGTAAAGGTGCACGGTTTCCTTCCCCTCGCGCGGGCCGGTGTTGGTCACCTGCACCGTAACGGTGAGCTGGCCGGCTTTCGGCATCGAGGCTTTATCGACGGTCAGGCCGGCGTATTTGAAGGTGGTGTAGCTCAGGCCGTCGCCGAACTTGTACTGGGGGTTGTAGTCGGAGCCGTAGTCGTAGGCGCCGGCGGCGGGGCGCTGCTCCTCGCTGTACTTGTGGATATAGGAAACCAGGGCGTTGGGGTAGCGCGGGTAGGTGTAGGGCAGCTTGCCCGAGGGGTTCACGTCGCCGAAGAGCACGTCGGCCAGCGCGTCGCCGCCGTGGTTGCCGGGCAGGTAGGTTTGCACCACGGCCCGCATGCCCGGCTCGATGCGGCTGATGACGCGAGGCCGGCCTTCGTTGAGCACCAACACCACGGGCTTGCCGGTAGCGGCCAGGCGCTGGGCCAGCAACGTCTGCTGGTCGGAGAGGTAGAGGTCGTTCAGGTCGCCGGGCTTCTCGGCGTAGGAGTTTTCGCCCAGGCAGAGCACCACTACGTCGGCCTTCTGGGCGGCGGCCACGGCCTCGTCGAGCCTATCAGCCTGCTCCTCGTAGTACTTGCCCTCGGCCTTGTAGCTCACGCCCGGCACGTAGGTCACGTTCGAGGCCCCGATTTTCTGCTGCACGGCTTCCAGAATCGTATTGTAACGGCCGGCAAACTCCTCGGTTTTGTCGCCCTGCCAGGAGTAGGTCCAGCCGCCGTTGAGGGTGCGCATGGAATTGGCATTCGGGCCCGTCACGAACACCTTGGCGGTCTTTTTCAGGGGCAGAATGTTGTCGGTGTTCTTGAGCAGGGTCAGGGCTTCGGCGGCCATTTGGTAGGCGGCCTGCTCGTGCTCCTTGCTGCCAAACTCGGGGTAGTCCTTGTAGCTGGTGTTGGGCCGCTGAAACAGGTTCAGCGCGTACTTCACCCGCAGCACCCGGCGCACGGCGTCGTCCACGCGGGCCTGGCTCACCTGGCCTTCCTTGACCAGCGCCACCAGGTTGTCGCAGAACTGCTCGTACTGGTAGGGCACCATCGACATGTCGATGCCGGCGTTGATGGCCAGCCGGATAGCGTCCTTCTGGTCTTTGGCGAAATGGTCGCGGGAGTACAGGTTTTCGATGTCCTGCCAGTCCGTCACGGCCAGGCCCTGGAAGCCGAGCTGCTCCTTCAACAGCTTGGTCAGTAGCTCATAGTTGGCGTGCATGGGCACCCCGTTGATGAGGCCGGAATTAATCATGATGGTGTGGGCTCCGGCCTCCACGGCGGCCTTGAAGGGCGGCAGGTGGTACTCGTACAGGGCCTCGGTGGGGATGTAGGCGTTAGTGCGGTCCTTGCCCGACTGCGGCACCTGGTAGCCCATGAAGTGCTTGATGCTGCTGGCCACGTGCAGCGGGTCGCCCACGGTGTTGGCCTCGCCCTCGTAGCCCTTCACCAGCTGCCGGCCCAGCTCCGCAATGAGGTAGGGGTCTTCACCGAAGGTTTCCCACTGCCGGGACGAGCGGGCGTCGGAGCCCAGGTCGAGCACCGGGGAGAAAACCCAGGGAATGTTGCTGGCGCGGGTGTCGTAGGCGGTTATTTCGGCCCCGCGGCGCACCAGGGCGCGGTTGCGGCTGGCAGCCTGGGCAATTTCCTGGGGAAACATAGTGGCCCCGGCCGTGTAGGTTTCGCCGTGCACGGCGTCGATGCCGTAGATGATCGGGATTTTCAGGCGAGTCTGGCGGGTAGCCATTTCCTGCATGGGCTGCACGGTGGCGTACCAGGTTTCGGGCGTACGGGCGCGGGTGTTGGCGGCGTTGAGCACCGAGCCGACTTTGTAGTCGACCAGCACTTTCTTCAGCGCGGCCCTATCCAGGGTCAGCGGCTCGGCGGTGCTGTAGCGGTTCGGGCCCGTGGTCACGACGTCGATGTTGACCTGGGTCATCTGGCCGACTTTCTCCTCCAGCGTCATCTGGGCCAGCAGGGCTTCCACCTGCTGCTCAATGGCCGCGGCTGATGGGGCCGGCGCGCTGGCCGGGCTGGCGGCCGCCTTCGTTTTGACTTTAATCTTAGTTTTCTGGGCTTGCGCGGCGGTAGTCAGCGCGCCGGCCAGCAGAAGCGTCAGCAGGGCTGCGTTGCGGGTTGGCATGGCAAAGGAAAAGGGGATGGGAAAGGCAAAAAAACGTCCTGCTTCGGCAGGCGCAGCAGGACGTTCCAGGAAAATGCAACTAGTGGCCGGGCTTAGTTCACAACCATCGTCATGATGGAGTGGGGCCGGCTGGTGGTCTGGGCGGCCTGGCCCTTGATCCAGAGCTGGAACGGCTGCTCCTTGTCGGTGCTGTTCATCACCACTACGGCTACTTTGCCGTCGGTATTGAGGAAAGCTGTGGTTTGCAGTACGTCGCGGCTAGAGGCGGTGGCAATGCGCCGGGCGCCGGGCCGGATAAACTTGGAGAAGTGGCCGATGTAGTAGTAGCTGTTGGTGTACAGGATCTTCCCGCTACGGGTGTCGCCGATGATGGGGGCGTAGCAGAAGTTGCCGACGTGGTTGGGGCCGCCGGTTTCGTCGAGCAGCACGTTCCAGTCGGTCCAGGCCACGGTGCCGGCGTTGAAGTCGTTGATCATCGAGTTGCCGTACCGCTCGCCCAGGCGCCAGTCGCCGATGCCGTCGAACTTGAAGTTCTCGACGCAGCCCTCGGTGAAGATCAGGTTTTTGTCGGGGTAGGTTTCGTGGACGCGGCGCAGGTTGTCGAACTGCATGGCGCTACCGGTCCAGGTTTCGTACCAGTGGTAGCCCAGACCCCAGTAGTACTTGCTGGCTTCAGGGTCGTCGAAGAGGGTGCTGGCGCGCTGGTAGGCCAGGTCGCGGTTGTGGTCCCAGCCGATGAGCTTCTTGTCGCCGAGCCCGCCCTTTTTCAGCGTCGGCCCGAGGTAGCCCTTCACGAAGTCCCGCTCGTCCTCGGCCGTAAACAGGCAGGATTCCCACTTCTGCTTGGCCATGGGCTCATTCTGCACCGTCAGGCCCCAGATCGGGATGCCCTGCTGCTCGTAAGCCTTGATGAACTTGACGTAGTAGTCGGCCCACGACTGGCGGAACTCGGGCAGCAGCTTGCCGCCCTGCAGCATGGTTTTGTTGTCCTTCATCCAGGCCGGCGGGCTCCAGGGGCTCACGTACATCGTCAGCTTGCCGCCGGCCGCGGCCATGGCCTGCTTGATGAAGGGAATGCGGAACTGCTCGTCGTGCTTGAGGCTGAAGGTTTTGAGCTCCTTGTCGCCGTCGGCCACGTAGGTGTAGCTGCCGCTGGAAAAGTCGGTACTGTGGATGCTGGTGCGGGCCAGCGTGTAGCCGATGCCGGCGGTGGGGCTGTAGTAGGCCTGCATAAACTCCTGCTGCTGGGCCTTAGGCAGCTTGGCGAAGGTTTCGGCGGCCGCGTCGGTCATGGCCCCGCCGATACCCAGAAACGTTTGGAACGTGTGGGTCGGGTCCACGAACACCGTGGGCTGGGTTTCGACCGGCTGGGCCTGGGCCTGAAACGTGAGCTTGTCGGTGGCGGCTATCCGCAGTTCGGTGTTGTTGGCCGTGGTGTAGACCTGCACCTGCTTGCCGGCGGCGGAGTAGGGCTTGGCGGGGCTGGCTTTCTGGGCCGAGGCCGCCGGGCTGAGGCAGGAGGCCAGCAACGCGGCAACGAGAGTTTTATGCATGGTGGGAGTTGAACAAGGCCGCCAGGTACCGGGTTGGAGCCCGGCGCCTGGCCGCAAAGAGTATCGAAGGAAAACGGGCTGCTAGGCTTCCGCCGGCTTGTGCCCTTTCAGGCCGTACCACAGGATGTAGGCGTAGCAGATGATAGGCAGGATAAAGGCCCAGCGCAGGGTACTGGCGTCGGCTATCAGGCCGAAGAACAGCGGCACGATGGCGCCGCCCACGATGCCAACGTTGAGCAGGCCCGAGGCCTCCTCGGTGTGGCGGCCCAGGCCGGCCACGGCCAGCGTGAAGATGGTGGCAAACATGATGGAGTTCATCAGGCCCACGGCCAGCAGGCTCCACATGGCCACTTCGCCGGTGGTGCTCACCGAAATCAAAACCAGTGCTACCGCGCCCAGGGCGTTGAAGGCCAGCAGGCGGCCGGGGTTAAACTTGTTGAGCAGGTAAGCGCCCAGGAAGCGGCCCACCATGGCACCGCCCCAGTAGTAGGCTACTTTGTCGCCGGCTACTTTCGGGGCCAGGCTCATCACCTCCGGCAGGTGCAGATACGACACGATGTGAGAGCCAATGGCCACCTCGCCGCCCACGTACGCAAAGATGCCGATGACGCCGTAGACCAGGTGACGGTAGTGCCAGGCCCGACGGTTCGGATCTTCCTCAGTTTGCACGTGGGCAATCTTGGGCAGCTTCAGCAGGCCCAGCAATACGCTGATAACAATCAGGACCCCGCCAATGCACAGGTAGGGAATCTGTACGGCTTTCACGTCGATGGCCGCGGCGGAAGCGGCGGTGTTTAGGTCGGGCAGGTTCGACAGAATCAGGGCCGAGCCCAGCAGCGGCGCCACCGTGGTGCCCAGCGAGTTGAAGGCCTGCGTGAGGGTGAGGCGGGCCGGGGCCGACTTGGCCGGACCCAGGATGGCCACGTAGGGGTTGCCGGCTACCTGCAGCAGCACGACGCCCGTCGCCAGCACGAACAGCGCGCCCAGGAACAGGCCGTAAGCGCGGCTTTCGGCGGCCGGATAAAACAGGAAGCAGCCCAGTGCCGCAATCAGGAAGCCCAGCAGCATCCCACCCTTGTAGCCAATGCGCTGCACGACGATACCGGCGGGAATTCCCATCACGAAATAAGCCCCAAAGAAGCAGAGGTTAATCAGGTTGGCCTGGGTGTAGCTCAGATTGAAAATGGCCTTCAGATACGGAATCAGGATGTCGTTCAGACAGGTGATGAACCCCATCATAAAGAACAGTACCGTCAGCGAGGCCAGCGCGGAAGAATAGCGCGGGGTTTCGGCGTCGGTGGCAGCAGTGGTGGAAAGGGGTATCTGGGAAATGGGGGCAGCCATAGGGCAGGTGGGAATTGGGGTGAACTAATGAGTCAACAGGTGAACTGACCCCCACTTAGCGGTAAGCAGTGAGGCCGGAAAAATCCTGGCGGTATTCGTTTGGCGAGGGCGAACCGCAAACGAGCCGGGATTCCTGATGACGCAAGGTAATCGGTGGCGAAGAGAAAATCCTGAATCGGCGGGAGGGTTGGATGCGAAAACCAGCAGGAGTGAGTGCTGACTTACGCTAGGACCGTCGCGAGAAACGGGACTGCGGCCCGCGGCCCAGCCTCGGAAGGCGGGCGCGAGCGGTTGGGCTGAGTCAAATATATCGGCGCTGATCGGGAGAAAGCAAACTTGGAATATGGCCTTGGTAGCGTAATAAAGCAACTTTATACACTTAGGCCACACTTAAAACCACTGCGTGACGGGATAAGCAACTTATCATTAAAGCCACAACTTATTCCCCTGGTCAGTTAAGAAACAACCCGGAAACGTAAAAACAGTGCGTGGGTCATTACCCGTAAGGTCACTTACCCGATACGATAGGTGGGTGGGGTAATACTGACCAGGATGGGGGAAATAGGAAGGCAAGGGGCGCAAAAAAAGCCCGGTCAGAACTATTCCAACCGGGCTTTGCAGGCCTAACAATGCGCTGTAGCGGCTACAACTTAGCCAGCAACTCACGCCAAGCATCCTGCTCCGGGATGCCGGGCTTACGCTTGCCAAAGAACAGCAGCAGGTTGCGGCCCTGGGCATCGTAGAGCTCCAAAGAGTGCACCAGGCCATCGTCGGTGGGCTTTTTCACCAGCCAGGTTTCGGCCACGTCGCCCAGCTTCAAGTGCAGGTTGAACTCGGGGTCCAGCACGTTGTACCAGGGGCCAGTGGCCACCAGACGCTGCACCGGACCGGTGTGAATCTG